>ERZ1673698.2312-NODE-2312-length-13472-cov-22.583886_pt1 | contig 13472 bp, 16 predicted proteins | sample MGYA00580228_ERZ1673698 | MGnify/ENA primary metagenome ERZ1673698 (study PRJEB41218, sample SAMN15661768) | gut metagenome | host: Homo sapiens | place: Canada: London | collected 2015-08-20/2019-03-30 | study: EMG produced TPA metagenomics assembly of... | reverse complement strand
CACAAAATTTAGTGCCCACGCCCCTTAGGGTAGGGGAGTATAGCAATTTTTGCAATGTATAAAGCAACATATACAATCTAGTATGTGGTATACTATATACAATCCATTAAGTAATTGAGATCAAAGAAAGGCTGGTTAACGAAAATGAAAAGTTTATTAACTTCTGTATTAGAAACTGCTAATTTGTTTAGAAAATGTGATAAATATTCGCAAAGTACAATATTAAAAGAGGAATGCGCAGAACTCATTGTAGCTTTGTCGCATTTTGAAAGAAACCGAAAGGGGTCTTTTAATGAGATATTAGAGGAACTATCGCATGTTCTTATATCCTGTTTTGCATTTATAATTTGTGCAGATATTCCGGTGGAGGAGCTTACGGAGGAAGTAGATAAAAAATACAATAAGTATCATTTTTTGAAAGCGAGGTGAAAAAAAAAACCATGAAAAAAAAGAAAGTCGTGATTAAAATTACTTTGACCGATGATAACATTACTCTTGATGGTCAGAACTTGCCAGAACTGACCGAGAATGACATTATTGATAGTATCAAGGTGATTGTCACTCTTGCCAAGACTATGAATCTTATATGGGAAGGAGACTCGACAGATGAAGATGCGTAAATTTATCATTGAGATACACCCCGACGGTACACTGACGTGCTGCGAGTATGAGGACCCAAAGGACGCGGCCAAAGTCCAAAATAAACGTGCATGGCTGGAAGGTTATCAGCAAGCGCTTATTCATTGTGATGATGAACTAAGTAGCCTTAAAGCATTTATGGGCTCTTCTTTATCGACCGATCTTGAGTACCAGGGAGCCGTCAAAGTATGCTCTCACATGCGTACTTTTTATCAAAAGTTGTACAATAAGTACATGCAATAAGTCGAAACGGCCTCCAGGCCGTCTACCGGGACCGCCCGCCCGGTATTGATAAGACAGGGTGCCTACTGAAAGGAGTTTTGTATTATGTCCGAAGCAATGATGAAGTCCGAAAACAATGGTGTTATGATGGTGTCCGATGTAATGAACACCGGCATCGGGTATACCGACATGAATCTTTCTGACCGCTCGGCTGCGGTTGCATTCTACAATGCGACGAGCAACCCCGCCAACAAGTTGAAGGAGCATGTCAACGAGGTTCTGTCGCTGGTGCATGTCTCTGTGGAGTGCGTTGAGGTCAGCAAGGACGATGTCCCCGAGGGCAAAACGATGGCCCCGCGGGTGGTCCTCATTACCGATGACGGGCAGTCGTATTCCTGCATCTCTGTTGGCGTGTATCAGTCTTTGAAGCGTATGTTTACGCTGCTCGGAACCCCTGACACATGGACGGAGCCGGTGAAGATCAAGCCTGTTCTTATCAGCACCAAAAAAGGTCAGGTTTTGTCTTTGAATCTGGTTTAATCTAACCAATGGCCGCCGCACATACGGCGGCCATATTTGTTATAGGAGGCCACCATGAAAAGTAAAGATAACAGAGGATCCTTGCTGAATTGCGACGACTCCCTGATATATCTTGCATCTGCCATTGTATACAGTGGAGTCGCAAATAAAGATGTTAATTTTTTCTGTTCCGAATGGGCGAAAACCATCTTTAATGGTCTGGGCATCGAAGCAGACCCTCTGGACTGGTATTATATGATTTTAGATAGAAAGGAGCGCAAGAAACATGGCAGCAGGCGCAGCTAAAGCGAGGGCAACTCTTAAATACAGTCCAGAGCTATACACCCCGTACGCTTTGGAGTCGTGGCCCGATCGTCAGATGCGCAAAGAATACACTCGTCTGCGTGACATTGCGCAGAAACGTATTAAGCGACTATCAAAAGATCCCATCAGCGGCACCAGCGATGTTTATAAAGAATTTGCCGGAGGTTTTCCGACTCTAAAGGCAATGCGCGGAGACCGAACAGCGTTGGAGCAAGCCTTGGCGGATGTGGCGCGGTTTGTGCGTTCTAAGGGTTCCACCGTGGGCGGGGCGCGTGAGGAGTTCGAACAAAAAATGAAAGTGGGCGGCATTGACATTTCCGATGTTCCCCAGGATCAATACACGGCCCTGTCTGAATGGTGGGAGATCATAAAGGCATCGGGTGTGTACTATTATCCGTCCGACCAGCCGGTCATGTATTGGCGCGAGAAAGGCGGCTACGACGTCAGTATTGACGATTTTGTAAAGTGGCAGCAAGGTGAGGTTAATTATGGCAAAGAATGGGACTATAGCGAGGGGAGCAGCTCTACCGACCTGCGCGGAGGTTTTGGAGGAGGCTTATAATTATAACCCTGTTCCCTGGCTTATGGAGCACCTAGACCGCAAGCACACAAAAGGCAAAAAGCGCAAAACGAACAAGAAGCGTTTGTATGTAAATATGCCTTGTGCGTTTGATATTGAGACAAGCCGCGTGTGTGTTGACGCCGACGACAACCCCCACACCATTATGTATATCTGGCAATGTCAACTAGGTTTGGATATTACCATTATTGGCAGGACGTGGGATGAGTGGTTAAATTTTACAGGTGCAATCAGCGACTACTTGCAGGCAAACAGTGGCCCACAGGGCGATTGGTATTTGTGTATCTATGTACACAATCTTGCCCACGAATTCCAATATTTGTCGGGTGTTTTGGATTTCGGCCCGGGCGATGTGTTTGCCAGCAAGCCCCGGCGCGTTCTGAAATGTGACAACCGCGCTATTGAATATCGGTGCAGTATGAGACACAGTAACTTGTCCCTTGATGCTTGGGGCAAGCAGCTGGGCGCCCCTCATGCCAAATTAACAGGCGCTCTTGATTATTCAAAAGTGCGGTATCCATGGACTCCCCTGACATCTACAGAATTAGCGTATTGCATCAACGATGTTCGGTGCATTGTGGAGTGCCTGTTAATCGAGATGAAGCGAGACGGGGACGACCTGTATACATTACCATTGACGCGCACCGGCTATGTTAGACGGACGGCCCGTGAAGCTATGTACAAATGGGGTATTAGACGGGTCAAGCGCCTTTTGCCGTCGTGGGAATTGTATCAAATGCTGCGCGAGGCATTCCGAGGGGGCGACACTCACGCCAACCGCTATTATGTGGGGCTGCACTTAGAAAACGTCGGCTCCGTTGACATGTCCAGCGCATACCCCGCCGTACAGTGTGAATGCTATTTCCCTATGACTCCATTTAGGCAGGAATCCGCCACCGTTGAACGGCTAATGCAATGTATGAGACACGGCAAGGCGTGCTTGATGCGCTTGCAAGTAAAAGGCTTGCGCCAGCGCTTTAAGTGGTGGGGATTTCCCTATATCCCCCTTGCGAAGGTTCGGCACTGTGAAGGATACATAAACGACAATGGCCGCTTGCTGTCTGCCGATCATTTTGAAATCACCATTACAGATATAGATTTTAGAATCATTGCCAAAGAATATGATTGGAACGCCCTTAACGTTCTGGACCTTTACACTTCTGATTATGGCAAATTGCCTAAACCGTTGACGGATTGTGTTAAAGAGAGTTACACCGGCAAGACATCCCTTAAAGGTGTAGCCGGTCAAGATTTGTATTATGTTAAGGCCAAGGGTGATCTTAACAGCTATTACGGTATGACCGCGCAGGACCCCTTGCAGCTGGACACACTTTTTGACGAGGACGACTCCGACAATCTTTGGAGCGAATGCACCGACGACCCAGAGGGCAGTTATAACGAGCACTGCCCCCATTTGTTTCTACCGTACCAATGGGGCGTATGGACTACTGCCCATACTCGCAAGCGCCTAAAAATAGCGCAATGGGCAGCTGGCAAGAATGGCGTGTACTGCGACACTGACAGTGTCAAATATATGGGAAATATTGATTTGTCGGGCTTTAACAAAGCCGTAAAGCAGCTCGCAAAAGATAACGGCGCTTGCGCTACAGACCCAAAAGGCCACACTCATTATATGGGCGTATACGAGCAGGAGCGCCGCTATGCGGAGTTTATGACGTGGGGCGCAAAAAAATACGCAACTACCTATAAAAAGGGTGGGCCTATCACTACTACCATAGCAGGAGTTAGCAAGCGGAAGGGCGGTTTAGAGCTGGCCCTGTGGGGTGGTTTTGAGGTATTTAAGCCTGGGTTTACTTTTTGTTTGGCGGCAGGAAATCAGGTTATTTATAATGATCGCCCCAATGTGCCCGATTTTGTGGTTGACGGGCATACGGTACACATAACAAGAAACCTGTGTATTTGTGATAATACCTATACGTTGGGTATTACTGACGAATACGCGAAGATATTAGGGTACAAGATTATGGAGGTTATCTGATGATTAAACTTTATACCGATGAAGGTTGGCCGAACTTTTCCGAAAAGGATGGCATCTTGTCAACTGGGGCACCCATTATTTTTATATGGGGCGGACGTGGCACCGGAAAGACCTATGGAGCGCTAAAGTACGTCCACCAGACCGAAGAGGAATTTCTGTATTTGCGTCGCACGCCACAGCAGGCGGAACTTATTTGTGCATCACCCAGTATGTGGCCGTGGTCTCCGTTGAACGACGATTTACAAACGCATTACGCCCCGTTCAAATTGCCCAAGATAGCGGGACTATATGAAGTGGGCAACGCAGGAGCCTACACGGATACAGGAGCGCCCATTAAACCAGCCAAGATGTCGGGCGTAGTGGGTAGTGTGGTCACTCTTGCCCGTACCCGTGGTTTTTCAAGTCCTCATACTAATATAATCATTCTGGACGAATACCAGAAAGAAGAATCCGACTATTACCGACGCGGTGAGGGCGTGGGCCTTGCCAACATTTATGAAACAGTCAACCGTAACCGCGAACTACAAGGGCAAAAGCCCTTGACGCTGTTGTGCATGTCAAACGCTGTTGGCATGGCAAACCCCTATTATATGCAATGGGAGATCACCGACACAGTAGAAAAGATGATCGGCAAGAAAGAGCGCGTAAAGCTGCTTGCTGATAAAGGCGTTCTTTTGATTGATCTTGTGGATAGCCCTATTGCAAAGGAAAAAGCAAATACGGCCCTCTATAGGTCCATGACCGGCACAGATTTTTACAGATCAGCTATCGAGAATCAGTACAGCTCCGAAGAAAAGAGTTTGGTTGTGTCCCGGCCCTTGCGTGAATACTACCCGCTTGTACAAATTGGGCGGTGTTGCATCTACGAACATAAGAGCAGACCACTATATTATGTATGCCGCCACAGGTCTGGCGAGATGCCCACCTATGGCACCGGCGACTATGAGCGAAAACGTTTTAGGGCCGCGTATGGGTACATCTGGCCCGCATACTTGCAGCGGCAACTTGAATTTGAGCGGTACTCGGATGAAATTTTCTTCCGTGAATATTGCGGTACTTGACTTTTTTACGCAGTTGTTATATATTAAAGTTAATCCCCGGTGCCCACAGGCAGCCCCCAGAAGGGGCGGGCAAGCGTCAGCCAGCGCAAGAACCGGGGATTTACTTGTATCTGTATTGGAGGTGCGCAAAATGGATGCTAATAGTATGATTCAGGCTATTTCTAACGTGGGTTTTCCCATTGCCGCGTTCTTGCTGATGTGGTATCAGTGCAACACCGTTGTTAAGGAGAACACGGCGGCTATCACCGAGATGCGGCGTGCTCTGGACGACATCAAGAAGGAGAGTTAACCAATGGGTTGCTATATCATTTTTGCCCAATCTATCACAAACGTACGCGCGTTCCTGCTGGCTGATTTGTGCGCTCGTTTGGGCATTGCCTATTATAGCGACTGGGCCGACGCCGACCACACGCGGCAGTGCTGTGCAGTGGGCCCAGTCACCAAAGGAGACAAAGACCTTATCGTTAAGTGTCTGGGACATGACACATATGTTGTAATGGAGGCAACTAAAGTTGAAAATCAGTGAAAAAGCGGCCCTCGCAATGGCCGGATACACCAAAGCAGAAATTGAAGCTATGGAGCAGCCCGCGCCGCAGCCCGCGCCGCAGCCCGCGCCGCATCCCGCACCGCAGCCCGTCCCGCAGCCCGCGCCGCAGCCCTCGCCGCAGCCCGCGCCGCAGCCCGTCCCGCAGCCCGCGCCGCAGTACGAGGGCCTCGAAACCCTGTTGCAGCAGCTTTTGCAGGGTCAACAGACGACAGCGCAGGCAATGCAGACTATGACCCAGACGTTGCAGGCAAACGCGTTGGGCCTTGGCATCCAGCAGCAGCCAACGGCAGATGCTGCCACTGTGACTGCCCGGATTATCGACCCAACCTATGGAACGGAGGTAAAGTAATATGCCACTTGGTATGGATTTTGCGGATATTGCCGCAATTTTAACCGAGATCAATAAAATGGCCACCGGTCAGGAACCGGCGTCTCCCATCGTAGATACGTCTAGCTTTGTGTCTGTTGCGCGGGCCACGGTGCTGACCGGCACCGACAATTACGCCAGAGCGATTAGCCAGGTGTTGGGACGTACCATTTTTGCCGTCCGCCCCTACGATGCACCCCTGAAGCGCTTGCAGGTTACGGGCGACGACTGGTCAAACCATGTTAGGAAGATCAATTTCTGTGACACTGACCCCGTCACCGACAAGGCGTGGGCGCTGCAGGACGGCCAGAGCGTGGATATGTACGAAGTCCACAGGCCTAAAGTCCTTCAGACAAACTACTACGGGCAGACCAATTACAGCCGCGTGTACACCCAGGCAGACACCCAAATGGAAGCGGCCTTCAAGGGCCCCGAGGAACTGGCGCAGTTCTGGTCCTCTTTCGTGCTGCATCTGTCGAACCAGATCGAGGCAGACCGGCGCAACCTTGCCAACAACCTGATGGCCAACCATCTGACCGGCATGACGGTGACCAGCCCGAAAAGCGTTGTGTATCTGCTTGATGAGTATAACGCCCAGCAGGGCACCAAGCTGACGGTGCAGGACGTTTACAAAGAAGCGAACTTCCCGGGTTTTGCAAAGTACGCTTATGGCCGTATCAACGATATTTCCCGCCTGATGAAAGAGCGCTCTATCAACTGGCATCAGAACTGGAAGATCGGCAGCACGACGTACAACATCATGCGCCACACGCCGTATGACCGGCAGCACCTCTATTTGTACAGCGGCACGCAGAGCCAGATCGACGCCCGCGTGATTCCCGAGGTGTTCCACGATAATATGTTAAAATACCGCGACGCAGAGCAGGTCACGTTCTGGCAGAACATCGACAATCGCGACACCATCTCTGCAACGCCTGTTGTGACCAGTACCGCCGGTGTGGCATCCAAGAATGCCGCGGTGCAGCTGTCGAATGTGTTCGGGTGTCTGCTGGACTGGGATGCAATCGGCTACACTCCGAAGCTGTCCCGGGTGGTCCCAACTCCCATGAACGCCCGAGGCCTGTATACGAATTTCTGGTATCACTACGGGTGGTCGTGGTACGATGACTTCACCGAGAACGCCGTTCTGTTCCTGATGACCGCCGGAGACGTCACCGCGCCCAAAACGGACACAGTGGCCAGAGCCTCCACCCTTAAAACCACCACGCACAAGGACGCAGATCCCTCTATGTCCTGACCAGCACCGGCGGGCATTGCCCGCCGGTTATTTTATAGGAGGTGCAATATGCAAGCTACCTTTTATCAGTTTGCAAAGCGCACAAACAGTACAAAGCGGCCCAGCGGTGGGCAGGGGTTTGGAATTGACCTTAAAGCCCCTTGTAACATCATTGACCCCGAGATCAAAATTGCAACACAGAGCGACCCCACCGGATACAATTATTGCTACCTTCCCACATTTAACCGGTATTACTGGGTGAAGAACTGGACATATTCGAACGGGCTCTGGACTGCCTCGCTGACCGTTGACACTCTTGCAAGCTACCGCGACCAAATCGGCAATAGTACGGAGTATGTCACAAGATCGTCTGCCCAGTATGATGGTACAATTTCAGATGGACTTTACCCGGCATCGGCTAAAGTGCAAAGTGTAACAACCGCTTTTCAAGGGGGCTTTGTGGAAACAATTAGCGGGGGATTCTTTGTTATTGGGTTTATAGCTAAAGCCGCAAACTCCATTGGGGCTATTACATATGCAGTAATGACCCCTACAAATGCCAAAAAACTATCTGCAAAATTGCTGACTAATGTGTCATACCTTAGTATTGACAATTCAGAAATTAGCGACAATTTAACAAAGGTCCTTTTTAATCCCTATCAATATATCGTCAGTTGCAACTATTATCCATTTAACATTGCAGAAATCACCGCGCATTTACCTCTTGTCTCCAATGTAGATGTGGGGTGGTGGTCTGTGGACGTCCCGTGCTGGATTTTGGGAGAAGATAATAATAACTTCACAAAATCGGTAAATGTGAATGTTCCGAAGCACCCCCAGGCGGCAAATCGAGGGGAGTACTGCAATGTGGCCCCCTACACAGATTACACTATTTTTTTGCAGCCCTTTGGAGTGATACCTCTTGACGCCTCTAAACTGTGGGGCGCCACAACATTATCTATACAATATGTGACTGACCTTTTTACCGGCGACAGCATTTTGCGTATATTCACCAACGCGAATCAGTTAGTACACGAAACGACAGCAAAAGTAGGTGTTTCTATTCAACTATCTAATATTACTTTTGGCATCCCATCAGGTACCAACGGGATGCTTCAAACCGGTATTGCTGCTACGTTTGGAGGTCTACAGGCCGCGTTATCCGGTGGTTCTATTTCGGACGTCGGAAATGGTATTTTAAATGCTGCACAGGCAACTAATGCAGATGTAGCGAGCAAGGGCGCAACGGGGACCACAATAGCTTTTGATGCAATCCCTTATATAGTTGCCCGTTTTAAAATTCTCGTAGACGACAACAACGAGCACCACGGCAGGCCGCTATGCCAACGCGTGCAGCTGTTCAGTATCCCGGGATTCATCATGGTAGACGACCCCGACATTGCATTAACCGCGACTGCCGCCGAGATTGACAGTGTTAAAAGTTATATGAAAAATGGATTCTTTTTAGAGTAGGAGGCATAAACAATGGCAGTATATAAACAGTGCATTACTGATGTATCACCGATCAGAGTGACCGCCGGTTATCCTGCGTACTCTGACGGCAGCCCTCACCGGGGCATTGACACCGTCCACGGCAACCACAAAGCCTACGCGCCCGAGGCGGGCGTTGTGGTTGTGGCCCAGCACTGGAATGGTAGTACATCTGGTGATCAGTCGTGGGGTAACATGATTAAAGTGCGGATGGCCGACGGCACGACATGGCGTGCCGCACATTTTGCCTCGCAAATTTGGAACGTGGGAGACACGATCTCTAGGGGGCAATTCATCGGCACACAGGGCGATACCGGCTACGTTACGGGCATTCACACACATTGGGAGTATGCCGATGCCGCTGGAAACCTAAGGGACCCGTCCAGCATTATCAGAATCCCCAATCAGGTCGGCACATGGGACGTAGAATGGGACTCGGGTGGAGGCCCTGACCCTGGTCCCGGGCCGGGTCCCGGGCCGTGGCCTACTGGCAAATTGCCGGTATGGTTGCTGTTTAAAATGGCGAAAGGGGGCCGTCTGTTATGAGCGCCCCCTACAGCTATGAGCAGATTAACGCCCATGTGTCCCCGGTGACTCCCTCCGTGATGCACACCAAGGGCAACAGCCTATCCTATTATTTCCGTAAATACCTGTTTCTTGAGGCCGTGTCTATGGTCCGATGGACATTGCCCGAAACATGGCCCAGTAACCGCTTGCAGTATCTTGTTTTTGGTTCCGGCGGTGTAACGGTTTTTAACACTGACCGCTATGGCTTAGTCTATGACAGAATGGGACTAACCGGCATTAACATTTTCTACAATCCCACACACTCCATCATTGCAAACCCTTTTATTAAAGGATCCCCATATTTACAGATCGGGAAACAATGCGAGATCATCAATTTGCAGCCCGATTACCGTGGGATGGTGGATATTGTGGCCTATTATGGGGACATGATGGCCCTTACCGCCCAGACCATCCAGAGCAATTTAATCAATAGCCGACTTGCCTACGTGTTTGCGGCAGGCAACAAAGCGGGTGCAGAATCTTTCAAAAAGATGTTTGACGAAATTATGCAGGGCGACCCCGCTGTATTCGTTGATTCGTCTTTGCTCAAAGCACCCAAGAATGGGGCATCCGGGCAGGCCCCATGGATGCATTTCGCAACTGACCTTAAAGGGAACTTCATCACCAACGAACTGCTTACAGCCCTTAAAACCATTAAAGCACTGTTCGATACCGAGGTAGGCATCCCCAACACGAATACCAGCAAGAAAGAACGGATGCTAACCGATGAAGTCAATTCAAACAACGTCGAAACAGCTGCCAAAGCGTCGCTCTGGTTGGATAGCTTGCAGCGTGGTTGTGAGCGGGTACACAAACTGTTTGGAATTGACAAGTCTACTTTGTGGGTTGACTGGCGTTTTCCGCCCGATACTAATACGCAGGAGGTGAACAACGATGCTCGCGACCTTGAGCTTTAACGGGTTGTTGGCAGGTTATCCGGAGCTGTTCGATGATTTGAAAGTCCCTGACAGTGTATCTAAAGATACTGTCTGCAGTCAATTACTGTTTGATACTCTGGAATTGGAAGTACTGTATGCGGACGGCCCCACGATGCGCCGGGCGCTGGGCGTCTATTCGGAAACAATGCTCCCGAGCTGGACCCGGTACGCTGTTGCCCTGGGTCTTGAATATGACGCCTTGGCGTCCGATGACCGAACCAGAACAACCGATCATGCAGGAACCAGCGGCGGCACAATCAACCGCACTAACGGCATAAAGGGAACGACTACACGAGCGCCTAACCTGACTACCACCGGCCATAATACCGGCAGTGACAGCACCACCCGGGACGTCACGGGGTTCGACAGTGGGGCATTGCAAACCGCGGAGAGGAGCACAACGGCCCTAGGTACTGGGAACATCATCACCAGCAGCGGCACGGACACGACCACCACCGATCAGACAACCACCGATAACAGCACCACAGAGTCACAAGACGGCTATAATGACACCGTGATCGAGAAGGGCCGGGCAGGGCGCGACCCGCAAGACCTTATTGCCAAAGAGTTGACCCTCGCAATGGAAAATGCAGTTCATAAAATCGTTACGGACATCCGGGCAAACTTTTGTTTGCTGGTCTATTAAGGAGATGCAATAAAATGGGTATCAATCCTATTCACAAAGCGCCCTACACCAATTTCCATGATCTCAATCTTGATTGGATTATTGAGGTGCTGAACGAATTTAACACCAAACTGACGAATTTCGTCAGCCTGGCCACGATCAAGTACGCGGATCCCATCCAGTGGGACATTACCAACCAGTACGAGGTGAACACCGTTGTAGTGGACAGCAGCGGCAACGCATATCTTTCCGTGCAGCCGGTGCCGTCCGGTGTGTCTCTTGATCGTGAGGAGTTCTGGACAAAAATCGGCAATTTCGATGAGCTTTGGGCCGATGTAAAAAAGGCCATTACTCCCAACGATGAGGGCCACAGCCCCACCGCCACAGCTGCAAGAGCTGTCAACGATCTTGTATGGGTCAATGGGGCGCTGGTGCGCGTCACAAAAGCAATGAGTGCCGGTGATAGCTACGTACCAGGCTCTAACTGCGTGAGCAGCTCCACAAATGAAGTTTTACACTACCTCATCAATGCGTTTACCGAGGACCTGAACGCAGAGCAAACAGCCAGAGAGAACGCCGACACGCAGCTCCAGACGGCTATTAAAGAAAATAAAACGGCCATTGACAACGAGCAAACAACCAGAGAGCACGCCGACACGCAGCTACAGACGGCCATTGAAAACGAGCAAACGGCCAGAGAGAACGCCGACACGCAGCTACAGACGGCCATTGAAAACGAGCAAACGGCCAGAGAGCACGCCGACACGCAGCTGCAAAATAGTATAAATCAAATGCAGACATATATCTCCGCCCCCCTAGCAGGTATTAAAGCTAACGACCAGAGCGCAGCAGCACAAAATACATCAACGCTGCAGCAGCTGTTGGATGCCGGACAGACAGTATATTTTCCTAGCGGGACTTATTATATGTCAGCGGCCCTATATATGAAAAGAGGTTGCGGAATAATCGGCGAGAACATGCGCGACACAGCCATTATATGGATCACCGCCAGCAATGGAATTATTTACGACCTCGAATACAAGGCCCCCAATACATACGATGACATTTATTTTACGATTCGTATCGAATCGCTGGCGCTTTATGGAGTAGGGGCCACCAACGGGGCAGGAAGTGGCATTTATATCCGTAACAAAACATGGATGGACACAGCAAAACAAAATCACGATGAATATCGTAAGATCAAGGGCGATTCCTATGCGCTGGAGTGCCGCAATAGTGTTATCAGGGACATTATCGTCTCCGGGTGGTCCATTGGCATCAATTCGAGCTTATATATTGCATATGTATCCATTATCAACGCTTTTGTGGATACCTGCGATTTGGGAATCGACGCGAAATTTTCTGATTCGGAATTATGTAATATTGTAGTAACTTTTTGCTATAATGGCATTTTGTGCGAAACCGAGGCAAACAAATGGTGTAACCTGGCGATTAAAATGAACGGTTGGCGCTCCTCTTATGATGCTTCACACACCATTACGGGATCAATCGCTTTACATTTGTATCACGTAAAACGCGAACTATTTTGCAACACAGAGGTACAGGAGAGCTACGCTAACGGAGTAATCGTCGAAGACACAAGTAACAACATCGTGTTTTCCGGGCTACTGCTCGATGCAAATGGATTTAAGGTTCCTGCAGGATCCGAGGCAAATATTGGCATCCAAATACTGGGGGGGTGCTACAATATCCGGGGTACGGTCATCGCTACAAACAAAAATGCTGTAAAATGTCAGCGTGTCGGCATTTATGTATCACCCGATTGTGGCAATATCGATCTCCAATATGCCGAATATGAACAGCAGATCAGTGCATGGACCCTTGGCCAAAACACTTGCCGCAGCATCACAACGGCAAAGATAAACAACATTACAAAGATTACAGCACCCAACTTTACAAACGGGGCTGATGCAAGTTATGCATCTTTCGATGGCCGGAATTTACATATTGCAATTCACGGCTTTTTCATCGATGCTGCCCCTACAGACACAAGTTTCTCTGTCGCGTCCGCGTTTGGTGATATACCTTTTGCACAGCTCCCCGGTAACGTTTACAGAGATATTTATCTGTATAATTCCACCGACAATGCACTTGTACCTGCAGCCTATGATAATACTACTGCAAGTGTCATCATTAAAGCCTCTGTACCACCCAGCAAACAGATCAACTGTGAGTTTACATTTGATATGCTTTAATATCTTGTAATAGTCCCTATTTAGTGCCCACTCCCCTACCCTAAGGGGCGTGGGCACTAAATTTTGTGTCTATTGACATTTTGCACAAAAATTGGTGCGTTGGGGAAGAAATTTTTGTGCAATCTGCTATTACGTGTCCC
>ERZ1673698.2310-NODE-2310-length-13481-cov-8.192835_pt1 | contig 13481 bp, 9 predicted proteins | sample MGYA00580228_ERZ1673698 | MGnify/ENA primary metagenome ERZ1673698 (study PRJEB41218, sample SAMN15661768) | gut metagenome | host: Homo sapiens | place: Canada: London | collected 2015-08-20/2019-03-30 | study: EMG produced TPA metagenomics assembly of... | reverse complement strand
AATTATGCAGAAGTATCATCACCTCATGGTCAACCTCTGTGGCAGTGTCATCGCCGCAGTTTAACACTGCTCTTCCGCTGAGATACTGACTCTCCTGTGTAGCCAGACCCATAAGTCCGAATTTATCAGACATACCGTATTGTGTGATCATGGCTCTTGCCACTTTGGTAGCCTGCTCAATATCATTGGCCGCCCCGGTTGTGACAGTGTCAAATACCAGTTCCTCTGCTGCGCGTCCGCCAAGATATCCCACAAGCATTGCTTCCAGTTCCTTCTTTGTATTGAGATATTTCTCCTCCTCGGGTACCTGCATTACATAACCAAGTGCCCCCATTGTTCTCGGCACAATAGTAATCTTCTGTACAGGCTCTGCATCTTTCTGCAGGGCGCTTACCAGTGCATGTCCTACCTCATGATAGGATACGATCCTGCGCTCCTGTGCACTGAGGATCCTGTCCTTCTTCTCTTTACCTACCAGAACTACTTCAACAGCTTCGAGAAGATCTTTCTGGGATACTGCGCTACGTCCACTCTTAACAGCAAGGATAGCAGCCTCGTTGATCATATTAGCCAGATCCGAACCCACTGCCCCGGAAGTTGCAAGTGCAATGTTCTCAAAATCAACAGTCTCATCTAAATGTACATTTCTTGCATGAACCTTCAGGATCTCGATTCTTCCCTTCAGATCCGGTCTGTCCACAATGACACGTCTGTCAAAACGTCCCGGACGAAGAAGTGCCGGATCAAGAACCTCCGGACGGTTGGTAGCAGCCAGGATCAGAAGTCCCTTTGAAGTGTCAAATCCGTCCATTTCCGCAAGAAGCTGGTTCAGGGTCTGCTCACGCTCATCATTACCGCCGCCATAATGAGAATCTCGGCTCTTTCCGATTGCATCAATCTCATCAATAAAAATGATACATGGTGCATTCTTCTTTGCTTCCTCAAAGAGATCGCGGACACGTGATGCACCCACACCTACAAACATCTCCACAAACTCAGAACCTGACAGAGAGAAAAACGGCACATGTGCCTCTCCTGCTACTGCCTTTGCCAGAAGTGTTTTACCGGTTCCCGGAGGTCCTACAAGCAAAGCTCCTTTCGGCAGCTTCGCTCCGATGGTGGTATATTTGCCGGGATTATGCAGGAAATCCACCACCTCCTGCAGTGATTCCTTGGCCTCATCCTGCCCTGCCACATCCCTGAAAGTAATTCCTGTATCTTTCTGAATGTAGGCTTTGGCGCGGCTCTTTCCAACGCCCATCATTCCGCCGCCCTTATTCATGCGGCGCATAAATACCGTCAGAAGTACAAAGAGCAGAATCGTTGGCAGAAGCACACTGACCAGCATAGAAATAATTTCCCCTGCTGCATCCGGCTTCTTATACTCAAACTTGATTCCTGTTCCCTCAAGTCTCTCCGTCAGCTTATCTACTGACTCCATCTGATTGGCATAATAAACTTCTTCTGAAAATCCTGATGACTGATGTTTCGGCGTGATCGTCAGTGTATTTGACTGAAGCGTAACCTCTTTCACATCTCCATCATCTACCATCTCAATAAATTTATCATAAGTGATCTCACTCGAATTATCCTTGAGCATATTGGTAAACATGGCGAAACATACCAGAGTTACCAGGAGGCATACCAGAAAGGCCAGTATCGACTGATGATTCTTGTTCGGGTCCTGTCTGCCCGGACCTTTATTATTATCAGGACGATTGCCATTCGGATTGTTATCCATATGATTATCCATTTCATTCCTCCTAAACGTTATCGTTCTTATTATAAAGAGAATTATTCTATAAATCAACCGCGAGATTGTGAAATTTACGTTATATCCGGATTTCTGTTGCTGAAAACAGAATCTGTGCTTTTTCTGCAGCAACAAAATTTATTTGTATTTTTCTAAATTTCTCTGTTACAAACCGTTCTTTTTGTAGTATACTATTGACAAACTGATTACTGCTCACTTCGTTCCCGGTAATGCACTCCGCAATACACAGAATTTATGCTGACCGCATAAATTTGCGCTGTATGTCCCGGGATATTCTAAATGAGCAGTACTAAAAATGTGATGAGGAAAGGAAATGAACAAATGAAGATAGGATTTGACAACGACAAGTATCTGAAAATGCAGTCCGAACATATTCGGGAACGTATTAACCAGTTTGGAAACAAACTTTATCTGGAATTTGGCGGCAAGCTTTTTGATGACTACCATGCTTCCAGAGTTCTTCCGGGATTTGAGCCGGACAGCAAACTGCGTATGCTGATGCAGCTTTCTGATCAGGCAGAGATCGTTATTGTAATCAGCGCCGCTGATATTGATAAAAATAAAGTCAGAGGTGACCTTGGTATCACTTATGATGAAGATGTACTCCGCCTTATGGAAGTATTTACCGAGCGCGGACTCTATGTCGGAAGTGTCTGCATCACCCAGTATTCCGGACAGGAAAGCGCAGATGCGTTTAAGAAACGTCTGGAGAAGCTTGGAATCAAAGTATACGTGCTTTATCTGATCCCGGGTTATCCGAATAATACTTCCTTTATTGTAAGTGATGAGGGATATGGCAAGAACGATTATATCGAAACAACAAGACCACTGGTTGTCATCACTGCTCCAGGACCCGGAAGCGGAAAAATGGCCACCTGCCTTTCTCAGCTTTACCATGAATACAAGCGCGGTGTCAAGGCAGGATATGCCAAATTTGAAACTTTCCCAATCTGGAATATCCCGCTAAAGCATCCGGTAAATCTGGCATATGAAGCAGCTACTGCTGACTTAAATGATGTGAACATGATCGACCCGTTCCATCTGGAAGCATATGGTGAGACTACTATTAACTACAACCGTGACGTTGAAGTTTTCCCTGTTCTTCAGGCTATGTTTGAAAAGATCATGGGCGAGTGCCCTTACAAATCTCCCACAGATATGGGCGTTAATATGGCCGGTAACTGCATCGTTGATGATGAAGTCTGCAAGGAAGCTGCACGTCAGGAGATCATCCGCAGATATTATAAGAGCATGGAAGCTCTGGTTCGCGGAACAGGCCGCGAAGAAGAAGTTTATAAGATTGAGCTTCTGCTGAAACAGGCTCATGTGACCATCGAAGAACGCAAGGTGGTTCCTGCAGCGCTGAAACGTGAAGAAGAAACAGGTGCACCTGCTGCTGCCATGGAACTTCCTGACGGACGTATTGTTACAGGTAAGACCTCTGAACTTCTTGGTGCATCTTCAGCACTGCTTCTGAATGCACTGAAAGAACTGGCAGGAATTGAGCATGACAAACATGTTATCTCTCCGGAAGCATTAAAACCAATTCAGGCGCTCAAGACAGAATACCTTGGAAGCAAAAATCCAAGACTTCACTCTGATGAAACTCTGATCGCGCTTTCCATCAGTGCCGCAGATAATGAAGATGCGAAGCTAGCCCTGCAGCAGATTCCGAAATTAAAAGGCTGCCAGGTTCATACTTCCGTACTTCTGTCTCAGGTGGATATCCTGGAATTCCGTAAGCTGGGTGTTGAACTTACCTGTGAGCCGAAATCTGAGCATGCTAAGAAACTGCAGAAATAATTTCTGAAATGGTTTTCAAATAGCAGCAGAAAACTCTGAAAATCCACAATATCTATATAATGATACAAGAAAGAATCCTGCCTGAACATATGACAGTTTCATATGAACAGGCAGGAATTTTTTATTTCTCTATAATCTCAATCGCTCTGTCCGGATAATTGGTAATGACTGCTTCTGCACCTGCGTCTTTTACCAGCTGGATGTGTTCTGGTTTGTTGGCAGTCCATACGTGCATTTTCAGTCCGGCACGTTTGACTTCTTCTATGAACTGTGGGTATTTCAGGTGATAAACTGCAGGGTGTACGGCGTTGATTCCGAGATTTTTGGCGTACATGGCTGGATTTACCCATCCGTCACTGAAAAGGATTCCGGTCTGTACATGGTCATTCAGCTGTTTTAACTGTAACAGACTATAATGATTAAAGGAAGAATAGATCAGCTGGTCTTCCATATTCATTTCTTTTACCAGTTTCAGAATCTTCTCTTCCATTCCCGGATAGAAGCAGATGCTGTTCTTTAGTTCAATGTTTATCATCATGTCTGTGGTGCGCATGAGCTCCAGTACTTCTGCCAGAGTTGGAATGTGATAAATTCCCGATGGTTCTGCGGGTGTACTGACTTTTAATTCTTTCAATTGAGCCAGTGTCATATCTTTGATCAGTCCGGTTCCGTCTGTGACACGGTCTACGTTTTCGTCGTGCATAACGATGAGTTCGCCGTCTGCGGAAGTATGTACATCCATTTCGATTCCGTCTGCGCCCTGTCTGATGGCAAGTTCAAATGCTTCCAGAGTGTTCTCCGGTCTGTATCCGCTGGCACCCCTGTGTGCCCATACTTTTGTTGTTCTCTTTGTTGTTTCTGTCATTTCCATATGCCTCTCTTATATAAAATTCATTTACAGTGCTTTCCAATAACATATTTTTCGTCTTGATTTTTTACAAAACGTCTGAATATGTCAAGTGGATAAAATTATCCGCTTTGCTACTTGCTCAGAACCAAATATCTGTTTCGCAATTTAGTTAAACTATAGCATTAAGAAAATTACCGTAAATCTTCATAAACAGGGAACCGCATACGCAGCCCCCTGTCCTCATTTAAGTATAAATATTTTTCCTGTGAATGATTATAACACTTCTCAATGTACTGTTATCAATATTTTTATTCATTCAACAAGTTATAATCTTCGATGGATTTGTTCATATCAGAAGCCATTTTGCTCACCGCATCCTCTGCAGATTCTTTTCCGTTGAGCATATTCTCAATCTCTGTTTCTACAATCGCACGTGCTTCCGGGAATACACTGAGAAGTGCACCTGCATATTCCGGTGCAGAATCATGAAGCTGGTCAATGGCTGTCTGGAACTGTGGGTATTTTGCAATGTTGTCTTTGAATACCTGCTCGTCATGTGCTGCTGTTGTTACAGGGAAGTATCCTGTCTGTGCATTCCAGTATGCCTGTGATTCCGCAGATACCAGATATTTTACAAATTCCCATGTAGCTGCTTTCTTTGCATCATCCTGGTTGTCAAGCATCCAGAGAGAAGCACCACCGATGGATACACCACCTTTATCATCATCTGTAATGGATGGGAAGTATGCGGTACCTACTTCAAAGGAACCGTTTACATCCTGCAGAATCTGTTTCAGGGACGCTGTGGAACCTAATGTCATAGCTGCTTTTCCGGAAGAGAAATCTGCAAGTCCGGAATCTCCGCCTCTTCCTACGTTTGGTGCATAGCCTGCGTCATAAAGTTTCTTCCACTCATTAAGAATATTCAGTGCACCTCCGTTTTCATCGAATGCAACCTTTGTAGCTGCTGCCTCACGTCCGTTTCCGTTATCTACATATGGCAGACCCTGTTTGCACATAAACTCTTCGAAAAACCATCCATAGATTCCCATGGATAATGCTTCTCCCGCACCGCCTTTGTTTACAAGGTCATCTGCAACCTCTGCGATTCCCTCAAGGCTTGTAGGTACCTCTGTCACACCTGCTTTGTCAAACATATCCTTGTTGTAATAAAGAATCGGTGTAGAGGAGTTAAATGGCATGGAATATAATTTATCATCTACTGTATAATAAGCTGTGATATTTGGTTCCAGATCAGATACATCATATCCTTCGCTGTCAATCATGTCCTGCATTGGGATCACCCATCCGGAATCGATCATGAAACGGGTTCCGATATCATAAATCTGCACCAGATCAGCTCCCATATTTCCAAGCTGGGCACTTTTTAACTTATTGATCTCATCGTCATATTCTCCCTGATACTGAGAATCCACTTTAATTCCATATTCATTTTCTTCATTAAATTTATTTACCAGATAGTCCAGTGCTTCCCCGTTGACACCGCCCATTGCGTGCCAGAATGAAATCGTTGTTCCCTCCGGAATGTCTGCCTTTTTCTCTGCTGCCATGCAGGTAGTTGGAAGAATTGCGCTGAATACTGTTGCTGCTGTTAATAATACTGCGAGTTTACGCTTCATAACTTACCTCTTTCTTTTCATGTTGTTTGTTTTTGTTTTCTCTATTTCTCAGCCTTTTACGGCACCTGAGAACATACCTCTGATCAGCTGCTTCTGTCCTGCAATGAATATGGAAATGGACGGAAGGATAATCAGTACTACGCCTGCGATCATCAATGTAATAGACTGGGAGTCTACGCTGTCCAGCATACCGATACCGATCTGCACAGTACGCATCTTGTCTGATCCTGTCACAAGTAATGGCCACATGTACATATTCCATGCATTAATAAATGTGTACACTGCCATAGCTCCCATTGCTGATTTTGTCAGCGGCATCAGAATCTGCCAGATAAATCGCAGATTGGAGCAGCCGTCAATCTTCGCTGATTCATACAGCGAAATCGGAAATGTAAGATAAAACTGTCTGAACAGGAAGATTCCCATCGCAGATGTGAGATAGGGCACGATCAGTACCTGATAGGAATCCAGCCAGTTCCATCCGCTGACTGTCAGGTAATTGGAAATAATCGTTGCCTCTCCCGGAATCATCATAGTTGCCATCACCAGCATAAACAGCACATTTTTTCCCTTGAAATCCAGGAAGGAAAAGGAAAATGCTGCCAGTGAACAGGAAATGATCTGTCCGAAAGTGATGAGACCTGCTACCAGGAAAGAGTTTACTACAAAACGAACCAGTGGAACCTTCTGCAGTGCCTGTCGGAAATTCTCCAATGTCGGATGTTTGGGCAGGATATTCATATCCAGAGTAAAAAGTTCACCGGATGGCATAAATGCAATACTTACTGCATATAAAAGAGGCAGAAGAACAATTAATGCCACGACAATATTTAAGACAATGTGTCCGGCAGTTCTGGCCGCTCTTTTATATTTCTGCTGCGCCAGCATTTTTGCTTTTACTTCCTGAAACCTCTGGCGTTCCAGATCCATCTGTTTTTCTTTTTCAGCAGTGATGCTGCCTAACTGTGACATTAATATTTCACTCCTTTTTTCTCAATTTTAAACATTACCAGAGTAAGTACCAGCACGATCAGGAAAAGTACCACTGACTGGGCTGCTGCACTTCCGAAACGATAGTTAAAGAAGGCATCTCTGTAAATGGAATACACGATCAGGTTTGTGGATTCTCCGGGACCACCCTGTGTCAGAATCTTGACCTGTCCGAATGACTGGAATGCCTGAATGATGTTTACCACTAATGTGTAGAACATCATTGGTGCCAGTCCCGGAAGTGTCAGGCGGTAGAATTTCTGGAATGAACTTGCGCCGTCTACGGAAGCTCGTTCATAAATAGTTTCATCAATGTTACTTAATCCTGCTGAAAAATACAAGAAGTTGATTCCACTGTTAAGCCATGCAGTAAGAACTGCTACGCAGATCAGTGCGTATTTCGGATCACTGACCCAGTTGATATCCAGATGAAAAATCTTATTGATGATTCCTACGGATGGATGAAGCATGATCTTGAAGATCATTGCTGCTGAACTGGATGCGATTGCCATTGGCAGTGCATATGCAGTACTGAAAAAACGGATTCCCGGAAATGTTTTGTTGCAGAGGACTGCTGTTGTAAGTCCCAGGATCATACTGACTGCAACTACGATCACAACAAAGATCAGGGTAACTGCCAGACTGTTCCAGAATGAGGATGACTGTAATAATTCTTTGTAGTTGCCAAGTCCTACGAATAGTTTTGCCTGTCCCATCTTATTCGTTTTAAAAAGACTTAAGTATAAAGTCTTAAAAAACGGGTAGAATAAGAAGATTCCAAAGATCAGAAAGCTTGGAAACAGGTATGCGTAGGCACCTGTGTTTTTTAACTTCTTCATGTATTGAACACCTTTCCTGTTTTTATGAGTTTTATATTGAACTTTTGAACAATATCATTGCTTATGAAAACATCCCTTTTCTCAGAGTGATATTCTCCTGAGTTTCCAGATCAAATGCTGAAATGTATGCCATGTCGATCCAGAGTGTTACTTTATCGCCTTTATCAAGCAGACTGTCACCGGAAACTTTTGCACAGCAGTCCTGACCATCGTGATTGAAATGAAGAATTACTTCTGCCCCAAGCAGTTCTCTGGCTGTGACTGTGACTTCCATTTTCCACTCTCCTCTGGTATCTGCTTCTGCGGGTTTTTCCAGAAAATGTTCCGGACGGATTCCGAGTTCAATGTTTCTTCCAACATAGCCCTGACGTTTCAGGATTTTCCATAAGAAATCCGGGATTGGGATGTCTCCGTCGTTCTCTGTACGGAATGTAGGGATTCCTACCTTTTCCATTGCCAGACCTTTGATAAAGTTCATAGATGGAGAACCGATGAATCCTGCAACAAAGCGATTTACCGGGTAAGCATACAGGTTCTGCGGAGTATCTGCCTGCTGTACTGCTCCCTGATTCATCACTACGATCCTGTCTCCCAGAGTCATTGCTTCTGTCTGATCATGAGTGACGTAAATAATGGTGTTCCCAAGTGCTTTGTGAATACCTGCAAGTTCTACTCTCATCTGGGTACGAAGTTTGGCATCCAGATTGGATAATGGCTCATCCATAAGAAGTACTTTCGGCTCACGGATGATAGCATTTCCGATGGCTACTCGCTGACGCTGACCACCTGAAAGATTCTTTGGTCTTTGTTTCAGCAGATTTTCCAGTCCCAGAAGTTCTGCTACATGATGAACCTTTTTATCAATCTCTTTTTTCGGTACTTTTCTTACCTGCAAAGAGAAAGCAATGTTATCGTAAATATTCATCTGTGGATAGAGAGCATAGCTCTGGAAAACCATTGCAAGGTCGCGCTCTTTTGGTTCCAGATAGTTGACCAGTTTGTCTCCGATCCATAATTCACCGTCGCTGATATCTTCCAGTCCTGCAATCATTCGAAGTGTGGTTGACTTTCCGCATCCGGACGGACCAACGAAAACTACCAGTTCTCCTTTTTCTATTTCAAGATTAAAATTCTTTACTGCCTGAAAGCCGTTTTCATAGCTTTTGCAGATGTCTCTTAATATGATTTCCGACATTTGATTTCCTTTCCTCTCCTGCTTTTACGATTAATATTTTTCACTGATATTTTTTTGTCGGGCTGCTTTGGCAATACCTTTTCAGTTATCTTTATGAAAAATATCCGGCAAGCTTCCCCAGTGACTGGCACCGGAAACCATTTTTCCATTCTTCTACACTGGCTTCGCCTGTAAGCACTAGACAACTGTCAATGCCTGCCCGTTTCCCGCATTCCATATCTGTATAGATTCTGTCACCGATAAGCAGGGTCTGTTTCGGAGTGCATCCTGTTTCTTCCAGACAGGCATATACCATTCCGGGTGCAGGTTTGCCGATATATTCCGGTTCTCTGCCAACAGATGCCGTAATCATCCGGCAGATGGAACCGCAGTCCGGTATCATTCCGAAATCAATAGGGCAACGCAGATCCGGATTTGTTGCAAACCAGGGAACTTTTGTCTCTGTGAGCTGTTTACAGACCTGAACCAGTTTCTCATAGGTAAGCTCTGTATCATAAGCGCAAAGTACGCAGTCTACATCATCTCCTGCCTGATCTGTGATGTTCAGACCTGCTTTTCGCAGTTCGCTGCAGTAGGTTTCGGTAGCTGCTACCAGGATTTTTTCGTTTCCGTAATATTTCTTCATGAAATCTCTGGCGTAGGTTCCTGCAGTGATAAATTCCTCTTCCGTAGTTTCAATTCCCCAGTCATGAAACTGCTCTACATAATCACTGGCTGCTTTAGACGAGTTGTTTGTCAGAAAACGGAAAATTCCACCGTTTTCTTTTACTGTCTGAAGAAAGTCTGCTGCACCCGGAAGAAGTTCACTTCCCAGAGCAACAGTTCCGTCAATATCCAGAAGAAACAGTTTTTTTTCTTTTATCATTGATGCAAGATTGTTCTGCATATTATTGATATTTCTCTCCTCTTTTTTAACTATATTGCTTTTTATTGTCATTGCACTGTCCACCGACTTTTTGCATTTAACACTGGAGTGTGTTTGAAAAATGCAGATTGCGGGAATGATTTTTCAAATACGCTCTGGCATTATTATAAAAACTTTTTGACATCACCAACAATCTTATTTTTGGCAAATAAATGTTAAATGCGCATAAAAAAATCACGACTGTTCGCCGTGATTTTTTTACATTTTGATTTTATTGCTGTTGTCTTAATTATCTGTTTCTACCTTATTCATGCATTGGAAATGAGTTTTTTCTCATTTTACTTGAATTTTACTTTACAGAGATTCCGGTCTTTCCACCTCATAGCTAGACCAGTCATCGACTGTAGTAGATACAAATGTATCTGCGCTGTCCTGATAGGAGCCTACTGTGATTGTGTAATCACTGTCACCCTCTACATAAGTTGTTCCGTCTGTACCTACGATGGAAACTGTTTTGCCGTCTGCATCTGTGATGGTTCCTGCGTTTGACAGGGATGTGATGATGCTGTCGCCGGTTACTGTCCATGTAGAATCTTTGTCAATTACTACGTTACAATATCCGTCTCCACCGTTTCCTGCGTTGGATTCGTCATTGACAAACGCACCTTCCAGTGTGCTGCCGTTGGTCATGTAGAAATCAAGGTCACTGATGGAATCCCAGATTACATTTCCTTTCATATCCTGGCTGTCTGCTGTGAAATTGCAGTCAGATCCGTTAGCACCGCTCTGGCCCCATCCACGCTGGTTGTTATTTCCTGTGCACTGCAGGAAGAATTCATTGTCATCATTGTATGTGATGTCTACGTCCTTTAATGTGATAGTACATTCTGTATTTGTTGTATAGAATAAGCCACCATTCTTGGATGTGATCGTTCCACCATCCATCTGGAATGTACTGTTACCTACTTCAGAATCACCGGACATACTCTGATAAAGAATGACTGTCCATGTGGTATCATTCTGTTCATCATCACTCATATTTCCGGTCAGATTGCTGTTATAGAGTCTCAGAGAGTTTAATCCCTCGATGCAGACTGCTTCTGAACCATTTGCTGTCAATTCAGCATTATTGACTGCAATATCCGCTGTACAGTAAACCGCAGGAGAGCCTACCCCGTTAGATGTATAAGTACCTCCGTCCACTACCATTGTTCCACCGCCTCTGTCACTGCGGATTGCCGCGGAGGATTCGCCATTTGTCTCTACATTCAGATCCCAGGCATAGAGCTTGCCGCCACCTGCTGCGTGGATTCCGCCTGAAGTATCCTGCTGTGTGGTGATATCTGTATCTGCTACATATACAGTTCCGTCACCGTATGCAAAGAGTCCTGCACCGCCTTTGCTGTCTGTGGTTACTGTACTGCCTTTAACATATGCAGTTCCGTCTGTGGCAAGAACTGCTGCACCTACACCATAGAAGCTGGAGTTATCACCGCCCTGGCTGTCGGAAGATGTTCTTGAGATTGCGTCATTGCTGAAGGTAACCTCTGCACCATTGGAAACAAGTGCTGCGTTTTCGTCTGTTCCTGTAGATTCCAGAGTGGTATCGGAGACTGTTTCATCTGAGCTGTATTCATTTGCTGCATCGTAGCTGTCTACACCGGAAGCCTGGCCGCCAGGACCACCCTGTCCGCCTCCCATATCCATGGACTGGACTGTGATGGTTGCTGCGTTTCCGTCGTCATCTAATGTGATAGCTACTACGTCTCCCTCTTTGATGTCATCTAATGTAATCTCCTCGGTCTGACCTGCAACATCTGATGCTCCCTGACTATCTGGTGCCTGACCGTTACTATCCGGGGCTTCTCCCTCTGGTTTCTCCGGAGCCTCTCCACCAGATGCTCCCTGTCCGCCTCCCATGGACTGTTTCGTAATCACTGTGCTGTCTGTAACTGTGATTTCCTGTTCTTCACCTGTCAGATCTAACATGGATGGTGCTTCTCCGTCCGGAGTTCCCTGACCATCACCGTTACCATCTGGAGCTTCGCCTTCTGGTTTTTCCGGAGCTTCTCCGTTCTCTTCGCCCTGAGGCTGTTCACCAGGATGTGCCATTTCTTTTCTGGTTCCTACTGCAATGGTGATTTTTCCATCTTCCACAGATTTTACTTCACCGAGAATTTCATTTTCCTTTGTTTGCTCTGTATCGTCATTCTTTTTTTCAGCATCCTCATCTGATGTTTCTGCTATATCCTCTGTAGTATCACCTGCATCCTGAGTACTTTCTGTCTTGCTCTCTTCTGCAAATACTGTTGCTGTAGAGCCCACAGATGTTGCTGTTATCATAACTCCCATGATCATTGCCAGATGTTTATATTGCATAGTAATACCTCTCTGTTCTTTCTATTTTGAATTTTCTCTGTTTCTTTTGTTTTTGTTGATGGTATTACTATATCTGATAAATATGTTTGATCTATGGTCTGTCTGCGAAAAAAATGTGTTCTCCTATAAATGGTACATTTCAGATTTGCGGTGTTTTAATAATGGAAGCTGTTCTCTGATCTGGTCTTCCCGGTCCAAATCTATTTCTTCTATTAAAATGCCCTCTTTCTCATCCAACTGTTTCATAACCTTTCCCCATGGATCTGTTACAATAGAATGTCCCCAGGAAATATATCCTGCCTGTGTATCTCTGGCAGGAGCACATCCAAGCATGTAGATCTGATTGTCAAGGGCTCTTGCACGAAAAGTCAGTTCCCAGTGTGCCGGACCTGTGGTCATATTAAATGCTGCCGGGACGAAAATCATCCTTGCACCGTCCAGTACCATTGTGCGGGCAAACTCCGGGAAGCGGATGTCGTAGCAGATCATGACACCCATTTTCCCAAATTCAGTATCAAATACTGTGGCATGATCTCCCGAAGTCAGAGTATCGGATTCCTTGAAGTACTGGCCATTTTTTACATTGATATCAAAGAGATGAGCTTTTCTGTGCTTACCAATCTGTTTTCCATCTCTGTCAAAAATATAAGAAGTGTTGTAAACCTTTCCCACATCATCTGCTTCCGGCATGGAACCTGCGATCAGATAAATATGATACTTTCTGGCATAATCAGACATTGCCTGCCAGGATGGACCACCTTCTTTTTCTGCATAAACTGGAAAATTTTCGGTCTGATACGGACAGCAGAACATCTCCGGAAGAATTACAAAGTCCGGATTTTCTGCCTTTATTTTTTCTATATAAGTGCCGGCAGTACGGATATTTTGCATTTTATCTTTTACTGTAGGCATCTGAATTGCTGCTACTTTCATATGCGTCCTCTCCTTTCTTTTATCTATTATAGCCGAAAAAAATCACATCGCCAATCCTACATTAAAGTTGCTTCCAATATTTTTATATGCTATATTAAGAACAAGCCGAAACATATCTGCTTCTACCAAAGATAAAAATTCTAAATATCCCGGAAACCCCGGAAAAGGAGCATTTCTTTGTTTCAAATCACATATTCTAAAAAGGCTGAAAAA
>ERZ1673698.2305-NODE-2305-length-13513-cov-7.962996_pt1 | contig 13513 bp, 9 predicted proteins | sample MGYA00580228_ERZ1673698 | MGnify/ENA primary metagenome ERZ1673698 (study PRJEB41218, sample SAMN15661768) | gut metagenome | host: Homo sapiens | place: Canada: London | collected 2015-08-20/2019-03-30 | study: EMG produced TPA metagenomics assembly of... | reverse complement strand
GTGCCGGAACTACCTTCCGACCAGTACGTAGGTTTGCGGAGCCATTGCAGGATGAGTTGACCGATGCTGCCCTCATAAACCGCCACCTGGGTACCCAGAGCGGCAGGGGCTTTGTGACACTCCTGCTCGGGTGTCGCCGCCGGCCTGCGGAACACGGGCTGATCCGCGGCTGTCCGACCGCTTGATGAACGGGGAGGTTCCGTGCCGATTGACGGCGCGGGCCTCCCCGTTCGCGTCGCACGGCCCTAGACTGGCCGGCGACGGCGCGCACGGAACGGGCGCGCGGGCCGAGCGACAGACTCGGATGATCGGAGGGGGACATATGGACGCGGAAAGGGACACGGACGGGACGACGGACGCGCACGAGGGGGACCACACGCCCGCGGACGGTGCCGGGACGGAGGGCGAAGGCGGCAAGCCGGACACTAGGCCGGGCGACAGACTCGCGACCATCCGACGCACGCTGTGGTGGATAGGACTGGCGCTACAGCTCCCATTCGCTTTGACTCTGATCCATTTTGATACCCCTTACCTGATATTGGAGCGTATCCTATGCGCTATTCCGCCAAGACTGGCAAGCGACCCGTCATCAATCGTCGGCATTCCCGCACTTGAAACGGAATGGTGTCGAGAATTCCTGGCACTAGTCCTGGGCGCAGTTTGCTGGGTTACAGCTGGAGTAATGAGATTAGTTGCGGACAGCCCATCAAACCATGGAAAAGAAACCCTTCCTGTACGCATCTTCGCCGGAATCATCACCATCATCGTATTGATGGCCACCGGTATTACAGGACTCTTCCTCGGCATAGCGGCCTTTTAGAAGTTTCCCCGTATCTGGCAGAGGAATTCCAAATCGAAAGCACAACAGCGAATGTGTGGGCAGACGACACATCTGCCCACACATAATGCATTATGCGAGCTACCGTCTTGGCTGATCAATGAATGCAGCGAACGCCCGAGCACTCACTTCAGCTTCCTGCTTATCAGGAAGCTTGTCTGTACCGGCAGCCTTTTTTAGGATGCTTTCGCTCATTCCAATATTTGTCAAGAAATTACGATGTATCTGGTCTCAAATCCTTTCAATAGACGAAAGTTGCGCTTCTCTGATCCAGCTGTAAACGGCGTATACTGGCGATATTCCAGTGTTTTACCGGCTTATTCGTCTGAATCTGGCTTCCATCGTAGGAACAGTGACCTCATGGGAAGGCGACGGATGAAGACAAATGGAGACGAGAAGGAGACTCGCTTGGCCGAAACTACTGCTACCTATGCTCTGGGAGTCTTCTGTCAGCTCGTAAGAAAAATTGAAGCAAAACACGCAGAGCCAACAGGCCGGATTCATCTACCTCATCCTCTGCACCGTCTCCGGCGTCGCTGCCGGCCTGCAGAACACAGGCTGATCTACACACCAGCGCATATGGGGAAGCCCCGCTCACATCGAGCAGAGCTTCCCCGTTTCGTGTACATCTTTCACCATCTTGCAATAATTCTTACATGTAAACAGAGAGTTCTTGCATGTAAGAATTATTGAAAGGTGATGAAAGAACTTACTTTCACGCGCGCCAATCATCCCAACACGTATCGGGATGACGGCCCATTCCCCTCGCGGCGCAACTTGCCCGCATCCTCTAGCTTCTTCAACAACCGGTATGCACTGATATAGCTCAGGCCAAACAAATCCATGACATCCGCCGTAGTTACGACACCATCATTTTTTTCGGCGAACTCCAGAACAAGGCCACTGCGCCGGGTGGCATCGATGTCACGCTGGCGCACGTAAGACGCCAGCCCCTCTGAACGTTTGTACACTCGGGCACTCAGCATATACGAACGAGAGCTCCCGCTACCGACCCCCTCTACCAAACCAGCTTCCACCAGATTCTCAACAGCGGACACGATGCGTCGATGCTCCAAATGAGAAAAATCGCACAATTGGACCACGGTAAGCCTACGATGCTCACGCAGCAGCGAGAGCACAATCAGTGACCAGACCGGCAATGGAGCCCCACGTCGACGTTCCTCGTCGCCAATCATGGTTACGAATGCCTCGTCAGGTACCACGCGGCGCAAGAACAAGATAACTTCCTCAGCACTGGACTGTGAATAATCCGGGAAAGAACCGCCTGCCGCAATCGACCCGGCATAGATGGTATCCACGCCTCGTCCGGTGCGTTCAACATATCCGGCAGCTTTCAGAATCAGGGCAAGCTGCGGATTGCGGGAACGCGGTTGTGCAGTAAGCAGGTTATCTTCGGAGACACCCTCTATGAATCCTCCGGGGTTGGCTATGGTCAACCCATCCTCATCAACCAGGAATCTCACCGAACCCATTCGTGCATAATCGCGATGGCAAAAAGCGTTAATCATTGCCTCACGGAATGCCCCTCGATCGAAGTCTGGCAGATCGACACGAATCAAGCCGCTCATGACTTCGTGGCTGGGATTCCATGGCTCCATCAGCTCGCCTACACGATCAAACATATCCACCAAAGGCAACACGAACGGATCCATATTGACCTTTGGAGACATGCCTTTCATCACTTGAAAAACAGCCGATGCGGCTGGAACCGATCGATGAATAGCATCAACCGAACCAATGGTGAGCAGACCAGCAACAGATGGCTGCAATCCATACGGGCCATCAACAACCAGCTCAAGTGCCCGATCGAAATCCTCATCAGTAAAAGACAACAACGAGTTTTGCGCATTGGCACTGCGAATATGGCTTCTCAACTTGTTCCTTGAGTCTGGATTCAAATCGTCCAACCGAGACTCTGGGGCAGGTTGCGCACTGAAATCGTAGAACCGTTGTTGAGATAAACGGCTAATGAATTGGGAAACAAACAGCGGAACGACCTCAGGCGAGCCGTCTGCTTTCAGCCGGCGCTGTAGTGTCTTCCCTTGACTGGTAGATACGATTTGCTGACTGTTACCCACCTCAATACTGATTATCGGCACCTCGTTCTCATACAAGAGCGCCACGCGAGCGGGAAGCTGCGGAACAGTCTTATTGAAAATTAGTGCCGCAAGTTCATTGATATTGCGATGCTCGTCACATACGCCGGTCACAGTGCCATCGTCTTCAATACCGAGATACAGTGTGCCGCCTTCAGTATTGGCTAGAGCCACTACGTTGTCAACAATTTCATCATGCGATTGAGGACGCTTCTGCTCGCTCTTGAACTCAACCGTCAAACTTTCTTTGGTCGGCAACATGAGCATCCCCTTTCACCATCTTGCAATAATTCTTACATGTTAACAGAGAGTTCTTACATGTAAGAATTATTGCAAGATGGTGAAAGGGGTAAAGAGCAATCCATCCTGTCATCTCCAGCAACTTAAATCCGATCATCGCTGCTTTCGGCATATCTGATATCAGCCGCTGGTGCCAGTCCAATCACCCAATTGAAGCTCAACACGGCCAAAGACTCTACGCCGCAGTGGATTCGCGCTCGATGAGCTTATAGCCCACATTCACGGTCTGCGGGAAGAACTCGTCGTCCAGGTTCTCGATACGCCGCATAAGCAAGGTCAGCGCGGTATCCGCCATGCCCTTGAAATCGGTGGCCACGGTGGTCAAAGTCGGCACGCTGTACATGCTCTGGCTCAGGCCGTCGAAGCCGATAACGCGCACATCGCCCGGCACACTTACGCCATCGTCCGCCAGACCACGCAGAATACCGAGCGCAATACCGTCGTTCAGGCAGTACAGACCGTCGTACTTGCACTTGCCTTTCTTAGCCAAGCCGCGCCCGGCCTCGATACCGCCGTCAATCGACCACGAGGATTTGATGAAATCACGGCGCTCGTCAAACGGCAGTCCGGCCGCGAGAATCGTCTCCTTGGCGGCCCGCATACGAATATCACGCGAGCCGGGAATGATGTTGGGATTGTTGGGATCGTGATTGTCGCCGACGATGCCGATGCGCGTACAGCCACGCGCGATAAGGTGTTCGATTGCCGCCCGTGAGCCGGCGTCGCTCGGCGCGTTCACGGTGTCGACGGGCAGGCTGGTGTCGTAGTTTTCCAGCATGACGGCCGGGTGCCGCTTCAGGATATCGACCGCACGTGGCGCATTGATGGCGATGATGCCGTCCGAAAACGTGTACGACAGATCGTTGTCGTCGGTAAGATACCGGGACAGTTCGATGAGCATGTGCGAGTCGCGCTTGTGCACTTCCTCAGCCACACACATGGCCAGATGGGAGAAATAGTCGCCCTCGAGGCCCGAGGTAAGGAAGGTGATGGTATCGGACCGCCCAGAACGCAGGGACCGGCCAGACAGGTTGATTTTATAGCCGAGTTTGCGGGCGGCGTCACGCACGCGTTGCGTGGTTTCGGGCTTGACGTAATCCTTGCCTCGCAGGGCCGCGGAGGCGGTGGTGGCGGTCACTCCGGCCAGTTCGCCGACATCCTTTAAGGTCACCATCGTTACCATCTCCGCATATCACGAACCTTATCGATAAGAATCCATAGTACCGCCCACATCTCAGCCGAGGATGAGACCCTCGGTCGAGGCCCTGCCCGGCGACTCGAACGCCGCGGTCACCGTGGTGAGCACCGACGCTGCAAACGAAAACATGTCAAACCAAGAAATGGACATGACGGAGTCATTGTTTTCCGAGAGGGATATGCCGCGTCCACGGGCAGACGTCACGTATCAATCACGCCGATACCGTCATATAACTGTTTTCGATGTGAGAAAGCTCATAGCTTCCGACCACAGAAATCAGCCACAGCAACCCCATAACAGCGTTATAGTTCTGTTTGTCGGCGTCGACAAGAGCCAGCAGCGCCGATGAAATGCACACCAAGGATGTTTAGCGAATTGTTCGCAGTTCGCACGATTCGATTTGATTCGATTCGTGCAGCCCGGATGGTTCACGGGGGCATGCCGTCGTGATGTGCGTGGATATGGGCGATACGACTCTCGTTCGGGCCGGCAGGCCATCGTACACCAGTTACGAAAGGATCCGCCCATATATGGCAAGGTTTACCGAGAATCGTTGGACCAGCGCGATTATCCCCGCACTGCTGATTCATATCCCAATCGGTACCGTCTATTGCTGGAGCGTGTTCAAGCAGCTTATCGCTGACCGTCTCCACGCCAGCCCCGCCTCCGTGGAATGGGGCTTCTCACTCGCCATCTTCTTCCTCGGCATGTCCGCCGCGTTTGCCGGGCCAATGGTGGAGAAAAACATCAAGAAATCCGCACTCGTCTCCATGGTCTGCTTCGTGGTCGGCTTCGCCGGCACGGGCGTGAGCATCGCCCTGAACTTCCTGCCGGGCGTGTTCATCTGTTATGGCGCGATCATGGGCATCGGCCTGGGCGTCGGTTATCTGACTCCGGTCAAGAACCTGATGCTTTGGTTCGCCGACAACAAGGGCCTCGCCACCGGCATCGCCGTCGCCGGCTTCGGCCTGGCCAAGGCCATTGCCAGCCCACTGATGGAATATCTCATCGGCACGGTTGGCCTGGTCAGCATGTTCTTCATCCTCGCCGCGGTCTACGCGGTGATGATGTTCGTCGGCTTCCTGCTCATCAAGCGTCCGGCCGGCTGGGTGTATGATCCCGCGACCTCACACGTCAGCCGCAAGACAATCCTCAAGAAGCCCGTGTTCTGGGGCATCTGGATAGCCTTCTATATCAACATCACCTGCGGCCTGGCCCTCATCAGCCAAGAGAAGGACATCCTGCACGATGTGCTCAGGGCCTTCCCGCAGTATGCCAACCTGAGCCCCGCCAAGTTTGCCGCCGCCATCTCCGGCATCATCGGACTGGTGCTCGCCGTGGACTCCGTGTTCAACACGGCTGGCCGCGTGGGCTTCTCCACACTCTCCGACCACCTGAAGCGCCGCGAGACCGTCTATCAGGTAATCTTCATCATGTCGATTGCCGTGTGCTTGCTGCAGATCTTCACCAACAGCATCGGCAACGCTCTGCTGTGGGCCGTGCTGGCCATGCTGTTCCTCGTCAACGCGGGCTATGGTGGCGGTTTCTCGACGCTGCCCGTGCTGCTTGATCAGCACTTCGGCACCAAAACCGTCTCCACCACGCACGGTCTGACGCTGAGCGCCTGGGCGTTCGCCGGTCTGTCCGGCAACCAGTTGGCCTCGTTCGTAGTTGCCCACGCGCCTGATCAGGCCCACCGCTACGCCGCGCTGATTCCGGTAATCACCGGCCTGTTCGTCGTGGCCCTGATCAGCATCAGCTTGGTCAAGTACCTCGGCGACAGAAACGTCACGAAGGCCGTCGAAGACCGAGGCTGAGCTGCCGCAAAACAACGATTCTGCCGGAGTCGGGCGCATCGATCGCATCAATCGATGTACGTCACGATTTTGGCAGAATCGTTGTTGTTGCTGTTGAGTACCTGAGGTCGTGCGGCTTACGCGCCGACCAGTTCGAGCATTTGAGGGATGCTCTTTTTGCCGAATTCGACTTGCTGGGTGCCGTCGGCGTGGGTGATGACGATGCAGGGCACGCTCATCGCGCCGTACTGGTCCTTGAGTTCGGGGAAGTGCGAGACGTCGTAGGCTTCGGCGCGCACGGCCGGGCTCAGGGAGGCAATGCGCTGGGAAGCAAGCACGGTTTCCGGGCACATCGTGCAGGTGAGCGAGACGAGGATCATGATGTTCAGCGGGTCTGTGATGGACTTCGCGCGTTCGATCAGGTCGTCGCCCAGCGGCTGGCCGGGACCGGCCGCGTTGTACAGGCCGAGCACGAACGAGTTGAACTCGTGGCCGGAAGGTACGCCGTGGAAGGCCAGACCGGTGAAGACCAGTGAACCATTGCCGTCCTTGCCGGCCTTGCCGTCGCCCTCAGCCGGCACGCAGATGCGCACGGTCGGGCGGGCGAGCGGCAGGACGCCGGCGACGTCGAATGTGGCGCGGCCGGAATCGTCCAACGAACCATAAGTGGGCAGTTCGGTGCTGTCCGGCAAGGTGACGGACAGCGGTTCGCCGACCACCAAAGAAGTAGGCACAGAAGCACCATCCACCGCCGTGATCAGCCCTGCGGCATCAACGGCAACCGAGTTCAGCTTGCCGCTGGACAGCGCAACCATCTCGCCGATGAAACCCTGCAATTCCGCCGAAAGCGGAGTGCCGTCCAGTTCGAGAGCGAGCGTGACCGGGCGGGTCATGCGTCCGAAGACCACGCCAAGCTGCTGCTTGACGGCGGCGGAGAACAGTTCGCCGGGCTTCTTGGCGGCGCTGGCTGCGGCTGCGGCATCGGCGCTGCGTTTGGCGGGAGCCGGGGCGGGCGTCGTGTCAGCGGCCGAGGCGGCGGAGGCGGCCTTGGCCTCGGACTCCTCATAAGCGGAAGCAGTGGGACGCGGCGGCACCAAGCCGGTTTTCTCGCTCATCTGCTTGGCGTATCGCTCCAGTTCCACGGCGGCAATCGCACCGTCGGAGGTGGCGGTGACCACTTGGCGCAGGTTCTTGACGCGCAGATCGCCGGCCGCGTACACGCCCGGCACCGAGGTTCTGAGGTAGTCGTGCGTGACCACGTAACCGTGGTCGTCGAGCTCCACCACGCCGCGCACCAAATCGGTGGCGGGCACATAGCCGGCGAACACGAAGACGCCGAAGGTGCCGGCGTCGGCGGGCTTCCACGTTTCGGTCTGGCCGGTGGCAAGGTTCAGGATTGAGGCTTCTCGCAGGCCTCCTTGGCCGGCGGTGACGCCCTTCAGCTCGACCTGATAACGCACGTCGATCTTCGGGTTGTTCTTGGCTTCGGCGGCCACTGCGGCATCGCAGGTGAAGTCCGGTTCGCGCACGAGCACGGTGACTTTGGAGGCGTATTTGGTCAGGAACACGGATTCCTCGGCTGCGGCGAATCCGCCGCCGACCACCAGTACTTCCTTGCCGGTGAAGAACTCGCCGTCGCAGGTGGCGCAGTAGGCCACGCCGCGGCCGGCGTACTCGGCCTCGCCCTCGAAGCCCAGCTTGCGCGGGCTGGCGCCGGTGGCGATGAGGATGCCGAAGGTCTTGAGGTCGCCGCGTGAGGTGTGCACGGTTTTGATGTCACCATCCACGTCGAGACCGGTGGCTTCGGCGGAGAGGAATTCGGCACCGAAGTCCTGAGCCTGCTGGCGCATGGTCTGGGTGAGTGCGCGGCCCGTGGTGCGGCCCACGCCCGGATAGTTGACGACTTCGTTGGTGATGGTGATCTGGCCGCCGAAATCGTCCTTTTCGAGAATCAGCACGCGGTAGCGAGCGCGGGCCAGGTACAGGCCGGCCGTCAGGCCAGCAGGCCCGCCACCAATGACGACGACGTCATAGAGATTGTTGGTCTGAGTCATGAAAACTCCCTTACATACACTGGCTCCCCTCTCTGAGGGGAGCTGTCGTAGTGAGACTGAGGGGAGCATATCGGATCAGGCTAGCTCTCGCGAGCACTCCCCCCAGTCGCTTTCAGCGACAGCTCCCCTCAGAGAGGGGAGCCAAGGTTACCGCCTATTCAGTGTCGATCACAGCTGGCCGACGAGGTCGAGGCTGGGCTCGATGGTTTCCTCGCCAGGGGTCCAGTTGGCGGGGCAGACCTGGTCGCCGTGCTCGTGGACGAACTGGGAGGCCTGCACGCGGCGCAGCAGCTCCTCGGCGTTGCGGCCCACGTTGGAGGAGATGACCTCGTAGGCCACGACCTTGCCCTCGGGGCTCACGATGAAGTCGCCACGCTCGGCCATGCCATCGGCCTCGTTGTAGGTGTCGAGGTCCTTGGCCAGCAGGGCGGTCGGGTCGGCAAGCATCGGGTACTCGATCTTGGCGATCTTCTCGTTGGCGTCGTGCCAGGCCTTGTGCACGAAGTGGGTGTCGCAGGAGACGGAGTAGATCTCGCAACCGATTTCCTTGAACTTGGCGTAGTTCTTGGCCAGGTCTTCAAGTTCGGTGGGGCACACGAAGGTGAAGTCGGCCGGGTAGAAGAAGAACAGGGACCAGTGGCCGAGCACATCGTCCTTGGTCACTTCGTGGAACTCGTTGTTCTGGAATGCGTTCACCTTGAAATCGGTCAGTTCATGCTGCAGAAGAGTCATCATCGGTCCTTTCGGGAATTGTTAATCTTCAAGCGTTTACCACCACCTATCGTAATGTGGTGAGCCACGGCTCGCGCGGGTGTAACGTATGAGCCTTATCACACCACCCGCAACCCTTGTGCCCAAATGGCCGTTGCCCCAATCACGACTATGCGCGAATACTCGCTAATATGGCAATCAGCAGTCCGCTGATAATGGAGGTTTCATGGCTCAGTCAGACTTTGAACAGGAATCGACCGCGAACGCAACGTGGAGCCGCATGCTGCAAGGCAACCGGCGCTTTGCCGAGGGCAAGCCCGACCACCCATGGCAGGACAAGGAGACCCGCCAGACGCTGCTTGATGGCCAGAACCCGGATGCCGCGGTGCTCTCCTGCTCGGACTCGCGCGTACCTCCGGAAATCATTTTTGATCAGGGCCTGGGCGACCTGTTCACCGTGCGCACCGCCGGGCAACTCATCGATAGCGCGGTTATCGCCTCGCTGGAGTACGCGGTCAAGAAACTGCACGTCAGCCTGATCTGTGTGCTCGGTCACGAGCACTGCGGCGCAATCGAGGCCGCCGAGCAGGAGCTGGACGACCTGATGCACACCATCACTTCCGAAGCCGACGGCTCACTGGAGGCCGCGGATGCGATGGACGACCTCGACGAGCACATCGCCGCCGCCGAATCGATTATTCTGCGCCAGACCGGTATGTCCGTCTGGCAGGCGCGCGAAGCCGAGCTCGACGCGCATGAAGATATCGAGCGCGTGCATGTGGCCCACATTATTGAAACTTTGGTGGAGCAGTCTCCTGTCATCCAGCAGGCCCTCGCCGCTGACAAGCTCATGATCGTCGGCGCCCGCTATCAGCTCGATTCCGGCAAAGTGGAAGTGCTGAGCTTCTGAGCGTGCGATCCGCAATATCGCCACCTGCGTGGGATTTGGCGAATCCTTGGCCATAGCCGCGAGAAACAGCCTCTCTGCACTAGTAATGCCGTCCAGCGCTGGAACGCATACGGCATCGTCGAAGGCGAGCAACGCATCGGAAACACCGGTCGACACGTCGTCCGCGGTAATGATAAGAATGCCCTTCCCCTTGCCGAGTTTCTTACTGCCCAGCCAGCACACCCCAATTTGACGTGCCGCTCCCCTAGAGTTGAAGCCATGTCACTTGGTTTGAACATCCTCCTGATTTTTGTATTTCTCGTTATCGGTTCCGTGTTCTCCGGCACCGAGTTGGCATTGGTCTCTCTGCGCGGCTCGCAGATCGAGCAAATGGAGCAGGAGGACGCTCGCGGCGCCAAAGTCGCCAAAATCGCACGTGACCCGAACACCTTCCTGTCCACCGTGCAAATCGGCGTGACGCTCTCCGGCTTCCTGTCCGCCTCGTTCGGTGCCTCCTCCATCGCCCCCTACCTGATTCCGGCGGTCGAAAGCTGGGGCGTGCACCCCGGCATCGCCGGCGGCCTGGTGAACATCATCCTGACCCTCATCATCTCCTACTGCTCCATCGTGATCTCCGAGATGGTGCCCAAGCGCATCGCCATGCAGCGCACCGAGCAGATCGCGCGCGCCGTGGTGCCCGCCATCGACGCCTTCGCCGCCGTCTGCCGCCCGATCATCTGGCTCATCGGCAAGAACACGAACGGCATCGTCCGCCTGCTCGGCTTCGACCCGCAGCAGACCGAGTCCGAGGTGTCCGACGACGAGCTGCGCGTGCTGGTCAGCTCCAACACCAACCTTTCCAAGGACGAACGCACGATTCTGGACGATGTGTTCGACGCGTCCGAAACCATCGTCGCCGAGGTGATGCGCCCGCGTGCCGACGTGGTCTTCATCGAGGGCGACCAGCCCTTGGCCGAGGCCGCCGCGTTCGTACGCGACCAGCCGTACTCCCGTTACCCGGTGACCGGCAAGGATTTCGACGACGTGATCGGCTTCGTGCATGTGCGCGATCTGCTGGACGTGCGCGATCCGAACGCCAAGATCGTGCGCGATGTGGTGCGCGAAGGCATCTCCCTGCCCGGCACCTCCAAGCTGCTGCCGAGCCTGGAACTGCTGCGTAAGCGCGGCATCCATCTGGCCGTGGTCATCGACGAGTACGGCGGCACGGACGGCATCGTGACGCTTGAGGATATGACCGAGGAGCTTGTGGGCGATATTCGCGATGAGTACGATCTGCCCAGCGAGAAGGGCGGCGAACGCACCACCCGCACCGCGTTCGCCAATGGTGTGGCCACGATCGAGGCCAGCATGACCATTGAGGACTTCGCCGATCTGACCGGCATCGAATTGGAGGACGGCCCGTACGAGACGGTCGCCGGCTACTTCCTGTCCAAGACCGGCAAGATGGGTGCGGTGGGCGACGTGCTGCATTCCGACGACGGCTACAACATGGTCATCACCAAGGTGGATGGCCGCCGCATCGAAACCATCGAAGTCCGCAAAGCCGGTGCCCCGGACCATGCGCCACTGCCAGCCGAATCACAAAGCGACGATGCCAACTAGCCACGTGATATTCACCACCTATTCGTTCGGCCCGGGGCATAACCAAAAATCGTAGAATTATATGGACAGGTTCCACCTACTGAAAGAAGGAACATTATGACATTTGCGTTTGTTGTGCCGGGCCTTGATGAAGCGGCCAGTGAGAAGGCCATCGCCATCCTACAGAACCGACTGAGCCAGGAGCAGGAGGCCGCTCTGGTCCTGAAGCACGCACACTGGAACGTGACCGGCCCGAACTTCATCGCCGTTCACGAGATGCTTGACCCCGAGGTCGAGGCCGTGCTGGCTCAGGCCGACGAGACCGCCGAGCGCATCGCCACTCTGGGCGGCACCCCGGACGGCCGCGCGGACGCCATCGTGCGCAACCGCACGTGGAAGTCGTTCGACGCCGAGGGCCGCGTGGGCACCGAGGAGTATCTCAAGGCGCTGATCGAGTACTATGACGCCTTCATCGCCGACGACCGCAAGGCCATCGCCGAGCTGGACGAGCTGGATGTGATCAGCTCCAACATCATCCAGGACCACGTGCAGGAACTCGAAAAGTTCCAGTGGTTCATGCGCTCTCACCTGGCATAAGTAAAAGCAGTATTCCGTGGCTCCCCTCAAAGAGGGGAGCCACTTTCGTCTCACGTGAAATAGAGAGTCTCCACATACATAAGTTGGAAAAGTGTATAAAACTCCCCATTTTGAGGTTGGAAAACGTAGCCAAAACCGCATTCTTATGGTTGGAAAAGTGTAAAATATGCGCTATAAACAGTTGGAAAACGTGCCCAGCATAGATGCAAGGCCTACAAATGACTGGAGATTCTCATGCTGCGAAGAAAAATCGAGACACAGCTGGAAGCTTGGAGATCCGCGCCGAAACGCACTGCACTGCTGGTCACCGGAGCCCGTCAGATTGGCAAAACCTATATCATCAGGCACTTTGCCCAACAGCATTACGACCATATCGCCGAGCTCAATTTCATCGAGAACCCTGACCTCGTTGCATTATTCGATCGGCCCCGCGATGCCAAAAACCTACTGATGAGGCTGGAACTGGCCGTAAATACGCCATTAGTACCCGGCAAAACCCTGATTTTCTTTGACGAGGTCCAGCGTTGCAAGGAAATGGTCACCGCAATTAAGTTCCTTGTAGATGATGGTCGGTTCGATTACGCGCTTTCCGGCTCGCTACTTGGAGTCGAGCTCGAAGATATACGCTCGGTACCGGTCGGGTACCTGACCGAGCTGGATATGTATCCACTGGATTTCCAAGAGTTCTGCTGGTCGCAGCATATCGGCAACGACGTATTCGATATGCTTGCCGAATGCTTTGCCAAGCACCAGGAAGTGGATGAGTTCATTCATCAAAGGCTCATGGAGCTATACTCCAAATATCTGGTCATCGGCGGCATGCCTGCCGCAGTCGACTCGTTCGTGGCAAACGGCAGCGTTGCGGACGTGCGCACTATACAAGAGAACATAAAGCGTGAATATCGCCGCGATATCAGCCAATACGCGCGCAAAGAAGACCGGCTGCATATCCGCGCTATCTACGATTTGGTGCCCAGCGAGTTAAATAACCCAAACAAGCGCTTTACCTTCGCCAAAATCGAAAAGAACATGAGATTCCAATCGGTTGCTTCCGATTTCGATTGGCTGGTCAATGCGGATGTAGCCGTCGCCGCGTACAACGTGGACGAACCGTGCACACCGTTGGAGATGAGCAAGGAACGTAACCTCTTCAAACTCTTTTACAACGACGTGGGTCTGCTTACCGGCTCGTTTCTCAAGAAAACCGCGCTCGACGTACTCGACGGCAACCCTGATATCAACTACGGTTCAATCTATGAAAATGCGGTGGCCCAAGAGCTACGCGCTCACGGATTTGACCTGTACTACTACAACAGTAAGAAGCTTGGCGAGCTCGATTTCCTCATCCAAGACCGCAACGATCACGTGCTGCCGATTGAGGTGAAGTCCGGCAAATCCTACAAACGCCATC
>ERZ1673698.2302-NODE-2302-length-13528-cov-13.641728_pt1 | contig 13528 bp, 10 predicted proteins | sample MGYA00580228_ERZ1673698 | MGnify/ENA primary metagenome ERZ1673698 (study PRJEB41218, sample SAMN15661768) | gut metagenome | host: Homo sapiens | place: Canada: London | collected 2015-08-20/2019-03-30 | study: EMG produced TPA metagenomics assembly of... | reverse complement strand
CTAATACGCATCTATTTATTCTTTAAAAATTTACGCTGAAACGAAATTATTCCGTGACTTTCAACCGTACCAATTCTATTTTAGTGGCTGTCACCTTAATTATCTTAAACTGATATTTGTCAACGGCTATCACTTCATGCAGTTTCGGGAAACTTTGATAACGGTTCAGAATCAGTCCGCCTATCGTAAGATATTCATCCGATTCGGGCAGTTCAAGATTGAACGTTTCATTTACCTTCTCTATTTCAAGACGTGCGGACAGCACATATTCATGTTCGCCAATTTGTTTACAGATGTAGGAAGTGTTGTCGTGCTCGTCCTCAATATCCCCGAATATTTCTTCAACCAAATCTTCCAGTGAAACAATACCGGATGTACCTCCAAATTCATCTACCACAACAGCAATTGTTTTTTTCTGTTGCATAAAAAGTTTCATCAATTTATGTGCCGCCATCGTTTCGGGCACAATGGGTACTTCCTTGACATTATTTCTCCAGTCCGCCGGATTTCTGAACATTTCAGACGAATGAATATAGCCGATTACGTTATCTATATTCCCATCGTACACAATAATTTTGGAGATACCCGACTCCACAAACACGTTCTTCAAGTCTTCGAGCGAGGCCGTCACATCCACTGCCACCACTTCCGTACGGGGAACAATACAATCGCGTATTTTTATATTAGAAAAATCAAGTGCATTCTGAAAGATTTTCACTTCCGCATCCAACTCTTCCTCATTAGCTGCATTCTCTATACCCGACTGCACGAAATAATCCAAATCGACTTTGCCGAATGCCTTATCGGACGCTTCCTTATTTATCCTCATGCCAAATAAGCGCAAAAAGAGATAAGACAGTCCGGAAGCAAACTTTGATATGGGAAACAGAATAACATAGCAGACAAACAAAGGTATAGCAAATACCCTCAATACCAGATTCGGGTTAATCTTGAACAGCGTCTTCGGAAGAAACTCGCCCGTTACAAGAATAACAAGAGTGGATATGATAGTCTGCACCAGCACCATTACAAAATGATTATCAATCATACCCGCCAGCAGATTCACCTCGATAATCTGTGCCATAAGGATACCATAAATAACCAGCGCGATATTATTTCCCACCAGCATGGTGGAAATAAAATTATTCGGATTGCGGAAGAAACAAGAAAGGATGCTTGACGTAATCCCCGGTTTCCGCTCCATCTCAAAACGGAGTTTGTCTACGGAAACAAAAGCAATCTCCATCCCCGAAAAAAAAGCGGAGAAAGCCATGGTTATCAATAAGTAAATTATAGTGCTCATCATATTATTTGATGCTGTCTGTTTTCAACGTATCAGAAGGGGTGACACTGTCCTCATCCACATAAAAGATACCTTCCGTCTTGAAAAAACGGTATTTTGTCAATTGCTCATTTGATTCAAAACCAATGGCATAAATTATCTGGTCGGGTTGTTCTATACGCACCCGCTGATCGGAATAGACACGTTTTTTATTCTGATCCCAATACAGCAACTCCGTATCGAATTTTTCTCCTTTCAGGTTCTGTATGTGTACATTTCCTATCAGCTTCCACAACTCTTTTTTATTATAGTAATAAGCCGTATCGGCCTTGATACTGGCTTCAGTATGGAACAAAGAATCGAATTTTTCCAGATATATACCTTTTTCAAACGCCCAATAAGGTGGTTTCTTACGGTCGTAAATCAACCACTCCGCCGTATTGACCCGATAACGGGTAATACCCGAATCGGAAATCAGCGTTGTTACCCCTTTAGTATCCATAACCGGCAACGAATCACGTTCGGTAATGGCAGCTCCCATCTCTTTTTTACGTCCGGAACAGGAAGAAAATAAAAGAAGCATAACCATCACCCTCAGGGCAATGGTTATGCTCATATTTTTATGTCCGACAACGTTAGGTTGTAGCGACATATTCTTATCTAATGGTTGTAGACTCACCTATCCAGCCGCCAATCGTAATACGGTCACCGGCTTTGTAACCCAACATAAAGAGGTCTTTTGCCTGCGGAGTATGACGTGCATAGGTTGCAATCAGTTCATTAACCTTATCTGTAACACTCGGATCTACGGCTTTAGCACGTTGAAGTTTATCAATAACTACATAGTAAGTACATCTGTTCAATGCAGGCTCATCACTCCAGTTGGGATTTGAACCGTACATTTGAGCCAGCAGAATATAGGGTTCGCCATAGTTTTCATTAAAGCTGATTGCTTTCTGGGCATAAGTTCTTGCCTGAGACAGTTTCTTAGCCTGCCACAAAGCTGCAGCGGTAGCATAAGCCATTTCAGATTTCTTTGCATTATCGGTTTCCATGCCCAATGCTTCATCGAAATACTTCACCGCAGTGTCATAATCACCTTTTTTATAGTACATATATGCTACACCTACAGCTGCATCAGCAGTCGGATTAACACGATACAAATAATCGGAAGCTTTGAAGTATGCCTCACATTCATTACACTTCATCATCTTCAGAATAGTGATGGTCTTCTTCAGGAAAGCAGAGTCTGCCTTATTTTCTTCAACTTTCGGACCGTAGATATTCTGCAATGATTCACAATCAGCTACACCGCTGTTAACGAACATAGCTACCAAATTATCCTTGATTGTTTGCAAAACAGCTTTTTTCTTTGCATTATCCTCTGCTGCAATAGCATCATCGGCGTATTGCGAAGCATTGATATAATCCTGGAAGAATTGATCTGTATGATTAGTATCTGCCTTTACTTTCTGCATGGACACATCAACAAAATAGTGCAATACAGCACCATCAGACTCACCCTTAGCGGTTTCTGCTGATTCTTTCAGCCAGGCATAAGCCTGATTCAAATCAGGAGCAGGTGCATATTGCAGATAATCCACAGCTTTTGTGCCTAATGCAGACGCAACACTCGGTACACCCTTCATCTTTGAAGCAAATTCAGGAATATACTTCATTTTCTGATCATGCACAGCCATCAGTTCATCAAACAATTTCTTATACTCTGCTGAATTACGATCCTTAATCTGACTCATCAAACCTGTAAGAATCTTCTGCGCATCGGTATAAGTGTAATATCTCAGTGTCGGACAATCTTTCAGAACTGCCATACAAGGAGCGTAAGCATCCTTGAAGTTTTTCGCTCTTACTGCCTCATGCGAGATACTACTATTGGCATTACAATCACTTTGTGCGAAAGTGCTGGTTACTCCACCCGAAAGGAGCAAAACAGCGACAAGCGTTTTAATTTTCATTGTATTTAAATTTTAGTTGTTATATTGTCTATTTTCACCATTCAGCATTAATCAACTTTCCGCTTGAAGAACCAACGTTCATTGAAAGTTACTCCAACACAGATACGCAACGTATTTTCATTCAGGAATGCGGCTGTCTTGCCTTCGGTTCTTACATACTGGGCCGAAAGGCTTAACACAGAACGCGTACGCGGAATGGGAAGTCCGAAACCGGCAGTCACCCCATATTCGTCAGCGGCACGCATACCGTTTATTTTATAATAAGGTTGGGAATAGTAAGCTCCCAAACGATATTTTACATGTGCCAAGTAGCTCCTTCCCATAGGGTTTGGAAGAAATTCAGCGCCTACAGCAATCTTGGTACGGTTACAGAAAGCATTTTTCTCATTCATATAAGTAACTGAGCTCCATTTTTGAAAAGTAAAGTCAGCCCCTACCGTCAAACGCTTGTCATACACATAGCTGAAACCAACACCCAAACTCATCGGACTACCGAAAGCGGCAACCGTATCTCTGTTATTCACAGTAGTTCCCGTTTTCTCATTTCCCAATCTATCCTCTACATATGAATCGTTGTTCAAATCATGTCCCGGCGAGAATACTATACCTAATGTAGCTTCATGTTTCTTTCCGAATACCTGCGTATACTGTGCTCCGATATCCAACTTATAGCTTTGTATAGATGTACCTGTTATCGTAGTCAGCGGCAAAGTAGACGAATTTCCCGGAAATGTTATGGCTCTTGTGTGCGTTATATCTCCCCAAAAATATGAGATATTAGCACCGACAGAAAGATTTTTCAAGACTTTAAACCCTGCTCCCAAATATAGCTGATGTAATCCACCGTCTCCATAATATTGCAACGCGCTGGATTGGGAAGGATAATCCGTATCTTCCTTGTATTCCGCCATGCTATACCCTACATTCGAGTAAGGCAACAATCCCAGACTCATAGCAGCCCATTTACCCAAACGAAATTGCATTGTAATATAGTCAAAACTGGAGTTTTTGGCATTTTGCTTTATCGTACCGTTACTGAAGTTCGTATTTTGCAGGGAAATACCGCCGTCAAAAATAAAAGTAAGCGAATCGATCGCCGTATAGGATGCCGGATTAGCGAAATTCACCTGATATTTATCCCGTAATCCGTATGCAATACCACCCATGGCTTTGCTATTACCTGAACCCTGGTCCGCCAATTGTCCGTATCCGTATCGTGTATAGGGAGAATTCGTATTATTTTGAGCGATTGCCGCTCCGGACAACATCATAAGCAAGAACACCAAGAGTGTTTGTCTATATCCTATCATTATTATAGTTTAAAATCTGTCTGCAAAGATGATACTTTTTAAGTTTGTATCAAAAGAAAAATCATCGCCGCCCGTTAAAAAAACCAAAAGTTCAGGATATTTATGTTTCATCACCGTTATGTAACCCGAAATTTCATATTCCATACCTTTCAGCACTCCTTCGCGCATTGCCGTATCGGTATCGCTGCCCAACGGCAGGCGCCGTCCCTCCCGAAGCACCAGCGGAAGCCTTCCTGTGAACTCATGGAGCGCCCTAAAGCGCATCTGCACGCCCGGCGAAATATTTCCGCCATGATAACGTCCGGCGGCATCTATAAATTCATAAGTAATGCAAGTCCCGGCATCTATAACCAGAATATCCTTGCCGGGAAACTGTTCGTATGCACCCACCACAGCCGCCATCCGGTCATATCCCAAGGTTTCGGGCGTTTCGTAAAGATTCTCCACCGGAAGCAATGTTTTTTCATTTAGCCACAACAATGAAACGGGTAAACTTTTCAGTTGTGCCAACACCCGTTCATTCAAATCGATAACGGTAGCCACGATTGCCTTCTCGACAGCATATTTCGCACATATATCCGACAGACATTCAAGCGTTTGATTAGAATCATAGAGTATTTCTACAATATCCTTATCTTTAAACACCGCTATCTTTGCAACGGTATTACCTATATCGATAATAAGATTCATTCTGCATATATTTAAAGCGGCGCAAAGATAGCACTTTTTTCCTTTGTTCTACATGCATAAAAGAAAAAGGTTCTCCTATGACAATTGCTGTTTTAAGATTTAAAGTCTATCTTTGTAACGAATTACAAGATACACTCTTGATTAAATCAATGATAATAAAAAAGACAAATGAAGCTATCTCCATCGGTTTTCCGTTCACTTATTTTTCTTTTCTTCAGCCTGTCCGTCGTCACTATGCAGGCACAAGAACCAAAAAGAGTTATTCCGGACTCTATACGTATCAGTCTGTTGACATGTGCCTCGGGAGAAGAAATATATTCCCTTTTCGGACATACGGCCATACGGTACGAAAACTATACCCGCGGCATTGACGCAGTATTCAATTACGGCATATTCAACTTCAATGCTCCCAACTTCATCCTTCGTTTTGCCTTGGGTGAAACGGACTACCAATTGGGAGTAACCGATTATGAACGCTTTGCCGCAGAATATTATTACCTGGAACGCGATGTCTGGCAGCAAGAACTGAATCTCACTGTACAAGAGAAAGAAAAGTTGGTTATGTTACTTGAAGAGAATTACCGCCCCGAAAACCGGATATATCGTTATAACTTCTTTTACGACAACTGTGCCACACGTCCGCGCGATTTAATAGAAAAATCCATTGACGGCACGCTGCAATACGCAGATGACATGACAGACACAGATTCCGGCATTTCTTTCCGAGACCTGCTGCACAAATACAGCAAGGGGCATCCCTGGTCGCGTTTCGGCATGAACTTATGTATGGGCAGCCAAGCCGACAAAACCATCAACCGCAGACTGATGATGTTTGTACCTTTCTATGTACAAGAGTACTTCAACCAAGCCCGCATTGTAAACAAAGAAGGAGAAACACGCCCTTTGGTACTGAATGAAGAGAAAATAATAGTAACCGGCAACGAAGAAGCGGAACAGCCTTCCGATGGCTTCACCCCTATGCAGGCCGCCCTGCTCCTTCTTATACTGACCGCAGCCGCCACCATCTACGGCATACGCCGGAAGAAAACGCTTTGGGGAATCGATTTCGCGCTGTTCTTTGCCGCCGGAACGGCGGGATGTATATTGGCGTTCCTTGCCTTGTTCTCCCAACATCCTGCCGTCAGTCCCAATTATCTGCTGTTTGTGTTCCATCCGCTTCATCTTTTCTGCCTGCCCTGTATGCTGAACAGAGTGCGAAAAAGGAAAAGAAGCCGTTATATGCTGGCAAACTTTATTGTTTTAACACTTTTTATATTGCTTTGGCTCGTAATACCGCAAAGATTTCCGTTAGCAGTGTTACCTTTGGCACTTTGTTTGCTGATACGTTCTGCAAGCAACCTAATTCTCACATACGATAAGAAATAATGAAGAAAGGACTGATAACTTCCATACTCGCACTGACATTCGGTAGCCTGCAAGCCCAGCCACTGCCACCATCTCCGAAACTGGTGGTGACGTTGACAATAGACCAACTGCGTACAGACTACATGGAAGCATTCTCGTCATTGTATGGAGAAAAGGGGTTTAAACGGCTGTTAAGGGAAGGGAAAGTATTCCGCCAGGCTGACTATCCTTTCAATGTCGCCGACCGCGCTTCTGCCATTGCCGCCCTCTACACGGGCACTACACCGTCCATGAACGGCATCATAGCCGAACGTTGGTTTGACCCCAAAACCCTGCGTCCGAAGAATTGTGTAGACGACTCCGCTTTCATGGGTAACTATACCGACCAGAACACCGCCCCTACCCAACTGTTGACTTCCACTTTTGCCGACGAACTTAAAATAGCCACTAAAAACGCTGCACTGGTATATGCCATTGCCCCCTTTCGCGATGCTGCCGTCCTTTCGGCCGGACATAGCGGTAACGGCGCATTCTGGCTGAATCATCAAACCGGCAAATGGTGCGGCACAACCTATTACGGCGAGTATCCCTGGTGGCTGAGCCAATACAACGACGGGCAATCACCCGACTTCCGCATCAAGGAGATGGAGTGGAATCCTCTTCACCCCATCACAAGCTATACATTCCTGCCCGAATGGCGCACCATCCCTTTCAAGTATAGGTTTGAAACAGAAAAGGACAACAAGTACCGCCGGTTGATAACCAGCCCGCTCATCAACGATGAAGTGAACCGTGTGACAGAGGATTTGCTGGATAAAAGCAATATCGGCAAGGACGACATCACTGATTTGCTTGCAATCACTTATTATGCAGGCAACTACAATCACCGCAGCACGCAAGAGTGTGCCATGGAAATGCAAGACACCTACGCCCGCTTAGACCAAAGCATCGCCCGCTTGCTGGATATGCTGGAAAGCAAAGTAGGTCTGCAAAACGTACTGTTATGCATCGCGTCCACAGGATATGCCGACCCGGACGGAGCAGACATAGGCATCTACCGTATTCCCGGAGGAGAATTCCATCTGAACCGTTGCGCCACTTTGCTGAACATGTATCTGATGGCTACTTACGGTGAAGGACAATATGTAGAAGGCTTTTATAATCAACAGATATATCTCAATCATAAATTAATAGAGGAGAAGCAGTTGAATCTTGCCGAAATACAACAAAAGTCGGCAGAATTTCTGGTGCAGTTCAGCGGAGTTAACAAAGTATATTCCGCCTACCAATTACTGCTGGGTTCCTGGGCTCCGCAGATGGAGCACATACGCAACGGGTTCCACCGCCACCGCTCCGGCGACTTGATTATCGAAGTCTTACCGGGCTGGACCGTTATGAAGGAAAACAGCAATGACAATCGCGTAGTACGCGCTGCCGCCATTGCCACCCCCCTCATTCTTCTTGGCAAAGGAATAAAGCCGGAAATTATCCGCATGCCGGTTGCCATAGACCGCGTTGCTCCCACCCTGTCGAGTGCGATGCGCATCCGCGCCCCCAATGCGTGCACAGCCGCACCGCTCAATTAAGGAACAAACTCCGCATTCTCCGTGGCAAGTCCTTAAAATAATCAGTGCAACTTTACATTATCTATTGCAAAATCAGTAACTTTGCACGCCATATAAACTTTAGTAAATAATAATAAAAACAAATACATAATGGGATTTAATGAATTTTTAAGCTCGATTTTCGGAAATAAGGCTACCCGTGACATGAAGGAAATAAAGCCGTGGGTAGATAAAGTAAAAGCCGCTTATCCGGAAATAGCCGCACTGGACAATGATGCCCTGCGTGCCAAAACCGAAGAACTGAAGGCATACATCCGTAACTCGGCAGCGGAACAACGCTCCAAAGTGGAAGAACTGAAAGCAAGCGTTGAAAACACAGAACTGGAAGAACGCGAAGAACTCTTTGCTCAAATAGACAAACTGGAAAAAGAGATACTGGATATTTACGAAAAAGCATTGGACGAGGTGCTGCCCGTTGCTTTTTCCATCGTAAAGGAAACCGCCAAGCGTTTCTCCGAAAATGAAGAAATCACGGTAACCGCTACGGAGTTCGACCGCCATCTGGCTGCTACCAAAGATTTCGTACGTATTGAAGGCGATAAGGCCATCTATCAGAACCATTGGGTAGCCGGCGGCAATGATACGGTATGGAACATGGTCCACTATGACGTACAGTTGTTCGGCGGTGTGGTACTGCACAAAGGCAAGATTGCGGAAATGGCAACCGGTGAAGGTAAGACTTTGGTGGCTACCCTGCCCGTATTCCTCAATGCACTGACCGGAAACGGCGTACACGTGGTAACCGTGAACGACTATCTGGCAAAGCGTGACTCCGAATGGATGGGTCCTCTTTATATGTTCCACGGTTTGAGCGTGGATTGCATCGACAAGCACCAGCCCAACTCCGACGCACGCCGCCAGGCTTATCTCGCAGATATCACCTTCGGTACGAACAACGAATTCGGTTTTGACTATCTGCGCGACAACATGGCTATCAGCCCGAAAGACCTGGTACAACGTCAGCACAATTACGCCATCGTCGATGAGGTGGACTCCGTATTGATTGACGACGCCCGTACTCCGCTGATTATCTCCGGTCCGGTGCCCAAAGGCGATGACCAGCTCTTCGAGCAGCTCCGTCCGCAGGTAGAACGCCTGGTAGAAGCACAGAAGAAACTTGCCACGCAATACCTTGCCGACGCCAAGCGCCTGATAGCTTCAAACGACAAGAAAGAACAGGAAGAAGGATTCCTTGCCCTGTACCGCAGCCACAAGTGCTTGCCGAAGAACAAGGCATTGATTAAGTTCCTCAGCGAGCAGGGTATCAAAGCCGGTATGCTCAAAACCGAGGAAATCTACATGGAGCAGAACAACAAGCGTATGCACGAGGTTACCGACCCGCTGTATTTCGTAATCGATGAAAAGTTGAACAGCGTAGACCTCACCGACAAGGGTGTAGACTTAATTAGCGGTAACTCCGCCGACCCTACGTTCTTCGTACTTCCCGACATCACCGCCCAGCTCTCCGAACTGGAAAATGAAAAAGACCTGACGGATGAGGAACGCCTTGCCAAGAAAGACGCCCTTATGACCAACTTCGCCATCAAGAGCGAGCGTGTACATACCATCAACCAACTGTTGAAAGCTTACACCATGTTCGAGAAAGACGACGAATACGTGGTTATCGACGGTCAGGTGAAGATTGTGGACGAACAGACCGGACGTATCATGGAAGGCCGCCGTTACTCCGACGGCTTGCATCAGGCCATCGAAGCCAAAGAAGGCGTGAAAGTGGAAGCCGCCACACAGACCTTTGCAACGATTACGCTGCAAAACTACTTCCGTATGTATCACAAGCTGTCCGGTATGACCGGTACTGCCGAAACGGAAGCAGGCGAACTTTGGGACATCTACAAACTGGATGTAGTCGTTATCCCGACCAACCGCCCCATTGCCCGCAACGATATGAACGACCGCGTTTACAAGACTAAACGCGAAAAATATAAAGCCGTTATCGAAGAGATTGAGAAAATGGTGGCAGCTGGACGTCCTGTCCTGGTGGGTACTACTTCCGTTGAAATCTCCGAAATGCTGAGCAAGATGCTGACTATGCGCCATATCGAGCACAGCGTACTGAATGCGAAGCTGCACCAGAAGGAAGCCGACATCGTAGCCAAAGCCGGTTTGAGTTGCGCCGTAACCATTGCCACTAATATGGCGGGTCGTGGTACGGACATCAAGCTGAGCCCGGAAGTAAAAGCTGCGGGCGGTCTTGCCATTATCGGTACGGAGCGTCACGAATCGCGCCGTGTAGACCGCCAGTTGCGTGGTCGTGCCGGACGTCAGGGTGACCCCGGTTCATCCGTATTCTTCGTCTCTTTGGAAGACGACCTGATGCGTCTGTTCTCTTCCGACCGTATTGCCGGCGTTATGGACAAGCTCGGTTTCAAGGAAGGCGAAATGATTGAGCACAGCATGATTTCCAAGTCTATCGAACGTGCACAGAAGAAAGTGGAAGAAAACAACTTCGGTATCCGTAAACGCCTGCTGGAGTACGACGATGTGATGAACAAACAGCGCACCGTAGTCTACACCAAACGCCGCCACGCTTTGATGGGCGAACGTATCGGTATGGACATTGTGAACATGATTTGGGACCGTTGTGTCAATGCGATCGAAGCTCCTACCTATGAAGACTGCAAGATGGATCTTCTCCAAACACTTGCCATGGAAACTCCGTTCACGGAAGAGGAGTTCCGCAACGAGAAAAAGGAGAAACTTGCCGATAAGGCTTTCGATGCTGCCATGGAACTTTTCAAACGCAAAACCGAACGTATGGCACAAATCGCTTATCCGGTTATCAAGCAGGTATACGAGAATCAAGGACACATGTACGAAAACATCCTGATTCCCATTACAGACGGCAAGCGCATGTATAACATCTCCTGCAACCTGAAAGCCGCTTATGAAAGCGAATGCAAGGAAGTAGTGAAAGCGTTTGAGAAGTCTATCCTGCTGCATGTCATCGATGAAGCATGGAAAGAAAACCTGCGCGAACTGGATGACTTGAAACACTCTGTACAGAATGCCAGCTACGAACAGAAAGACCCGCTGTTAATTTACAAACTGGAGTCTGTAAACCTGTTCGATACAATGGTAGACAAGATAAACAATCAGACAGTTTCCATCCTGATGCGCGGACAAATCCCGGTACAGGAACCGCAGGAAGTTCGTCAGGCAGCTCCCGAACAACGTCAGGATTTAAGCAAGTATCGCGAGCAAAAGCAAGACCTGACCGACCCGAACCAGCAAGCCGCCGCCCAGCAAGATACGCGCGAACAGCAGAAACGCGAACCTATCCGCGTAGAAAAGACGGTGGGACGTAACGACCCTTGTCCTTGCGGAAGCGGTAAGAAGTACAAGAACTGTCACGGAAAGAACGCATAAAATAGCGATTAGGGGTTAGTGATTAAGGGTTCATTGAGTACCAATCTTAATCACTAATCACTAATCACTAACCACTAACCACTAATCGCTAATCACTATAATAAGAGCCTCGAACGGTTAAAAACTGTTCGAGGCTTTTATTTATTCAAGTAAAAGATTACTTTTGTTTTTCAGAACTAAGAATAAAAGACTATGACTAAATACTCTTATTACCTGTTACTGTCTTGTTTGATGTTTTTGGCGGGTTGCCAAACCGTCGAACCGCTTGCCATAGATTATATGTTACCGGCGGATGTAAGTTTCCCACCGAGTTTGAAACGGGTAGCCATTGTCAATAACATGCCTGAAGTTCCGGACAACAAGCCTATTCTTGCCCAAGAGAAGAAAAAAGACGATTTTGAGATAGCCAGCAAAACAGATTATTACAACGGCAATGCCGCCATTGCCACGGAATCCCTTGCCGAAGCCCTTGCCCACGAGAACTACTTCAACGAAGTGGTTATCTGCGATTCGGCCTTACGTGCCCACGATGTCACTCCCCGCGAAGGAGCGCTGTCACAAGAAGAAACAAACCGGTTGGTGCATGACTTGGACGTAGATTTCCTCATCGCATTGGAAAACGTACAGATACGCTCTGTCCGCAAAATAAAGTACATGCGCGACTGGGGCATTTATTACGGCACGGTAGATGCCCGGATATATCCTACTGTCAGGATTTACCTGCCCAACCGCAGTACCCCTATGGCTACAATCAACGCTAACGACAGCATTTTCTGGGAAGAAACCGGAAACGGTTCCTTTGTACAAGGCAACCTCATCAGTGAAGAAGAACTGATAAAACAAGCTTCTGATTTTGCCGGAACCATACCGGTAAAAAAACTGCTGCCATATTGGAAAACCGCCAACCGCTATCTGTTCTGCGGCGGTTCCGTAAACATGCGCGATGCCGCCGTATATGCCCGGGACAAGCAATGGAACACAGCCATCGGGCTATGGAAGCAAACCTACGCCACCCAAAAAGGAAAGAAAAAGATGCAGGCAGCCTATAACCTTGCTGTCGGCTATGAAATGCAGGACAGTATTGCCGCCGCTCTCGACTGGGCGTTGAAAGCGCAAGCCGAAGCACGTATCGTAGACGGCGTGGATAAAAAAGATTTGACTCACCTTGGCAAAGCGGATATCCCCTACTACGTCCTTACAACACTTTACGCCACCGAATTAAAGGAGCGGAAAGAAGGCTTATCGCGCCTAAATATGCAAATGCAGCGATTTAATAATGATTTTTAGTCAAATACTGTAAATGTAATTGTTTTTTTTATACCTTTGAACATCCATTAAGTAAAGAAAAGCAATTATGAAACTCAGTCAACCGGCATTATCTCTTCTCGAAGAAACTATCAAACAGGCAATCGGCAAGTACGCTTGCGGTTGTGAGCAGACAGTCGTTACGGATATCCACCTGCAAGCCAACCAAAGTTCGGGCGAATTTTCCATATTCGACGATGATGACAAAGAACTCGCCAGTACCACCATAGAAGAATGGATGACATACGAAGGCGATGATTTCTACGAAAGCATGGAACGCATCCTGAGCAATCTGCTCTGCAACCTCAAGAACCGGGGTGCTTTTGACAAGCTGACCATCATGAAGCCTTTCTCTTTCGTATTGGTAGATGACGACAAGGAAACCATAGCCGAACTCTTGTTGCTGGACGATGACACCCTGCTGGTAAACGAAGAGCTGCTGAAGGGATTGGATGAGGAGTTGGATGCTTTCCTAAAAGACTTACTGGAGAAATAACGAATCATATACGAATCGTACAACGTACATAAAAGAAAGAGGTTGTGTCAAAACGTTGGCACAACCTCTTTTATATTTTAAGTTCTGCTATA
>ERZ1673698.2300-NODE-2300-length-13532-cov-22.863397_pt1 | contig 13532 bp, 7 predicted proteins | sample MGYA00580228_ERZ1673698 | MGnify/ENA primary metagenome ERZ1673698 (study PRJEB41218, sample SAMN15661768) | gut metagenome | host: Homo sapiens | place: Canada: London | collected 2015-08-20/2019-03-30 | study: EMG produced TPA metagenomics assembly of... | reverse complement strand
AAATAGGCTGCGCCTCGGAAAAACATTTTCAAACAAGTTTGAATGTTTTTCACTCGGCTTGCACTATCTTTGCAACGTGAAACGGATATTCGTATATATAATGTGCTTTGTCATGGCGTTTGGCGTCGCGGCAAAGAAGAAACAGACAATTGAGCCGGGATACTCTTGGCAGGTTAGCGGACCGCTCGGACTCCGCACACCGTCGACCATCGACACCCTTTATCAAGGCTATCACCGCCAGTTTGTGCCGGCGATGACTACCGACGCATACGCGACAACCGGCAATTTCGGCTGTGCCGGAGTTGACGAGATATTTTTCAACCGTGAGGAATGGTCGGAATTTCAATTTGAGGATGTGTTGAGCCATTGGCTCCACAGCGCCGACAATCAGCGCTATTACAACACTCGTGTGCCTATGACTCTGCTCGGCTACAGCTGGGGCGGCGGACGCAATTCCGGACAGGACCGGCTGAAAGGCGAGTTTTCCGGCAACGTCAACAAGCGGCTGCAGTTTGGTGCCCAACTCGACTATCTTTATTCAAAGGGCGGCTATGACCGTCAGGCTCTGAAAAATTTCGGCTGGGGTTTCTCGTCATCGTATATCGGCGACCGATATGACATGCACGCCATGTTTTTCAGCTACAATTCGCTGAATCATGAAAACGGCGGCATCACCGACGATCTTTACATCAGCGACCCTGCACAACTGCAGGGCGGCGACTCTAAGATTGACGCCAAGGCGATACCCGTGAATCTGTCGTCGGCTTTCTCTCGCGTAAAAGGTTGGGAATTTTACATGAACCACCGCTACAAGGTGGGATACTGGCAGGAGGAAACTGTCAACGACACCACGAAACGGCGCACATACGTGCCTGTGTCGAGTTTCATCTGGACTATGGACTACAAAACCAACACCCACAAGTTCAAAAACCAAAGTGCTACCGACGATGCCAAATATTTTGCAAACAATTACCTCAGCATGGACGGCACCGACGAGGAAACAAAATATTGGCGCCTGCGCAACACTTTCGGAATAGACCTTATCGAGGGTTTCAAGAAGAACGCCAAATTCGGACTGTCGGCTTATGCCACCCATGAGCTGCGCCGCTACACGCAGGTTGTCGACACTATGCTCACAAGCCAATATAAACCAGAGGGATTGACTCCGTTTCCTTCGTTCGGCATTGACCACAGCAAGACGGAGAATCTGTTGTGGGTGGGCGGACAGCTGACCAAGCAGCGCGGATCGGTGCTGACATACTCGGCGACGGCTCAGTTCGGACTTGTAGGTCCGGTGGCTGGCGACATCGACATCAGCGGCGTTGTGAGCACACGTTTCCGTCTTTTCGGCGACACCGTGCGCATCACGGGCGAAGGATTTTTCAAGAACACCGAAGCGCCATATCTGCTAAAGAACTATATTTCAAACCATTTCGCCTGGAAAAACGATTTCGGCAAGATTCGCCGCGTGCGCGTGGGCGGCACACTCGACATTCCACACACTTGGACTTCATTTTCTGCCGGTGTCGAAAACCTGCAGAACTATGTCTATTTCAACAACGACGCTCTCCCTGCTCAAGAGAGTGGCAGCGTACAGGTGTTGTCGCTGCGCTTGAAACAGGACTTGCATTTCCGCGCGTTCAATTGGGAAAACTCCGTGACATATCAGACTTCAAGCAAGGAAGAGGTGTTGTCGCTGCCTAAACTGGCGGTCTACAGCAACCTGTACTTCCAGTTCAAGATTGCCCGAGTGCTGCACGTCAACCTCGGTGTGGACTGCAGCTACTATACACGCTACTACGCTCCGGCTTACCAACCAGCCACAATGGCGTTCCACACCCAGCATGAGAAACTCATCGGCAACTATCCGCTGATGAACGCATATGCCGACTTCAAGTTGAAGAAGACCAGATTTTTTGTGATGTACAGCCACTTGAACCAAGGGTTGTTCGGCGGAAAGGAGTATTTCTCAGCCCTTCACCATCCAATAAATCCAAGTCGTTTCCAACTCGGACTGTCGGTTGATTTCGCGAACTGACAAACCACAAACTGGCATCGCTATGAAGACACCAATGCTGATGAAGCCCAAATTGAAAATCTATGCGGCACTGCTTGTCGCCACCATAGCACTGATGGTGGCTCTCGGACGATGCAGCCGCCAATATGCGTCGAAGGAAGCACAGAGCAGCGGCGGCGACACCATCGATGTGGCTATAGAGTATTCTCCTCTGTCACTGTATATGTATGCCGACACCCTCGGCGGATTCAGCCACGACCTGCTGAATCTAATTGCCAAGCGCGAGCATCTGCACATCAAATTCCATCCGATGACGTCGCTCGACGGAAGCCTGAAGCAGCTGCGCGAGGGAACGGTCGACATCGTAGCGGCACAAATGCCGTCGACAAGCGATTTCAAGCAACAATATCTCTTTACCGACGCTGTGGCTATCGACAAGCAGGTGCTTGTGCAACGGCGCGGAAAAGACGGCTCTGTGGCTGTAAAGTCGCAACTTGACCTTGCCGGCAAGACGGTGTGTGTGGCAAACGGGTCGCCTGTGGCTACACGCATTGCCAATCTGGCGCGCGAGATCGGCGACAGCATCCATGTGCGTACGCTCGACAAGAGCCAGGAACAGCTGTTTCTGCTTGTAGCGGCAGGCGACGAGCTTTATGCCGTGGTCAGCGACAACACAGCGCGCAGCCTTGCCGTCCGCTATGCCGACATCGACATCAGCACCGCCATCAGCTTCAACCAATTCCAGGCATGGGCTATGGCAAAAAACGACACCGTCCTGCTGCAGCGCATGAACAAGTGGCTGCACAACGTGAGGCAAACCGATGAATACAAGCAATTGAGGAAACGATACAATCTTTGAAAAAATGGAAATCAGAATAGATGATTTGAAGCGTATGCTTCCAAATCCTGACGCCGGGCATCCAACAGACTACTACTACTTGATGCTGGCACAATATGTCGACAAACTGTGGGCTGGCATGAAGGTGCTGCCAGAAGTGGGCGAAGGACTGCGCAAGCGCGTGGCACTCGACCTTGTGGGATATTTTCAAGATGTAGTGGCAGATGCCGGACTTTGGCGTTCGTTTGTCAAAATGTGCCGTCATCTCTACGGGCGTCCTGTGCCGTTCTACGATGAGCCTGACGGATATGTCGACGCGGAGCTGAATCAAATCGACGTGCAGTTCATTGCCTGGTACTCGCTGGAGTCGCACCTCGGCTTCATGGGACTTGTGTCGCCCGTCGACAGCGACCTGCTGCGGTTATCGCATCAGGTCTACCGTCTGTTCGCATACATCTACGATGACGCTCCGGCAGCATCCGATTTCAAGCCGCTTCAAGAGCTCGACCTTGACGACCGCGAGCAGGTGCACAACATCTTCCTGACATCGGGATGGCTGTTCTGGAACAGTTACTTCATGCGTCCTGTCAGCAAGCATCACTATGAGCCGGAGGTTGATGAGAATGAAGAGCTGTCGGTCGAGGAGACGCTGACCGACGAGAGCCGTCTGCACACCACGTTTGAGCAGCCTACAGGACCGCTCGCACTGCTTGCCGACGAATGGCTGCGACTGATTGTCGACGACCGCATACCGGCGACGGCAAATCCGCACCGCGGTGGCGAACATAAATATTTCACCGCCTTGTGCCGTGCCACCGGCGGCGAGCCGATAGCGTTCTGCGCCACATACGACGATTTGGAGCGTTTTCTGTCGGAGCAACTCGGATGGGGCGACGAGCCTGGCGGACATTTTCCTCACATGCGTGGACACAACAACTTCGTAATCTATGCCGACCGCCACAAGGGAATGATTATAGCCAAGGACATAGCGCAATACGTCAGCCACCCTTCAAACACGGCTTTCGACGCCACGGCAACCGATGCCCACCGCCTCGTGATGGAGCAAGGGGTATGCCCTGTCGACCTGCTCCGCTATCTGTTTGACAACGATATGGTTCCGGCCGCCCGTTGGCCGTCGGCAAAAGACACGTCGATTCTTCACGACAACTGGGACTTCCTCGCTCGCTTGTATCTGCAAAAATACTATCGGGCAGATTAAACCAAAAGCCTCTTCTGATTGTCTATAATTGAAACGACATAAGTTTTTGACTATGGACAAGATGAAAACAGTGATTGCCGCTGCGATAGTCGCCGTGGGAATCGTAGTATTGGGGTTCTGCATCAAAGCCGGACTCGGCAGTTTCCTGCAAAACCAGAGGGTAGTGACCGTGAAAGGCTTGGCTGTGCGTGAAGTGAAAGCCAACAAGGTGATTTGGCCTATTGTGTTTAAGGAACTCGGCGACGACCTGCCGAGCCTTTACAACCGCGTTGACGCCAAAAACCAGATTGTGAAGAAATTCCTGCGGTCAAGCGGCATCGAGGATTCAGAAATAAGCACAAACGTTGTGGTCACCGACCTTCAAGCCGACTCCTATAGTTCCAACCTCACACCCTATCGCTACCGCATCAATTCAGTTGTGACGGTCAACACAAAGAAGGTTGACACCGTGTTGAAACTTATCGAGAACCAGTCGTCGCTAATAGAGCAGGGCGTGGCAATCTCGTTCGACTACAGCGCCACCACACAGTTTGACTTCACAGACCTCAACACCGTGAAGCCTGAAATGATCAAGGAAGCGACGCAAAACGCTCGCAAGGCGGCGATGCAGTTTGCCGCCGACTCAGAGAGCAGCCTCGGCAAAATCAAATCGGCGTCGCAGGGACAGTTCTCTATCGACGACCGCGACCAAAACACGCCTTACATTAAGGAAGTGAGAGTGGTCACTACAATAGAATATATGCTTGAAGATTAACAATACAGACTGATTTATCAATGAAATCGCCACGCCGGAGTTTTCCAGCGTGGCGATTTCTTATGATGGGCCGTATATGCGGATTAGTGCTTAACGACGATTTGACGGCTTTCGCAGCCCGACAATGTATAGACTTTAGCGATATACGCACCTTCGGCAAGGTCGCTTACGTTGACCACATTGGTCGTGGTGCGGGCAACGGTACGACCGTCGAGAGTGAGCACCTCAACGCCAAGAATTGTGCCGTCGGCATTGGCGATGAGCAGTTCGCTTGCTGGGTTAGGATAGATGCGCAGACCTGCGATTTCCACCTTTGCCACCCCGTCGGCAGCGGCTCCCTGTGCCACCTTGTCGAGATAGATGATGCCCTTCTTGCCGTATGCGTTGCCAACCTGCTCAACAACAAATCCCTGAAGCGTGTAGCTGCCTTCACCGATTCCTTCAAGTGAAGCCTTCACGTCTTTCCATCCGAGATAGTCGAGAGCGCCGAGCGAAACGGTTTTCTTCTCCGCTCCGTTAGCAAACACGGCTTTAAGCTGGTTGCCGCTCAAGTCGCCATAAACCTTCAGCGAAATCATGTTTGCGTTTGTAAACGCTGCCGCCGGCGCTGTGGCAAATTTCACAGCGGCGTTGCCGCCTTCCAATGCCTCAAACTCATAGTCCACCTTGTAGGCAGCCGCACCTTCAAGTTTAGTCGATGTGTTGCGTGCCACGGTCAGCGTCTTGCAGCCTGCTGCAGCCTCTTCGTCTTTCACGAGCGCACCGTCAGCGTCGAGGTTGTCGACAGCCGTCACGACAGCATTGTCGACAGCGGCATCAACAGCCGTAAAGTTGAACTTCATCGGCGCAGCCAACTTGATGCCGTTTTCATCGCAGACATCGCCCGAAACCTCTACAGTGTATTGCTCACCGACAACAAGGTCTTTCGACAATTTGATTTGGAAATAACCATAGTCGTCACCAGGCTTGCTGAACTTTCTTGAACGCACAGAATAAGACTGAGCCACACCTGCGCTGTTTTTAATCACAATTTGATCCTGCAGTTTGGCGGTTGTTGGCTGACCGTTGAAACGGAACTCAACCAACGGAGTTTTATAATGTACCAAAGCACCTTCCGACGGTGAGCTTGTAGCCACCTCATACGTGTTGAAATTGTCGGTGCGGAACTGCATCACAAAGTCTTCTTTAAACTTCATTCCGGCTGGATGCATAGCGTCCTTGCCGATACGCACAGTGTAGAGAGTGTTGGTGTCATAGGCGCGTTTCGGCTCGAAAACGAGACGATACTGCGAGTCTTCCCAACGGATTGTTCCCTCGACAGCAGGAGTGATGGAGAAATTCTTCTCAACCGACTCAACGTCCATATCCCAGTTGAAGTCAATCACAACGGGCACGTTGCAAGCCAAATCAGCGTCGCCTTCTTTCCATACAGGTGAATATTTCACCACTTCCGGAGCAGTCGAACGAGTGCGGTCGAGCGCAAGGTTCTGGTAAGTGACGTTGTTGGCAGTCACATCCACCTCCTGCTCAAAAGCGTCATATTCCGGATGCGACACCTTAAGTGTATACTTGCCCGGCTCCACATCCTTGAACATATACACACCGTTGAAAAGCTGGTCGGTTGTGTAGGTGTGTTTCACCGCGCCGCCCTGCAACAGTTCCACTGTTGCGCCACAAATTGGCTTCATCTTGTCGTGGCCATAGAAGATGTTGTTGTAGATAGGCTCTGTGCGGATAAGTCGGGAGTCGTAGAGCGAGCCGCAGACCACACCTGTTGCAAACGTTTCCGATGCCTTGAAGTATTCCATCACTGATTTGGTGAAGTGGTAAGCCTCAAGCCAGCAGTAATCCTTGTTGAGCAGACGGTAAGTCTCTGGAATGTAGTCGTGGTAAGAACCTTCGGAAAGCATTCCCGGCACAGTTAGCTTGCGGAGCACACCGAGTCCGACACCTACGCCCCAATCATAGAAATCGTAGTCGCCGGCGAGCCATGTGTTTGTGCTCGACCATGAAGTCACCTGATTCTCGAGCAGTTGCTTGTTGAGAATGAGCGACATCTCTTTGGCTTCTGGCGACACAGGGTCGTTTGTAAAGCCGCGGTAAAGCATCAACGGCTGGTTCACGCGGCTTGACGTACCTGTCGCGTTACTGTGGATTGAGAAGAAGAAGTCGGCACCGTAGGCATTTGCCTCTTCTCCGATTTCGTGGAGGCCACGGTCGTCGGCGGTTGTATTGGTGACACGCGACATCATCACTCTTGCGCCAAACTTCTGCAGCATGTCGCGAAGGTCAAGACCTTTGACAAGGTTTGAGTTCGATTCCCAATAACCTTCCGGGTCACCTTGCTTGAACGGAGGCACAGCCACGTTGCGGTCGTCACTGTCGTGTCCGCCATGACCTGGATTCACATAGATTTTCAAATCTTTCAGATTGGCCGCACCCACGCAAAGGGCTGCTGCCAAACCTAACGTTGTAACTGTCAGTTTTTTCATTTTCTTGCGGGTTTACGGTTTCTATTCAGAAATTTTGATATCAATAACGAAAAGACGACCGTCGATGGTGTTGTAGGCAATACGCGAGCCGTTGGCTGACGCCGAAGGATTCATTGTCATTGTCTCAGGCTTTGTGAGAGCGTATTTAAACGAGCCGTCGGCCTTCAGAAGCATAATCTGGCACGACTCATACTGGTGGCCGTCGTTTGTGGCGTTCTCGGCAACCACATAGTCGTTGCCAGCCCAGCGCGGAGCCTCATAGCGTCCGAGCGATGCCAGCACGTTGCCTTCAAGGTCGCACACGTATGCGCCTTTGCCGCCGGCATAGAACAGGATTTTATTGCCGTCGGGCGACAACGACTCCCACATATATGTGTGGTCGGTAGCCACTGGCTGCAGTTGCTGCTCCTTGCCGTTACGCACCACGATGAGTTGTGCGCCGCGTGCATACACGTATGTACCTCCCTTATGGTCTGCCTTCAGTTTGCGTCCATTGTCGCTGACCGCGGCAAAACCGCCGTCGACAGCCACCGGAGCCTGCATTCCGCGGGCTTTTTCAGTGACAGCCATTGATGTGCGGGCCTCAAGGTTGTAGGCTTTCACCTCGCGGTAGACGCGCATATCTTCGCGGGTCTGCGACAAGAAATACACGCTCTTGCCGTCGCGCGAGAACGACGGATGGAATCCCGCCATATCGTCGGCTGCGATTGTTGTGGTTACGTCACTGTTGAAATCATAGAGTTTCAAGCCTTTGTAGTCTGCATGTGTGAACAGCAGTTTCTGCCCGTCAGCGCTGAGCACAGGATTGCAGATGCCGCTCTCCGTGCCTTTCAGCAATTGCTGCCGGCTGGTGATCTCCACTTGCTGCGCCGATGCCGCCAAAGAGCATGCAGCCGCAAGGATCAAAAGTTTAGTTCTCATAAGTTATGTTTAGAAATAGTTATTTCACGATGAATTTCTGCACAGAAGCGCCGTTTGCGGTGACAAAGCGGGCGTAGTAGATGCCTGCCTGCAACGATGCCACATTGGCTGCAGCCACGCCTGCCGAGCAGTCGAGCGGCTGGCTGAGCACAAGCGCGCCGGCATTGTTGTAGACACTGAGGGTTCCTGCGCCTTCGGCGGCGATGTTGAGCACGCCGTCAACCACAGGATTCGGATAAAGACGCATCGACGATGACTCGGCGTTCAGTGTCTCCACCGAGCCGTATGTGTTGTAGACGGCCTTGAACTCAGGCATGAGCAATTCGTATGCCTTGCCTTTGTCCGACTTGCCCAAATCCATACGGATTGCGTTGACGGTCAACGGATAGTTTGAAACGTCGTTGATGTCTATCACGCTCTCGAGCGGAAGCTCGAACGTGGACACGGTGTTTTTCGCCATCTCGTCGATGGTGACGTTGACTGCCGGATAGGTCTTGCCTGCTCCGTTGGTGAATGTCAATGACAGGCGTTTCACGGTGGCGTCGCCAGGGTTTACGCTGAAACGCAATGCCTTAGGCATACTCCACAGGCGTATCGACGCTTCGCCCTGAATGTATGCGCCGCGGCCAACGCCGTTGCCTGTGTAGGCGAATTTCAAGCCCTGCTCATACGCTGAGATGGCAAGGCCGGTGCCGCCCAATTGATTCATTGTCCACTTCTCCGGATATTCGCTGATGGCTGCCATTGTCTCGCCCTCCGGAAGTTCAACGGTGGCTGTCACCTGTGTCTCAACGGTCTGCAGACGGCCTGTAACGGTTGTTGTGCCGTTCTTGAGGCCTTTGAGCACTCCGTTTTCGACCTTCACGATTTCCGGATCGGCAACTGTCCAGTCCAGACGTGACGGGTCGGTTACAAACGAGTCGAATCCCACTTTCGAGACAACTTCGATAGGATATTCACGGCCGTCGTTGAGCAGCTGCGGCACTCTTGCGCCCACCTCCGCTGAAATCACATTGATAGCCTTTTCCACTTTGATGCCGTTGTAGGTTGCGGTGAGCGTGGTTTCGCCCTCTTTTCCGAGGATGTTGATGCCTTCGTCTGTCACTTCGCCATATTCCGGAGCTATTGCAAACGTAACGCCCTCGACGTTCTCATTGATGAGTTCGCCGTATTTGTTGTAGCCGAGCACAATCGGTTTGTAGGATGAGTAGACCGGAACGCGGATTGCCGGGTCGAGGAATGCGATGGATGTTATCGTTGCGGCATCCTCTTCGGGTGCGGTTGAATAGACCATCCAGCCGTTTGCCACGGCGCGCGGTGTGCCCTCGGTTGTCTTGTTGACAACAGCTCCCTGCACCATCAGCTGGGCAGAGCCGCCGGCATCGACGTTGCACACGTCCCATGCGCCGAGCTGCTTAAGAATCTGGCACATAACCGACGTATTGCAGCCTGCCGATACTCCATACACAGGGTCGGTCGACTTGTCGATTGTAAACATATACAGAGTCTTGCCGTCCTGGCTCTTTCCGTATGCCGAGCGGCTGTAGACCTGCGAGTTGTATGTCTCGTCTTCGTTGCGTCCTGTAAGTTCGCCACCAACCATCACCATGGCATTGCCGCCGATAGCCTGCTCAAGGGTAATAGGCTGGTTTGTGGCAACAGAGTACCATGCATAGTTGACCGTCACCTCGTCGCCCACCTGCAGCTGCTCGAGCATTGTCTTGTAAGAGCCCGAGCCTGCGATGCAGATATCGTAGTCACCGAGTGTGCCGGCGGTGGTGTTGGTGCGGATTTCGCCCACTGTCGTCACGATGTCGCCGTTCGACGTCCATTTCTGTCCGTCTTTCAGTTTGAGGTAGACCTCGCATGTCTTGTTGTCGACAGTGGTCCATGCACCGTTGACATATTCGATTGTCTGGAATTTCTTTGTAGTGCCGTAGAACGAGTTGTAAAGCGCCATTTCTCCGTTTGAACGGCAGAATTTGTTGACGAGATAGAACTCCGGCTTCTGGTCGGCGCCAAAGCGTGGCGACGAGATGTAGCCTTTCCACGACATTGGCTCGATGTGCAGGTCTTTGTCGTATCCCATACCTACCACGCCTGTGCGTGCAGGACCGCCGTCCCATTGGTCATTGTGGCAGTTGGTCTCGTTGACAATCTGACCGTTGCGCATACATGCGTTGAACGATGTGCCGAGGGCGAACTGAGAGTAGATGCCTTGACCTGAGACACACCAGAAGTTGCCGTTCTGAGCGCCGATTGGCTTCTTTCCGGCTTTCTGCATACGGGTGTAGGCATCGGCAAGTTTCTCTGTCGTACCGGTTTTCTCGTTTGCCTGTTGGGTTTCAATACGGTTGTAGGGGTTTGTCAAATCTACTGTCATGTAGTTGATGTTCAACGGGAAATCGGCAATGCGGATACGGTTGTAGACCACGCCCGGTCCAACCTGCTTGCTTGTAATCAAATCGTAGGAGTAGTCCTTTCCGTCGATAGTGAATGTTTGGGGTGTTTCAGCCGCCGTCATCGACAGGGCGCACATGGAAACAGCCAAAGTGAGTAAACTTTTCTTCATATAAGTTTTATTGATGGTTTGTACTCACAAAGTTACGACATTTTGAATATGCACCAACATTTGCAGCGTTATTTTTTATGTTATATACATCTTTTTTGTTTTCATAACACATCAAGGCGTCTGCCCGACGCAAAGCACCCCGACGGAATTCCGCCGGGGTGCGCTGTCATTATATGTTGTGATAATGTTACTTCACAACCACTTTCACTGCTTTTTCGCCTGCGCGAACCACGTAGAGTCCGGCTGCCACAGTGATGGTTGCCTCGCCGTCAATCTGTGCCGACGCTGCCAAGCGGCCGTCGACTGTGTAGACGTTCACGCGGCCTGCAAAGCCTTCTACAACGATTGCGCCCTCTGCGCCACGTACTGCTGCGCCGCTTGCCTCAACGTCGTTGACTGATGAAGAAGAGTCATCGGTGGTAAACACGATGTTGTAAAGTTGTCCGTCGACAGTAGTGGCGAATTTCACCTCATACTTGCCAGTCGTCGCATCCTTACCTCCGTCAACAGTCACTGATGCTGTCTTGCCATTGCCAAGAGCCACAGCCGAGTCTGTTCCGCTATACTGCTCATCCGTATTGTCGAGTCCGGCAACCACCATATCGCCAAAGTTGATGCCACCGGCATTCACGCCATCAAGAGAGAGAGTATAAGTAAATCCGTTCATATCTCCGTATTTGACTGACTTCAGCAACGTTGTCTGATGCTCAACCAATGGATGCTGGTAGTCATCGCCCTTAACCACATAGTAGTAGCCAGCCTCTGTCACTTCCACTTTTTTGTCGCTTGAGAAAAGCACGTTGATAGTCGTCGGCTCCTTATCTTCTGGATACCCGGGCATCCATCCAACGGTAATCGGCATATTGATTACACCGGCAGCTGTAATTGTACCACCGTTGAGCACCACGTGAGCCACGATGCCACCGCCAGCAAGTTCCATTGCCTCAACCTCACCGTCGGTAAATGTCTTTGTGCCAGCAGCGTCCTCAGATACCTTCACATTTGGTATTTCGATATTGCCTATATTATTTCCCGCAAACATAAAATCAGGCAAAGAGAAGTCGCAGGTGTTATCATTATAATAGCTGATTGTCACTTTTTGTGTGGCATTGGCGATTACATCTTCACCTTCCATTTCAACATTCAAGATACCAGCATACTGCTTAACCACCGGAGCGGTGTACTGCAATGTGTAGACGTGCTGTGTTGCGCCGTCAACATCCTTACCGCCCTGGTTGGTTACAGTAACGGTTACTTTATGGTTGGCGTCATCTACAGCCACTGTCGCGTCGGCAAACTGGCTCTTGCAAGTTGCAACGACTTCCTCCTTTGTCGGCATCTTGCCTGCAACAGTATAATTATAAACGCCATCCTTCAATGCAATTGTCTTACTTCCTGCCTTCAACGATGTCAATGTTGAGTAGTAAATGAACGATGTATTATCTATTGTCAAACTTGTTTTTCCTTTTAGATTGGCCCTTGTCCAATAATCCGATGCCGCAAATACTATATTTACATTTTCTACTTTAGTTGTTTTATCTACGCCATCTTGATATTTCAACTCTATTACTTCATCTTTCCAATCAGTTGTTTCCGCAGCAATGCTATAGTCAACACTCGCTATAAGTGTTCCTTTCTTGGTTACATTATCCGTTTGCCGTCCCAACACGACCCTATCGACATTGCTCAATTCTCGGCCATAAGTGTATTTATCCCCTTTTTTGTCATACGATGTTGGAACTTTTGAGACAAATTCCCCAGACCATAAATACGCAATTATATGGGAAGTCTCTTCGCTGTTTGTTTTTTTATACTTAACCTTTATGGCATCAGGCTTATAGTTAAATGACAATCCTCCATAACTTCCTCCATCTCCGTATGGTGCATAAGAATTCGCATTTGTAATGCCAGTTCCCCCTACAAAAACCCAAGGAGTTCCCAATGTCAAATATCCAGGAATTACCTGATGTACTCCCAAAAAAGAAAGATTAATTTCAGCATTCTCTATTTTTACCGATTTTCCATCCTTTGAAATTGTCTTCATATTCTGACCAAACGAAGTAACACTCGACCCATTCCATTCAGATGGCTCATCTCCAGGTCGCGTAAAATCGCCACCTTTTGAATACATTGTCGAGGTCCACGTAGACGTTCCACAAGTTCCCTTCCAACTTGTAAAATCTAAATTTGAAACCGGTATCTGCTGCGCATTAGCCGTAAAAGCCGAGATGCTCAAGAGCAAAGCGCCGCTCAATAAAAATGATTTTTTCATATTTTCAGTTTTTAGTTTGTATTCTATTTTTTAATACTCAGAGATTAAAACAATTCAACGTCCTATTTTGTTGTTGCCCTCGCGAGCAATTATGCAAATATACTCATTCGCAACGCATCCTTATCCTATTCACTCCTGCATGCACCTCTATCGGCAATCCCATGAATTTCAGCGTGCAAAGATGCGCATTAACGCTCCTCAAATATTGAAAATTCGGTGTAAAGGTAACAACTTTTATGCTAACCAACACTATTTTACGACAATTATTTCTCTGTCCGACAGCGGCGTCTGCCCCAAAACTCATTGCTGATGCGCCTTGCAGCGATGTCGCCCATCACTCAGCGGCACCGCGCTGCGGTGCATACCCCTCCATCCTCCCAGTCCCGGACGCAGTCCGGGGAAATCTAGGATTTGAGCAAGGATAAAGTGTTAAAATATTTGCATTTT
>ERZ1673698.2293-NODE-2293-length-13574-cov-5.610104_pt1 | contig 13574 bp, 9 predicted proteins | sample MGYA00580228_ERZ1673698 | MGnify/ENA primary metagenome ERZ1673698 (study PRJEB41218, sample SAMN15661768) | gut metagenome | host: Homo sapiens | place: Canada: London | collected 2015-08-20/2019-03-30 | study: EMG produced TPA metagenomics assembly of... | reverse complement strand
CGAAAGAGGAGACCAGCTTATCCACGAAGCTGAACAGGGTGCCCATCAGGCCGGGAACGTACTTACCGGTACGGTAGACCTCGTAGTCAGCGCAGTCAGCGGTCATGGTGATAACGATGGAGGAGGACAGTGCCTGCACGCCGGACCATGCGATGACCAGCAGCACGAAGATCAAAGCGGTGGTGGTCCAGCCGGTGAACAGGGTGCCCCAGGTGTCAGGACGGATCAGGCGGAATGCGGGCAGAGAGAACTTGGAAGCATCGCCCTTGGGGTTGAAGAAGAACAGGAACAGGGTGATGGCGATGGAGCCGATGATGCCGCCCCAGGTACCCACCAGCATGGATGCCTTCTGGCCCATCTGACGAGCGATCTTGTTCATCAGCAGCAGAGAAATCAGGCAGATGGGGATAGAGGTGATCTGAGAGTAGCTGGAGTATGCGGCATAGTTGCCGAAGATGATGCCGAACAGGCAGATCATAACGGTAGCGTTGCTCTTGGTGGACATGAACAGCTTATCGGTAGATGCGGAGACCACCAGCATCTGGATGGCACGGTTGTGAGCCAGGGTGTCAACGTAATCCTTGATGCCGACCTTCTGGGTGGTGCCCAGACCGAAGTACTTCGGATTGTCCTTACGCCACAGGGCGATGATGGCGCAGACTGCAAAGACAGCGGACAGGCCGCCGAACATCAGCTGCATGGTGGTGAACAGGCCGGGGTTGTAGAAAGCGGACAGGCTGCCGCCGGACTTCTCCACGATGCCTGCCAGAGCAGGGTTCTGTGCCACCAGAGAAGCGATCTCGGCAGCGTTGGCCTCGGCAGTCAGGGTGAACTTGGGCACCAGGACATCGGTGACAATGATGGGGAACATGATGTTCATCAGAACAATGTTATACACAGTATCGCACATTGCGAAGATGGGGCGCTGCTTGGGATCGTTGGTCAGGCAGGTCTGAGCAGACTTGGTGACAACGCACTGGCAGGTGTAGCCAATGATGTAGATCATGTAGATGATGATGAACGCAATAAAGCGGACACCAGTGCCCATCTTGGGGATGAAGTTGAACATCACGAAGGTGGTGGCGAACATGATGATCTGACCGATGGCAATGAACGGACGGTTTTTGCCGAACTTGCCGTTGGTCTTATCGACCATCATACCAACGAACGGGTCGGTGACACCGTCCCAGACACGCATGATGGTAACAATAGAACCGGCCAGCACGGATGCCAGACCGACGATACCGATCAGGAAGTAGCTGATGTAACCGACCACGACCATGTAGGTGTTGGTGGAGGTGTTGTTCAGAGCGTACATCATGATCTCCCACATTTTCGCTCTGTGGATGCCGTTTTCTTCAAGCGGCTGTTTGACCTTTGCCATAGAGAAGCTCTCCTTTCAATTCTGCGGCCGGTGTGCTGCCACTCACTCCGGCCTTTCATTCGGTCCCCCGTGGGCTGCGGCTGCCACATCGCGAACCGGGGGATTTTTATGTATACATTATGAACTATCCCTCAAATTTCTGTTAGTAAAATTTTGAGGTAAAACAGGACAATTTTACTCTCCTTGGGCGAAATCAACAGTTTTAAAAAACAGCGTTCGTCATTTTGCACATGATTGCAAGATACTAGTACAGCACATTCCACAAAACAGACTTGTATTCCAACCGCGCGCAAAAAAGAATACAAGGAAAGTGCGGAAATATCCAAAAAATTTTCTAGTTGTTCCGCGCGGCGGCCTATTATAATAGGTATAGCATCTGCGGCTCTATGGCATGGGCCGCTGCGTTCAAAAGAAAAGGAGAAAACACTATGGCAGTGAAAGCATCCGAGCGTGTAAAGCGCTACCAGAACCCCAACGGCCCCACCATCAGCACCGTGGAGCGCAAGGTCATCGAGCAGGACGGCCTGTATTTCAAGGACATCGACGGCACCGGCACCGTCAGCGCAGTCAACGACTGGCGCTTGACCCCGGCTGAGCGCGCCGAGGCCTATGTCAAGGTTCTGACCACCAGCGAGAAGATCGGCCAGATCTTCACCTCCGACTGGCGCATGGGCCCCAAGTATCCTTCCCCCCGTCTGGCAGCCAACGGCCACAAGCCCGTGGCGGACGAAAGCGGCCTGCTGGACGAGGCACCCGTGAACGTCTCCGACAGCATCTTCGGCTCCCAGTCCCTGCCCAGCACCTCTGACATGGTCAAGAAGAGCTTCAACCGCCACGTCATCCTGCGCGAGAGCCCCACGCCTGAAGATCTGGCAGATTACCTGAACCAGCTGCAGTATCTGACCGAGACCTGTGATCACTTTGTTCCCATGCAGGTCATGTCCAACAGCCGCAACGAGAACGGCGAGGTCGTGTTCGGCATGAACGATGCCACCGGCGTGTTTGCCACCTATCCCGGCACCCTGGGCATTGCTGCTGCCGTCAAGGGCACCGCACGCATCGACATCATCGACAAGTTCGCCGACACCATCCGCCGCGAGTGGAATGCCTGCGGCCTGAAGAAGGGCTACATGTACATGGCCGACTGCGTCACCGACCCCCGTTGGCAGCGCACCTTCGGCACCTTTGGCGAGGACCCCGCACTGATCGAGGAGATCTTCGACCACCTGATCCCCGGCATCCAGGGCGGCAGCAACGGCGTTACCCCCGAGGGTGTTTCCATGACTGTGAAGCACTTCCCCGGCGGCGGTGCCCGTGAGAACGGCTTTGACCCCCACTATGCAGCAGGCCAGTGGAACATCTACGCCACCCCCGGCTCCCTGCAGAAGTACCACATCCCGGCATTCCGCGCAGCCATCCGCCACAATGCCGAGTCCATCATGCCCTACTACTCCAAGCCCAGCGCCGAGAAGAGCGCTCCGCAGGAGGACTTCAACGGCAACCCCATCGAGCTCCAGCCCTACGGCTTTGCCTACAACAAGGTGTTCATCGACGGCCTGCTGCGCGGCCAGATGGGCTTCAAGGGCTACATCAACTCCGACACCGGCATTGTCCACAACATGTGCTGGGGCGTTGACATGCTGGACGAGCCCGAGCGCATCGGCTATGCTGTCACCCAGAGCGGCGTGGACCTGATCTCCGGCCTGCTGGACAACGAGCTGGGCGAGGAGAGCTACGCCCGCGGCACCAACGACTACTACGACACCCACGCGGTGCCCGTCGGTTTCAAGAAGGAAGATCTGGTGCTGACCGATGCCAGCCTGAACCGCGCTGTCAGCCGCACCCTGACCGAGCTGTTCCGTCAGGGCATGTTCGAGGACACCTACGCCGACCCCAGGAAGGCCGCCGAGGTCGTTGCCACCAAGGCCGACTGGGAGGAAGCTTCCCGCGTGCACCGCGAGTCCGTTGTCCTGCTGAAGAACGACGGCACCCTGCCCCTGAAGGACGGCACCAAGGTCTACGCTGAGGCCTTTGGCAAGAGCGCCGAGGCCGGTGAGGCCGCCACCAAGGCCCTGCGCGAGATGCTGGGCAATGTCACTCTGGTGGACACCCCCGATGAGGCCCAGGTGGCCCTGCTGATGGTCAGCCCCCAGTCCGGTGCATACTTCAACGCCACCCCGGGCTACCTGGAGCTGGACATCTGCGAGGACAAGACGGTCTGCAACGTGGATGAGAGCGGCAAGCCCACCACCGAGACCCACAAGGAGACCACTCTGGTGGGCGCAAACCGTCTGGCCGGTATCGCTGCTGCGGTCCACGCACACGGCGGCAAGGTCGTTTCCAACATCAACTGCCCGCTGGCCTGGGAGGTCGGCAATGTGGAAAAGGTCTCCGATGCTCTGACCGTCGGCTTTGACACCTACCCCTCCGCAACGCTGGATGTGATGTTCGGCCGCTTTGCTCCCGTTGGCAAACTGCCCCTGACCCTGCCCAAGGGCGACGAGGTGCTGGCTGTGAACGCGGACGGTGTCTGCATCAGCCCCAACGACGTGCCCGGCTTTGCAAAGGATGCCTACATGCCCGACAGCATGAAGGACGAGAACGGCAAGGCTTACGCCTACCGTGATGCCGCAGGCAACTACTACGAGATGAACTTCGGCCTGACGTTCTGAGGGCAGCCCTCTCCGTCTCGCTCAAACCAAAGGAGACACTTTCCATGGCACAAACGCAGAAAAAACAGCAGGATATGGGCACGGGCGACGTGAAAAAGCTCCTGCTCCAGCTGATGATCCCCGCCGTTGTGGCGCAGGTGGTCAACCTGCTGTACAACATCGTGGACCGCATCTACATCGGCCACATCTCGGGGATCGGCGCGGCGGCTCTGACCGGCGTGGGCCTGTTTACCCCCATCCTGATGCTCCTGAACGCCTTTGCCATGCTCATCGGCTCCGGCGGCGCGCCCCGCACCGCCATCGCCATGGGCCAGGGCGACAAGAAGCAGGCAGAAAAGATCGTCAGCAACAGCTTTACTATGCTGCTGCTCTTCTCGGTCGTCCTGACCATCGTCTTTTACGCCGCCGCACCCACCCTGCTGCGGCTGTTTGGTGCCAGTGACACCACCCTGCCCTACGCTCTGGCTTACAGCCGCATCTACATTCTGGGCACCATCTGCGTACTGATCGTGCTTGGCATGAACACCTTCATCACTGCGCAGGGCTTTGCCAAGATCAGTATGCTGACCACCGTCATCGGCGCGGTCATCAACATCGTGCTGGACCCCATCCTCATCTTTGGGCTGGGCATGGGCGTAAAGGGCGCTGCCATTGCCACCGTGCTGAGCCAGGCAGTGGGTGCCATCTGGGTCATCCGCTTTCTCACCGGCCCCAAAACCATCCTCAAGATCCGCAAAGAGGACATGAAGCTGGAAGGGAAGATCATCATGCCCGAGCTGGCACTGGGCATTTCCACCTTCGTCATGCTCTCCACCGAGAGCCTGCTGTCCATCAGCTTCAGCTCCAGCCTGGCCCGTTACGGCGGTGACGTGGCCGTGGGTGCCATGACCGTGATCACCAGCGCCTCCCAGCTGTGCACCATGCCCATCTCGGGCATCTGCCAGGGCGGCCAGCCGGTAATGAGCTTCAACTTCGGCGCAGGCAAGAAAGACCGCGTCAAGCAGGCATTCCGATTCCAGCTGACCCTCTGCCTGAGCTACACCACCATCTTCTGGCTGCTGATGATGCTGGTTCCCGGTGCAGTGGCCGGCATCTTCACCTCGGATGCCTCCCTGATCGATTACACCACCTGGGCCATGCGCATCTACATGGCGGGCATCTTCTCCACCGGTGTCCAGATCGCCTGCCAGCAGAGCTTTATGGCGCTGGGTCAGGCCAAGGTCAGCCTGCTGCTGGCCTGCCTGCGCAAGCTCATCCTGCTCATCCCTCTCATCTTCATCCTGCCCCATGTGGTCGCGAACCCTGTGTTCGGCGTGTTCCTTGCCGAGCCCGTCAGCGACATCATCGCCGCTGCCGTGACCGCCACCACCTTCTTCCTCCAGTTCAATAAGATCCTGGACAAGGGCGCTGGCAGGGTCTGATGCCTTGTCCGCCTGAAAACAATCATCCGTATCACCACAACCATCTGATCAAAAAAGGAGTATCCTCGTGGAAAAGAATGTTCTGAACACCGACCTGTCCGGCAAGGTTGCCGTGGTCACCGGTGCCAGCGGCACCCTTTGTTCCATTTTCGCCAAGGCTCTGGCCCGGGCAGGAGCCAAAGTGGCTCTGCTGGGCCGCAACATGGAGAAGCTGAAGGAGCTGGCCAATGCGATTGAGGCAGAAGGCGGCGTGGCCAAGGGCTACACCTGCAACGTTATGAACAAGGCCAACTGCCTGCAGGTGGCAGAGGAGGTGATGGCGGATCTGGGTCCCTGCGACATTCTGGTGAACGGTGCCGGCGGCAACAACCCCCGGGCCAACACCGACAAGGAATTCTTTGAGATGGCAGATCTGGACGACGACACCGTAACCTTCTTCGATCTGGACGAGAGCGGCGTGGAGATGGTGTTCAACCTGAACTTCATCGGCACCCTGCTGCCCACGCAGGCCTTTGCCCGGCAGATGGTGGGCCGCCCCGGCTGCAACATTATGAACATCTCCAGCATGAACGCCTACCTGCCCCTGACCAAGATCCCGGCCTACTCCGGCTCCAAGGCTGCTGTCACCAACTTCACCCAGTGGCTGGCAGTGCACTTCAGCAAGGTGGGCATCCGGGTCAACGCCATTGCCCCGGGCTTCTTTGCCAGCGAGCAGAACGCACGGCTCCTCTACAACGAGGACGGCACCCCCACCGCCCGCACCGAAAAGATCCTGGCTGCCACCCCCATGGGCCGCTTTGGCGACAGCGAAAAGGATCTGGTGGGTGCCCTGCTGTTCCTGCTGAACAACGAGGCTGCCGGCTTTATCACCGGCATCTGCCTGCCCATTGACGGCGGATTCTCCGCCTACTCTGGTGTCTGATGAGGGCCCCGGCCTGAGCCGCAGACCCTGAGAGAAACAATAAGAGCCCTGGGGCTGCAATTTTCTGCAGCCCCAGGGCTCTTTCTCGTTTTTACAGACCTGCCAGCAGGATGGCCAGCACGGCTTTCTGCACATGGAGACGGTTCTCGGCCTCGTCAAAGATCTCGTCGGCGTGCTCTTCAAAGACAGCGGTGGAGATCTCCTCGCCCCGGTGCGCAGGCAGGCAGTGGAGGAGCATGGCATCGGGCTTTGCGCCCTCCATCAGCCTGCTGGTCACCTGAAAGCCCGCGAAATCCCGCAGACGGCGCTCACTTTCGGGGGTACCGGGGGCCGTATTCCATGCGGCGGTCACCACCACATCGGCATCCTTCACACCCTCGGCGGGGTCGGTGAGCAGGTGAAACTTTTCGCCATACTTGTGGGCGAACATCAGCACGTCAGCGGCAGGGCGGTAGCCCTCGGGGCAGACACAGGTCACACGCATCCCTGCCAGCAGGCCGCCCACGATGAGGCTGTTTGCCATGCTGCAGCCATCGCCAATAAAGCAGAGCTTCTGGCCCTCCAGCGTGCCCCGGCGCTCCCGGATGGTCATCAGGTCGGCCAGCACCTGGCAGGGATGGGCGTAGTCGGTCAGGCCGTTGATCACGGGCACACCGGCCAGCTCGGCAAACTCTTCCAGATCGCACTGGCGGTAAGTGCGCCAGACCACGCAGTCGTAGTAGCGGCCCAGCACCCGGGCGGTGTCCTTGAGGGGCTCGCCCCGGCCGGACTGCAGCTCGGTGGCGGCGTTCATGTAATTGCCCAGACCGCCCAGCTGGTAGACACCTACCTCAAAGCTGGTGCGGGTGCGGGTGGAATTTTTGGAGAACATCAGCGCCACGCTCCTGCCCTTGAGCAGCGCCGGGGTCGTCCCGGCCTTCTGCTCTGCCTTGAGCTCCTCCGCCACATCAAGGATGTGGTGGAGCTCAGCGGGGGAGAGGTCGCTCATTTTCAGCAGATGTTTCATGCCTGCTCCTTTGGAGCCTTCTGCTCCATCTCGGTCAGCACCTCGTTCAGGATGCCCAGAGCCTTTTCCACATCGTGGGCGGTCAGGGTCAGCGGGGGCAGCAGGCGCAGGCGGCTCTTGGCCGTGAGCACCAGCAGGCCCTTTTCGCGGCAGGCGGCCAGCACGTCCGCGGCCTGGATGCCGCCAAAGAACTCGATGCCCACCATCAGGCCAATGCCGGAAAGGTTCTTGACCATGGGCAGCTTGGCCAGACCGGCACGCAGCTGGACGGCCCGCTCACTGACATTGGCCAGGAAGCTCTGATCCATCCGATCCACCACCACGTTGGCACCGGCGCAGACCACCGGGTTGCCGCCAAAGGTGGAACCGTGGCTGCCGGGGCCCATGCCCTCGGCGGTCTTTTCGTTCAGCAGAACGGCACCGATGGGCAGGCCGCCGCCCAGGCCCTTGGCCAGCGTGACGATATCGGGCTTGAGGTTGTAGTGCTCACAGCACAGGAAGGTGCCGGTGCGGCCCACACCGGTCTGCACCTCGTCCACGATGAGGACAAGGTCCTTTTCATCACAGAGGGCGCGCACAGCCTGCACATACTCGGGGTCCAGCGCCATCACGCCGCCCTCGCCCTGGATCAGCTCCAGCATAATGGCGCAGGTATGGCGGTCCACCAGTTCCCGGAGGCCTTCGATGTCACCGGCAGTGGTATAGACAAAGCCCTCGTTGAAGGGGCCGAAGTAGTTGTGGAACACCTCCTGACCGGTGGCGGTCAGGGTGGCAATGGTGCGGCCATGGAAGCTGTTGACCAGCGTGATCACAACATCGCGGCCCTTGCCGTAGTGATCGAAGCTGTACTTGCGGGCGGCCTTGATGGCACCCTCGTTGGCCTCGGCACCGGAATTTCCGAAGAACACCTTGTTCATGCCGGTGCGCTTGCACAGCTTTTTGGCCAGCTTGCCGCAGGGAGCAGTGTAATAGAGGTTGGAGGTGTGCTGCAGCTTATGGGCCTGTTCGGAGACGGCCTCGGCCCAAGTCAGGTCGCAGTAGCCCAGGCTGTTCACGCCGATGCCGCTGGTGAAATCCAGATACTTCTGGCCCTCGGGGCCCTCGGCATACAGGCCGTGGCCCTTTTCCAGTGCAATGGGGTTGCGGTTATAGGTGTGCAGGACATATTCGTTGTCCCGCTTGATGACTTTTTCGGAATCCATAGATATACCCTCCTTGGTTAGCGTCCTCGCCCTCTCAGTCTCGCATTCGCTCGCCAGCTCCCCCAAAGGGGGAGCCTATTCATCTTTATTATATCGCCCGATATAATTTTCAGCAAGCCTTATTCCTGATGGCTGCGGCGGTAGAACCGGGTGCCGGAGCCCCGGTTGGAGAACAGCTCCAGCAGGATGGAGTGGGGCACACGGCCATCGATGATGACCGCCTCGTGGACTCCCTGATAGATGGCATCGGCCATGCCGCCGATCTTGGGGATCATGCCGCCCGCAATGATGCCGGCAGCCTTGTAGCCCTCGATCTCGCTGACCTCCACCTCGGGGATAAGGGTGGTCTCATCGTCCTTATCCCGCAGCAGGCCGGCGATATCGGTCATGGAAACCAGCTTCTCGGCCTTGAGGGCAATGGCGATCTGTGCGGCAGCGGTGTCGGCATTGACATTATAGGCCTGACCCAGATCGTCCATGCCCACCGTTGCGATCACGGGGATATAGCCGCCGTCCAGCAGGGTAGAGATCAGGGTGGGGTCCACATGGATGATCTCGCCCACATGGCCCAGCGCGGGGTCCAGCTCGGTGCAGCGGAGCATCTGGCCGTCCATGCCGCACAGGCCCACGCCGCGGCCGCGCAGCTTTGCCACAAGGTCCTTGTTCACCTTACCGGCCAGCACCTGCTGAACGATCTCCATGGTAGCGTCATCGGTCACGCGCAGACCGTTGTTGAAATGGCTCTCCACGCCGACTTTTTTCAGCATCTCGTTGATGGCCGGGCCGCCGCCGTGCACCAGCACCACCCGCACCCCCAGCAGGGTCAGGGTGACAAGGTCGTTCATCACGGCGTTTTTCAGCGTCTCGTTGATCATGGCGTTGCCGCCGTATTTGATGACCATGGTCTTGCCATGGTATTTCTGGATGTAAGGGGTCGCCTCCGAAAACAGGAGGGCCATTTCTTCGTTCTTCATATACTCTCCTTGCCGCCAGCACGCTTGCTCCGGCATTCGTTTTTCACCAAGACAAACTCCTTCCGTCATCGCTGCGCGATGCCACCTCCCTCAAAGAGGGAGGCTTTCAGGCCCCTTCCTTGAGGGGGCTGTCACCGCAGGCGACTGGAGGAGTTCCATTAAGTTCTATAATCCCCGTTGATCTTCACATAATCATAAGTCAGATCACAGCCCCATGCCTTGGCGCTGGCATCGCCGGTACCCATATCCACCTTGACAAGGATATCATGCTCCGCCAGAACTTTGGCAGCCTCGTCCTCGCTGTAGGGGTGGTAGGCGGCGTTCTCGCAGACATAGACCTCACCTGCGGCACTGCTCAGCCAGACACAGACCTTGTCGATGGAGAAATCGCCGGGGGTGTAGCCGATGGCGCAGAGGATGCGGCCCCAGTTGGCATCGCGGCCAAAGACAGCAGCCTTGAACAGGTTGGAGCAGACCACGCTGCGGCTGACGGCACGGGCCGTTTTCAGGTCGGGGGCGTGGGTCACCTCGCAGGTGATGAGGTGGGTGGCACCCTCGCCGTCACCAGCGTGCTCGGCGCACATGTGCTCAGCAATGGCGGTCAGGGCCGCCACAAAGGCATCGTAGTCGGCGTTCTCTTCGCAGATCTCGGGGTTTCCGGCCAGACCGGAGGCCATGATGATCAGGGTATCGTTGGTGGAGGTGTCCAGATCCACGCTCATCTGGTTGTAGGTGCCGGGCACCACGGTCTTGAGGGCCTTTTCCAGCAGAGCGGGGGAAACGGCGGCATCGGTGGTGTAGAAGGCCAGCATGGTGGCCATGTTGGGGGCGATCATGCCGCTGCCCTTGCCAATGGCACCCACGGTGCAGGTCTTGCCGCCCAGCTCAAACTGGATGGCGTACTCCTTTTTGTGGGTATCGGTGGTCATAATGGCCGTGGCCGCATCGGTGCTGCCCTGCGCAGTTGCCGCCAGCTTTGCTGCGGCGGCGGGGATTCCCCGGGCAAAGGGGTCAATGACCATGGGCTGGCCGATAACACCGGTGGAGGCGGGCAGCACATCCTCGGCGGGGATGTGCAGCGCCTCGCCCACCAGCGCACAGCACTCCTCAGCCAGAGCCACGCCGTTGGCGGCGCAGGTGTTGGCGTTGCCGCTGTTCACAAGAATGGCCTGTGCATAGCCGTCCTTCAGGTGGGCACGGTCCACCTTGATGGGTGCGCCGCAGACCTTATTGGTGGTGTAAACACCGGCGGCGGCACAGCGCACCTCCGCCTTGATGAGTGCCAGATCGTATTTTTCATTATGATTTGCGCGGATGCCGCAATGCACGCCAGCCGCTGCAAAGCCCTTGGGGGCACAGATGCCGCCCGCAACTTCTTGATACTGCATAACGATTTTCCTTTCTCACAAAGAAATACTCCCTCAGTCACGGCATTCGCCGTGCCAGCTCCCTCATGGAGGGAGCCTTTGCGTAACCGTCAGCTGCAAAAGCCTCCCTCTTCGAGGGAGGTGGATGCGAACACCGTGAGCAGACGAAGGGAGTTTTTATTCCAGACCCTCCGTCTCTTCAAAACCGAGCATCAGATTCATACACTGGACTGCCGCGCCGGACGAGCCCTTGCCCAGATTATCAAACAGGGAGACCAGCATCATCTGATCCCCGGCGGCGTTCACAGTGCTGTACAGCTCCATGCGGTCGGTACCGGCCATGGCGTTGGAATACAGGCCATTCTCGGGCAGCGGCTCGTTCAGGGCGTGTACCTTGATGGTGGCGGCATCCCTGTAATACTCCGCCAGCCCTGCGGCCACCTTTTCGGCACCGCCCCAGACCGGCTGGAAGGGCACCAGCACCTGCATCCCGCTGTAATAGTCGCAGACCACAGGCACAAAGGCGGGCGGGTTTGCCAGCCCACTGATCTTCTGCATCTCGGGCAGATGTTTATGGGCAAGGCTCAGACCGTAGCTCTTGGGTGCATCCAGCTTGCTGTGGGCCGGACGGTCGGGGCTTTCGTAATCGGCGATCATCTTTTTGCCGCCGCCGGAATAGCCGGAAATACCGGTGCAGCTGTAAAAATCACCCGCTCCGGCAAGGCCCAGCTCCACCAGAGGCCGCATGATGCTGATAAACCCGCTGGCATAGCAGCCGGGCACCGCCACGCGGCAGGCATTTTTGATCTTTTCCTTCTGGCCCCTGAGTTCCGGGAAGCCGTAGACCCAGTTGGGATCCGTGCGGAAAGCCGTGGAAGTATCCAGCACCTTGACATCCGGACGGAGCAGGGGCATGACCTCTCTGGAGGCGGCATCCGGCAGGCAGAGGAAGGCGAGGTCAGCCGAATTGATGACCTTTGCCCGCTCGTTCACGTCCTTGCGGCCCTCCTCGGAGATGGAGAGCAGTTCAATTTCGGGCCGGGCGGCCAGACGGTCAGCAATGCGCAGACCCGTGGTGCCTGCGGAGCCGTCGATAAAGACCTTTACGCTCATGCGTTGTTCGCCTCCCATGCGGCCAGCTGATCCATGGCCAGCCGAATCTGGTTGTTGACGCTGGCCTCGCTGGGGCCGCCGTAGCTGGTGCGGCCCTCACAGCACTTGATGAGGTCGATGGCATCATAGATATCGTTCTCAAACAGGGCGCTGTAGCCCTTGAACTCGTCAAGGGTCAGTTCCTCCAGGGTCTTATCCTTTGCGATGCAGTCGGAGACCATACAGCCGGTCAGCTTGTAGGCATCCCGGAAGGGCATCCCCTTCTTGGTCAGGTAGTCGGCGCAGTCGGTGGCGTTGATAAAGCCATTGGCGGCAGCGCGGCGCATGTTGGCAGGCAGGGTCTTCATGGTGTCCAGCATGGGGGTGACGGTCTTGAGGCACAGCTCCAGCGTATCCACCGCATCGAAGATGGCTTCCTTGTCCTCCTGCATATCCTTGTTGTAGGCCAGAGGAATGCCCTTCATCATCACCAGCAGGGTGTTCAGGTCACCGTAGACGCGGCCGGTCTTGCCGCGGATCAGCTCGGTGACATCGGGGTTCTTCTTCTGGGGCATGATGGAGGAGCCGGTGGTAAAGGCATCGTCCAGCTCGATGAACTTGAACTCCCAGCTGCACCAGAGGATGATCTCCTCGGAAAGGCGGGACAGATGCATCATGCAGATGGAGATGGCGTTGGCCAGCTCGATGCAGAAGTCACGGTCAGAAACGCCGTCCAGGCTGTTGGCGCAGGGTGCGGCAAAGCCCAGCTTTTCGGCGGTGAACTGACGATCCAGCGGGTAAGTGGTACCGGCCAGAGCGCCGGAGCCCAGCGGGCACTGGGCATCCATGCGGGCAGTGGCATCCTCAAAGCGCTGCAGGTCGCGCAGGAGCATGGAGGCGTAGGCCATCAGCGCATGGCCAAAGGTGATGGGCTGGGCGCGCTGCAGGTGGGTGTAGCCGGGCATGACAGCGGTGGTATTCTCCGCAGCCTTCCTGCAGATGACCTTGATGAGCTCCACGATGTAAGCCTGCAGGGTGTGGCTGTAGTCCCGCAGGGTCAGGCGGATATCCAGCGCCACCTGATCGTTGCGGCTGCGGCCGGTGTGCAGGCGCTTGCCTGCATCGCCGATGCGGGCGGTCAGGGTCTGCTCCACAAAGGTATGCACATCCTCGGCGTTGGGGTCGATCTCCAGCGCACCGCTTGCCAGATCGTCGGCAATGGAGGCCAGCCCGCTGAGGATATCCTCGCAGTCCTTTTCGGAGATGATGCCCTGCTTGGCCAGCATGGCGGCGTGGACCCCGCTGCCGCGCATATCCTGCGCGATCATCCGCTGGTCAAAGCGGATGGAGGAGTTGAAATCATTGACGCGCGAATCGACCGCCTTGGAGAAGCGGCCCTTCCAGAGTTGTTCTGCCATTGTTATTGTCCCTCTATCTCGTAAAGTATCTTTATCTTACGGAAAGCTTTTCCTCCGTACAACCTCTCCGTCATCTTCGCTTTGCTCGATGCCACCTCTCCTAGTAGGAGAGGCCT
>ERZ1673698.2289-NODE-2289-length-13615-cov-4.425959_pt1 | contig 13615 bp, 11 predicted proteins | sample MGYA00580228_ERZ1673698 | MGnify/ENA primary metagenome ERZ1673698 (study PRJEB41218, sample SAMN15661768) | gut metagenome | host: Homo sapiens | place: Canada: London | collected 2015-08-20/2019-03-30 | study: EMG produced TPA metagenomics assembly of... | reverse complement strand
CATAGCCACCTAGTTCAGTAGTTTTTGTTTTTAGGCTATTGAGTACAGAATCAAATTCTTTTGTCTGTAAAGAAAGAGAAACCGTTCGGATCAGTTTTCGTCCGTTTTCTACCTGAGCTTCCAGTCCATTTCCGGAAGTGACTCCTGCATCGGCTGTTTCAGCAGGTTCTTCGCAGTATTCGTTTTCTGAATAATCTGTACCGTAGACTGATTCCATGGTTGCACTGTCCTCGGATGCTGACATTGATTTGCTGCCACATCCGACAGTCAATAGTGCCATCATAATTGCTGTGAAAAATGCGATTCTTTTCTTAAATTTCATACAAACACCTCCATTCTATCAGTAGGTCTTGAGTGAAGGTTAAAAGGGGAGTAGATTTACTTTACATCGGACAGCTTCTTCTTTCACCCTTGTCCATGTCTCCACGTAAATAGTGTCCATTGAATTCCATATTAATGTCACGGATCTCTTTTTTACCTTCGATATACTACTCATCGTACATTTCTGAAAGTCTTGCCATGCAACCATCGCAGCTTGCAGAAATGTTGCCTAAAGATTCTTTTACGATCTGTTTTCTTTCTTCTACAGTTGTGTCCTTTATTAAAATGCTCTTGAATTCCATGATAGTTACCTCTGTTTTTCGTTTAGATTTAATAGCTATTTCTATTAAGAGTATAACATAAAATATGATTAACTGCATAGTTTCTGGAGAATATAAAATGCCTGGGAAAAAGCTCTTTAAAAATGGGTTTAATTATAAGCTATAATGAGGTACAATAGAGAGAGTTATCATATCAGATTTGAGATTGTTTTCTGTCATCATAAGAGGTAAACAACAAATTGGTATTACTGGAGAGGCGTAGGTATGGCGAAAGTACATGGGGAATCGAAGCTGACTTTTTTAGAGTCGACGAGTATTATCATAGGACACGGTGTGGGATCGGGAATTCTTTCGGTTCCATTCCTTGCATCCAGGAATAACTGGCATGATATCATCTGGATTGCGGCAGTGGCATATTGTATGAATCTGCTATTGCATTTTATGATTGCGGAACTGTCTTTGAATAACAATGGCGCGCAGTTTATCAAATGCTTTGAAAATGAGCTGTTTGTGGGAAAGCTGAAGATGGCATGTACATGGCTGGCGTTTGGGCTGCTTGGCTTTTCGGTTGTAGTGAATGTGAGTGGATTTATTACCGGTGCGGCAGCTGTATTTTCTGCATGGTTTCACCTTCCGTCAGTGGCCGGAATGCTGCTCTTTTATGTATTGGCAGCAAGTGTGGTCTATATCGGAATGAAACTGGTTGGAATTTGTGAGAAAATTGCAGTGATTTCCATGTTTGGAGTCATAGGGATCCTTTTTGTAGCAACGATGCTTTCAGAGACAACAGAGCTTTCGACAAAGTTCTATTCGAATAACAATATGCTGGCACTTTATAGCATGATTGCATTTTCATTATCTGCTGTTATGTCTGTGCCACAGGTTGTGAAAGGTTTAGAAGGAGACGAAAAAGGCATTCGTAAAGCGATTGCAGCAGGCACGGGCTTGAATATGGGACTGATTCTTTTGATCACATTTATGACGCTTCTGGGATGTTCTAATGTGACAGAGAATGGAGCACTGGTAGATCTTTCCGGTCATCTTGGCGGATGGGTCAGCATTATCGGATATGTATTTTCCTTGCTGGCTCTTGCAACATCTTTCTGGGCGAATACACTGAATCTTCGAGATATTGTGAATGAACAGACGAAATGGGGCGAAAAGATCAGCTGGCTTGCAGCTACATTACCTTGTCTTGTGATCGCACTTGTGGGTGTGCAGAGCTTTGTTGGTTTCACAAGAATGGCAAGTGTGGTTCAGGTTCTGACCGGAGTAGGAGTGATTGTTGCATACAATCGTTCCAGAAGACGTGCGGGAACTAGCCTGATTTGCGGAAGACTTGGTAGTTTGCCGTTCCAGATATTAGCAGTAGCAGCTTCGTTGGTAGCATCTGTAGGAGCAGTGCTTACGGTGACAGTGTGAAATTACAAATATGTTATTACAAAAGTTGATGAAGAAGGAGATAAGAAAATGCAAGGACAGATTGAAGTAAACAGTAGTATTTTAGAAAGATTTGAATTCAGGGATATTAGACAGGAAGAGGCAGATCAGGCAGTCTTGATTGAGAAAATTTGTTTCCCGCCAAATGAAGCATGTTCTGAGAAACACATGAAGGAGCGAATCGGTGTGACTCCAGAATTGTTTTTAGTTGCGGTAGATAAAACAACTGGAAAGTTAGCAGGATTTTTGAATGGAATTGCAACGGACGAGGAAAAATTCCGAGATGAATTTTTTACAGATGCATCTTTGAATAATCCAAAAGGAAAGAAAGTTATGATCCTTGGCTTAGATGTATTACCGGAGTATCGAGGACAAGGTCTGGCACGAGAGATTGTAAGATGTTATCTGCAAAGAGAAGAAGAAAAGGGAAGAAAAGAAATTGTTCTTACCTGCCTGGATGAAAAAGTAGAGATGTATAAAAGATTTGGGTTTGTAGATCTGGGAATGTCAGATTCTGTCTGGGGTGGAGAAGAATGGCATGAAATGACATATTATCTGAGATAGAAGTAAATAACGAATGATAGTGAAAGTTGTAAAGTCTAATGGAAAATATTTGCCAAAGACTTTACAGCTTTTTTCTAAAAATGTATGATAAGAAAGGAAAATGGTAACTGTTCAGAGCCAAGCAAAATTTCAAAAGCAGATATGAAATGCTTGCATTTTTAAGGCTGTTTTTGAAATTTTATTTGGCGGATACGCCACACCGACGAAATGCGTAGCATTTTGGAGGTTGGCTCTGAACAGTTACGGAAAATGAAAAACATGAGATAGGTGAGACAGGAGAAAATATCATGGAATATTGGGATATTTATGATGCAGAGAAACGGCCGACCGGAAGAACAATGAAGCGAAATGACTGGTGCTTAAAGGATGGGGAATACCATCTGACAGTGCTTGGAGTTGTGGCAAGACCGGATGGGACATATCTGATCACAAAGCGTGTAATGACAAAAGCGTGGGCACCGGGTTGGTGGGAAGTATCCGGCGGTGCAGCGCAGGCAGGAGAGTCTTCTGAGGAAGCGGTATGCCGTGAAGTGAGAGAAGAGACAGGATTAGATATTTCTAATGCAGAAGGCGGATATGTATTTACTTATAAGCGAGAAAATCCGGGCGAGGGTGATAATTATTTTGTTGATGTATATCGCTTTGTGCTTGATATTGATGAGAATGATCTGAAACTTCAGACAGAGGAAACAGATGGATATATGTTCGCAACTAAGGAGGAGATTGAAAACTTTGCCAAGGAGGGAATCTTCCTTCATTATGACAGCATTAAGAGAGTGTTTGAACAGTTACAATAATTTATAGAATGAGGAAAAATTATGCATTCAGAAAAGAAGAAAAACAGATTTGAAATTGATATGTGCAATGGCTCGATCATGAATAAGCTGATTTCTTTTTCAATTCCGCTGATGATATCTGGAATTCTGCAGCTTGCATTTAACGCAGTGGATATTGTTGTGGTAGGAAGATTCAGTGGAAGTGAGTCACTGGCAGCAGTCGGATCAACCACAGCACTGATCAATGTATTTACGAACCTATTTATAGGAATATCTCTTGGAGCAAATGTGCTTGCAGCCAGGTTCTATGCGGCAGGGCGCGAGAAAGAGATGTCGGAGACGGTGCACACAGCGATTACATTTGCGATTATAAGCGGAGTTGTGATGGCATTAGTTGGATTGTTCTTTTCCAGAGGAGCACTTGAGTTGATGGGAACACCGGATAATGTGATCAATCTTTCGACACTATATATGAAGATTTATTTCCTGGGAATGCCGTTTTTTATGTTATATAATTACGGAGCGGCAATCTTAAGAGCGGTTGGAGATACGAAACGACCACTTTTGTTTTTGATCGTAGCAGGTGTGATCAACGCATGTTTAAATCTTTTACTTGTAATTGTTTTTCATTTGGGAGTAGCTGGTGTTGCAATTGCAACTGTGACAGCACAGTTTGTATCGTGTGTATTGGTATTGCGTTGCCTGTATAAATCAGACAGCAGTTATCAGCTTCGCTTCTCGAAGTTAATGATAAAAAAAATGTATTTAGGACAGATCTTTCAGGTGGGAATTCCGGCAGGAATTCAGAGTACTGTGATCAATTTCTCAAATGTACTCCTGCAGTCATCGGTCAATTCTTTCGGATCCGTGGCGATGGCAGGATATACGGCAGCGAATAACATTTTTGGATTTTTATATGCATCGATCAATGCAGTGACACAGGCATGTATGAGTTTTACAAGCCAGAATTACGGAGTCGGAAAATGGAAACGAATGGACAGAGTCTTAGTTGACTGCCTGATTCTTTCCACAACGATTGCATTAATTCTTGGTGGAGGTGCGTATCTCTTTGGACCGGAGCTTTTGAAGATTTATACTGATGACCCTCAGGTTATCAGCTGTGGTATGGAGATTCTTCTGTATACAACAGTTACTTATTTTTTGTGCGGATGGATGGATCTGTTCCCGGGATCTCTTCGTGGAATGGGAAAATCAATTGTGCCGATGATACTTTCCGTAATCGGAACAGTCGGAACGAGAATCGTCTGGATCTTTGGAATATTTCCAAGATTCAGATCATTGAAGATTTTGTTTATTTCCTATCCGGTATCCTGGATCATTACGATCATCCTGCAGGTGATTTGCTTTATTTTTGTTAGAAGAATCGTTTATGCGCCACTGAAAAAACGAGAGGCTGCTATATAATGAAAAAAGAAATGCTTTATTTCCAAAAATATAAGAGGAAATAAAGCATTTCTTTTTTTATTACAGCATTTTGTAAATGATAATTATTGACAAATCCAACATCCTGGAATAAGCTAGTTTTGTATAACTAATTGATAAAAAATCGCAATAAGCTAAAGAGGATGATAAAAAAATGACATTAAAAGAATTAGCGATTGGAAAGAGTGCTGTGATCAGGACAGTTGGGGCTTCCGGTGCGTTACGACAGCATTTTTTGGATATGGGTATGATTCCGGGTGCGGAAGTTACGGTGGTAAAGTTTGCACCGATGGGAGACCCGATGGAATTGCAGGTACATGGATATGAACTGACACTTCGTCTTGCAGAGGCAGAACAGATTGAAGTTGAGGAAATCAGCGAGAGAACAAACAGCCATTTCCGTGGAGAACGTTTGAAACCGGTAGATCATCCGGGACTTGGAGAAGAAGGAAAGTATCATTCTGAAGAAGATGCTAATCCGTTACCGGATGGAACAGTGCTTACTTATGCCCTGGTAGGAAATCAGAACTGTGGAAAGACAACGTTGTTTAATCAGCTCACAGGAGCAAATCAGCATGTAGGAAACTTCCCAGGAGTAACAGTAGACCGTAAGGATGGAACAATCAAAGGTTATCCGAATACGAATGTGACAGACCTTCCGGGAATTTATTCAATGTCTCCATACAGCAGTGAGGAGATTGTTTCAAGAAATTTTGTGTTGGATGAACATCCGAAAGCAATCATCAATATTGTGGATGCAACGAATATTGAGCGAAATCTCTATCTGACAATGCAACTTCTTGAAATGGATATCCCGATGGTAGTAGCTTTGAATATGATGGATGAGGTGATTGGAAATCATGGATCTATCGATGTGAATACAATGGAAGCACTGCTTGGAGTTCCGGTTATTCCGATTTCGGCAGCGAAGAACGAAGGTGTGGATGAAGTAATACGTCATGCACTTCATGTGGCAAAATACCAGGAGCGTCCGCTGCGTCAGGATTTCTGTGATAAAAGTGATCATGACGGTGCGGTCCACAGATGTATCCATGCAGTGATTCATCTGATTGAAGACCATGCAGAAGAAGCAAAGCTTCCGGTACGTTTTGCCGCAACGAAGGCAATCGAGGGGGATCCGCTGATCTTAGAACAGTTAAAGCTTGATCAGAATGAGTTGGATATGCTTGAACATATTGTACAGCAGATGGAGACGGAACGTGAGGTTGACCGAAGTGCGGCAATCGCAGATATGCGATTCGATTTTATTGAACGTCTCTGTGAGCAGACGGTTGTAAAACCGAAAGAGAGTAAAGAACGTGTTAGAAGTGAGAAGATAGACAAAATCTTGACAGGAAAATATACAGCGATCCCATGCTTTATCGGAATCATGGTGCTTGTATTTTATCTGACATTTAATGTAATCGGTGCATTTCTGCAAGGAATTCTGGAAATGGGAATTGATCAGTTGTCAAGAATGGCTGAGGCAGGACTGATCGCACTCAATGTAAATGATGCAATCCGAAGTCTTGTGATCGACGGAATCTTTACAGGAGTAGGAAGCGTGCTTAGTTTTCTTCCGATTATTGTTACTTTGTTCTTCTTCCTCTCTATGATGGAAGACAGTGGATATATCGCGCGTGTGGCATTTGTAATGGATAAACTGCTTCGTAAGATCGGTCTTTCCGGTCGAAGCATTGTGCCGATGTTGATCGGATTCGGATGTACAGTTCCGGCAGTTATGGCAACAAGAACATTGACCAGTGAAAGAGATCGTAAGATGACGATCCTTCTGACACCGTTTATGAGCTGTACAGCAAAACTTCCGATTTATGCATTTTTTGTAAGTACATTTTTCCCGGGTAAGGGCGGACTGATCATGTCGGGTCTGTACGTGCTTGGAATTGTAGTTGGAATTTTAATCGCATTCCTTTATCGAGGAACTCTGTTTAAAGGAGAACCGGTACCATTTGTTATGGAACTTCCGAATTATCGTCTGCCGGGTGCGAAGAATGTGGCACAGCTTCTTTGGGAGAAAGCGAAAGATTTCTTACAGAAAGCATTTACAGTTATTCTGATGGCAACGATTGTTGTATGGTTCTTGCAGAGTTTTGACTTGCATCTGAACCTTGTGGAGAATTCAGCAGATAGTATTCTTGCTATGATTGCAGGTGCACTTGTTCCAATCCTTCGTCCGCTTGGACTGGGAGACTGGAGAATCTGTACAGCACTGATCAGTGGATTTATGGCGAAAGAAAGTGTAGTATCTACACTTGAGGTATTGTTCGGAGGTGGAATTGCATCCGTACTGACTCCATTGTCAGCAGGTGTTTTGCTTGTATTCAGTCTGCTTTATACACCGTGTGTTGCAGCGGTCGCATCAGTAAAGCGTGAGCTTGGTACAAAATGGGCTGTCGGAATGGTATTTTGGCAGTGTCTGATCGCATGGGTTGTGGCAATCATCACGAGAGGAATCGGAATGCTGTTTTTCTAATGGGGAAAGCTGTTACTGTGACAGTAACGAAATGTCTCGGAATAAATGATAAAATTTATTGACAAAACAGAATTCATTCGTTATAGTAAGAAACGATGTGTCAGTGAGGCAGTTGTTCATGAGACGAACCGAGCCGAAAGATAAATTAAATATATTCCGTGAGGGAGTAGTTCGCATGAAAATGTGATTTGTCAACATACCGGTGAGAATGAGTTTTAAAAGATCACCTGGCAAATCTTAAAGAATGAGACTCATGTATGTTTTAAATAAGAGGACGAGTTTGTTATGTCAAGCAGGCAGTTCTCTTATCATAGAACATACGTGGGTCTCTTTGTTTTTATATATTAGGAAAGTCCTTTCCTAATATATAAAAAACGCTCCGCTCAGGATGCGCACTGCAATTGTAGCGGAACAGATACAGAAGAAAAAAGAAAAGAGGAGAAATATGGCACTATTTATCGAGCTTTTGTTGATGGGGATCGGGCTTGCGATGGATGCATTCGCAGTGTCTGTCTGTAAGGGCCTTGGAATGAAGAAGCTGAATAAGAAACAGGCGGTAGTGATCGGATTGTATTTTGGAGGGTTCCAGGCATTAATGCCGCTTGTGGGATGGATTCTTGGAATTCAGTTCCAAAAGTATATTACAAGTATTGATCACTGGATCGCATTTATTCTGCTTGGCTTTATCGGTGGGAAAATGATTCTGGAGGCAGTAAAAGAATGGAATGAAGAAGATATTGTTGAAGTAAAAGATCAGCCGTTGGATCATAGAAATATGTTTGTACTTGCCGTTGCGACGAGTATCGATGCGCTGGCAGTCGGAATCACATTTGCATTTCTGGACACACCGATTCTTGAGGCAATTACGATCATCGGAATTACGACAATGATTATTTCTATTGTTGGTGTAGTGATTGGAAATTATTTTGGTGGGAAATATAAACATAAGGCAGAACTGGTTGGTGGAATCATCCTGGTGCTTTTAGGTGTTAGGATTTTGATCCAGCATCTGTCTGGATTAGCATAAAATGAGGTTGAATATAGTATAGCAGAAAGGAAATAAAAGATGAGTGATTTGTTTCAAAGTGTGCCATTTGCAGTGGTACTTTTAATTATTGGATTTGTGTTTCTTGTAAAAGGTGCAGATGCATTTGTTGAGGGGTGTAGCAGTATCGCAAGACGGTATCATGTTCCGTCACTGATCATCGGAATGACGATTGTGGCGATGGGGACGAGCCTTCCGGAGACTGCGGTCAGTGTGACGGCAGCAGTTACGGGAAACAATGCACTTGCAGTCAGTAATGCGGTAGGATCTAATATTTTCAATCTCATGGTTGTAGTGAGCCTGTACGCTTTTTACTTCCGTGGCAGTTCAGATTAATACGTTAAAGATTGATTTTCCGATCTCTATTCTGTGTGCGATATTGCTTCTGATTCTTGGTGCGGCCGGGATGTCACTGGGCCATATAGATGGAGTTGTATTTATTATCTTATTCCTGGCGTTTATCCTCTACATGATCCACTCAGCACAGACATCTCGTGAGAAAAATGTGGAGCCTGGAGTGGAAGAGGAAGAGTATCTTCTGGAAGCAGAGGAGATTCAGGAAATGTCTATGGGAAAGAGTGTGATTTACATTATTCTCGGTGCAGTAGCGATTGCGGTCGGAAGTGACTGGGTAGTAGACGGTGCCTGTACAGTTGCGGCGGCAATTGGAATCAGTCAGACTCTGATCGGTCTTACTGTAGTTGCATTTGGAACAAGCCTTCCGGAGCTGGTTACATCGATTGTAGCAGCAAGAAAAGGCGAGGTGGATATGGCACTTGGAAATGTGATCGGTTCCAATATCTTTAATATTCTCATGGTGCTTGGTATCGCAGCAGCAATTTCACCGGTCGCATTTTTGACAGAAAATATCATTGATATTGCAGTGCTGATCGTGTTTAGTGTTATTGGATGGATCATGGCGTGGACGAAAAAGGAACTTAATAGAAAAGAAGGTATTATCATGTTGATTCTTTATGCAGTGTATGTTGTGTACATTTGTATGAGATAGTTTGTGATAACTCTGAAAAAAGGATTATGTGAAAGGAAAAAAGTACTTGTGCCAATCACATAATCCTATTTTAGTTTCCTATAATTAATGCAAAGTAGCCCCAGTCCCATAAGAGGGATTCGAAACTGTTTTCCAGATATTCATAAATATCCGCTGTTTCATATCCGGTCATTCGTGTAATGATCACAAGATATTGTCTCAACGTTTCGTAAGAAATTTCAGAAACGTTTGCGTCTGTGCCATCCAGCATCCATCTTAAGAAAATGCTGTGGCGGATTGATGCATATTCAAGGGCAATCCATTGCATCTGTACCAGTACATTTTCTAGGTCACTGTCAGGAAGCAGGAGATCGGAGAAAATCTCGTTGCGCAGGAAATTGCGAAGCAGTGGTTCATAAGGCTTCAAGTGTTGAGAAAAGCGTTCCCATTGTTCCAACAAAGAGGATTCGTATGTTTCATTATTCTCAGGATTTTCAGAACTTTTTGAAAGGGCTTCTGATATTTCTTCAGCCAAAGCAAGAATTGGATTCAGAGTGTCCTGATAGAGCCCTTCTTTTTGATAGTTTACGGAAAGATCCTGTAACAGTTCGTTACATTCACTGATCAGATCCAAAGGCGGAAGGTCTATATCTGAGATCGCATTTCCAAGTTCTCTCACTGTGCTATCAGAAAAATAATCTTCTAACAGTTCTTTTGTTAATGGCTGATGCTGGTATAATTCCTGAAGAATATAGAAGCTTTCCAAAAGTTCCTCTTCAATTGTTCTGGAAGAATCATCTAAAAGATTGAGTAGTTTTTCACGCAAGAGGAAAAGGACAGAAGTATCTGTATCGCCAGTATCGGACAAAGTGTCTGATACATTTGGGAAATGCAGGGACTTCTGTTTGTTCCACAGGTCAACCACTGCAGGGCAGCAAGGCATCAGCATTTTCTCGTTATGTGTCGGAAAGCGATGTTCCTCTCGTGGAAATGTAGTGCATGTTTCTGATAGGACTTTGTCGCCGTAAGCAACAACAAGACGGCAGAGCTTCTCAGAGTTAAGGAATGGACAGCGATGATCACTGTCCAGGCCTATCACACGCTGTCCATCTTTTTTAATCGTATAAGCGCTTAAATTTTTCTTTTGTTCAGGTACGGTTTCCGGAGCCTGGAGTTTCTTCCATTTACGGTTCGTATCTGCATCGACGCCAATCTTCCATTCCTGGCAGCAGGTGATTGGACAGCGGTCGGCGATGCAGGTGAACTTAGAATAATAATCAGGTATCAAATAATTAATTTCTGTCATTACGGTCATGGAATTCTGTATGCTGCCCAACATATTTGTATGCCGGACGGATGATCTTACCGGCATTTAACAGTTCTTCCAGACGATGTGCACTCCACCCGGTGATACGTGCAATCGCGAAGAGTGGTGTGAAAAGCTCTTCCGGAATATTCAGCATTGTATAAACAAATCCGCTGTAGAAGTCAACGTTAGCACAGACAGGTTTCAGCATCTTTCTGTGTGTCATGATCTCTTCACCGGCGATTCTTTCTACGCGGTCATAAAGTGCGAATTCATCGTCAAGTCCCTTTTCAGAAGCAAGCTTCTGTGCATAGCTCTTCAAAATCTTTTCTCTTGGGTCGGAGATTGTGTAGACTGCGTGTCCCATTCCATAGATCAGTCCCGTCTTATCAAAGGCTTTTTTATCAAGAATCAGGCGGAGGTACTCACGAATCTCATCTTCGTTAGTCCAGTCTTTGACAGACTTCTTAATATCATCAAACATCCCCTGCGCTTTCAGGTTTGCACCACCATGACGAGGTCCTTTCAGAGAACCGATGGAAGCAGCAATTGCTGAATATGTATCTGTTCCTGAAGAAGTGACAACATGTGTAGTGAAAGTGGAGTTGTTACCACCGCCGTGTTCTGCATGAAGAATCAGTGCAACATCAAGAACTTTGGCTTCTAGTTCTGTATACTGTCCATCCGGACGAAGCATGTACAAAATATTTTCGGCAAGAGAGCGGCCTTTCTCCGGATTACGGATCAGAAGTGTCTCATCTTTACGGAAATGTCTGTATGCATGATAAGAATATACTGCGATCAGTGGAAGCTTTGCAATAAGTTCAAGAGCCTGACGCAGTGCATTTTCAACAGAAATATCTTCCGGGTTCTCATCATATGTATATAAAGTAAGAACACAGCGCTGGAGTGCGTTCATGATGTTAGAGCTTGAGGCCTTCATGACAACGTCACGAACAAAACGTCCGCTTAGATCTTCTAATTCAGATAAAACTTTCAGAAAATGCGCTAATTCATCTTTTTTTGGAAGCCGTCCGAAAAGGAGCAGGAAAGTTGTCTCCTCAAATCCAAAACGTTTGCCTTTCAGACCGTTGATAAGGTCATTGACATTGATTCCCTGATAGTAAAGTCCACCTTCAGCAGGAATTTTACGTCCGTTTATAACATCAAATCCACAGACATCGGATACTTCAGTCAGTCCGGTAAGAACTCCTCGGCCGGTTGAATCACGAAGTCCGCGCTTTACATCATATTCTTCATAAAGATTCGGATCAATGCGGTGTCCTTTCAAAAGTGTTTTCTCTAAATAGTCCATATCACTGCGCAGATCGTCAGTGTTTGCAATTAATATATCATTTGAATTCATAGCTTTCATCCTCACAATACATATATGTTTTCTAGTGTCTTGATAATGCATTTTAATGTAATTATAAACAGTTGAGATGAAATTTGCAAGAAATATATATGTATTCTTGCAAAAACATGAAAAAAATCAAGAAAAGTACGCATAAAACAGAATAAAATGAATATTGAATTGTTAGATAACTCAAAAATAAGAATGCTTAAATGAATTTTCTGAATCGTCAGAAAGAAAATGATGTGGCTGTGGTCATACCAGATGCCAAAGCGCAAATCTATTGTAAAAATACAAAAATATGGAGCGATATTTTATTATAAAGTGCTGAAAAATAGGAGAAACAGGTGCATTTATTGACGCATAATAATAAGAAGAGTATAATGTTAAAAAGATAACAATAGGTTGGTATAACCAATTAAAAGAAGGAGGGGGATAATTATGTTATTCCAAATTTATGGCGATGGTGCCGGCTGGCAGCTGTTAGGGTGGGTACTGGTGTTTGCCGGACTTGTTCTTGCAAATGAATTCGCAAGACGTACAAAAATCGGTGGACTGATCTGTTTTGGAGCTATTCCGGCTATACTTACAGTGTATTTCATCGCAATCTATATCTGTGCAGCAAATGGTGCAGAATGGGCACTGAATAACGATACTTATGTACATATGACAAGCTGGTTCCATTATGCAAAATTGTATGCTGCAACAGCAGGGTGTATTGGTTTTATGATGCTGAAATACAAATGGGGAATTGGTAAGACAGAATGGTTCAAAGTATTCCCGTTTGCAATCGTTGCAATCAATATTCTGATTGCAGTAGTAAGTGATTTTGAATCAGGTATCCGTGGATTCATGGCAATGAAAGAATTCGGTGACCGCTGGTGGCTGTCTTCAGAAAATGTATGGCTCTACGGAGGATGGTGGAACTGGGTGAACGGAATTGCCGGAATCCTGAACATCTTCTGTATGACAGGATGGTGGGGAATCTACACATCCAAGAAGCATGACGATATGCTTTGGCCGGATATGACATGGTGCTTTATCATTGCATATGATCTGTGGAACTTCGAGTACACATATAACAACCTGACAACACATGCATTCTACTGTGGTGTTGCATTACTTCTTGCTCCGACATTTGCAAATATGTTCTGGAACAAGGGTGGCTGGATCCAGAACCGCGCGAATACACTGGCACTGTGGTGTATGTTTGCTCAGGTATTCCCATTATTCCAGGATGCAAGCCGTTTCTCAGTAATTCCGGCTCTGTATTCTGACGGATTCATGGATGCAGCAGTAAGACCGACAAGTGCTAATCCAACCATGCAGGGTGTGATCGCGGTAATTGCACTTGCAGCGAATGTGATCTGTCTGGCTGCAATTATTAAGAGAGCAAAACAGCAGAAGAAGAATCCTTACAAGAATGAGATCTTTACAGATCAGAAGGATTATAAGGAAGCAATGGCGAGAGCAGAAGTTTAAATTTGTATTTAGACGTTTGAATTCTGAGTAATGAAGCAAAAACTTTTGTTGGATAAGGGCGTTATGTGGATACTTTATTGCATCGGACACCGGCCCGCTCCTCTTCATCCCTTTGAATGAA
>ERZ1673698.2268-NODE-2268-length-13801-cov-17.192274_pt1 | contig 13801 bp, 10 predicted proteins | sample MGYA00580228_ERZ1673698 | MGnify/ENA primary metagenome ERZ1673698 (study PRJEB41218, sample SAMN15661768) | gut metagenome | host: Homo sapiens | place: Canada: London | collected 2015-08-20/2019-03-30 | study: EMG produced TPA metagenomics assembly of... | reverse complement strand
ATGGACACCTTCACCTGCTCCAGCTGGTATTACCTGCGCTATACCGATCCGCACAACACCGAGCTGCCCTTCTCCCGCGAGGCCGCCGACCGTTGGATGCCCGTCGATAACTACATCGGCGGCATCGAGCATGCCATTCTGCACCTGCTCTACAGCCGCTTCTTTACCAAGGCACTGCGCGACCTGGGCCTGCTGAGCGTGGACGAGCCCTTCACTAACCTGCTGTGCCAGGGCATGGTCAAGGACGAGAACGGCGACACCATGTCCAAGTCCAAGGGTAACGTCGTGCCCCCGAGCTCGGTTATCGAGCCCTATGGTGCCGACACCATGCGTCTGGCGATCCTGTTTATCGCCCCGCCCGAGAAGGACTTCGACTGGGATCCCAAGGCTGTTGAGGGCGCCAACCGCTTCATCAAGCGCGCCTGGCGTATCGTTTGGCAGCTCGTCCAGTCCGGCGACGCCAACGTGGCCTTTGACAAGTCCGCGCTCGACGATGTCGCGATGAAACTCTATCGCGAGCGTCACCGCACCATTGCCAAGTGCACCGAGGACTTCGATCGCGGCCAGTTTAACACCGCGATCTCGGCCGTCATGGAGCTCGTCAACGCGGCGAGCGCCTACCTCAACGCCACCGAGGGTACCGCCCGCGACAAGGCGCTGTGCTACGGCGTGGCTAAGGATATCGTGAGCGTCCTTGCCCCCATCTGCCCGTTCTGGGCCGACGAGCTGTGGCACGAGGCCCTCGGCTGCGAGGGCAACGCCTACACCGCCGCCTGGCCCGAGTTCGACCTGGCCGAGTCCGTTGAGGACACGGTGCAGATCGTGGTCCAGGTGCTCGGCAAGGTCCGCGGCCGCGTCGACGTTGCCCGCGATGCCTCCAATGAGGATATGCAGGCTGCCGCCGAGGCCGCCGTCGCCAAGTGGCTCGAGGGCAAGACGGTCGTCAAGGCCATCTGCGTGCCCGGCAAGCTGGTCAACCTGGTGGTCAAGTAAGCATTGCGTGCTTAACTGACGCATAAAAGACGAGGGGCGATCCGGTTGGGTCGTCCCTCGTTTTGTGTTGTATGCCCTGCTTAGTCATTGCGTCGCAACGTTTTCTATGGGATGTGTACCAGGTCCCTAAAGTAAACGTTGCCCGTTGCCTCTTCGAACATCCAAATGTTGAGGTAGATGTCGTTGAGGTCGTTGTTCACATCAAAGTTCGGATCGTCGAAGGTGCCCACTAAGGTGAGCATGGCGCGCGTTTCCTCTCCTGCGGCGACCGGCTGGCGCATGCGTACGTCGCGGACCTTGCCGTTGACGTAGGCATAGGAGTCCACATCGCCAAACATCATGTCGACACCGGTGTTGTTGGACACCGTAAAGACGAGCGCGGCGTCGCCGTAGCCGTCGGTGTCCTTACCAACGCAGGTGACGTGGACGTTTTCGTCCGCCTCTAGGTCGATGGGGAACTGTTCTTGGGGGTTGGGGCCTAAACCCTGGGGATCGATTTCGTCTTCGTTTATTTTGTCGAAGCTCTCCGATGGTGTCGTTTTCTCGGCGGCTTCGGTGCCGCCGGGGTCGGGCTCGCATGGCCCGGTTTTGCCATTCGCGTTGCCGCAGCCCAAGAGGGCCAACGAGCACGTTGCGATGACAAATGCAGTCATGCAGGGGGTGCCTAGACGTTTCATGGGTGCCTCCTTGCCGTAGAGGATTTGGAAAGGTTCGTCGTTGCGCGACTTGCTGGCTGGCTTGTTGCAGAATGTCCCTTAGCGTAAGTCTGATCGATAGGGGCTCGGGGAGGAATGCCCTTGGGGTCCGAACGGGCCTGTGGATTGGGACGCATGGCCCGTTTTGGGGCTGTTGAGGGTGCGCCGCATGGGGCTCCTTGGCCAATTGTCCTATTCTTGTGGAGAAGCTGTGCTCACGCTGACCTGCGGGTTTGTGTTGTGGTTGCACGTTTGTGCAGGTATTGGTATAGTTTGCTTGCAAATGAAGTTGTAATTGAAAGAAGTGGGGTTTCGGCCCCGCTTCTTTTTTGTATGGATGGAGGTGCCGCAATGGTCAAGACCAAGACCGAGCAGGCGATCATCGACGCGCTCGAGGCCGTTGCTTCCCAGCACGATGTCGACATCGTCGACGTTGAGCTCGTGGGTGCCACCAAGGCCCCCTGCGTGCGTGTGCGTATCGAGGGTGCCGAGGGTCAGAGCCTGTCGCTCAATGACGTCACGGCCAACACCAAATGGGTCGGCGATGTGATTGAGGAGCTCGACCCCATCTCTTCGAGCTATACGCTCGAGGTGTCGAGCCCGGGTATGGCGCGCCCGCTGCGCCGCCCGAGTGACTTTGCCCGCTTTGTGGGCGAGAACTGCGAGCTCACCTCCACCGCCACCGAGGGCCGTCGCAAGTATACCGGCAAGATTGCCGCCGCCACCGAGACGAACGTGACCCTCGAGCTCGAGGACGGCGAGTCCGTTACCCTCGATTTCTCTGATGTTAAAAAGTGCAAGTTGAAGCCCACCTATGACTTCAAGCCCGCGAAGGAAGGAAAGTAAGATGGCAGCATCCGACATGATGTCCGCCCTGATGGAGCTTTGCCAGGAGAAGCACATCGACCAGCTCTACCTGATCGACCGCCTGGAGCAGTCGCTCGCCAAGAGCTATGCCGAGATCCTGCATCTTGAGTGGGGCGCCAAGGTGACCATCGACCGCACCACCGGCAAGATCTACGTCTACCGTCTGGAGCCGATCGACGATTCCATGGACGAGGAAGGCAACTTCACCGAGTTCGAGGAGATCGACGTCACTCCCAAGAACACGAGCCGCATCGCCGCCCAGCACGCCAAGGCCGAGATCAACGCCATCGTGCGCAACTCCGCCCGCGAGCAGATTTACGAGGAGTTCTCCGGCCGCATCGGTGACCTCATCAGCGGTACCGTGCTGCAGTCCACGCCCGACTTCACGATCGTCAAGATTCGCGAGGGCGTCGAGGCCGAGCTTCCGCACTTTGACCAGCGCCGTTACGAGAACGAGCGCAACGAGCGTCCGATGGGCGAGCGCTACCTGCACAACCAGCACATCAAGGCCGTGATTATCGACGTTCGCGACCCCAACTCCAACCTGCAGCCGGTTCGTGGCGAGCACAGCCGTCCGCCGATTGTCATCTCCCGTACCCACCCCGAGCTTATGCGTCGTCTGTTTGAGCAGGAGGTGCCCGAGATCTATGAGGGCACCGTCCAGATCAAGTCGATCGCCCGCGAGCCCGGGCAGCGCTCCAAGGTCGCCGTCCACTCGCTCGACGATCGCCTGGATCCCGTGGGCGCCTGCGTCGGCCCCAAGGGCAGCCGTGTTCGCGCCGTCGTGGGCGAGCTCCGTGGTGAGCGCGTCGACGTCATCCTGTGGGATGCCGATCCGGCCGTCTACGTCGCAAACGCCCTGTCGCCCGCCAAGGTCACCCGCGTTCTCATCGACGAGGAGAAGGCCTACGCCGGCGTCATCGTGCCCGACGACCAGCTTTCGCTCGCCATCGGCAAGGAGGGCCAGAACGCCCGCCTTGCCGCGCGCCTGACCGGCTGGCACATCGACATTAAGTCCGAGACCCTTGCTGCCGATATCCTCAAGAACGTTCCTGTTCACGAGGAGCCCGCCGCCGACCTGATCGGTGACGAGGAGGACGACGACGTCCGTCGCTGCGAGTTCGTGTCCGAGGACGGCATCCAGTGCCGTAACCAGGCCCGTCCCGGCTCCCGTTTCTGCGGTGTCCACGACACCGACGCCTTCGATGATGCGGAGGACCTGATCTAGCGCGCGGTCGCGCCGGGCGGGCCCCGGCGCATACCCCACGCTCGTTCAGTCTCTAGGCACCCAAGGTGCCAGAAAGGGTAGGTGAAGTCATATGGCAAAAGTCCGTGTGTCCACCCTGGCCAAAGAGTTCGGCATGACCTCCAAGGAACTGATGGGTCATCTCGCCGAAATGAAGATTCCCGCTAAGTCCGCTTCCTCCGCTTTGGAGGACGCTTACGTCGCCATGGTCCGCAAGCAGCTCGCCTCGGTGATCGAGGCCCGCGCCCAGGAAGTCGAGGCCGCCAAGCAGGCCGAGGAGCAGGCCGCTGCCGCCGAGGAGGCAGCGCGCGCTGCCGAGGCAGAGCGCGAGCGCATCGCTGCCGAGAAGGCTCGCGAGGAGGAGCGCCGTCAGTTCGCAGCCGCCCAGGCTGCCGAGGAGGCCGCCCGCGCCGAGGCCGAGGCCAAGAAGAAGGCCGAGCAGGAGCGCCTTGCCCGCGAGAAGGAGGAGGCTGCCCGCGAGGCCCAGCGCCGCGCCGTTCCCGCTTCCGACTCCGGTTCGCGCTTCCGTTCGCTGCTCGACCAGATCGCCGCACAGGAGACCGTGCTCAAGGAGAAGAAGGACGCCGAGGAGAAGGCCAAGGCCGAGCGCGCTGCCGAGCGCGGCAACCGTCGTGGCGGCAACAACGATCGTCGAGGTGGCCGTCGAGGCGACCGCAACGCCTCCGACAACAACTCCGAGCGCAACGCCTCCGAGAACCGCCCGCACAGCCATCGCACCAACGCCAGCAACAACGTCGCTGCCGGCATGGACTTCCCCAACCCCGACAAGCAGGGCAAGGGCAAGAAGCGCAAGGGCGGTCACAACAACGAAGAGGACCACTACAGCCGCATGGCTCGCGAGGCCGAGGAGTACAGCCGCGAGAAGGTGCTCGAGGAGGCTCGTGCCGCCGTCGAGGAGGCCTCTCGCGAGTCCACCGGTCGCCGCAAAAAGCGCAAGGAGAAGCGCGAGCGCGAGGCCGCAAAGGCTCAGGAAGAGCGCAAGATAGAGGAGGCGCTGGCCCAGGGCGTGAACCCCGAGGAGCTCGATGCCATCAAGGTCTCCCAGGGCGTCACCGTCCAGGAGCTCGCCGAGGCGCTCGACGTTCCGGCCAACGACATCATCAAGCGCCTGTTCCTGCTGGGCACGCCGCTTACCATGACGCAGTCCATGTCCGACGACCTCGTCGAGCTCGTTGCCGACGATCTGGGCCGTCAGATCAAGATCATCACCCCCGAGGAGGAGAACACCTTCTCGTTCTACGACGATCCCGCCGACCTTAAGCCGCGTGCCCCGGTCGTCACCGTCATGGGCCACGTCGACCACGGCAAGACTTCGCTGCTCGACGCCATCCGTCACACCGGCGTCGCTGCCGGCGAGGCGGGCGGCATTACGCAGGCCATCGGCGCTTCGCAGGTCATGATCAACGACCGCAAGATCACCTTCATCGATACCCCCGGTCACGCCACCTTTACGGCCATGCGTGCCCGCGGCGCCAAGGTGACCGACATCGTCATCCTGATCGTGGCTGCCGACGACGGCGTCATGCCCCAGACCATCGAGTCGATCAACCACGCCAAGGCCGCCGGCGTACCCATCGTCGTCGCCGTCAACAAGATCGATAAGCCGGGCGCCAACCCCGACCGCGTGCGCCAGGAGCTCACCGAGTACGGCATCATCCCCGAGGAGTGGGGCGGACAGAACATGTTCGTCAACATCTCGGCCAAGCAGAAGATCGGTATCGACGACCTGCTCGAGACCGTGCTGCTCCAGGCCGACGTGCTCGAGCTCAAGGCCAACCCCGATACCTTCGCTTCGGGCAACGTCCTCGAGGCTAAGCTCGACAAGGGCCGCGGTTCGGTTGCCACCGTGCTCGTGACCCGCGGTACCCTGCACGTGGGCGACACGCTGGTCGCCGGCCTCACCTATGGCCGCGTCCGTGCCATGCTCGACCCCAAGGGCAACGCCGTCACCGAGGCCGGTCCTTCCGACGCCGTCGAGATCTTGGGTCTGCAGTCCGTCCCCAACGCCGGCGACGAGTTCCGCGTATTCGAGGACGAGCGCGAGGCGCGTGCGCTGGCCGACGAGCGTTCGCTCAAGGCCCGTATCGAGGAGCAGAGCCGCGTGAAGCACGTGACGCTCGAGAACCTCTTCGAGACCATCGCCGACGCCGAGGTCAAGGAGCTCAACCTGATCATCAAGGCCGACGTCCAGGGCTCCATCGAGGCCCTTCAGGACTCCCTCGACAAGATGGATCAGTCCGAGGTGCGCATCAACACGATCCACTCCGCCGTTGGTGCCATCAACGAGACCGACGTGGTCCTGGCCGACGCCTCCAACGCCATCATCATCGGCTTTGGCGTTCGTCCCGACGGCAAGGCCCGCTCCGCCGCCGAGCGCGAGGGCGTCGAGATCCGTTGCTACGACGTCATCTACAAGTGCCTCGAGGACCTCGACGCTGCCCGTATCGGCATGCTCAAGCCCACCGAGGTTGAGGTCTCCACGGGTACTGCGACCGTCCTGGACACCTTCAAGGTGCCCAAAGTCGGCATCGCCGCCGGTGTCCGCGTCGAAGAGGGCGAGATCGCCGCGACCGATTCCGTGCGCCTGGTGCGCGACGGCATCGTGGTCTTCAACGGCAAGATCGCCTCGATGCGCCACTACAAGGATGAGGCCAAGAGCCTCAAGAGCGGCTCCGAGGGCGGTATTGGCCTGGAGAACTTCCAGGACATCAAGCCTGGCGACACCATTGAGGGCTACCGCATCGACCAGGTTGCCCGTACCGAGTAGGGGGTAGCGCTATGAAGCAAACGCAGGCAACCCGCCGTCTGGGCGAGCAGCTTCGCGAGAAGCTCGGTTATATCCTGCTCTTTGAGGTTTCCGATCCGCGTCTCGACCTGGTCACCCTGACCGCGGTCGAGGTCGCGGTGGACCGTTCGTTCGCGCGCGTGTACGTGTCGTGCGACGCGAGCCGCTACGACGAGGTCATGGAGGCGCTCGCCAGCGCCAAGGGCCGCATCCGTAGCCTGTTGGCCCGTTCGCTCGATTGGCGCGTCACGCCCGAGCTCGATTTTCGCATCGATCGCTCGACCGATGAGGCCGAGCGCATCACGCGTGCGCTGGAAAACGTTCCCGCCACGCTTGCGATCGAAAAGGACGAGGACGGCTATCCAATAGCGGATGCCGCCCAGGAGGCAGCTTTAGATGAGTAATTCCGCCGACCTCGCATCGTGCGAGTCTGCAGATATTCAGCGACGCATCCTCGAGCTCATCGAGGGTGCGTCCTCCATTGCGATTTCGGGACATACGTCTCCCGATGGTGACGCCCTGGGCTCCGTGCTGGGTCTGGGCTTATCGCTTATGAAGTTTTTCCCCAACAAGGACATTGCCCTGCTGCTGGCAGACGATGACCCGGTTCCGCGCATCTACCGCTTTATGGAGGGCGCCGACCGTCTGGTGCCGGCATCTGCGTATACCGGCAATCCGGATCTGTTCATCTCGGTGGACGTGCCGGTCGTCGAGCGTCTGAACAACTCAGCCGAGGTGCTCCGCCGCTCGTCGCATGTGGTGTGCTTCGATCACCATCCGGCGCGCGAGGAATTTGCCGAGCTGAGCCTGAGGTGCGTCGGCGCCGCGGCCTGCGCCATGATCATCGACCGCTTTTTGGACAATTGCGGCATTGTGGCTCGCAACGGTGTCGCGACCTGCCTGCTGTGCGGCCTGGTGACCGATACCGGTCGTTTTCAGTACCAAAACGCCGATGCTGCTGCGTTCCATGCCGCCTCGCGCCTGGTCGCGCACGGTGCCGATCCGGCGCGCGTCGCGCTCGAGGTCTACCAGAGCATGCGCGTAGAGTTCTTGCATCTCAAGTCCATCGTTATGGGTCGTATCAAGACCGTGGCGCACGGTCGCGTGGCATATAGTTATGCGTACCAGAGCGACCTCGAGGCCTGCGGCGTCACTTCGGATGAGTGCGACGGTCTGGTCGATGTGGTGCGTTCGGTGATGGGCGTGGAGGTCTGCCTGTTCCTGAAGGGCATTGAGGGCGATACCAAGGTGCGCGGCAACCTGCGCTCCAAGGGTGACCTCGATGTGTCCGAGATTGCTGCCAACTTTGGCGGTGGCGGGCATCATGCCGCCGCCGGCTTTTCCAACAACGGAACGATTCGCGAGACGCTCGCCGTGGCACTTCCCATGCTGGCCGAGCTGGTAGGGGAGGATCCCGCTTCGGTGACCGTCGAGCTCTAACATTTTGGATGGTACATGGCTCGTCGTACGCCTTCTCAATTGAATATGCTGCTCGCCGTCGATAAGCCGGTGGGCTGTACGTCCCACGACGTGGTATCGCAGTGCCGACGCGCCCTCCATGAGCGACGCGTCGGCCATGCCGGTACGCTCGACCCCATGGCCTCGGGTGTCATGGTGGTGGGCGTCGGCCAGGCGACCCGTCTGCTGGGCATGCTAGCCCTCGATACCAAAAGCTATGTCGCCGACATTTCGTTTGGCGTCGAGACCAATACCGATGACGCGGAGGGCGAGGCCGTCCGCACGGTACCCGTTGCCCCCGAGCTGCACGATCTCGCTTACGCTCGTGAGCAGCTGGCCGCTATGCTTGGCCCGCAGTTGCAGGTGCCGCCAGCTTTTTCGGCCATCTCGGTCAATGGCGTTCGTGCCTATAAGAGTGCTCGCGAGGGCAATGCGGTAGACTTGCCTCCGCGCCCCGTCGAGGTCTATGCCGCCGACCTGATCGCCGTGAGCGGCGAGGGCGAAACGTGCGTCTGGACCGTGGCCTTTTCGGTAAGCAAAGGCACCTACATTCGTGCGCTTGCTCGCGATCTGGGTCGCGCCTGCGATAGTGCTGCGCATATTTCCGCGCTGCGCCGTACGGCCTCCGGCGTGGTTTCCATTGGCGCCTGTCATGCGGTTGAGGAACTCTCTGCCGAGTCCGCTGTCGGCTTCGCTCTGGATCCCATCGCCGCCCTTGGTGCCACGCGTGTCGATTTGCCGGGTAATCTTGCAGACGACCTGCTTTGTGGTCGCCGCATTCCCGTTGAACGCGCGCTTGCGGATTTCGATATGGCGAAGGCGCCGTTCGCGCTCGTGCTCGATGGGGGATTGAAGGCGCTTGCTCGTATCGAGGGCGGCCGCTTTGTGATGGAGCACGTCTTTCCGCAGGCGATCGGCGGTGTTCGATGATGCTGGCGCCTCACGAGCTCGCGCGTATCTTTTTCGCGGGTGAGTTGGATGAGGCCCCTATCGTTTCTGCCGATGCATTTGATGGGTGCGAGTTCTTGGGTGCCGCTTCAATCGCCATTGGCGTGTTTGATGGCGTACATCGTGGGCACCAAGAGCTGATCGATGCGGTTATTCGCGATGCGCATGATCACGGCAGCAAAGCGGTCGTGATTACTTTCGATCCTGACCCGGACGTCGTGGTGAGTCCTTCGCCCGCTCAAAAATTGATGACGACGGCTGACCGCCTGCATGCCCTGGCCCAAACCGGGGTCGATGCGGTGGTGGCCGTTCCCTTTACGTCTGCCGTGGCGGCACTCGACCATGTCGGGTTTCTGGCGCTTTTGTCGCGCGTTGTCGACATTCGCTCCATTCGTGTCGGCAGCGACTTTAGGCTCGGCCGCGGCGGCGCTTCGGGCGTTGCCGAGATGCGCGCCTGGGGCACTGAGCGTGGGGTTGACGTTTACGGTCACGACCTGCTCTGCGTTAACGGGCAGACCGTCTGCGCCACGCGCGTCCGCCATGAGCTGGGTCAGGGTCATGTGGAGCTGGCTGCCGAGCTTCTCGGCCGTCCCTATATGCTGCGCGGCGTTGTGGCGGCTGGCCGTCACGAGGGCTCCGACATGGGCTTTCCCACGGCAAACATCCAGGTGCCCGACGGCATCCAAGTGCCTGCCGATGGCGTCTATGAGGGTCTGGTGCTGGTCGACGATACCGTATGGCCCGCTGCCGTTAATGTCGGCCTGCCGCCGACCTATGCCGATGATGCCGCCTCGGCGCATCTCGAGGCCAACTTGATCGGCTATGCGGGCGACCTGTATGGCGCCTCGGTGTCGCTGGCGTTTACGCGCTGGCTGCGTCCGTCTCGCGTGTTCGATTCCCTGGACGAGTTGATCGCGACCGTCGAGGGTAATATCGACGATATTCTTCATAACTTGGGTGAGCAGGGGGTGAGTATCCGTGATTAGCGATGAGGAAAAAGATCAGGTACGCGCGGCGTCGGACCTGGTTGCCATCGTGCAGGAAACGGTTGAGCTCAAGCCCCGCGGCCATGAGTTTTGGGGCTGCTGCCCGTTTCATGGCGAAAAGACCCCCTCGTTTCACATTATCCCTGCAACGCAGGTGTGGCACTGCTTTGGCTGCGGCGAGGGCGGCGACGTCTTTACCTATATCATGAAGCGCGAGAACCTGAGTTTTCCCGAGTCGATCCGCTATTTGGCTGATCGTGCGGGCATTGAGCTGCACGATACCGGTGCGCAGCGCGATCGCGGCACCAAGCGTGCCCGCATCTATGACCTGTGCGCCGAGACGGCTCAGTTCTACCACACCATGCTTATGCGCGGTAAGGACAGCCGTCCGCGCGAGTACTTTGCCAGCCGCGGCATGGGCGGAGATGTCTGTCGCCGCTACTGCCTGGGCTTTGCGCCGGGTCGCAACGCGCTGGTTTCGCATCTGTCTCAAGCGGGCTTTACCCCGCAGGAGATGATCGACGCCAACGTGGCCGTGAGCCGCGGGCGCGGACAGCTTGCCGACCGTTTTTACGACCGTGTGATGTTTCCCATCTTTGATGAGCAGGGTCACAATATCGCCTTTGGCGGGCGCATCATGGGCGATGGTCAGCCAAAGTACCTCAACACGGCCGAGACGAGTGTGTTTCATAAAAAACGAAACCTCTATGGCTTTAACTGGGCCAAGGAGTTTATCGTCGCGCAGGATACCGCCATCGTGGTGGAGGGCTATACCGACTGCATCGCCTGCTGGGAGGCGGGGATCAAAAACGTCGTCGCCACGCTGGGCACAGCGCTGACGGAACATCACGTTAAGACGCTCACCCGCTTTGCCAAGCGCATTGTATATATGTTCGATGGCGACGCCGCCGGTCAAAAGGCCGCGCGTCGCGCGATTCAGTTTATCGAGCAGGATTCAATGGACCTTCGCTGCGTGGTGCTGCCCGACGGCAACGACCCCATGGAGTTCATCACGGCGCATGGCGGCCAGGAGCTTCAGGCGCGCATTGACGCGGCCGAGCCCCTCATGGACTTTGTCTACCGTTCGCTGCAGGAGTCGAGCGACATCTCCACGCCGGGCGGTCGTGCCAAGGCGCTGGAGGATGCTCTCACGCTCATTTATCCGCTTCGTGACAGCTATATGATCGATACGTACTTTATCCAGATTGCCGATCTACTGGGTTTGGATCTGGAGACGGTGCGTGCGAGCTCGGGCCGTGTGTTTCGCGATGTCGCCAAGCGCGAGGATGCGGAACGACGTCGCGAGCAGAACTATGAGCGCCAGCGGGCACAGGCTGAGCGGTCCGGTAGCGCGGGCGGTCGGGCGTCGGGTTCTCACGATGCCGGTCGCGGTGCTTGGGCATCGGGCGCGACGCCGCCGGTGTCCGCGCCGGTCGAAGAAGAGCCGTACGACTACGTCCCGCTCGATGCCTACGGTGCCGCGCCCGTGGAGGTCGTCGACGACCTGCCGCCGATCGATGTGCCTGATGGTATGGGCGCTGTGTCTGTGGCTGATGGTTCGAACGCACCGGCTGCGGCGGCGCCGATGGTTTTGACCGATCTTGAGCGCAAGTCCTTGGCAGGGGAGCGCGAGCTGTTGACGATGCTTACGAGCTACCCCGACCTGTTCCGCACGTATGCCGACCGCATCTGCTCCATCGAGTGGGTTGACCCACGTCACGAGTCCATCGCATGGGCCGTTCTGGCAACGCCGCCGGGAACCGATCCTGCAGCCTGCATGGATGCGGCGCGCTCGGTGTGTCCCGAGGCGGCAACGCTTGTGAGTGCCGGGCGCATCTCGGCGACGAGCAAGCACCCCACCGAGACGAACATCGTGTTTATGCTCGATACGCTCGAGCTCTACACCATCAAGCGCCGCATGCGTGCTGCACAGGCCAAGCTACGCCAGGACCGTTCGCTCGATGATGAGGCCCGTCGCGCGCTGACCGTGCAGGCCGCGCAGGATTCGCAGCGTCAGCGCGAACTGCAAAAGTCGATCGGCGGCGTGGCGGACCCGTTCCGTTTGATCGGTCTGGAGGCCGCGGGCACCGAACAGGCCTAGATGTTGTGGTCAACCAGCGTATTCTCGCCTATATCCAGTCCTCTTTTTGGGTATAGACGTCAATGTGTGTGCTAAAGTATTGAATCCTGTGGACTATGAAGGGAGAATCTGTGCCAAAAAAGACTGAGAGCACGGGTACTGGGCTGGAATCCTACGTTGCAAAGCTCATGGGCAACGGCTCAAACAGGACTTCGGTAACCGAGGACGAGATTCAGGTCGCCCTGAAGGATATCGATGTTTCTGACGAGCAGCTCACCGCGGTGTATTCCGCGCTGCGCAACAGCGGCATCCAGATTATCTCCGCGAGCGGTAACGACGACGCCCCCATGGACGTCGACGATGACGATACCGATTCTGATACCGACGATTTCGATGACGACGACGAGCACGATTCCGGCTCGCTCGACGATCACGAGCTCAAGATGGCCCGTCAGGCCGACGCCGAGATGGGTTCTTCCAAGAGCAAGAAAAAGCGCACCGTGCGCACGTCCCGTTCACGCTCCCGCGTGCGCGGCATCGATGCCTCCACGGTGATGCTGACCGGCGACCCGGTCCGTATGTACCTCAAGGAGATCGGCAAGGTCGACCTGCTGACCGCCTCCGAAGAGGTCGATCTGGCCATGAAGATTGAGGCCGGTCTTGAGGCCACCGAGAAGCTCGAGGCTGCCGAGGCAGGCGAGCTCGAGCTCACGCGTGCCGAAATGCGTCGTCTTACGCGCATTGAGAACGTGGGCCTCGAAGCCAAGCAGGCGCTCATCAGCGCAAACCTTCGTCTGGTCGTCTCCATCGCCAAGCGCTATGTCGGTCGCGGCATGCTGTTCCTGGACCTGATCCAGGAGGGCAATCTCGGTCTGATCCGCGCCGTCGAGAAGTTCGACTACCAGAAGGGCTTTAAGTTCTCCACGTACGCCACGTGGTGGATCCGTCAGGCCATCACGCGCGCTATCGCCGACCAGGCCCGTACCATCCGTATTCCCGTGCACATGGTCGAGACCATCAACAAACTCGTCCGCGTGCAGCGCCAGCTCCTTCAGGACCTTGGTCGCGACCCGACCCCCGAGGAGATCGGTGCCGAGATGGACATGAGCGCCGACCGCGTCCGCGAGATCCAGAAGATCTCGCAGGAGCCCGTGTCGCTCGAGACCCCCATCGGCGAGGAAGAGGATTCCCAGCTGGGCGACTTCATCGAGGATTCCCAGGCCATCGTTCCGCCCGATGCCGCCAGCTTCTCCATGCTGCAGGAGCAGCTCACCCAGGTGCTCGATTCGCTTGCCGATCGTGAGCGCAAGGTTATCGAGTTGCGCTTTGGCCTTGTCGACGGACATCCCCGTACGCTCGAGGAAGTCGGCCGCGAGTTTGGCGTCACGCGCGAGCGCATCCGCCAGATCGAGTCCAAGACCCTGGCCAAGCTCCGCCATCCCAGCCGTAGCAGCAAGCTCAAAGACTATATCGAGAGCTAGTCAAGCAAGAAGCGCCCTCAAGCACATCTGCTTGGGGGCGCTTTCATGTAGTCGTTGGGGACGTTCTTGAATGACTAGTCGTTCAAGAACGTCCCCAATGACTGGGTCGGAAAATTTCTTAAAAAAGTTCTTGCCCTAAGCTGATTCGTCCGTATAATAAACTTCGTTGCTTGAGAGCACGCACCTATTCCTCGGTAGCTCAATGGTAGAGCACGCGGCTGTTAACCGCGCTGTTGTAGGT
>ERZ1673698.2262-NODE-2262-length-13854-cov-87.008479_pt1 | contig 13854 bp, 17 predicted proteins | sample MGYA00580228_ERZ1673698 | MGnify/ENA primary metagenome ERZ1673698 (study PRJEB41218, sample SAMN15661768) | gut metagenome | host: Homo sapiens | place: Canada: London | collected 2015-08-20/2019-03-30 | study: EMG produced TPA metagenomics assembly of... | reverse complement strand
CGTTAAAAAATGCGCTCAAAGCTTGCTCAATTAGAGTAAAACAGGGCGTGCTGCTACTATGAACTTCTGCCCCTTTATGGCGTGTTGGTTCTATGAACTTGGGCCTTCATGGCGTGCTGCTACTATGAACTTCTGCCCCTTTATGGCGTGTTGGTTCTATGAACTTGGGCCTTCATGGCGTGCTGCTTGAGCTTCTGCCCGTGCTTGACCCCGTGCGATACTTGAAATGTTTAATTTTATGTCCACAGAGGCATTTGTCTTAACTCCTTTAACTCCTTTAACTCCTTTAACTCCTTTAACTCCTTTAACTCCATTAACTCCTTTAACTCCTTTAACTCCATTAACTCCTTTAACTCCTTTAACTCCTTTAACTCCTTTAACTCCATTAACTTCTTTAACTTCCCAAAAAACTACAAAATCTCCCCTTTGTTATTTCAGAAAAGCAGCGATTTTGTTCATGGGGATACCGAAGTTGAAGTTGTCACTACCCCTCAGCTTCGCAAAGTTGACGGCAACTAATCGTCCCTTGCTGTCAATGACGGGACTGCCGCTTGAGCCTTGCATGGTAGGGATGCTGTATAACACCCTGTCTCCGTCTGGCAACTGGGTTACCTTTCCGCTTGTCATTTGAACTTGGATGCCTTGTTTGGTAGTAGCCAGGGTAGGACCGGCATTGTAGCCAATCATATAAAGTTGTTGGTCAATATGAAGAATCTTGTCATTGTGAGAGGAGAACATATTTTTCACCTTATCGATGACGTTTTCGTCTATCGTTCCGTCGGTTCTGAACACGTGAGCCTCGTCAGGAGTCTTCTTGTTCTTTAGTTGGATGGTGGCTAAGTCAGTATTTTCTTTGTCAGAAACTTTTATCACCACACAAGGATTCTTGTCCAAGAAGTCTCTGTCGGAATTGACAAAGGTGTTGTCGTAGGCGATTCCGATTTCGCAAACCGCCGTAATGCTTAGTTCATCCAATGAAACGTGGTCGTCCATGGATTCCCTTACGCTGTTCAGTGTGTTGAACTGCTCTTCCAGTTCGCTTTGTTGTGAGGCTATTTCCTGCAATTTATCTGTGTTCTCGTATACATTGCCATAATAATCGTATGAATAGCAATCGCTCTTTTGACTCTCTAAGTTTTGGTATTCCTGCGATAAGGCACTCATCTGTGCGGCGTAGTATGCCTTAATGGAAGCCACCATGTTGTTGTAACTTTCTTTTACTGCCGTTTTGTCGATAGAGGGTTGGGCTACATGGCGGTTTGTCATGATAGTTCCTTGCTTGTCTATGAAGAAGCCGGTTCCCGTCAAGATTTGTCGTTTGTTTTTGATGTCAGCATATTCGAAAGCCAGGTTTTCGAGATTGCCCTCCTGGTCGATCCCGGTGAAGTATATGCTGTTGCCATTAGGTAATTTCATGACATAATAGTACTCGTTCAAAATCAGGACAACACCCGTTTTTGATTCGTCAAATAAGTCTTGGGCTGTTTTCTCGTTGCAACTTACTAATGATAATAGCAAGAGAATAAATGCGGTAATTTTCTTCATTGATCAAAGTCTTTTGTTTTTGTTGCAAAAGTAACTCTTTTTTTATTATTTTCCAAACGTTTTATGCAGATTTTGAAAAAGTTATCTTTATGGGGAGTTAAAGAAGTTAGGAGAACTGAAGTTTCGCAAGTTTTGTCCCACACGCCCTGAAGGGGCAGAAGCTCTTAGCCCAGGGCATCGCCCTGGGTATAATGCCAATGTGCAAGGCGCCCTGTAAGGGCAAAAGCTTTACATATCGCAAAGAATTTTCATTTTTTATTAGGTGTTTTTTAAAGCTTTTGCCCTTACAGGGCGCCAGGCTAACGCCCACAAACCCAGGGCGTTGCCCTGGGCTAAGAGTTTCTGCCCCTTCAGGGCGTGCTGCGTATTACAAACCGTACAGGTCGATAAAATTCCCTCTTATCTCCTCCTATACCAGCGATTTGAATCATTTTTAACTCAAGCTCTTCCGCAAGGCGGGTTTATCCCCGCACAAAAATCTGCAGCTCTGCTGCTGGCGTAGACCTCTGATGGTCCGCCAACCATATAGCGAAGCGGTTTGAGCACCGTTTCTGTCCCCTATAAGGGGAACCGAAGGGGTCGTAAAGACTATTGAAAGGGCGGTTGGTACATCCCCTGTACCCTGAGGGGAAAGGTTGTGCAAATGAGCGCAATGAAAGTTCGCTTTCATATTGCCGAGTGCAGCCAACCTTCTCCATGAGAAAAAGGGGCTTGGGGAAAGCGGTGGAGCCTTCTTTAATGGGAAAAAGCTGTGCCAATGAGCGCAATGAAAGTTCACTTTCAAATTGCCGAGTGCAGCCAGCTTTATCAAAAAAGAAGGACGAGTTGATTTTAGAAAAGACTTAAGGTTAAGGAAGGACTGGTGGGTTTTCGAAAAAAGCAACGAGCAAACAACCCCTTAGCAAATCCTTGAGTGAAGGCGGGTTTATCCCCGCACAAAAAACCGCAGCTCCGCTGCTGGCGTAGACCTCTGATGGTCCGCCAACCTTATAGCGTAGCGGTTTGAGCACCGAGTAGGGCGGTTGGCACATCCTTTCCCTTCTGAGAAGGGAGAGGCTTGGAGAGAGATGTGGAGCCTTCCTTAAGGGTAAGGAAGGACGGGTAGGTTTTCGAAAAAAAGCACCGAGTAGGGCGGTTGGTACATCCCCTGTACCCTGAGGGGAAAGGTTGTGCAAATGAGCGCAATGAAAGTTCGCTTTCATATTGCCGAGTGCAGCCAACCTTCTCCATGAGAAAAAGGGGCTTGGGGAAAGCGGTGGAGCCTTCTTTAATGGGAAAAAGCTGTGCCAATGAGCGCAATGAAAGTTCACTTTCAAATTGCCGAGTGCAGCCAGCTTTATCAAAAAAGAAGGACGGGTTGATTTTAGAAAAAACTTAAGGTTCAAGGAAGCACTGGTGGGTTTTCGAAGATCCCTTAAGGTTCAAGGAAGCACTGGTGGGTTTTCGAAAAGACTCTTAAGGTTCAAGGAAGCACTGGTGGTTTTTCGAAAAACCTCCTTAGCATTAAGAGAGGTTTTTCGAAAGCCCCATTTCAAGCCCTATTTTCTAAAAAATAAAGCATATTTTTTGATCGTCAGCAAAAAATATCAAAATCTGATACGTAATCCAACATAATTTAGTATTTTTGCAATAAAATCAAAAGCGAATATGACGCAGGATTGCTTGAATTCACCTTCTACAGCCGACGTAAGCAAACGCTTACCAAAGGGCATTCACGTTACTGGGGCTGATGACAAATCGGATCCAGGTATAGAAGGAACGCCCTGGGGTTACCTGTTCATTCACAACAAGACAGCCCAGGCTTTTGAGAATGAGATGAAAGACTATAACGAGAAAAATCCCAATTCAGCCGTACCTTGTTTCATTCACCGCACTTTGAGGTACAGACAAAAGAACGAGAAAGGTGGAGTAAAGAAAGAATTACTGCCATCCATCAGTGGACTCGTATTCTTGCAGGGCAAAACAAAAGTCCTCCAAGCATTCCTAAAGAATTATTATCCGCAATACCACTTGGTGAAAGACCGATGCAAGGGAGTTCCTGCCTCCATCAAGGACAAGGTTATGCAACCATTCATGACAGTATTGAAGGATAATCCAGAAAGAGTAACGTTTCTGAGAGATCCATTCGAGAAGTTTGCCAAAGACCATGTAAAGCTGCGTGTACTCACCGGCATTTTTGCAGGATGCGAAGGCTATATCGTCCGCATAGACCGCGACCGCCAACTCGTCTTCGACTTTGGAGGTTATGCTGTTGCCATCCGTGGCGTCCATAAAGAGGACTTCGAGGTCGTCGAGAAGTAAAAATGTACCAATAAGATACAGAACTTTCGCATGTGGCTTAAGTCAATTAGTGTCAAATATTTAAGGGTTTCTTGGTGGTTACGAAAGTAAGTTGTAAATTTGCGGGCAAGGATTAGAATAAAGGAGAATGTATTATGTTGACAAATAATGTATCTCAAGATAGGACCATTCCTTATTGGGATGAAATCAAAAAATTAAGCATTGAGGATAAATATTCCTTGATAGCTAAAATTGAGTCCTCTTTAGGCGATGTTGATATGAGTGAGTCGACTAATTCGATTCATGGTATACCACGTGAGGTGATGATTGCGGCTGCAGAACATGCTCTGAAGGAAAATAGAGCAGGTCGCTGCATTCTAAATTCGCAAGTTGAGTCTTATATTAAAGCAAAAAGAGGGTGGAAGTAGTTTGGTCAAACTTGGCTTTGACGCAATTAGATGAAGTCATTGACTATGTGGAAGAACATTTTAGAGGAATATGATAAACTCAACTTTCGCAAATGGGGAAGTTAAAGAATTTAAAGAAGTTAGAGAAGTTAAAGCCATATGTTTTACAACTAAATTTACAACCCAAAAGGCTATTGGCTATAACTTCTAACGACCGAAGGGAGTGATAACTTCTTTAACTACTATAACTTCCGTACATGCGAAACTTCAATGATAAATAGGTCTAATGTCAGAAAAATGGTAGAAAAACACCGAATTTAATAATGGAATTGGACTTTCGCAAGTTCAGAAGTTATAGACAGATTAATATGAAGCAAAAACTCCCCAAAAATTTGGTGGTTTCACAGAAAACCCTTATCTTTGCTGAATTAAATATTGAAGTTATGGCACGGTTAACATTACAGGTAGATAGCCCATCTTTGTTGGAGCAATTAAAGAATGTCCTCTCTCTTATGAGAGGCGTTAAAATAGTTTCTGACTCCCCTGTTTCAAGGAGTGCTGCTTTGGAAGATGTTCCAAACGCAGAAACTTTGGCAGCAATGAAAGAGGCAGAGAGTGGTCATGATGCAGGAGTAGTTCGAGTAGATAGCTTAGAAAGTTTCATGGCATCAATGGAGGAATAGAGTTTATGAAAGAAATTCGAAAGACCTCGCAGTTCAAGAAAGATTATAAGCGTTTTAAGAATGATAAAGAATTTGTAGAAACGCTTATGGAGATAGTTAAGCTTTTGGCAGAAGGCAATCAGATACCGGAAGAATATAATCCTCATCCTTTGAAAGGTAACTGGAAGAACTATATGGAATGCCATATAGAGAATGATACACTTTTGATTTGGTTTGATAAGAACAATAACGCAATAGTATTAGTTCGTTTAGGTTCGCATTCTGAGTTATTTGGTAAAGGACGTAAGCGCTGATGTCATTCATTAAATGCCAATGAAGGTCATAAGATTTCTGCCATAACCCTGATGTGAACCTCTCCAGAGTCGATCCTGTCCAAAGTCGAATAAAAAGTATTATCATCACCGCATCCAGCATTGGTCTCTGCGCTCCCATCAGCAGCACCCCCCAGCAAGTTGCGAGCAATCAGCATCAAGCATCTATTCGTATGTCCTTGCGGTTCCATCAGCATCGAGCAAGCATCCTGCATTGTATGTCCTTGCGGTTTATCCCGCACAAAAAACTGCAGCTCCGCTGCTGGCGTAGACCTCTGATGGTCCGCCAACCTTAGAATGAAATGGTTACGAGCGACGTTTCTGTCCCCTACAAGGGGAACCGAAGGGGTCGTAAAGACTATTGAGAGGAGCGGTTTCCTCTTCTTCCCTGAGGTTTCTGTCCCCTACAAGGGGAACCGAAGGGGTCGTAAAGACTATTGAAGAAGACCGAGATGAGAGGTGGACCCTCCCTTAAGGGTAAGGGAGGACTGGTGGGTTTTCGAAAGACTCTTAAGGTTCAAGGGAGGACTTTTAGTTTTTCGAAGGTTCAAGAAATTACTTTTACTTTTTCGAAGTTCAAGAAAGTACTTGTAGGCTTTCGAAAAACCTCCTTAGCATTAAGAGAGGTTTTTCGAAAGCCTTATTCAAGGCCGATTTACAAAAAAATAAAGCATATTTTTTGATCGTCAACAAAAAATATCAAAATCAGATATGTAATCCCACATAATTTAGTATTTTTGCAATAAAATCAAAAGCGAATATGGCGCAGGATTGACTATGTCTCAATGTGTGTTCCGCAGGATCAAGAAAACGGCAAAGGACAAATTGATAACTTACTAGCTCATAGCTGGCAGCAGGCTGCTGTTACAGCTTGGGCATGAAGCAAAAACTCCTCCCAAAATTTGGTTGTTTCACAGAAAACTCTTATATTTGCAGTCAAAAAAGGAGATACAATTATGAATACAGCTACATATACATTAGATGTCCCTACAACCGATATTTCTCTTTTCAAGTCATTGATTAAGAAATTCGGGTGGGTTGCCAAAAAGCAAAAAGCCCCTAAGACTTGTAGATTAGACAAGGCATTAGAAGCAGCAAAGAATGAAAAACTCTTTGCGACTAATGATTTGGATGAATTAATGAAGAGTCTTGCGGAATGATGAAATATACTGTTAAGTATTCAACTTTGTTTAAAAAGTCATTTAAAAAATGCATGAAAACGAGGTTGCTCTGTGGATAAATTTCGTAAAGTCATTTCTATTTTGTCAGAAACAGGAACTTTACCACCAGAATATAAACCACATCCTTTAAAGTCAAACTATAAAGGATGTATGGAATGTCATATTACTTCCGATTGGCTTTTAGTATGGAAACAAAATGATAAAGAATTGATTCTAATTTTAACCGATACAGGTACACATAGTGACATTTTTGGTTGGTAGCCCACTAACATGAGTTATCTGAGTAAAATGTTATAGTAAGGTGCGTATATCACCATTACTCACTCGACTGATGGAGGGGGAGTAAGACTTCATGCCCCTAATCCCATGTAATTATAACTCGAACAAAAAGGTGAATGTCAAGGCTGCCTAATTGGCAGCTCTGGCAATACCAATTAATAATATGCTTCAAGTTTCGCAAGTTTTTCCCCACACGCCCTGAAGGGGCAGAAGCTCTTAGCCCAGGGCATCGCCCTGGGTAATTACGGCAGCAAACCTGTCGCCCTGTAAGGGCAAAAGCTTTAAAATACTGGACAATATACAAAGCTTTTTCCCTTACAGGGCGCCTTGCTGATTGTTATTATACCCAGGGCGATGCCCTGGGCTAAGAGCTTTTGGGCCTTCAGCCCGTACATAAACCACTTGCGAAAGTTGAGTAATATGCTTTTTTTAATGTTGGATGTGCTAACTGCTGAAAATCAGTAGTTACGTTCTAACGGTGATTTACACTTCGGTGAATACATAGAGGACAATACTGGTATGTCTAACTCATTGATTGAATAAAGAATTTTGGGAGAAGCGTGATGCTGCAATGAAAAGATTCATGGCATCAAAGGAAAGAAAAAGAAAGCGTATGGCAGAGTTAGAACAGATGCTCCGTCAGGATTATCTTGCTCGTACAGGAGAAGCCCCAAAGTTTGTAAATGTTTGGTGAAATGAAAGAGCTTTCTTTGAAAATGATTAATGCCTCTTCGCCGTATGATGTTATGATGGTAGATTCAAACACTTATCGTTTCGTAACAGATTATGGCGTATAGATAGCTATTAGCTTTGATCTTGATGACTTGCTGGAACATTGCGAGGCATACATGTTTAATATTACGAATGTGAACAAGCATCGTTCTCCTCGTGATATGAAGGTAAGAGATACAGTAATTGCTATAATAGACAATTTCTTTGAGACAAACGAGTTTGCTCTCCTTTATATATGTGAAACGGGTGATAGAAAGCAAGCATTGCGAAATCGCTTATTTGATTCTTGGTTTGCTTATGCTAATGGCAAAGAACAATATGTAATTATGGTTGCTAATATCCAAGACTTAGAAGGAGTAAATAATTATGCAGCAATGATTCTGAGAAAAGATAATCCAAATTTTGTAGATTATGGGCAAGTTCTCAATAGAAGTGCAAAAATCTTTTTCGGGCATGTTTTGCACTCAGAAAAGCCCGGATTCGATAGGCGACGTAAGGAAGACCATGTCCGTCCGAAGACAATTAAGCGAGTCTAAGACGGAAAAGTTTTAGAGTTGGCTCAGGCCTATCTGCTCACCCGTCATACCCTCAAGACCGTATCGACAGACCGCCAGAAATTTGAGAAAATCTGCGAAATCCTCGACGCCTTGGAGGCCGACAACCAGGCAGCCAATCCTGGCGACGATCCCCTGTTCGAAGGCGGCTATCTGGCCGCCTTCCGCCGCCTGATGACTCAAGTCTGGGATAGATGATTCCGATTCAGGGATGGTGTTCAGCAGTTATCTTTATGGGGAGTTAAAGAAGTTATCCCATAAGCATTCGTTCTGAGCAAATTGATGACAGCAGAGCAAAAGTACCTTTAGTTTGCATTGAGGAAAATAACTTTTTCCCAAAAACATTTGGCAGTATCACAGAAAAAGTATATCTTTGTATGCAAAGTTTAATTATAAGGAGGTTAATTATGAACATAGAAGAAAAAAAAGCAGATTTTATGCGTCGTTTCAAGGCTTCGAGGGAGCGAAAGGCTGAATACATAGCGCAAATGGAGATGCGTATGCGTGAGGACTATCGTCGCAGAACAGGTAAGGAAGCAGAATCATTTTGTGTGTTGTAATAATGAAGCAATTAGATTTAGTGAAGATTAATAGGTGTGCACCTTATGTCGTGAAAGAAGACACGCAGGAAGGTGCATATACTTTTATCTCAGATTCAGGCGCAGAGTTTTCAATCGGCTTTATGTCCGATGATTTGATTCGATCCGATGAGTCCTATGAATTTATCATAGGTAATCTCAACGGTGTCAAATCACCTCGTGATAAAAAGGTTAAAGCAACAGTCATTGCGATTGTAGAGGAATTCTTCAATGCCAATAAGACGACGATGTTGTATTTATGCTCTACAAGTGACGGCAAGCAGTTGATGAGAGGGCGGTTGTTCAGGAATTGGTTCGATACATATAAATATCGTAATCGTTTTACAATGGTAACATCTACTTTGGTAGATGAATATGGAATAGACAATGTTGCTGCTGTAATCATCAGAAATGACAATCCTAACCTTGGTAAAGTATTGGCAGAATTTGGAGAAACAATAGAAATGTTTAGCCATAAACCAAGTATAGGTTAATAATGCAATATTCTTCATTCGAGTTTTGATAAGTGCAGAGCTATAGGCTTTGAGGAACCAAAATAACTTTTTCCAAAAAACTGATAGGTATCACTGCTTGTATTATAGTGCGGACTCAGTCTCGGTGTTATACTATTAGTGTATCAGCAAGGCGGGTTCATCCCCGCACAAAAATCTGCAGCTCTGCTGCTGGCGTAGACCTCTGATGGTCCGCCAACCATAGAATGAAATGGTTCCGAGCGACGAGGAGGAGCGGTTTCCTCTTTTCCCCTGAGGGGAGAAGACCGAGATGAGAGGTGGACCCTCCCTTAAGGGTAAGGGAGGACTGGTGGGTTTTCGAAAAAACTCTTAAGGTTTAAGGGAGGACTGGTGGGTTTTCGAAGAACTCTTAAGGTTTAAGGGAGGACTGGTGGGTTTTCGAAAAAAAAAGCTAATAATTTCTTTGTAATTACGTAAAACAATCGTACTTTACCAAGCGTCCTGCAATAACCAAGCATCTTGGCAATATCTTTAAAAGCGGAGAATTGGATCAAAATTCAGTTAGTTCCATTTTGGAACATACTGCCTCTGATGGCAAAGTATACAGGACACAGTTCTATAATTTGGATGCAATAATTTCTGTTGGATATCGTGTCAACAGTATCAATGCTACAGCCTTTCGAAAATGGGCAACGGGTGTGCTAAAAGATTATCTTCTTAAAGGATATTCTGTCAATCAGCAACTATTGGCTATGCAGCGCCAATTAGATACACGGTTTGACGAACATTCACAACGCATGACTCGAATAGAAGATGTCCAAGCTAAGCAGCAACAGCAGCTCGACTTCTTCATTCGAACCTCAACCCCTCCAGCAGAGATGGTCTTCTTTGAAGGTGATTTTTATACAGCAAGAGTCGCTTTAGAGAATTTAATTCGTACAGCCAACCATCGAGTCGTAATCATAGATGGTTTTGTTTCCTCGTTAACCCTAAGTGTACTTGATGTCCGTAAGTCAAATGTAGCAGCCACAATATACACAGTAGGTGTAGGACAAGGAATGCAACGCTTGATGGAAGAGCATGACCATCTGTTCCCAGAAAGCCATATAGATATTCGCAAATGGCGTAACGAGTCTCATGATCGTTGGCTCATCATAGATGATAATCTTTATCATTGTGGCCATTCATTAAATGCCAATGGTGGTCACAAGATTTCCGCCATAGCCCTGATGGGAACCTCTCCAGAGTCGATCCTGTCCAAAGTCGAATAAAAAGTATTATCATCACCTATCAAGGCTGTCCCTAAGCAGCAAGCAACCCCTTAGCAAATCCTTGAGTGAAGGCGGGTTCATCCCCGCACAAAAAACCGCAGCTCTGCTGCTGGCGTAGACCTCTGATGGTTCGCCAACCATATAGCGAAGCGGTTTGAGCACCGTTTCTGTCCCCTACAAGGGGAACCGAAGGGGTCGTAAAGACTATTGAGAGGAGCGGTTTCCTCTTCTTCCCTGAGGTTTCTGTCCCCTACAAGGGGAACCGAAGGGGTCGTAAAGACTATTGGAGAAGACCGAGATGAGAGGTGGACCCTCCCTTAAGGGTAAGGGAGGACTGGTGGGTTTTCGAAGATCTCTTAAGGGTAAGGGAGGACTGGTGGGTTTTCGAAGAACTCTTATAATCCTTTGGCTTTTACGCAGAAAACCCTTATATTTGCACAGAATTAAAAAAACAGGAGGAATTATGGAACCATTGAATAAAGAATTTTGGGAGAAGCGTGATGCTGCAATGAAAAGATTCATGGCATCAAAGGAAAGAAAAAGAAAGCGTATGGCAGAGTTAGAACAGATGCTCCGTCAGGATTATCTTGCTCGTACAGGAGAAGACCCAAAGTTTGTAAATGTTTGGTGAAATGAAAGAGCTTTCTTTGAAAATGATAAAATCCCTACGGCCCCACCTTCAAGCATATCGCAAAGAATTTTCATTTTTTTATTAGGTGTTTTTTAAAGCTTTTGCCCTTACAGGGCGCCTTGCTGACTGCCTTTATACCCAGGGCGTTGCCCTGGGCTAAGAGCTTCTGCCCCTTCAGGGCGTGCTGCGTATTACAAACCGTATGGGTCGATAAAATTCCCTTTTATCTCCACTTATACCAGCGATTTGAATCATTTTTAACTCAAGCTCTTCCGCAAGGCGGGTTCATCCCCGCACAAAAAACCGCAGCTCCGCTGCTGGCGTAGACCTCTGATGGTCCGCCAACCTTATAGCGTAGCGGTTTGAGCACCGTTTCTGTCCCCTACAAGGGGAACCGAAGGGGTCGTAAAGACTATTGAAAGGGCGGTTGGTACATCCCCTGTACCCTGAGGGGAAAGGTTGTGCAAATGAGCGCAATGAAAGTTCGCTTTCATATTGCCGAGTGCAGCCAACCTTCTCCATGAGAAAAAGGGGCTTGGGGAAAGCGGTGGACCCTCCCTTAAGGTTAAGGGAGGACTGGTGGGTTTTCGAAGATCTCTTAAGGCTAAGGGAGGACTGGTGGGTTTTCGAAGATCTCTTAAGGTTCAAGGAAGGACAGGTAGGTTTTCGAAAAAAAGCTAATAATTCCTTGGTAATTACGTAAAACAATCGTACTTTTGTCGCTATATTAGCAATAAAACGAATAATCATGGTAAACAACAATAATATACAGCCTGTGGCTGATGAATCACAGATAGTGCTTTATCAACCAGATGAAAGCATCTCTCTTCAAGTAAAAATAGATGGAGCTTTCAAAACAGTGTGGCTTTCTATAGACCAAATGGCAGAGCTATTTGGACGTGATAGGAGTGTTATAGGTAAGCATGTGCGAACTATATTTAAAGAAGGAGAATTGCAGAAAGATTCAGTTTGGGCAAAATTTGCCTACACTGCCTCAGACGGCAAAACATATCTGGTTGATTATTATAATTTAGATGTTATAATATCTGTTGGTTATAGAGTAAAGTCTATACAAGGTACAAAATTCCGTATTTGGGCTACATCAATTTTGCGCCAATACCTTCTTCAAGGTTATTCCGTAAACCGTCATTTGATAGCCCTACAGGAGAATATGGATAAACGCATGACTCGAATAGAAGATGTCCAAGCTAAGCAGCAACAGCAGCTCGACTTCTTCATTCGAACCTCAACCCCTCCAGCAGAGATGGTCTTCTTTGAAGGTGATTTTTATACAGCAAGAGTCGCTTTAGAGAATTTAATTCGTACAGCCAACCATCGAGTCGTAATCATAGATGGTTTTGTTTCCTCGTTAACCCTAAGTGTACTTGATGTCCGTAAGTCAAATGTAGCAGCCACAATATACACAGTAGGTGTAGGACAAGGAATGCAACGCTTGATGGAAGAGCATGACCATCTGTTCCCAGAAAGCCATATAGATATTCGCAAATGGCGTAACGAGTCTCATGATCGTTGGCTCATCATAGATGATAATCTTTATCATTGTGGCCATTCATTAAATGCCAATGGTGGTCACAAGATTTCCGCCATAGCCCTGATGGGAACCTCTCCAGAGTCGATCCTGTCCAAAGTCGAATAAAAAGTATTATCATCACCGCATCCAGCATTGGTCTCTGCGCTCCCATCAGCAGCACCCCCCAGCAAGTTGCGAGCAATCAGCATCAAGCATCTATTCGTATGTCCTTGCGGTTCCATCAACATCGAGCATTCTTCATCGTATCCATGCGGTTCCATCAGCATCGAGCAAGCATCCGGCATCGTGTGTCCTTGCGGGTTCATCCCCGCACAAAAAACCGCAGCTCCGCTGCTGGCGTAGACCTCTGATGGTCCGCCATCCATAGAATGAAATGGTTCCGAGCGACGAGGAGGAGCGGTTTCCTCTTTTCCCCTGAGGGGAGAAGACCGAGATGAGAGGTGGATCCTCCCTTAAGGGTAAGGGAGGACTGGTGGGTTTTCGAAAAAAAACTTAAGGTTCAAGTAAGAATTGGTTATTTTTCGAAGTTCAAGGAAGAACTGTTGGTTTTTCTTTAATGCTAAGAAAAAACTGGATGTTTTCCTAAAAAAATACCATATTTTTAAATTATAAGTAGAAAAAAGATAAAATCTTATACGTAATCCAACATAAATTAGTACTTTTGCAATAAGTTTGCCCTTTCCTAAGAAGAAAGGGTGATGAATGTAAAATAAAAACACATGTGCATAGGCTGCGTGCCAAATAAAAACCCATAAATACAATTCAGATGATGCACATTATGAAAAAAGCGACAAAGCTACGACAACCATCATGTATGGTTGCAGTAAAAGACATAAAGTAGAAAGCGAATATGACGCAGGATTGCTTGAATTCACCTTCTACAGCCGACGTAAGCTACCGCTTACCAAAGGGCATCCACGTTACTGGGGCTGATGACAAATCGGATCCAGCTATAGAAGGAATGCCCTGGGGCTACTTGTTTTTTCACAACAAGACAGCCCGGGCTTTTGAGAAGGAGATGAAAGACCGTAACGACCAAAACAATTCTGTTATTCCTTGTTTCATTATTTATTCAAGTTTCGCAAGTTCAGAAGTTAAAGGAGTTAAAGGAGTTATCGCTCCCTACGGTCGCTGAGGAGTTAAGACAATAGTCTTTTTGGCGTAGTTTTTAAGCAGCAAGACATACGTCTTAACTCCTTAACTTCCTTAACTCCTTTAACTTCCTGATATGCTAAAGTTCAGTTATTTATTCAAGTTTCGCAAGTTCAGAAGTTAAAGGAGTTAAAGGAGTTATCGCTCCCTACGGTCGCTGAGGAGTTAAGACAATAGTCTTTTTGGCGTAGTTTTTAAGCAGCAAGACATACGTCTTAACTCCTT
>ERZ1673698.2254-NODE-2254-length-13921-cov-93.648709_pt1 | contig 13921 bp, 15 predicted proteins | sample MGYA00580228_ERZ1673698 | MGnify/ENA primary metagenome ERZ1673698 (study PRJEB41218, sample SAMN15661768) | gut metagenome | host: Homo sapiens | place: Canada: London | collected 2015-08-20/2019-03-30 | study: EMG produced TPA metagenomics assembly of... | reverse complement strand
ACGACTCATAAATCTACCCTTAATCGTGTATTGGATGATAGTTGCGGATTTTAGGTATATTATGTCTTTCGGTATTTTAACTGTCTAATTCGGTCGTTGAGCGTAGACAACTTGCTTATCAGTTCCTCAAAAGAAGGCACCAGCCCGAAAATCATGTGCTCACACATGAACTTGTAGTCATCTTGCCATAGTCTTGCAATTTCCTCGTTGGGCACGATACATAATGTGGCAGGATAAAGCTCATCATAGTTAAAGCCCTTAAGTCCGATGAACTTTCTGCGATGTTCAAGTACAGCTTTGTACAGGGCTTCGTTGTGGATTGCACGGTCAGCAATTTTGTTTTCAGAATCCATCATCATTGCCAAATCATATATATGGCGAGACATACGCTCCACTCTGACCTCGTTCTTCCTGAACTCTTCATGCAGCAGAAATACCTTTTCAAGGAAAGTACGCTCTGGAATGACAACGTTCACCTCAAAAGGCTTTTCTGCAAATGGTGCTTTGCTGAAAAGGGTGTCAACAGCAGCGTTTATAGCCTTTTTCTCAAGCGGCTCCATCATCGACCTGCCGCTGATTTCTATCTTTACCGTATTCTTTATATATGGCGATACTTCATACAAACTATGATAGGTTATAGTTATCACCTCTGGGTCAGTTGTTGTAACAGGTGTGATGACAACATCCACGGAAAAGGCATCAGCCCGTATGCCCAAATTCATTAAAGCTTTCTGCACATCGTACTGCATCTTCTCCCTTACGAAAGAACAGGCAGCGCGACGCAGCCTGTCGCTGATTTGAGTCTTCGACAATTCACCGCCAAAGCCAAGGAATTCTCTGCTGAGTGCTATATCCACGTCTTCGGAGAATCTGGCTATCAAGTTCCAGCATTTGCTGAGACTTGTACCTCCTTTGAAAGCAATGTATTCTGCATATGGCAAAGTATGAAGAGCTTTCAAAACCTGCGTTACCCACCAGTCCTTTTCGATACTTGACGGCGGCAATCCAGTCTGCAATGCCACGGTATTGATAGCTTCACGTTGTTTTTCTTCTGGTATGTCTATGAATTTCATCGTGCAATTAGTATTTTGCGCACCCATGCAGGGGCAAGTTTTATATCATGGTTGAAATCGTTGTCGTTTACATTCTGTGCGTGCTCGACAAGCACGTTGCGTTCCTCGTCGGTTATTTTGTTCTCGCCTATGGTGCGCATGGCTGTTACAACAAGCATCATCAGCTCTGATTTATAGGCGAAGTTCTTGCCCGAAGAAGAATGCTTGAACAGGATGCCGCGCCCGTTTCCGATCTTTATCCTACGTGGCGCGCCGTTGGTAAGGAACACGACATTCATGGGCATCTGCGTGGACAATCCGAGACGATTCAAGGCATATGCTCCCATCGGTACAATCTTCGCCTTGTCTCGTTTGGCTATAGCCTGGGCAATATCTTCAACAGACGGATAGATGAAGCCAAGTCCATATTCCTTGTCCTCTTTGGGGTAATAATAGATGCCATGAGCCAACCGCACCAACATTCCGTCGGTATACATACGATGGAATGTTGACTTTACGGCTGATGGTGTTCCGCAGTCTGCATAATCTTGCTGGAAGACTATCGAACCACGTCCTTTCCCTCTAAGCCTCATTTCTATCTTATTTACAGTGCTTTGGCTTGATGTTTGTACCATATTTTTGAAACCTTTTTATTATATTTTTGGTTCTTATTCATCTGCAAAGATATGGTATTTTTTTCTAAACACCAACGTTTTTATTGAATATCCGCTTTTGAAACGCTATTTTGGCAAACTCGCAATAGGTCAGTCTGTCAATTTCACCAGTTCACATTTCATCTCATTGTCGATTTCACCGTAACGTGCAAAGGTTCGACTGCCATCTGTGTGTCCCGAAAGCTCCGTAATCCTCGACCAATGGGTTCTCGACTTTGATGTCGACCGTGAGTATTATGCCATACCGACAGTCAACAAGATGTAAGTGCAGGCACGTCTGCAACGAAACGTTAAATTTCGACAGAAAAGTCAAGATATATTGCAGAAATCTTGCAGTTATACTATAGAAATTGTATCTTTGCCTTAGAAAAATCTCCGTTCCGTGACACGGAATGTGCGTTCCGAACTTCGGAATGGCCGTTCCGTGTCACGGAATGGCGGTTCCGTATCACGGAACGGAGATTTTTATAGTGATTCGAGAACAAATTCATAGAGAACTAAAAACTTTTTTATACTATGGCTATATATAAATTGCAAGAGATGCCCGACATGCAGAACAAAGGCAAGAAGAGAGTCTATCCCAAGTTGGTTGTCAACCGCCAGTTGAACACCAAGGAGTTCATCGAAAAGATGCACTTCCGCAACCGTGCCATTTCACCAAGCGTCACCACGGCTGTGCTGACCGACATCGCAGACTACTTGGGCGAGATGCTATCCATGGGCTACACCGTAAAGTTGGATGGCCTCGGCACCTTCTCGCTGTCATTAGACTTCGACGACGAGAAGCCAAAGGAGCTAACGAGCGATGACGACAAGATGCTCTATCGCAAGGTGACGGTGAAGGACGTGAACTTCAAGTCTGACTCCGAACTGGTGAAATACGTCAACCAAGAAATAGACTTAGAGCGAGAGCCAGGAGGTGTGACCCGACTCTACAAGAAGAAATACACCCTCGAAGAGCGTATCCAACGAGGCAAGGATTGGATCAAGGAGCATGTCTTCTTCACCCTGCAGGATTACGCCGACATCAACAACCTAAGCCGCACCACAGCCTCGCTGGAACTCAAGAAGTTGACCACAGGTCCCGATGCTCCCTTCGATTACACCGGCAGAGGAAGCCACAAGATCTGGACAGATAAAGAATAAAGCGAGGGAGCGTTATCTGTTCACATCCGGCACACAAAAAAAAATGCCCACAGATTTCACGTAATGGCACAAAGTTCTTTAAGGCAAGAAACAAATCTGTGTCAATCTGTGAAATCTGTGGGAATAAGATCACGAGAAGCACCCTGTTCGGCATCCTCGGCTTCGCACGCGTACATTATATTATATACTGCAACCGCTCGTTAGGTTGTGGTGGTAAGAGCCATTTTGGGCTCACCTATTTCTTCTTTCAGGTATTCGTAAATATAGAGAGGACTTTGAATATACAACCCAGTTTCTGTATCTATGAGTTTTTTGTAGATTCTGGAATTATAAATGGTATCGAAAGCATCAAGGATAGTCATACCATAGTCTTCTTGCAGAAGGGAAACAATCTTCTCTACATCACAATTTATAATAAACTCTATTTCATTATTATATTGCTTCATAATCTTTTCAGTTTTGAAATTGCCAGTTCTGTTCCAAAAAAATATTGGCTGTTTAACTTCTTAAACTCCAATCGTTTTACAAGTTCTTCGATGGTTATGAAATGCATCATAAACAAATTGATTTGAAAAACAACTCCATCGTCAGCAATAGGACCAACCACAACGTCGTAATTGTGTATTCTCTTGCCTTTTGCATTTCTATTAGCAACAATAAATTGTGCCCAGTCGTTGGATATTCCGTCAAAGATTTTAACCCTCAACTCATCTGACGTGAGAAGACTTTCGTCAAATTCATATTCTTGTACTACAGGAGAGCCTTTGTCTTCGAATTTTGCGCGCCTGATTGCCATATCTACTGATTGTTGCTTAATATCAGTCAGATAGAATCCACATCCAAAGTCCTTGTTAGGTTTACATTTTTTGAAATCTATTTCGAAGAAATCAATGTTAGTTCCATGGTACAGTTTCATCAGATGGTTCCTCCGTATCTTCTGCTAATGGTTTGTATATCTTCTAAAGCATCTTCCAATGAAAGGGTGTGTTCGGCAGCATAACATTCATCAAGAAACGCCAAAGCCTTATGCTCCTTCAAGTAATTGAAAGACATGCTTGCTGGCATTCCGAACTTTCGTCCGAATTCAACAATACACATATTTATATATCTTATTTTATCCATATACGTTCCTCCGTAATAAAAAACATTGTTTTCTGCCGCAAATTTACGTTTTTTCCACGTAATCACCAAACTTTGTACCATGAAACGTTCTTCGTTGGGAGAAATTCATTCATACGACCCTTGCTATTGCCATTTTGAATTCTTTCCTTTGCAGAGCATCAAGCCAAGCCTCTTTCTGCATTGATTTCTTGCTGATGCAGGAAGCACAGCCCCACTATTCTTACTAATTTTAGAAAAAACAGACATCTTTTTACGAAAAAATTAGGAAGAACAGAATATTTTTCCTTAATTCCGCAAAACTTTGATTTAAATTAATTTATAAGTTCCTGAGCAACAAAAAGTTGCCCAGGATTTTGCCGTGTCAGATTTTTCACTTATCTTAGTGTTGCAATTAGAAAACAAGCGAAAATCGTAACAAGGCATGGCAAAGGTACAAATAAAATCTGAGAAACTCACACCTTTTGGAGGAATTTTTTCAATCATGGAGAAATTTGACTCCATGCTTTCACCCGTTATCGACTCAACACTGGGTCAGAGATGCAGCAGTATCTTCGGATATCAGTTCAGCGAGATAGTCCGTTCGCTGATGAGCGTTTATTTCTGTGGCGGCTCATGCGTGGAAGACGTAACGTCACAACTGATGCGCCATCTCTCGCTTCATCCGACACTGGCAAGACCTACAACTTCAGCACGGCAGACAAGCTGAATACACTGCTCCTCAATTGCCTATTGTCCATAAGGCAGCTGAAAATCTCTGTGCCAGCCAAATGGGTCAGGACATCAAGGCAGTATATGCTGAATATCTATTCATGCAACAACGCTTATGCTGATGTCTTCCTGAATGACTTTGGATAACACCGACAACTTATGCTCGTAATTCTGCGTATTGCCTCAAGTCGCATGGTGGGGTAAGGGGAATTTATGCGTCTTTGTGGCGATTTTTGCTGCGTTGCGCCCTCTTTTGCCGCAGTGCCGCTACCTTTTTGACCTCTGTGCCATCTTATGAGGGCGGTTGCGGATTTGAGGTATATGACCGGGTATTATTATCTACTACTTCTGCCTTTTCATAAAAGTCTGGAGTCGTCTCAATAAACATTGCTACTCCCTTTTCTTTATCATTGACAGTTGTGCTGGTCCAATTATCAATAAATTCTGCGTATGAATACTTAATCAACCCTTTCCCTGGATCAGCAATGTAAAAAGCATCATGCTTTATTTTATATAATACTACAAAATGATTCTGTTTCCAATGTAGAATTGCTGGCAATGAAACATCCTTTCTCAACATATCTTCTGGTGACACATAAGCAGTCATTGCAATTAGACCCAATTGTGTTGCTGTTTCAGATATTCCCAGCATAGATACTCCTTCAGTTGTAGCATGACACATTTCTGAAAGATAACTTGTTGAATATTTTCGCCCATAATATTGGCATATCATTGATAAGGATGCAATACCACACTGCATCGCATCTTTTTGTTTTACAAAAGGGAAATTATTAAAAAATCTTCGCATAACTACTCGACAATTGCAGTGTTAGGTATTCCTGATTTATTTATTCGGTCTTTCATATTTGTCTTTTTCCCATAAGAGAACGAATAAGACAGACTTAAAACAAACGAACGGTGATATTTATTTCCCAAATTTAGAATGTTATAATTCACGGGAATGCTATGGTATAAACTTTCTGAGGTTCTCCATGAATTGTTTAACACATTCCTACAAGTGAATGTGGCTATAAAATTCCCGTTTCCATAGCTGAGAGCAAGAAAATAATTTTGAGGCCATTTTCTGGTTTCAAATATGGACACATTTTTTGATGATTTCTCCCAAAATGCGCTGATTGAAAAGTCTTTAATGTAATAATTTACTTGAGCACTTAATGATACAGGCCACGAGTTGACCTCCGTTTGACCACCTTGCTTGAAATAATTTTGAGTCAAGGTTCCCTTCACAAAAAAATTATTGTCAAATAACCTAAGTGTACCGCTAATTCCGAAACGCAGATTGGATAAATATCCAGCATTGGTATATGAACGAACAACGATAGTTCTATCATTATCATATGCCATTGGTTCCCAAACAAACACTGACGGCCGTCTAAAATACTGCCACCGAGAGAATACATTAATTGTGGCTTGCTTGTTCGGAACGAATTTATAAGAAACAGACGGTGAAATAAAATGAAAATTTTTTAATTCAGGATTACCTTTGATTGCCGTTTCATTGTCAGTCATTATCATGTTCGGGCTTTTCATACCGAGCGAATTACCAAACATTGAGTATTCAAACGAAAACGACAAGGCGTTCTTTGTATCAAAATTCCATCCACCTGATATGAATGATTTTGGGAAGAAATATACCTCACGCAGTCCATTGTATGTCGCTTCTTCATAAGAAACTCCCACATTTCCATTGACCCGGAATTTGCCCGTGCTTAAATTGAAAACAAGCCGAGGCATAACATACCAGTCAGTCACCTTCACATTAGATGGAGTAGTACCGAGGTAGTGAATGGTATTCCCATTATAGCTTGAAATTAGATTAAGACCAAATGAGACAGCTCTTAATCGCTTACGTAATGTGGCGTTTACCTTAAAATTCCAAGCATCTTCTTCTATATCGTTTAAGATACTTTGCCCTAATGCAGAATAGTCATAATCCTGTGAGGTTTTCATATATGATGCTGAAAGCTCCGATGTGAGATCAAAATTATTTTTCAGCCTTAAAAAATAATCTCCGTTCCATTCAAAACTGTAGTATCGTTCATCTCTATGGCTTTCAAATGTAAATTCGTCAGGAACTTCTCTATCTTCCAACATTATGGAGGTGTTACCCGACAAATTTCGGTATGGAGTACGATTAATTTGCACACCAACCGAATTTGCAATAGTCATTGAGTCCGAAACGTATTTGGCTCTGAATGTTGCATATCCCTGTTTGGTCTTAGTTTTTCCCATTTTGTAATCACTCTTATCCATTGTTAAATTGGGGAAATTATAGACAGTATTGGACCTCTCTCCGAAATGTGACTGTTTGTCATACTCGAAGCCGCCTAATAAATCATAAGCCATCTTCCCTAATTCATAATGCGTATATACTGAATAATTTCCTGATGGCGTTACGAATCTTTGTTGTCCGTCTATTTTTGTATATCCACCTCTGTCATATCTGGCTACAACTATGTTTAATGCGTAGCGTGCATTGTTAAAACGCGGATCAGATGGTTGTTCCAAATACTCAACTTTTTTCACATCCTCGGTTCGGATATTCTGAACTTCAACTGAAGATGCCGGAATACCGTTTATGAACACTTCTACACCATCACCCATATTTGTGGTTATGCTTTTTAACAAAGGATTAACCGATAATACAGAAATCGGCATATTGTAGAGAAGGTTATATCCTCCATTAGATATTTTCTTTTCTTTTTTTGATGGAAAAAATGAAACCTTGTTCTTGTAAAGTACAGTTGAATTTGCAGTAACCGTGACTTCATCAAGTGCGTGTACTTTTTCAAGCAATGTTATATGTAATGGACAGGAATAGTTATATAACTCAACCTCTTTAAGTTCAAATCCTACACTTGATACATTTATAGTAATAGTATCTTCAGGAACATTTCCAACCCTGAACATACCTATACTATCTGTTTCCGTTTGTCCTATGAAGATAGATCTATGCTTTTGCATTATGCGAACATCAGCATTTGGGACAGGGGTGCCTTTCCCATCTTTGATATATCCATAAATATCACGGCTGAAAGCAGTACTCGAAATAGTAATCATTATAACAATCGAAAGCAATCGTATCATAGACGTAAATTAATTTTATTATCTATAGTTTTGTCAAGGGATGTCAATAGGGCATCTCCGTTGGAAAGATGTATCATTTCTGGATTCGCATTACTCAAAGCCTCTTCAATAGGCTCATCTGTTGAATTACATGCACTCAGCATAAAGCACAAAACTGTGCAGACGGAGGGAGTCAATCCCATCCATCGTCTCGAACTAAAAATTCCCATGTTAATTTGTCGTTTTTATTATCAGTGAATGAAGGCACCTCACAATTTATACTGTTCCGCTCGGAATCATACCCGATATACCGGACACCCGTGATTAACATACTCACTTGTTCATCGGGATTGTTATATACCCGAAAAGTTCTTTGTCCTATATCAGGACAATATCCCATAAACCGTACTCCCGGCTTGGGAACGATTCTTAAACCTTTCGGGGGCATCGAAATGTATTTGACATACACCTTTGTCGCAATATAATAAGCCTTGTCAGGCTCCAGCCCGTAATCGCGGATCCACTCACCGAATTTGGCGATTTCCCAACTTCCAATGAAGAACTGATTATAGCCGGTCACTTTACCTTCCGAATCGTCTTGATACTCCATTTCCTCAATCTCGGAATAATCGTATGAACGAGCAAAAGCAAATGAAACACCATGAACAAACTCATCCTCAACAGGATAATACCTCTGCGACGAATTGGTAGTTATGGTATTCCCGTCTTGCATGGTTACGGTCATTGTATTATCTTCTGATTCACAACCGCAAAACAGGAAGACCATGACAATTAAAAACAATTGGAATTTCATACTACAATTTTTCATGCTGAACTCACATCATAAATAAATGCTGTAAAATGCTTTCTCCTTGTGAATGAGGATAAGGCATGAAGCAGACGACTAATAACAATATCAGAAATATGGCAACGATTATCACCGTACCCCATCGAACTAATGCGGGCGGTATTTCGCCTAAAAGATTACATACTTTCTCTAATCGCAATTCTATATACTTTTTATTTCTCATTGATAGCTGAAATTGATATTTAGTGATAGTCAGTTTCAATAAAATCAACTACTGAGGCGGGAACATATAGATCCTTTAAGTCATCACCATCATTCGCCGATATAGTTTCTCCTGCATTTCCAAATTGTGCATTGATCTTTCCGAGTGGATTATCCATGAAAGAGCGCTTGGCTTTCAGGTAGCTTATGCGCTTTGTCTGGTCGTATTCATTGGCAAGATATACAGGAGAAATCATTTTGTTTATCTGTTGTATTCCAGTTGCTATAAAACTATATTGACCGCCTTCGGATTCTGCCTTAAGTATAAGTCCATGAAGACCATCGAGCTTCCACGGTCCATTTTTTACCGGAATTTCAGGTGCGAACCACGCTGTCCATTTCCTCCCATGAAAATCTGTGACAGCCATGATACATTCATATCCCAAAATGACTGTGGTGGAATCGCTTATTTCCCAACTCCATTGAGTCATCGGCTCTTCATATACGTATTTTTCAAGTCCGGCAATGTCATAATGTCTCAACTTGTTGTTGGTAAAAGATTTGACAACGTACATAGTGCCATCAGGTTTGGGAATGCCATCAAAGTTACCTGAACTAAGCGCGGCTCTTGACATTTCTTGAAGTTTTGCCTTCCCTTCTGGAGTAGAGTTCAGCGAGTCGATATACTCTGTAATTGGAGAGTAGAATTTCGATTCTGTTGTATTTGCCAACAGAACATACTGATTTGTTAAGTCTGTTTTGCCGTCTCTCATATTTGGATGGTGAGCGACGTAACTGACTTCGATGTTTGCGGTCTGTGCGGATGCTGCTGTAGCAAAGCACAAAGCAATGGATGTAATTATCTTGTTCATATTCGGTATATATATTTATTTTCTTAATCTTATTGAGAAAAGCAACTGACGGCTTCGGAGTTGACGTTGGCTTTCTAAGGAGGACAGCTGCGAGTATATGGTGTAATTGTATTGAGTCTTATTAAAGATGTTGGTCAGCGAAGCAGACAGTTCGATGCGCTTCGATGGTTTGAAGACGAGTTTGGTGTCGAGCATTACGATATTCTTGAATGTCCCTTCGGTCAGTTCATTGCGGTAATATTCGCCGCTAATCTGCCACTCCCATTTGACATGAGGCGTGAAATTAAAACTCAGTTCATTTGTTATAGACGAGAGCCATGGGGACGCATCGTCGTTCATTATAATATGACTGTCGGAATATTCTATGGCATAGTCAAAGCTGAACCACCGACACGGAGAGCCGTTGATGTTGCAGCCCGCACTCCATCCATCGCTTACCGACTGAACTGCTTCTTGTTGAGAAAAGAGTCGGGATTCATTGCGGTTATACGAGCCGTTGATGTTGCAGCTTCCTCGCATGAAATCAAGGGTCTTGCCGATACTGCCTAATACTATAAGCGACTTGCTGTCGTTGTCAGCATCAGAATAGCTGTAAACGGCATAGTCGCCATAAAGTTGCTGCGACAAGGTATAAGGCAAATGGCTCCATGTATGCAACACCATGCCGTTGGCAAACAAGCCGTAGCGTGTGCACTTGTACTGAAAACTTGCCAATACGTTCTGCGATGTAGAATTGTAGAAATTATTAACACCGGATTTCAGTGTACGATAGTCCATCATTATCAGCTCTGGATGAATGAGGTTGAGATTCATCGGCGATCTGCCTATGCCTCCGCGAATATTACCAGAAAAGCGGTTGTTCGGTTTCCAGTTGAAACCCAGCGACGGCGAGAAATAGACCTCGTCATGGTTAGCAATTGCCTTGTCAAAAGAATAATGGGCAAAGCTCACTGGGAGATTGAGTGTGAGGTTTACGCGTTTTATCCAGTATTCGAGTTTGGGAGTGGCATAGACCGTAAAGGAATTTGTGTGTACTACATTTTCAGTCATACCAGATAACTGTTCCGGCAATTCTGGCAACTCAGAGTTCATCGACCGCCAATAACCATTTATTCCTCCTTCAAGGCTGATGGTAATGCCTTTGAGCGAAAATGCGTATGCCGCACTTTCATGGGTATAGAAAGCATGGTCGCCGATGTGCTGACGACATGAGTTACCGTTGATATCAAGGTTAAGTGTCTGCGGCAGTGATTCCCATTCGTTGCTACTCTCGAACGTAACAAGATGCTTCCCCTTAAACCGCTGTATTATCTTGAAACGGTTGCTGATGTAATAGTCAGGCAGGTCAGCAGTCTGGGTGTTCGGCATCGAGCCTGTGGTGCGCAGTCTGATGTCGTTCCAGTCGATGTTTGTCTGCAAGGTATTATTGATGAACGCGGTCTTTTGGTTCTGCTCATATATAAATTTGCCGTTGAGTGAGTGGGTATGCTCGGTACCTTCACGGTTCTCGGTGATTATACGGTTGCCTTCATCAAGAAAGTATGTGGTAATATTGGCCGCGTCAGCTGTAACACGATTGACAGAGTAGTCAATATTGGCCTTGAACTCACCGCGCCCAATTTTCCACAGGTTGTTTGTCGATACGAGGAACGAGCGATTGAAAAAAGTGCGCTTGCTGTCAAGCGATGGCACACCAGGCAGTCCGATACTGACATATCGGTTCAGTCCCGTGCCGCGTCTGTCGGCAAAAAAGTCGGTATTGGATACAGAAATGTCTTCGCCGGTGTTGTTTGTCCGAAATGTAGTTATGTTCTGAAATCCCGACATAGCCGCCATTGCAAACAGCTCACAGTTCCACACAAAACCTTCAGGTTGCCACGACCAGCCACCTCCGACACCGCCATGGAAACTCCACGTTGCTTTAGCCTTATTTTTCAGTTTTAGATTGATAGCGGCTTTGTCAGAGAATGAGATGCCAGACAACACCTGTAGAGGTTGATGGTTTTCCATCACCTCGACCGCTCCGACATCATCGTGACTGATGCCATTTGTGGCTATGCCGTACTTGCCGCCGAGAAGGTCTGAACCTTCGATATAGAATCTGTTAATGTCTTTGCCTTGATACTGGATTTTGCCGTTCTGCGACACATCAATACCAGGCATTCGCCGCAGTACATCGCCAATGGAGCGGTCTTGCGACTGTGCGAAACTACCGACATTGTAACTTATAGTATCGCCGTGCTCCCGAATGCGGTCTGCCTTTACAGTTACTTCCTTTAGCAGGGTTGTTCCTGCTTCCATATAAATAGTTAAAGGAAATGAGACACTGTCAAGTGGCAATAACTGTTTAATGAATCCCATCATCGTAACCTCTAATCTACATCCGCTTACTGATGGTATTTTTATAGAAAAATCCCCGTTTGATTTTGTATATTCAAACTTCTTGATTTTACCATCCATCCCTTTAATAATAACCGATGCATCTGACAATGGTTCTCTTTTATCGCGGTCTATAACCGTACCGTACACATTGACTTGTTGTGCCAATGTGTCAAAAGAGACAAGCAAACAAAGCAGACAAATTATAAGTCGGCTTATAGCATTGTTAACTGATATGTAACTAAAGAATATACTCATCTATAGACTTTACGGATTTGTCTCTTTATGAGACAAATCCAACAATGTTTATTATTCATATCAAGCAGGCACATGCGTGACTTTACCGTCTTTATCTACAATATTTACTGAACCATCATCGTAGATAATTATAACACGATCCCCTCTTTTGACAATTTTGGGGCTTTTTGCAGCACATGGCGCTGTGTACATTTCCACAACCTCAGCTTGTGCTGGAGTAATCGCAACTTCTGACTTGAATGAAGCAGCATTAGCGGAACAAGCAAGTATGCTTATAATTCCAGCAATAAATAACTTTTTCATAATTAAAGTTTTATTAATGTACTCCTACTCGTATCGCTTTTCGGATTCCGCGCCTTTTATACAGTTTGGTCTGTGCGATTATTGCCGACTTTAATCCTCTTATATAATGTTACATCCCATTACCGCATAATTTCTTGATTTAGCATTTAGAAACTTCACGCTAAGGAGCATCAGATAAGATCTTTGAAACTTCCCGTATCAATGAATAGCCGTAACTTCCCCCATCAGCAGGAGGATTCGCATAAATGGTTTTTGTAACCAAAAGTTCATAATCAAACCCTTTTTCATACGTAAATCCATTTATGCCTTCAAACTCCCATGGATTCCATGTAGTCTGACCCTTCTCTTTGACAAGCATACACTCATGCGGCACACCAGTAAGGCCTATCATGCTGCCTGTTTCGCCTGAAACATACAAAGTTACTTTCTCTATTTTATCCGTTGGTTCATCATCGTCAAAGAGATTGCAACTTGTAAACATTATAAGCATTGCCAAAAAAAGAATACTTATACCATTTCTTGTTCGCTGAATTGTCATACGGCATTATTTTTTAATGTACATTAGGTATTCTTCCACCTGAAGGAGGTGTTGGATTTCCATTATTTAGAGCGGCTTGCAGTTCGAGCCTTTGTGCCTCAGTCAGTACATTGTTATTCCCATCATACACAACATCATCCAGTTCCCTATATACATCAGAGCGAGCGATATATGGTAGATAAAAGTAATTAAGCCATGCTCTGTCTAAATCGGACAACACATTATTTTGATAAAATGTGCTGCCGTCTTTTTTCAACATTGTCGGTTTCCCATTTTTACTAAATGTATATGAGCCATAAATCATAATGGAGTTAAAATCAAAAGCTCCTCGTATATAGTAATTCGATGTTATTTTACGTACATCGTTTAGAGCGTCGTCTTCAATATTATCTGTATTTACAGTAATATAATTGTCTCTATCATAACGACAATGTTCATGATACATTGCACAAGCATGACATAACTCATGAACGACAACTCCAACACCACATTCACTACCTATTTTTAAGTCCTGCTTTCCACCAATACGGCCAACATATGACTTACTTACAGTAGCACTTTCTGCATTATTCTGTACATTTACGTAAGGATAGGCAAAACCATAAGTCGGATCCACTGTTGGCTGCCCTGTAGCATTGTAAAAACGAACATTCGTTTTAGATTCGATATGCTGAATAGCACTTCTCAGCACATTTCTTTCACATGTCGTCAAGCTCGGATCAATTAGGGTCTGCTGAATTAATTTCGAGTCACAGACAGAGGGTAGCAGACGT
>ERZ1673698.2241-NODE-2241-length-14026-cov-5.432181_pt1 | contig 14026 bp, 7 predicted proteins | sample MGYA00580228_ERZ1673698 | MGnify/ENA primary metagenome ERZ1673698 (study PRJEB41218, sample SAMN15661768) | gut metagenome | host: Homo sapiens | place: Canada: London | collected 2015-08-20/2019-03-30 | study: EMG produced TPA metagenomics assembly of... | reverse complement strand
GCACGGGCAACGGTTCCGGCACGGGCAACGGTTCCGGCACGGGCAACGGTTCCGGTTCCGGCAACGGTTCCACCGGTTCCGGCAGCGACGGCGCGACCACCGGCGGCAAGCTGACCGCCACCGGCGCCGACGTGGCCGGCGCGGCCGCGATGGTCGCGCTGACCGCGGCCGCCGGCATCGGACTGGCCGCCGCGGCCCGTCGCCGCAGGTGACCGATGCCACGTAGGCACCGGTTCGCCGCCGCCATCGCCGCAGTCGCGGTGGCGGCGGTCCTGCTCGTCACATTGACCGTCGCCGTCGTCACGCACGGCGACGGCGCCTTCGCGCCCGCAGGCACGCCTGCGGGCGCGGGCGCATCCGCCGGCATCGGCTCCGATACCGGCTCCAATGCAAGCGAGGATTCCGACATGTTCCCCACCATCGTCTTCGGCGACACCGTCATCGAACGCAAGGAGTACGTCGCGGCGCTCAAGGCGCAACACGGCGCGGCGCGGCTGTACTTTCGGCAGACGTACGGCGTCGACCCGGCCGAGGACGGCTGGGATAAGGCGCACGACGGCGAGGTCCCGTGCCGTTGGCTCGCGAGCCGTGCCATCGACGAACTGCGACGTCGGCACGCCGCGTACCTCATCGGCGTGGATCTCGGGCAGGTGGCCGACGACTCCTATGCGAGCATCGTCGCGCGCATGGAGGCCGTGAACAGCGGCAACGCGGAACTGAAATCGGACGGCGGCATCGTCTACGGCCGTACCGGCTTCGACATCGACAGCTACCTGAGCTACGAACTGTCCGCGTTGAAGAACGCCTATACGGGCGACGAGTCGAACCCCGGCATGAGCCTGTCCGACGACGAGGTGCGACGCTACTACGACGAGCACGACTGGACAAAGGACGGCGTCGACGGGAAGGCTCCGCTGGACGAGGTGCGCGGCAACGTGAAGGCGCAGATGCGGTCGGAACGTTACGACGAGCTCGTGAGCCAGCGCGCCGAAGCGATCGACGTGACCGACCTGCCATGGGACGCGCTGTACCGGTTCACGGCAGGCAGGCTCGGGTAGGACGGGTGTGACCGGTGCCGGCCGAAAAGCACCAGAACGAATAAGGCGGGTGTCCCGTTCCATACGGAATGGGACACCCGCCTTGTCGTAGGCCGCAGACCGGTTTGCCCGGTCTGCGCCGGTCTGGTGCCGACCGGGCGTCGGTTGGACGTCGGTTTGAGGTCAGTCGGCGGCAGTGAAGCCCTGCGGCTCGTCGCCGTCGGCGAACTTCGCCTTGTGCGCCTTCTTCGCGGCCGCGATCATCAGCTTGATGCGGTTGAGCTGGTTCGCCTCGGAGGCGCCCGGATCGTAGTCGATGGACACGATGTTGGCCTCCGGGTGCAGGCGGCGGATCTTGCCGAACATGCCGCGGCCGGTCACATGGTTCGGCAGGCAGGCGAACGGCTGCGCGCAGATCACGTTCGGGCATCCCTGTTCGATAAGCTCGAGGATCTCGGCGGTGAGCAGCCAGCCTTCGCCGGCCTGCACGCCGATCGACGTGACCTCGGCAGCCTTCTCGACGAGTTCGGGCATCGGATCGTCTTGCTTGAACTTGCCGTGAGAGGTGGCGATGGCCGCCTTGATCGGCGCGTTGTAGCGGTCGAGGCTCCAACGCATGAGCGCGTACAACGTCTTGTTGCCGCCGGTGCCGAGATACTTCTCGTTCCAGTCGGTGATGTACGGGCGCGTGGTCATGAACTCCATGATGCCGGGCACCACGGCCTCGCAATCCTGCGATTCGATGACGTCGACGACATGGTTGTTCGCATCCGGCTGGTATTTGACGAGGATCTCGCCGACCACGCCGACGCGCACCTTGCGCGGCACGTCCTTCAACGGCAGAGCGTCGAAGCTCTTCACGATCTCTCGGGCGAGCACGGGGTACGGCAGGTAGCGGCGCTTGAGCCACGGGGTCTTCGCGGCCGTCTTCGAGAAGCCGTGGTGTTCGAGCGCCTCGCGCACGATCACGTCCCACTGCTCGTACAGGCGGTTCGCCGCGCCCTTCTCCACCTCGTACGGGCGCACGCGGTACAGGCACTTCATGAGCAGGTCGCCGAGGATCAGCGCCTTGACGGTGCGGTGCAGCAGCGCGGGCGTCACCTTGAAGCCCGGATTGTCCTCCAGGCCCTGCGTGGAGATCGCGATGACCGGGATCTGCGGGTAACCCGCGTCGATCAGGGCCTTGCGGATCAGGCCGAAGTAGTTGGTGGCTCGGCACATGCCGCCGGTCTGCGTAATCGCGAGACACACCTTGTCTGGATCGTATTTGCCTTCGAGAATCGCGTCGATGAGCTGTCCGATGACCATGATGGCCGGATAGCAGGCGTCGTTGTTCACGTATTTGAGGCCAGTCTCCACGTCTTCGCGCGAGGCGTGCTTGAGGATGTCGAACTTGTAGCCGCCGGAGCGGATCACCGATTCGACGAGGGAGAAGTGGATCGGGCTCATCTGCGGGGCGACGATCGTGTAGTCCTTCTTCATGTCCTTGACGAACTTCTCACGGTGCGCGTAACGGGACATGGTCGCGTTGTTGTGGCCGGACTTCGACTTCGCGGACTTCGACTTGGCGTTCGCGGCATCGTTCGTGGTGCCGTCGCCGAGCGCGGCGAGACGCACATCGGCGATGTCGCGCTTCGCGGAGCGCTTGGACGCGTCGCGCATCGCCTTGGTGAGCTTCGGGTTCGCGGCCATCGTCGCGTCGAGCAGGACCTGACGGCCCGGCGTGGGCGCCTTGGAGCCGGTCTTGCGGAATCCGGTGGACTTCGGCGCGTTCGCGGGGGCGGCGGCGTCGCTGCCGGCATCGGCCGCGTCCACGGGCCTGTCGGCGGCCTTAACCTTCGCTTCGGCGGCGGCGACGGCGGCCTGCGCTTCGGCGAGCGCGGCCTGCGCGGTGGCGAGATCGGATTCGGCCTGCTCCTGCGCCTTGCGGGCGGCGGCCTGCGCGGCGGCGTGAGCCGCGTTGCGCGGGGCGTCGGACTCGGCGGAACCGGACTCGTCGGACGTGGCGAGCGCGGCCTTGGCCATGCGCGCCTTGTTCGCCTCGCGTTCCTCGACGGCGGCCTTGAGCGAGCGCAGGCGGATCTTCGCCGCGCCGAGGTTGGAGACCTCGTCGATCTTGAGCAGCGTGTACACGTCCGCCTTGTCGGCCAGGATCTCGGCCACCTGATCGGTGGTGATGGCGTCGAGACCGCAGCCGAAGGAGTTGAGCTGCACGAGTTCGAGGCCCAGATAGGAGGCCACGAAATGCGCGGCCGCGTACAGACGGGAGTGATAGGCCCACTGGTTGGTGACGCGCAACGGCATCTTGGTGACTGTGCGGTCGCCTACGTGGCGGAATCCGGCGGCGTTCTTGGAGCGCGGGTCGGCTTCGCCTTCCGAAAGGAATTCGGTGAGGTTGAGCTTCTCCCCCGGCTGCAGTTCGCAGATGGAATCCTCGGAGAGCACCACCATGCCCAGCGAGCAGATGGTTTCGGGGATGCCGTGGTTGATTTCGGGGTCGATGTGGTAGGGGCGGCCGGCGAGCACGATGCCGCGGCAGTTGTGCTCCTTCATGTAGGCGAGCGCGGTCAGCCCCTCCTGCTGCACGTCGTGCTTGAAGACCTTGTCTTCGGCGTACGCGGCCTTGACTGCGGTTTCGACTTCCTCACGGGTCACGTTGGCCCAGGCGAACTCTTCGAGAATGCGGTCGACCATGAGCTCGTGGTTGGCGAGATTGAAGTACGGGTGCATGTAGCGCACGCCGTCCTCGCGCAGTTCGGGCATGTTGGCACCGACGACGAGCGGATAGTTGGCCACGACCGGGCAGTTGTAGTGGTTGTCCGTGTTGGGCACGAGGTTCTCCTCGTAGCTCACGCACGGGTAGAAGATGGTCTTGACGCCCTTGTCGAGCAGCCACTTGATATGGCCGTGCACCAGCTTGGCCGGATAGCAGATGTTTTCGGAGGCGATGGATTCGATGCCGGTCTCGAACAGCTCGTGGGAGCTGCGGCCGGAGATCATCACCTTGAAGCCCAGCGAGGTGAGCAGCGTGAACCAGAACGGGTAGTTCTCGTACATGTTGAGGGCGCGCGGGATGCCGATTTCGCCACGGGTGGCGGCCTTGTCGGTAAGCCTGCGGTAGGCGAAGCAACGCTTGTACTTGTAGTCGTACAGGTTCGGGCGGTCGGAGCGCTTCTTCTTGGCGTCGCCGCCGCGTTCGCAGCGGTTGCCGGTCACGAAGCGCGAGCCGTCGGAGAACGTGGTGATGGTGAGCTTGCAGTGGTTCTGGCACAGCTTGCACACGTCACGCTCGGTGGTCATGCTCATGTTGTCGAGCGCTTCGCCGGTCAGGATGGAGCTGGCGGTGTGGGCCACGCCGTCCACGACAACGACATGGACCTCAGGCTTGGCCGGCTCGGTCTTCTTGAAGGCTGCGGCCTTGGGCCCGGACTTGGGTGCGGGCTCAGCCTCGGACTGTTCCTCGGACCCATCGGCCTTAACCACCACATCCAAGTGGTCGGCCTCATCCTGATAGTGCATGCGGGCGGTCAGGGCGGCGCCGAACGCGCCCATAAGGCCGGCGATGTTCGGGCGGGTGACCTGACGTTCGGTGAGCAGCTCGAAGGCGCGCAGCACGGCGTCGTTGAGGAACGTACCGCCCTGGACCACCACAGTGTCGCCGAGTTCGCCGGAATCACGCAACTTGATGACCTTGTACAGGGCGTTGCGCACCACGGAGTAGCACAGGCCGGCAGCGATGTCCTCGATGGAGGCGCCTTCCTTCTGCGCCTGCTTGACCGAGGAGTTCATGAACACGGTGCAACGCGAACCGAGGTCCACCGGATGGGTGGATGCCAAAGCCTTTTGCGTGAATTCCTGAATCGTCAGGCCCATGGACATGGCGAAGGTCTGCAGGAACGAACCACAGCCGGACGAGCAGGCCTCGTTGACGGCGATCGAGTCGATGACACCGTCAGTGATGGCCAGATATTTCATATCCTGGCCGCCGATGTCGATGACGGCGGTGACGCCGGGGCTGACCATTTCGGCGCCACGATAGTGGGCCATGGTCTCCACCACGCCCTCGTCCAAGTGCAGGCCGGTGGTGATGAGGCCTTCGCCGTATCCGGTGGCGCAGGAGCGTGCGATCCACGCGCCTTCGGGCAGCTCAGACTGAATCTTCTTGACGATGTTGATGGCGGCGGTCAGCGGGCTGCCTTCGTTGTTGGCGTAGCTGGACCAGACGATTTCACGGTCGTCGTTGACGAGCGTGGCCTTGATGGTGGTGGAACCAGCGTCGATGCCCAGGAAGTGCGGGCCATGCGCGCCTTCAAGGGTGCCGATGTGGATGTGTTCCTTATGGTGACGCTTGTTGAAGTCCTCGCGATCGGCCTCGGTGGGAAACAGCGGCGGCATGGTGGGCGTGTTGGAAGGCAGGTTCTTCAGCTCGTCCAAACGCTTCAGGATATCGTCGCACGTGTGGGCCTCGAAATAATTGCCCTGATCGTCGGAGTCTATGTCGGCCTGCAATGCCGAACCGTAGGCCACATACAAGTGGGCGTCGGTCGGCACGATGAACTCGTCGACCTTGCCCTCAAGCGCGCGCTGGAAGGCGGCGCGCAGTTCGGACATGAAGAACAACGGGCCGCCGAGGAAGATGACGGTACCGTGAATCGGGCGGCCAGAAGCCAGGCCGGCGATGGTCTGCGTGGCCACTGCGGTGAAGATGGAGGCGGCCAAATCGGGCTTGGCGGCACCATCATTGATGAGCGGCTGCAAATCGGTTTTGGCGAACACACCACAACGAGAAGCGATCGGATACAGGTTCTCGTAGCTCTTGGCCATCTCGTTAAGGCCTGCGGCGTCAGTGTCAAGCAGCGTGGACATCTGGTCAATGAACGCGCCGGTACCACCTGCGCACGAACCGTTCATGCGCTGTTCGGGCGTGGGTTTCAGGTAGGTGATTTTGGCGTCCTCGCCGCCGAGCTCGATGATGACATCGGCCTGCGGGTATTCCTTGTCGATTGCCTCGGTTTCGGCGATGACCTCCTGAATGAAAGGCACATGCAGATTGTCAGCAAGCGCCAGACCGCCGGAACCGGTGATAGACAGGCGAATCGGTTCATCGCCGCGTCCGAGGTCCACAAGCTTCTTGTGGATGTCGACCAACAGGCCGGCCACGGTGGCACGCACGTTGGCGTGGTGGCGTCGGTAATCGGAGAAGAGGGTGTCTCCCAGGGAATCGGACTGATCAAGCACCACGGCCTTGACGGTGGTGGAACCGATGTCCAATCCCACACGCAGGGGCTTCGGGTGTGAAGCGGGCTTTACGCTCGCGTCAGTGGCGATGTCAACCATGTGTTCCTCTTAATTCCGACTTCCGGGAGTGCACGCTTTGAGGCATCATGAACCGTTTCGGGACGGCTGGCAGATACCCTGCGGACGGCTTCGCCCGGCTACTTCTTATGGAATATTAGTCCGACCACCTGCCCAACATGGCACGAGGCGAGGCGATTTCGCTCACGGGAAGGCCTTTTCCCAACAGTTCCAACGATATTGCTGAGTGCGGCATTCCAGAACTGCTACTACGAGGCCTGTTGGCCTTCGCCGGCTTCGCGGTCTTTCAAATAGATTTCGGGGATATCTCGTTCTTGATCGTGGAGCTTGGCCCAGATGACCGGTTCGCCGGCTTCCAGAGACTTGGGCACATCGAGGATGCGCTGGTTTCTGGAGCCGCGGAATTGCAGCAGCGAGTCCTTCTGGTCTCTGAGGTAGCGGCCGTCGACGAGAATGTCGATGAGATGTAGCAATTCAAGCTTGTCTGGGGTTTCTCCGGGGCGCATGAGTTCTTCCCATGTGTAGCCGGTCCACGACCAGATATCTTTGGTATGACCGAATTCCTGGCGGATACGTTGTGCGAGCGGCACCAGCACGGGAGTGTTGAGGAATGGCTCGCCGCCAAGGAACGTAATGCCTTGCACCCATGGGGCTTTCAGATCTTCGATGATTTTGTCTTCAAGTTTTTGCGTGTATTCGTGGCCGGCTTGGAAATCCCAGATGGAGGCGTTGAAGCAGTCGACGCAGTGGAAGGGGCAACCGGAGACGTAAAGGGAGTTGCGCACGCCTTCTCCGTCGGTGACAATGAAGGTTTTGTAGTCGGCGATCATCCGCTTGGACATGCGCCGGCCATCCCATTGACCGGCTTTCGGATCGTTGGCAAGACCGTTGGAGGGTACGGAGGGGCCACGCCCGGTCTCGCCGGCCGCAAAGTCATGGCGCTTGGGTTCGGGCTTGGTCGTATGCAGCTCCGGCATGATTCCCTCCTTACGGAAAGCATTAGCTCCCGCTGGCGGGAGCTGTCCGTCATCAGACGGACTGAGGGTGGTCAACACCATAAAGGATGACCGCCCTCAGTCTCGCTTACGCTCTACAGCTCCCGTCAGCGGGAGCAAGTATAAACCCTACTTGGTCTCTTCGAACCACTCGCGAGTGGTTCCGTCATCCAGCGTCACACGACCGGTTTCGCCGCTCATGTGCTTGACTCGGTGGGCAATTTCCTCGTGACGGCCGTGCACCATCGGGCGCTGGACCGGGCTGCCGAGATAGCCGCAGGTGCGCTTGGTGACGTTGCACTTGTCCGGGTTGGAGTTACCGCACTCCGGGCACTTGAAGCCTTCCTCGGTCGGCTCGAAGTCGCCCTGGAAGCCGCACACGAAGCAGTGGTCGATCGGGGTGTTGGTACCCAGGTAGCCGATGCCGATGTTGTAGGCGTAATCCCACACGGCTTCGAGCGCCTTCGGGTTGTCCTGCAGGCACGGGTACTCGCAGTAGTTGATGAAGCCGCCGGAAGCGTAGTACGGGAAGTCCTTCTCGTAGCTGAGCTTCTCCATCGGAGTGGGCTGCAACCACACCGGGTAGTGGAAGGAGTTGGTGTAGAAGTCGTGATCAGTCACGCCTTCGATACGGCCGAACTTTTCACGGTCCATGCGGTTGAAGCGGTCGGTCAGGGATTCAGCCGGAGTGGAGTACACGGAATAGTGGTAACCCTCCGCTTTGCTCCACTGCTTGCACAGCTCGTTCATGCGCTTGACGATGGACAGCGCGAACTCCTTGCCTTCCGGATCCCAGCCGTGGTCGCGAATCCAGTTCTTGCCATAGAAGACCGCAGTGGTCTCGGCAAGGCCGATGTAGCCGAGCGACACGGTGGCACGCTCGTTCTTGAACAGCTGGTCCACGTTGTCGTTGGCACCAAGACGACCAAACGCACCAAAGCGGAACAGGGTCGGGGCGTTGACCGGGGTGGCTTCCTTGCAGCGCATGATGCGGAACTGGAGGGCCTGATGGGCGACTTCCATACGCTCGTCGAACAGCTTCCAGAAGCGAGCCTTGTCACCGTGGGATTCGATGGCGATACGCGGCACGTTGACGGTGACCACGCCGAGGTTCATACGGCCGTCTTCTTCATCCTTGCCGGTCTCCGGGTTGATCCAACCCTGCAGGAAGGAGCGGCAACCCATCGGAGCCTTGAAGGAGCCTGTGATCTTGACGATGTTCTCGTAGAACACCACATCCGGGTACATGCGCTTGGTGGCGGACTCGAGGGCAAGCTGCTTCAGATCGTAGTTCGGGTCACCCGGGTCGGCGTTCACGCCGTGCTTCACAGTAAAGACGAGCTTCGGGAAGATGGCGGTGTGGTGTTCCTTGCCGAGGCCGCGAATACGGTTCAGCAGGATTGCGCGCTGCACTTCACGAGAGAACCAGTCGGTGCCGAGACCAAAGCCGACAGTCACGAACGGGGTCTGGCCGTTGGACACACGGTTGGAGTTGATCTGGTATTCCATGGTCTGCATGGCATCATAGATGGCCTTGCGGGTACGAATCTTGGCGAGGATTTCACGCTCTTGCTCAAGTTCGTCAACGTCGGTGTGGAACGGGGTGTCCATCGGCAGCGGTTCACGGGAACCGAAATGCAGCTTGGCGGGTTCGTTCTTCTTGGCGCTCTCGGCCTGACGACGGGCGAATTCAACCGGCATGCCGTCGGGGATGGTCTCACGAGCTTCCTCAAGGAACTTCTCGTAATCCTTCTTGGCATACTGGGCAAGATGCTCGTCGGCACGGTTGGCGGTCTGGCCACCATACTGGCTGGAGGCCACGTCCTTCATGATCTGGGTAATCTGGGTGGCCGCAATGGCGATGGACTTCGGGGAAGCCATCGGAGCGTTGCCAAGAGTGAAGCCATTGGCCAACATGTCCCAGAAGTTCGGCAAGGAGCAGTTGGACTGGGCAGTGAACGGCGAATAGTCGGCATCGTGGAAGTGAATGTCGCCCTTCATGTGGGCGTTGGACACCGCCGGCGGCAGCATGTTGAACGCGGCGGCCTTGGACACGGCACCGGCCAGCAGATCACGCTGGGTGGAGTAGACGTTGGAATCCTTGTTCGCGTTCTCGTGAATCAGGGTCGGGTCATGATTAATGAAGCGAGCAACGGCCTCGTTGACATCAGTGGCCTTGGCACGCTGAATGTCTTTGTCGAGACGGTAATTGGTGTAGGCGCGAGCCACATCGTACAGGTGGGCGTCAATGAGGGCGTGCTCCACGAGATTCTGGATGTCCTCGATTTTGGCGGGGCCGGTGTAACGCCCCTTGATTTCGCCTTCGACTTGGTTGGCGAAACCACGGATCATGGCATCTTCTTCGGGGCCGACTTCCTTGTTCAGGTCGCCGAAAGCAGACTTGACCGCAGAGATGATGTTGATGGGGTCGAAGTCGACCACACGACCATCACGCTTCTCAACGAGCACGGTGGAGGCCTTGGCGGCCACCTTGGTCTCGTTATCGGTGACGGTTTCCTCCAGCACCTGTGCGCCCATCGGGCACCCCTTTCCTATAAGGCGAACACTCTCCTGAGTTCCGCATTTTGGCCGCACTCGACGTGGGCCACACGAAATTACATTGATATCGTTTTCTTGAACCTCTAGAAGAATACGGCATCCCCACCCCTATATCTAGTGCTCAACAGTGGTGTGTCGAACTATTTATAGGGTTTTTCGGCTATTTTTCGCCAAAACTACAAGTGTGTGATTAGCGTAACTGTTTTCTGCTCGCGTGTCGCACAGCGAGCTCACTGACGACTCTCAATCGTCAGTGCAACGCATATCTCACTCCTCTTCATAGCACCCGTTTCTTCGCCATAATGACTCCTTTCTTCTGATGCACCAGACCATCTCCATCATCGGCTGATACATCGCTTCGTACGGTTCTTGCATTCATCATCACACCGTTTTCAGGCGACGGTAAATTTTTACCGTCATCAACCAACGCACTTATAGTGGAGTGCATGACTACTGCAATGGGCTACTCATCTACCGGCCGTCCACCGACCGCCGCTTCACTGGCCTCGTCTGGCTTTGAGCCGGGTCAAGGCACTTTCGCGCCCGATCGGGGCGCCATCAATCTGCCGAATGAGCCTCGCCCTATCGATCAGCTGCCTGCACGCGCCGCTGAAACCACCGCGCAAAATCCGTGGCCGGTAAGCGTGCTGAGCCAGAAGTTCTACGGTGCCGTGGAACGATGGCCGTCCGCGTGGGTCACCGGCCAGATCACGCAGATCAATACCCGTCGCGCCGGCTCGGCCTACATCACGCTGCGCGACGACTTCGAGGATATCGCCATGGAAGTCAATGGCTTCGGCAGGTTCGCGGCCGCGGCCAGCCAGTTCGTTCAGGGCGACCGCGTGGTGATTCACGGCAAACCGAACCTGTGGATGAAGCGCACTTCGCTGTCGTTGCGCGGGGACACGATTCTCAAGGTCGGAGCCGGTGGCAGCCTCAAGGCCATGATCGACGAATTGCGCAAGCAGCTTAAGGGCGAGGGCCTGTTCGATGCCGATCACAAACTGCCTCTCCCGGAGTTTCCGAAGACTATTGGCCTGATTTGCGCACCTCAGGCACGTGCGGAAGGCGATGTGATCACCAATGTGAACCTTCGTTGGCCTTCCGTAACCTTCAAGGTGGTCCATGTGCATGTTCAGGGCGAGCAATGCCCGGCCGAGGTGGTTCAGGCCATTGCACAACTCGATGCCGACCCGAGCGTGGATGTGATCATCGTGGCCCGTGGCGGCGGCTCGTTTGAGGATCTCATCGGTTTCTCGGATGAGCGTGTGGTTCGTGCGGCGTATGCCTGCACTACACCATTAATCTCCTCCATCGGGCATGAGGATGACTGGACATTGCTGGATCTGGTCGCCGATCTGCGCGCCTCCACCCCTACCGATGCGGCCAAGCGCGTGGTGCCGGATGTGCGTGAGCAGTCGCAGCTCATCGAAGGTGCCATCGACCGTATGCGACTGCGGGTCCGTTCGCGCGTGGAGAACGAGATTCGACTTATCGAGGGATATGCGAACCGCCCGAGCCTGACACAGCCGCACACCATGCTTGAGCCTCATCAGCGCTTAATTGACGACTCGTTGCAACGGCTCGATATCGGGCTGCGACGCATCGTGGACGATGCCCAGCTCACCGTCGAGCGAGCTCACGCCTCACTGACCGCACTCAGCCCGCAATCCACGTTGAACCGAGGCTATGCGGTGGTGCAGTCCGCCGATGGCCACGTACTAGACGATGCTTCGCAGGTAAGCCCTGGGGATGGCATCACCGTCACCTTGAAGAAGGGTGTCATTACCGCAACCACCACATCCGCAACCGCGTGACACGCCATACGCAGCCACGCATATATACCGTATATATAAGGAGAACATCATGACCGAAAACGCCACATCCACCGACAAGAACACCCCCGCCACGTCCCTGACGGACAAGGAACGCGAGCTCATCGCCCAGATGCCATATGAGGAGGCGCGCGACAAGCTGATTCAGGCTGTCCAGGCACTGGAAACCGGCGGCCTCAATCTTGACCAGTCGATGCGTCAATGGGAGATCGGCGAGGCCTTGGCCAAGCGCGCCCAGGGTCTGCTCAACGACGTCCGTGCCAAGCTCGACCAAGCACAAGCCGAGCAAGCCGCCAACGAAGCCACCGCAGGCACGCAGTCCAACCTCGACTGAGTTGCCTCCCGGCGCGGCATCCCGCGGCTCGCACCCGAGTCCGGACTGGACTGAGTTCTGCTTCCCGGCATACGATAGTGGTGATTAGGCCACATTGGTAGCAGTTATAGAAGGGAAATCCCATGTCAACGCTGATTCTTGTATTCCATCCGCACCTGAAGGACGGCTCGCGAGTGAACGCCCGTCTGCTTGCCGAACTCGCCGCACAAGGCGAGGACGACATCATCGTGCGCGACGAATACGCCGAATATCCGAACTTCTCCGTCAACGCCGACAAGGAGCACGAGCTACTGGAGGCCGCCGACCGCGTAATCCTCCAGTTCCCGTTCTACTGGTACTCCTCCCCCGCGCTGCTCAAGGAATGGGAAGACGAGGTCATCACCGCAGGCTGGGCCTACGGTGGAGGCCATGCGTTGAAGGGCAAGGAGCTCAAGCTGGTGGTCACCACTGGTTCCGACGCCGCCAAGTACCGCAAGGATGGCGAGTACAGCCACACCATGGAGGAGCTGCTGAGCCCGTTTGAGGTCGTGGCGTACAAGATCGGCATGAACTATGCTGAGCCGTTCCTGGTGCAGGGCACCGCCACCATCGGCGATGCGGAGCTGGATCAGGCCGCCGCCGATTATGTTTCGGCGATTTTGGACTGAATAAGCTGAGGCCGGGTGCAAGTCGCACCCGGCCTTGTTGTTTCGCGGGCTAGCCGCGGTCTCTCCCAGTCAGCCTGCGGCTGACAGTTCCCTCGTCAGAGAGAGCTTTTTTTGGATCAGAGGGAGTTGATAGCTACTTCTTCAGCGGCACGTAGATCACGTCGTCAATGAGCTCGCGATAGTGCTCAACGATTTGCGCGCGACGGGTCTTCAGGCTCGGGGTCAGCATGCCGTTGGCCTCGGTGAATTCGTCTGGCAGAATCTCGAACTTACGAATCGACTCGGCGCGGGAAACGCCCTCGTTGGCGGCGTTCACCGCACGCTCTACCTCGGCGTGAACGATGGCGTTCTTGGCCAGCGAGGCCAGATCGGGTTCCGGCTTGGCACCCTGGGATTCCAGCCATTTGTTGGCATCCGCCAGATCCAGCGTGACCAGAGCGGCCACGAACGGCTTCTTATCACCAATAACCAAGCACTGGTTGACCACGGGCGAGGTCATCACGGAAGCCTCAAGCAGACCCGGCGACACGTTCTTGCCACCAGCGGTGATGATGAGGTCTTTCTTACGGCCGGTGATGGAGATGAAGCCGTCTTCGGAGATATCGCCCAGATCGCCGGTGTGCAGCCAGCCATCAGTGATCTGCTGGGTAGTGACTCCGGGGTTGTTGTGGTAGCCCTTGCACACCAGCGGTCCTTTGACCACCAGCTCGCCGTCCTCGGCGATGCCCGCAGTGATACCGCACATCGGCATGCCGATGGTGCCGATGCGGTTGTCTTCCGGCAAGCTCACACACACCGGGCCGCAGGTTTCGGTCATGCCGTAGCCTTCCAGCACCGGCATGCCGATGCCGTTGAAGAAGTGGGAAAGCTCGGAGTCCATCGGAGCGCCGCCGGTGATGGCGAAGTCGGCGTTCGGACCGAAAATCGTGCGAATCTTCTTGTACACCACCTGCTCGTAGAAGGCGTGGGCGATGCGTCCGGTAATCGGCAGCTGCTCACCCTTCTGCTCGGCCTTGGACCATTCGCGCGCGTTCTCGGCGGCGCGCATGAACATCTTGCCAGCGAATCCGGTGCCGGCGCGCTGGGAGGCGGCATTGTAGACCTTCTCGTACACACGCGGCACGGCAAGCAGCAGCGTGGGGCCGAAGGTCTCGAAGTCCTTGACCATCGTCTTCATATTGGAGCTCAAGGCCAGCGAAATCGTGCCGCCAAAACTGAAGAATTCCAGGAATCGGGCGAACACATGGCTCAACGGCAGGAACAGCAGCAGACGGCGGTTGGGCCATGCGCCGGCACGAGGCAT
>ERZ1673698.2237-NODE-2237-length-14034-cov-8.746048_pt1 | contig 14034 bp, 15 predicted proteins | sample MGYA00580228_ERZ1673698 | MGnify/ENA primary metagenome ERZ1673698 (study PRJEB41218, sample SAMN15661768) | gut metagenome | host: Homo sapiens | place: Canada: London | collected 2015-08-20/2019-03-30 | study: EMG produced TPA metagenomics assembly of... | reverse complement strand
TATCCTTGGCTGTGTGGTTCAAAAAATGAGCAACACTGGTACAGTATGCATGAATCGTGGAATCCTTGAGATTCCGTTTATTTGCAGCAGATCGAATCTGATTAAAAATTTCTTCGTACATAATAAAATCCTCCATGTAAAATCAGTAGTTAATGAAAAACCCTGCTTACATGGAGGTGCATTAGCATAATAAAACCGCTTGTCAGAAAAGCGGTCAAATGGTATTCTTTTCATAGGCAGTGGTGTCTTTCTGTATTGAATTGTTTTGTGTGGTAACTTTACAATATCAAATACTGGTAAGAATTGCCATTGCCTATTTTATTATTGAGAAAAAGAAAGCTGCGCCACAGCCTTGGCAAGCCATCGCGCAGCGATTTTGTTCAACCGGAACTTTGCTATGATCCGGAAAAGAGCTGCATCTCCGACAGGAAAAAAGGCTGGGTGATAGGCAAACCAGATAACGGGATCTTATTCCCGGCATTTAATGACAGGGGTACAGATCTTCATGCTGCGCTGTATTACGGGAAATCCTGTAAATGCCTCCGCAGGGATTTTGCAAGGGAACTGACCGGATGCCTGCTTCCGTTAAATTCAGAAGAACAGTTAAGTTCCTTTAAGGAAATGGCGGAGAAATTAAACTGTGATTACGACCAGGCAGAGAAGATCCAGACCATGCTTTTTGACATTGCAGGGTCAAATGCAGACAGTGTGATGCCTGCTTCCGTTAATAAAAAAGAGATGATGGCGTTACTCAGTGACTGTGGGATATCGGATACGGAGGATGCCGCGGATGTGTTTGATTCCACTGTGGGAGAGGACGGGGCGCTTGTACTGGAGAATATCCTTCCGAAGAAAGTACATATTGAAACCGCAGGGGTATCCATTGAGGTAGATTCGGAAAGAGCGCAGATCGTCAAACGCCAGAAAATCGATGGAAGGGAATATCTGATGATCCCGATCGAGACTGGAACAGAAGTCAGCGGAGTATCTGTGAAAAAATACAAATAAGAAAGAACGGGCCGGGATTGATTCTGGCCCGTACCGTTGAGGATTAGAGGAGTCCGCGGAGTCGGATAAGATCAGGTTCGTATTAAGAAAATAATTTTGGAGGTATTTGTATGGAAGATCGATGTGTCTGCTGCGGAGAGATCATTCCGGAAGGAAGCGGGATGGTATGCAAAATATGTGAGGAGCGTATCCTCCATGAAGAAAAGAGCGAAAAGCCTCCCGAAAAAGAAAGCGGGTTTAAAAAAATCTTAAAGCGTTTCCGCAGATAAGAGCTGTGCCAAGCAGCTCTTTTTTTTGTAGCACGAAGGAGCATTTTTCGGTCATATTATCGGCGCAAAAAAAAATCAGAAAGGAGATATTATGAGGTTTAAAAGAATTTTTTTATGCGCGGTAATGGCAGGATGCTTAAGTGTGCCCGTCTCTGCGGAGCCACTGCCTACAGTCGAACTTATATCTGTCATGGATGCAGTGAAACCGGCGATACCAAAAGAGACAGGATATGCGGTGGTAAACCTTAATATCCGTAAAAGCCCTGATAAGAACAGCGAAATTGCAGGGAAGTACAAAAAGGGAGAAAAGGTCAATATCCTCAGCGATGACGGGACATGGGCACGTACGGACATGGGATATGTCTGGGGAGGCTATTTGGCAAAAGAATATAAATGTGACCTGTCAATAAGGAGTGATTCAGAGGAAGCTTCCCGCTATGTCGGATATGTATATGATATGTATAACAACATGGAGGCAAAGTATTTAAAGTATCTGGAGCCGTATGATATCTGTGTCTGCGATAATCCGAGACAGTCCTATGACGGGACACTGTCTGAAAATACCATCACGGATGGACTGACGCATTTGAGCAAGGGGAATGGTGTCTGTGAAAGGCTGTTGTTTTTAAGAGCTAATAAGGAAGGACTCAGCCAGGCTGTTTACCATGAACTGGGGCATATCATAGACTTTAACGACTTTAATTCGGATTCATTTATGTCGGACAGCCAGACGGTTGTAGACTCCATGGAAGCTGAGATGCCTGCACTGAAGGAGAAGTACCATATATCCGACCAGAACACATCGACAAGAATGGAATACTTCGCAGAAGCTTTCCGGCTGAGCTTCAGTGATCCGGATGGGCTGCGTGAAACGGCACCGCATATAGCCTCTTATATGGAAAACATGAAAGCACAAATTTAATTTTTTCATCATATTAAGGGTGCCGGTAAAAACCGGAACACTTTTTTCTTTTTCATACTTGGTCCTGGCGGGTGATCCTGCCGGGACATCCTCTTTTAAAAAGTGAATTCGAATTCACTTTTTTTGTTTTCCCTGTCAAAGTCCATATTAGTAAAAAAATGAAGGGAGAAATTTTTTATGGAAACATTAATGGATACCGCGGTATTATCACGCAGCTGGGTGAGGGTGAGCAGGAGCTGGGAAAGCTGGGTAAACGGATTGCTCAGGACACAGACCGTTGCAGATGAAGAGGTGCTTTGTGCGACTCTCAGAAACGGGAGAGCGTTTAAGCTATATGTGAACACCTCCTGTTCCAGCCCTATAATGAAAGGGGAACTTCTGGTTGATGGAAAGGTAATCAGCCGTCTGGTACGGACAGCTGCATCCCTTTTGACCGAGTGGGTGTTTGAAGCAGAAGACATCTTTACGGTAGAGATATCCTTAGCAAGCGGGGATCTGGACCACAGGGTGAAGCTGTTATACGAAACGGATCAATGTTTTGCCACCCTTACGGCACCGGATACGTTTTCCAGAAACTTTATCGTGTCTGTTTTAAAGAATGCAGTTAAGCAGATGAAGGATGACGGAATAAGCAGTCCGGAATGCCTGCTGCGGAGGGTATGTCTGGAATATGGATGGACATATCAGGTGACATGCCCGGAGATCACGCTGAAGCTATGATCCTTAAAAAAAGAAGCCTTCCAAATACTGGAAAGCTTCTTTTTGTTTACCTTGTTGTATTGCTTATCTTACTGTGATGATACAGCTTAAAGTTTTAGTATAGTATTTTACGGAAATCTTTGCAGTTCCAGGGCTTACGGCTGTAACGTTTCCTTCGCTGTCTACAGTGGCAACATCCGGATTGGATGAGGACCATTTGATCACCTTTCCGTAATATGCCTTATCCATATCAGATAATTTTTTAGAGCAGCTTAAAACAGAGCCGGATTCGTCCCTGATCAGGATTTTTACTTCGTTTCCTGCCGGGAGTGTTTTGGCTTTTAAGTTCAACTGTGGCTTGAACTCAATGGCAGGATATACCTTGCTAGCCCCTTTCTTTTTGCATACACTGCAGGATTCCTGGACAAGTGCAGTCCTGGATGTTGTTGCTCTGCGGACAATCTTGTAGGTGAACTTATGACCGGATGCTTCGATCACTTCTTCGGAGCCACGCTTCTTCGTACCGCAGTTGGCACATTTCTCATAAGATACCCCGTCTTTGTCGCAGGTTGCCTTTTTGGATACAACGGTTTCCCATTCGTGTCCTGTAGCCGGGATGGTGATCATATCAAGGTCTTTCCCGCATTCTATGCATCTGACTGCTTCAAGGCCGTTTTTGGTACAGGTGGCATCCCGTAAGATCACTTCTTCGGTATCCTCATGGCTACATTCTATATCCTTGACTGTGATATCGCAGGTAAATTTCTGTCCTTTGTAAAGAGCGGTTACGGTAGCTTCTCCTGTACGCAATGCCTTGACCAGGCCATTTCTGTTAACGGTCACAATCGCCCGGTTGGAAGATGACCATGTCACCTTTTTGTTTGTCGGGCTTAATGTGAGCTGGAGTGTGCTGCCAATCGTCAGCTCCGCAGAGTCCTGGCTCAGGGCAGTGGCATCCTCAAGTTTTGGAAGAGTGTTGTATTCCAGTGTTTTTGTACAGTTCTTGCAGTAAGTACGTTCCTGTCCGACGGAAGTAAGTGTCGGGGCTTTTGTTACTTCTGTAACATATTCATGCTTTGTTTTTGGCAGAGTCTTTTCACTGATCAATGTCCCGCATTTTTTGCAGGTAACAGTAATGGAGCCTTTGGATGTACAGGTTGCTGGGATCGTATCCGTTTTCTTATAGGTATGTGCGCATTTCTTTGTCAGTTTTGGCAAAGATGTCTTTTTGATCGTTTTCTGGCAGACAACACAATAAGTCTCGGCCACTCCTGTATGTGTGGTAGTTGCTTTCCTGACGGTCCTTGTTTTCACGGAATGGGCAACTTTGGGAAGTTTGATCGTATCTGTGATCTTTCCGCATGTCTGGCATTTACGGATCTCGGTCCCTGTGGCTGTACAGGTTGGCTGTTTGGTAATGTAGGTTTCCAGGATGTGCTCATGGGCGGCTGCCTGTACGGATACAGGGGATGTGAGTGTGGAGCCCGGCATAGCAAGAAGTGCCATGGCGGAAAGCCCGACGCTTAACATTAACTTTTTGAAATTCATTTTGATTCCTCCTTTTTTAGTTTTCAAATTAATGTGCTGAAAAAAAGAAAAAATGTGCGCATTCTTTATTTTGTCAGAAAATCAGCATATTATAGAAAACCCCAAAAAGAGGAGGAATCATATGCAGAAGATATATGTTTTGGATACCAATGTTTTACTGTGTGATCCGGCTTCCATACTTTCTTTTGCGGACAGGGACGTTGTGATCCCCATGACTGTGATCGAAGAGCTGGATAAAAAAAAGAACGAAGCCGGAGAACTGGGTTATCATGCAAGGAAAGTATTCCGCGTCCTGTCGGATATCCGTAAAAAGGGCAGTTTATGGAAAGGAGTGGAAATGGAGCAGGGAGGAAAAGTTTCTGTGAAATATTTATCGGTACAGGATATCCTTGCCCATGCATCGGACTTCGGTCCCTGTGTTTCTGATCTGTCAAAGAATGACAACCTGATCCTTTGTACTGCCATCCAGGTAAAGCTTGAGAATCCGTTGGCGGAAGTTGCCCTGGTAACAAACGATGTAGGGATGCAGGTTGTTGCGGATATGATCCCGTTAAAGACGGAGTATTATCGAAAAAACAGGTTGAAAGACAAAGATCTGGTATACACCGGCAGGACAAAGATCTGGCTGAAAAGTGAGGAAAAATTATGGCAGAGTACAATCCTTGATGATGGGGCTCCGGTAGAAAAGCTTTTCAGTCTTGCGCAGGAAGAAGTTGCTCTGGAAGAGAACCAGTTCCTGGAGCTTATCAGTCCCAGTGGGGAAGTGACTCTGGCAAGATACTTTGAGGGCCGGATATATCCGTTGTATCAGGCAGACAAGAAACCGTTTGGAGTAAATTACCGGAACTGCGGACAGGCATTTGTTATGGAAAGCCTTTTGATGGATGCAGAGTCTGCTCCGTTTGTTTTTGTCAAAAGTCCGGCAGGAACCGGGAAAACGTTCCTTGCCCTTGCCTGTGCCCTGGAGCAGACAGTAGATCTGAATGTTTACCGAAATATCCTCTATACCCGGTGCAATGTACGGTTTGACAGTGAGGAACTGGGAGCCCTGCCGGGAACAGAGTTGGAGAAGATGTCTCCTTTGGTACGTCCTGCCATGGACAATCTTGAACATCTTGCAGAACTTCGGTTTCATAGGTCTTTCCTGACAGACAATGATGTGCCGGAGCGGATCTCGGAATACGGACAATATCTGATCGATAAGGACATCCTGCGGATAGAGTCCATGTCTTTCATGCGAGGCAGGAGTCTGGACAATGTATTCATTATCATTGATGAAGCCCAGAATTGCAGTATCTCCCAGATCCGCGGTATCCTGACCAGAGCCGGAAGCAACACAAAGATCGTGCTTCTGGGTGATCCGGATCAGATTGATTCCCGGTATCTGGACAAATACAATAACGGGTTGTGTTTTGCTGCGGAGAGATTCCGCGGAAGCAAGCTTGCCATGCAGGTCACTCTGTCGGAAGAGGAGTGTGTAAGATCAGCAGCTACGAAAGAGGCTGCGGAGAGATTGAAATGATGAAAAAAGGAGGTGTTTTTTACCACCTCCCTATTTGGTTGCTTATAAGGAATCTTCTGGTTTAATGTCGTATTCTTTATAGAGTTTATTGCGGAAGTTGCTGTCAGTAGCAGCTTTTCCAACCTCAGCACTTCGACCGCTCATGATGAGGCGGTTAATCAGTGCCCCTAACATTAATTGTCCTGCTAATAGTCCAGAAGTGAAGCCTTCTTTATAACCTTTCTTGTATTGTAACATTTTTTTTGTAAATCTACAACTTTATTTGACGATGTTTGTTGCTATGGAGGGCGACTGAAAATCATTTTTGCTAGGGCAGAAGAAATTGTGATTCATGAGTTGAATAAACAAATTAAAAATACAGCAGGAAGTCATATACAGATTTCCTGCTGTTGTATTATATAGGCGTTTATATACTGCCTAGAACAAGCAATATGTTAGTCTTTCAGTTCCCGTTCTATCTCTTCAATAGTAGGCATGGAACTTTTATAGTCATCAGGAATCAGATTATTAAGTTCATATTCGGAAATTCCAACAGGAACGTTTACTGCACTGGTAGCATATTGAGCCAGAACATTATCTTTTGTTTTGCATATAAGCAAGCCAATTGTAGGATTATCATTATCTGCTCGTAGTATTCCGTCTGTTGCTGCAATGTAGGTTCCTAATTGTCCCATATCTCCGGGATCAAATGCCCTTGTCTTGATTTCAATTACAACATAACAGTGCTTTTGTATGTTGTAGAACAGCATATCAATAAATTGTTCAGTATCTCCGACAAGAAGTCGGTATTCTCTACCGACAAAAGCAAATCCACGACCTAATTCAAGAAGAAATTTTTGGATATTATCCATGAGTGCATCTTTCAATTCTTTTTCATCATACCCTTCTCTGAGAGTAAGAAAATCAAAATTATATGGGTCTTTTGTGATTTCTCTGGCAAGATCGCTCCCAATATCAGGAAGCAGCTTTTCAAAATTTGTAATGGCTTTGCCTTCTCTTTCATATAAGTTTGTATCGAGAAAGTTTAAAAGGACGGCTCTTGACCAGTTGTTTTCATATGTCTTTTTAACAAAAAACAAAGCTTTATCCAAATTCCCCTTACATTTATTAATTATCTGAATATGATGTCCCCACGGAATCATAAAAATAGAATCATCAACAGCTTGTTGACATATTTGTGCTTCTGAATCGTCAACAAGTTGTTGACGATTTGAATTATTGTATAAATCGTAAAAATATTTCATATATTTTAAATTAGTTACAGAAAATGATTTTACATCAGGTAGAGCATCCTGCAAATCAAGACTAAGATTTTTGAAAAAAGATTTTCCGTATTTGATTTCATTGTAATTCTCTGATATATCATGCCCAATAGACCAGTAAAATAACAGCATTTCTCTATTAACTTTTGTTGCAGCTTTTATCTGACTGTTGCGGAATCTTAAAGAAACTTCTTTAATCCATTTTGAATATTCTGCATTAGTTTTAATGATTTCACTCATTGGGGTAAACCTCCTGAACTTATTCATCATCTGAATATCTTGTATTGTACTATTTTTTTTGTAAATATACAACTTTATTTGATGACGTTTATAGCTATGGAGGACGGCTGAAAATTATTTTTTCTACTCAAGCATTTTTCCCCGTTCGTGTTTTGCGCTGATAAAATAAGAAACCTTCCGTTGGTGAGATTCCATGGGAAGGTTTCTTGCAATAAGAGAAAAGAGGAGAGGGGATCTTGGTTTTTGTCACGGGTGGTTCGCGGCCAGTTGAAGCTATCTTCTTGTGTAGGTGTCGGCTTTATTGTTTGGTATCGTACAGGAGTTTCCGTCGGACGTATAAGCGGTGCCGTTGGAGGAGTACCAGGTGCCGGATGGGAGATTGTATTCTGAGCCGACAAAGGCAAATTTCTCCCCAAGGGACAAATGAGTAAGGGTGGAGCAATCCTTAAACATTGCGTTCATATTGGTAACTTTACTGGTATCAATAAGAGACAGGTCCAAGGCGGTCAGTCCGCTACAATTATAGAACATCCAACTCATATTCGTTACTTTCTGTGTATCCAGAGGAGACAGATCTAAAGCTGTCAGTCCGCTACAATTATAGAACATATCACTCATATCCGTTACATTCTGGGTATTTAGAGGAGTAAGGTTCAGAGATGTGAGTTTTTCGCAGAGACCAAACATACCGGACATATTTGTTACTTTATTGGTATTAAAATGATTAAGATTTAGGCTGGTCAGACTTGTACATGCATAAAACATACTGTTCATATCGACAACTTCATTTGTATTAAAAGAATCAAGATTTAAACTTTCCAATGAAGTACAAGCAAAAAACATAGATTTCATTTTAGTTACATTTGAGGTATTTAGCGATCTAAGGTCCAGATTAACAAGGCTACTACAACCAGAAAACATATTTGACATATCCGTTACATTTGAGGTATCTACAGGGAATTTAATATACGTAAGATTTGAACACCTGTTAAACATATAACTCATGTCAAGGTTTTTACTCATATCTATAGGACTTAAATCCAAATTAATTAAACTACTACAACCTTGAAACATACTTGACATAAAAAGGCAATTACTTGAGTCCAGATTATTTAGTTCGATCTCTATCAGCTTTGATTTATTATAGAAAAGATATGGACATACATTAGGAAGAACAACTTTTTGACCCGAAATTTGAGTTGATACTTTCATAACAGTTCCTTCCATCCATGCAACGACTCCGCCATCTCCATCAGCATCTACATCAATTAATGTCGCAGAAGCAGGCATAGCTTCATCTGTAAAGACAACTTTTGTAGCTGTATCAGGAATCAAATTATTAAAATACTGTTTCCCAGAAGTAGTGTTTGTATCTTTTATTACGAACGTTTTTGTCTTTGCATACAGATCTAAGTCAGAGAAAATCCCGGATAAAGGCAATCCATTATTATCTGTTTCAATTTTTGAAGTACATTGAGAATCTAAGTACCATGTAACAGCAGTATTTCCAGGAAGTTCATATTTTCCGGACACAATTTTTCCAGAACCATTTACAACAATCTCATTTTCCGAGCTTCCATCTGCGAAAGTCAGCCCATTTCCATGATAAGTAATGGTATAACCCAGTGGATTTTTGCCTGGTTTAGACGTGCTGATGGAAATATCCGGTACCGGCCGTTCGTCATTAGACATACTATCATCCCATGTTTTAGTAACAGTTACTACTCCGGATGTCTTGGAATCTTTAAAATCATATACTTTCCCGGAATCACTGCTTTTCTGAGATCCCGTTTCCGCAGCCACATCATTCGTATTACTTACTTTCGAAAATTCTATCGGGGGGGGGTACTACCAGAATTAGTAATATCCGCGGAGACTGGCACTGCTGCCAGAAGAGAGAGTCCCAGGATCATGCCTGAGAACCAGGTTTTTAAGTTACGCAATTTCATAATACAGTCCTCCTTGAGATTTATTATTTGTCCGTAATATGACAAAATTTGCTTTTCCATTAATGTCAATTGTTATACATTTGCGGCGAAAACCCCGATGCTTGCGTCGGGGATGAAAGCCGCATAAATAAAGTTAAAAGTATCTTTTTCTTTACTGCCCCGAAAAAAAAGGGCTTTTTTTTCGTATGAAAATCTTTCCTTCCAAAAACATGGTATCCTGTGTCAAAGATCAATGAAACGGAGGAAAGAAGCCATGCAGGAGAAGATCCCGGACCTGAAACAATTCCGCAAAGAGTCAAACCGCCATGTACTGGTACTGGAAGCGCAGGTCTCCGAACAGGATAAATATAAACTGATCCATCTGTCCAACAACGTCCTACGGACTGCTGGAAATGACCTGACCGGCGTGATGAAGAAAAACTATGACCAGCTGGTCCGCACAAAGAGATACCGGCACCTGCAGTCCCTGTATGGGAAGGCAAAAAAAGCCAAACGTGATAAAGAATTGAAGGCTGTCGGTGCCGAAATGAAGCAGATGCAGGAGGAATATCACGTGACTTGGGAGTTCTGCCGCCAGTCCATGATAAGGATAAATAAGCAGTACCATCTCAATTCCATCTTTGCCCTGACACAGGCAGAGGATGTCTGGAAGGGCGTGGAGGCCTGTCTGTACAGGGAAGGAAAGACCCTCCATTTCAGGAAATACGGGGATCATCCGGAGATCCGGGCAAAACAGGCCGTACGCGGGATCATCGTCCGTTTGGACGGCGGCAGCCTGAGTTTCAGGATCGGGGACATCACGCTCTTTCCCATCATCAATAAGCCCAGGCATACAAAGACAAGATGCGGGCATGATACCGGCGTAAAAGAGGCCCATGATCTCTTTGCTGAGGAAGAGATCGCAGCGGTATGCCATTATCTGGAAGACCCGGAAACAGCCGACCGTGCTGCACTGGAACTGTTCCGTAAAAAAGGGGAACTCATGGACACTTACCGTCCCTGCTATGCGTCCCTTTGTTTTAAAGAGATCCGCGGCAGGGTGCGCGTGTTCATCCACCTCACCATTGAGGGCCTGCCAAAAACCAAACGCCGGAAAGATGGAAGCCGCCGTCACCAGCTGGGCAGGGGTGTGGTTGGCTGCGACATCGGGCCGCAGACCATCGCCTGTACTTCCAAAAAGGAAGTCATCTTAAAGAACCTGGCAGAGCGGGGCATGTCGATCAAAAATAGGGAGCAGAAGGAAGCTGCCATCCAGAGGAAGATGGCCCGTTCCAGACGGGCCATGAACCCGGAAAATTACAGGGAGGACGGCACCATCCGAAAAGGGAAAAAGACCTGGAAGAAGTCCAGGCGGTACCGGAAACTCCAGAAGCAGTACCGCAATCTGAGCAGGATCGCTGCCGAGAACCGGCATTTTGCCATCAATGAGGACGTGAACCATATCCGGGAGCTTGGGAATGTGTTCGTGACAGAACCCGGCAACGCAAAGAAGATGCAGAAGCGGGCAAAGAAGACGGAGCGCCAGGAGGAGCTGTCTGAAGTAAAGCAGAAAGACGGCACCGTCAAGATGATCCATAAGTACAAACGGAAAAAACGCCACGGACGATCCATCCAAAACCGGTGCCCGGGATATTTCCAGGCTCAGGTAAAGGCGAAGTTCGAGCGTTCCGGAGGAGTATATATCGAAGTCCCCTTTGACTATCGGGCAAGCCAGTACGACCATACCTGTGGCAGCTATATCAAAAAGCTCCTGTCACAGAGGATGTACTGCCTGTCCGACGGCACCAGGGTGCAGAGGGACTGGTATTCCTCTTTTCTTTTGTTCTGTATCGGGCACAGCCTGGACAAGATCAGCAGATATAAATGTAAGACTTATTTTGAGGCCATGTACCGGATGTACCTGGCACTGGAGCAGTATATCATTGAGAACCATATCAGGGTCATGAACAGCGGGATCAAAGCCGCCTGACTATAGACTGCGAGGGAGGACTGACTATGCCTTCCGCATGTTGAAAGAAACATGGAATGCGTCCGCTAATACAGCCGTCCCCCCGGATGGTTTTGGGCGCAAAGTGACGATGCTCTGGCAGAGAACTCTCTTCCAAAGCCCCTGCGGTGTACGGGGAGAGCCAGAATGCCACCATAAGAACCCTCGCTGCTTGCGGCGAGGAGTAGTCAGTCATATTCTCAGTAATCAAAAAAAGAAAGGAGAATAAGAAAAAATGAATAAGATTAAACTGCTAAAGAGGAGATAAGACTATGATTACAAGAGAAGAAAAAGAGCATATGAAAAAAACAAGGAAAGATTATTTTATTCGTGATTGAAATGCTGCTAAACTTCCTGTATGATCATATGTATCCCTATCCTGGTGTAAAATGTATAAGAAATAAAAGCAAAGGAGAAACAATTATGAATGATATGCAATTTGCCAAATATTCGTGTGACATAAGGGAAATCCTTGGAAACATGACAGAGAAAGATCAGTTCGCAAACCTTGTGAGAAATGCTGTCGCTTATGCAATATCAAACAGTAGTAGTCAAACTAATTGGATAGCGCGAGAGCTATTTATAGATGTGATTCCGGAAGAATTAATATCAGAAATATTCGATAAATAGTCTTTAATTGTAGAAAGAGAAATGCGTTCTTGATGGTTTCATCGAAAAACAAAGGAGAAAAATATAAGTAGTATTCGAAAAATGATTTTAGAATCGCGTTGATACCGGATATGAATGGCAGGTTTGGGATGTTGTTTAGTTTTCAGAATAACCATAGTTTCCCAAAAACATGTATGTTTATCAGGCAGTTTATATACTTATTGTGAATCTATTTTTATCCGCGGATACTCAGATACAGAGGAAATTACTGTATTTGAGTGTCTGCGGATTTTTATTTCTTGAGACAGCTTCTTTTTTTTATTAATAGTATCCCGTATTCATATTTTTGGTGTAATTAAAAAACGAAAGGAGAATATAAACAATGGAAAAACTGAAATTACTAAAAGGAGAAGTAGAGAAGATTCTTCAGGAAAATCATACTTCGAAAGAAAACAGACTTGCTTTTGCTAATGGCGTAATTTATGCTCTCGCAAATGTAACAACAGGTCTTAAAGGTAAGGAGAGGTTTCTTAGAGATTACACGGAAGGTATCTTGCATGCCGCGTATGTTCTGTATGAAAAAAAGATGTCTCTGGAAAAGTAGAAGAGTACATTCTTGTCTATACGACAAATACAGACTGCGGATACAGGGTAGATCGATGTTCTTCTCGGGAAGAAGCCGAAGAGCATATGGCGCAGTAGGCACTGGAAGAAATGAGTGAAACCAAAAAAGAATTCGGATATATGCCAACCTTGGTGTCATATGGAGGTTCTGAGACACATGTGGTCTTTAGAGAAAATGCAGATGATGAACTTCCTTCGGATGAGGTTTCACAGTACCGAATTTATAAAATCTGAAAACAAAGGAGAAACTTATGGAAGAAAACAAAACAAAAGAACTTATTAATGTGTTTTCTAATACATATGAACTTATTCGTCAGGCAGCGCATATTCTGGATCATGAGTCTATGACAAAAGTGTGTCAGCATGATGAGGATTTTCAAAATCGTGTTTTAGATCTCATCGTTGGCATTTGTCGCACTCGTGCATATACTGAGGTAGAATTTCAGGATTGGTCTCAATATGAAGAAGGGAAATCCTCTAATGGGGGCTGCTATATGTTCAGTGAGCACTATTATTACAGCGAGCAGTCAGATCTTTGGCATAAAGAATATGAAACATCCGCGGATTTTGAGTATTGTCCTGTATGTGGACGTTTTGAAAATCATATGAAGTATAACGAGGATGAGTTATTTGCAGGATATTCTTGTGGCAGATATACAGTGATTTCAGCAGCTAAACTGATTAATATTGTAATTCAGTTTATGCTTGATTACAAAGATGATGAAAAACATATGATGATAGTTAAGTAGGAGGAACATAACTTATGAAGATTACAAGAGACGGAAAAGAAATTGAATTAACAGCAGAAGAACTGGAAGAGGCTCATGCAGAATTTGTTACCAATTTCATGAGAATGACACTGGAAACTGACTTTGGTGTTTCGCCAGAAGATTCCCAGGATCTTGCGGAGCAGGCGTATGACAGATATTGCGAAGGAAACGGAGAAACGGAGTACGAGTGCATCGAAGCCGTATATTCTGAAAGCAATGATCTGGATGATGGCACCATGATCCGCCCGGCATACTGCGGAAAATGCTATTCCCATGTGAATGGTCATTACTGTGAGGAGAGACATGAATATATAAGCGAAGACTCCTGTTGCGATCATGTACATTCAGATGTTGTCTTTAAGGTATATACCTGCGGCGAATTTAAGGGATATTACTACATCGACGGATTTAAGACACAAGCGGATGCTCTTTTGGCTCTTTGCGAGATGTTCGGGTGCGGATGCGTAGACGATGTTAGAATGGAAGCAACAATAGAAGAGTAATCAGTTTTTCTTATATCCGCGGATACCCCAAATACAGCGATTCAGGCTGTGCGGGTGTCCGCGGATTTTTTATCATAATCCGCAAAGAAGACTCCATCTGAATCTCTGATTCAGGTGGAGAT
>ERZ1673698.2235-NODE-2235-length-14050-cov-5.611147_pt1 | contig 14050 bp, 17 predicted proteins | sample MGYA00580228_ERZ1673698 | MGnify/ENA primary metagenome ERZ1673698 (study PRJEB41218, sample SAMN15661768) | gut metagenome | host: Homo sapiens | place: Canada: London | collected 2015-08-20/2019-03-30 | study: EMG produced TPA metagenomics assembly of... | reverse complement strand
CCATGTACCTCCCCATCGCCGCAATCTTGTGCAGCGTGGGGAGTACATGAGGAACGGAGGGAACAAAGTACAACATTATAGCCGTTTACGGTGCCCACTGAACAACGCTTTTACGTACAGGGACAACTTTGAAGATTGTGTGCAAGGATGTTGGCGCTTGTTTGCATCGTTTCTTGTAGTGCCTTACAGCCTTGTCCTTATCTGTGAATGAAACGATAAGTTCACCGTCGCACCAGTATTCGTACTTAACACCCTCATGTGCAGACAGCATAGATGCCCCTTTCATGTTTGAATCAGGATATTCTACAAAATCATAGAAGCAACGCTTGCGCATATTCCAATCACACCAATCGTCATACTGATAACTGCAAGTCTTAAGTTCCTTTCTGTCCTTGTCTTCATTTCAAAATCAACCCGTCCAATTCGTGTGTACAAATCATCACAAGTCTTTGAAATAGAATCAAACTGCTCTCGACGTGTACCAATCTCGTCTTGCAAGTCATCGTTCAGGTCAAGTACCATGATATTGTACTTGTCCTGAATGGCGTTAGCCGAACCCATTTGCGGTTCGCTTGGAGTTTCAAACTCCATGAACTCTGCGACCATATTACCCCCAATACGCGAACTGATAGCACACCAACAGGCACCCGACTATGACGATTGCAACACCAGCGCGGGCAGTCCTCACCTTTTCCCAGTCACGCTGCCAACATGTACTGCAATCACCACTTTTCAGCGAGAAGTAAGTGATTGCCGTACCGAACAGAATAACCGCTATGCAAATCAGCATTTGTTCTCCACCATTCTGTCAACGAAATCAAAGAACTTGTACGCAGCTGTCCGTTTCGCGCATAGAATCGATTGCAGCCTTTCTCACTTTAGGCGTTACCATAGTCGAGAACCCGCTTTCAATGCCATCAATGTACTCGACAATTTCGAACACGAATTTGTTGGCATAAATCAAAAGCCCATCGCCACCAGTGTGTTCCTCCATAAGAAGATCTAATTGGCAATGCTTGTTAAGCATATACATGCTTCCGTCTTGATATGAATAAAACAGTTGACCATAGCACAGTCCTTTCAATCGGTTTTAGTATGCTGATATAGTATCATAAACCACTTGCTTAGTCAACCGTCACTTCAAGATTTATGGTTTCAAGTTTCTCCTTCACAGCAGCAGCAACCGCATCCGCAATCGCGCTAGGGTCGGCACCTACGGATTCTGCAAGCGTCTTGATAGCTTCGGTCTGCGCTGCCAGCGTTACTTGCATCTGCGTCACCTTGGCGTTCGTGTCATACACGTTGGTCAGCAGACCTTGGTTGCCGTCCTGTCCGTAGTACCATGCGCTGACCGCTTCATGCACGTCGCACAGCCTGCGCCATGCGTTGCGCTCACTGGGGTCGCCGTTATTGTCAAAACTCCAAATTTCATCAGGATTCATGTTCTCGTCACCATTCTCTACCAGATTTGCAAACTCTTCCCAACTGTAACCCCATCTGCTGAAATAGGGTATCGGGTCTGTATGGTCGCTGCCTCCCCATATCTCGGCGGCTCGCTTGTGCGTGATAAGCCTGTTCACTCCCCAACCATGAGCGGAAAGCCTTTCCCTGCACACGTCGGCGGCAATCTTTATGCCCCTTGCGAAGTCATCACGGTTGGGCGCTTCGCAAATCTCAATTCCCTCGACAAAGCGATTGCCGTTTCCAACCTGCCAACATAGGCGGTCGTATGGCACCGTGTGATAGCACGTGTTCCAATCCGAAACCAGATGAACCGCATAATCGGGATTGTCCGACCAATATGAAACGTGATTCGCAGCAGTGGCACCGACGTTCGCCGTGCTATGCACGCATAAATAGCTTGGATTCAGCGCCCCATGCCCATAGGCAACTATCCGTTCAACGATACTCATTTCGCACCTCGGGTGAAGTACGAAAGAAACGTGTTTTCCGATAGCTCCGGCGCAAGCAGCGCGATGTTCTCCAAAATGCTCGTCAGTTCGGTAAGGCAGATGAAAGTGCATACGCCGCCAATCATAGGAATGTCAAACCCCAAATCAAGACACCCCATAGCGTACTCGCAAAGACACGCAAGAACCACGGCGAACATGAACCCGATTTTGTGGAACAAGCCATCCCGCATCTTAGAGGAATCCAGCGCCTTGTTCTTCGCCGCTTGCGCGATTCCCGTTACCACGTCCATAACGATAAACGCGATAACGATGACGAGCACGTGCCAATCAACGTTAAATCCTTCCATGAATCCTCCTTAGAATCCCAGATAGTCAAACACGTTATTGAAGAACTCTCGCGTCTCAATACTATCGAAGAACACGCTGCCCTGCATGTACAGCTTGCGAACGCTTCTCAACACCACGCTAGACTTCTCTATCATAAGCAGGTTAGGCTGCATATCTGATTTTGTCAAGACGTAAACAAGCGCGTCTTTCGGGTACCTGCGCGACACGTAGTAAACACCCTCCGTGTAGTCCACCCAAACACCGACCGTCCTGTTGTCGAACCGCAACGCGAAGTAGAATCGCGCTTCCTCCGACTTCTTGGCGATGAACTTGTCGTTGTCATCGTAGAACATGTTTCCGACTGCATAGTCATAATACGACGTTCCGCGTATCATCTGACCAAACCTAGTTTTGTCAACGTGCGCCCTGAACCTTTCGCTCTGCACAATCTCAACGCACATGTACCCCTTGTGCGCCATGAGGAATCGCTTCCCTTTTCTCGGCTTCAACCTCCATCCTATGAAGTACGGATTGGTGAGTGCCACGGCGTTAGCCATGAACATAACCTTAACCCTGTCCTGAAATCGGTCAACCGTGTTGTAGAAGTCTTGGAACTGCTTCAACTCGTTCTGCAAGTAATGCAGCGAACCCTTGTCAATGATGAACTCGTCAAATCCTATCATATCAACGTCGGGATAGGGTACGGACTTTTTGGTCAGTGCGTTTGCCAACGTGATAAAGAAACATAGCACGCGCCATTTCTCTGGCTTTTCATCACCTATCGCAACCTTTCTGGTGTACCCTTTCATTCCCTCAACTTTGAACTCCCACGATGGAAAGCGTTCAACAATATCCTGAAAGAACTCCTGCCTGTCATCGAACTCCGACTTGTATCTGCGCAAGTATATGAACTGCTTGCCAGTCTTTATGAAATGCCTGATTCGCTTGTACTTGAAATCATACGTCTTGCCAGTGCCACGCCCGCCGATAACGAAGTTGAACATGGCATTGCGCGTCATAATGTCGTGAGAATCATAATACATGCTCTCGCTCATAGATACCGTCTCACCTCCCAATAATACATATTGCGGGGATAGTTCCTAGCATCTGTTGTCGTTTGATTCGGCCCATCACCAGGGCCGCCATGTCCCCAAAGTTCATTGTTCCCCATGTACAGTTCAACGTGGTCAAAAGAACTGTTATAACCGTTCCACATGATAAGCACCAAGTCCGCAGGCTGCATATCCTCGATAGGCAGGTTGTCGCCAGAATACCCGCTTACCACCTTGGTGCCCTTTCCGGCCATTGCGCCAGTCCATGTTCCCACGTCGATGCTTGCAACTTGTTGGTACGCAAACCAGACGGTAGATGAACAGTCACCATATCCGCTGCTTATCGGGTCAAGCCTTCCTGCGCCCTGCGAATATGCAAATTTGTTCTCCCATGAGCGGTACAGGTCGCAAATCGCGTTCTGCGCTTCGCTGCCGGTCTCGGTGCCGCCACCCTCGTTTCCTCCTTCAATGTCTGTCCCATCAGCGTTGTACCCATTAACCCACATCTGACCCGATGCAGGGTAAAATACCACCCCTTTTGCGTACTCGTCTCTCCCATATAATATGAGCATGTCGCCATTTTGAATTATGTAACCTAGCTTGCTTGTCTCTGTGCTAATCCCAGGATTGTTACCCCCGGGCGTTGTGTCAACGTCTCCGCTCTGACCGAAATCTGGCGGTTCGCTCTCGCCATCCCAATCCTTCAATCTCTGGTACACGGTATTGTAACGGTTCCTGTACTGCCCAAGAACGCCGTGGTTCATGCAAACGGTGTAAACCCTGTCGAGGTCTGCATTACCCCCCGCCGTCGCGACAACCTGTCCTGCGCTTGCTGGTGATTGGTGGTACATGCTCATTGCGAATATCAACGGTTTCGGGTATGACTGGCTCATGCCCCAGCCCTCTAGCGTCGAAATGTAGCCCTCGAAGTCCGCTATTGCCTGATTCTCCTGAATGACGTGGTTTTCCTCCTCTTGGAAAACTGAAATGATGCTGTTTCCTTCGTCCCTGTTCAGGTATCGGCTAGTCCACCACGTACTTCCAGCGTCATGGGATTCGATGTCGGAGCGCAACGAAGCAGCCAACTGCCCGTAGGCAGTTGGCATTTCGTTCTTCACTCGGTTAAGCAGTGCGGCAGCCCGTGTACCATACCATTGCATCATGCCGATGGTGACTGGGTCGTTGTAGTTCACGGCAGTCCAATTCCAGTTAGATTCCACCTCGCCTATGACGTACATGGCGTAATAGCATATGGTTCTGGTATCAGGCATCCGTCATCAGCTCAATCCGTAGATGAACATGGCGTTGCCGCCAACAGTGTAGCCAGACGTGATAGGTTCTGTTGCACCGAACGTAATCTCGATCGTTCCATCAGTGTTCAAAGTGGCGTTCATGCCCACGGTTATCGCCGCCGCGCTAACGCAAAGCACAGTTCGCAGCTTTCTCGTCGGTCGGTACTGTGCAGGCAGCTTGTAACTAAGCTTTTTCACTTCGTCAATAGCTGCCGAAGTGTGCACAACAATCTCACCAAGCGAAACGCAGATGAGATTCGCCTTTGCGTTCAGAATCACGGACACGGAAAGCGTCTCCGTCATGTTCGTGAAATTGACGTTCTCCTTAGTCAGCACGGTAGGCGCGACGTTGACGGCATCGTTCACCATCTTTGGCGATGCCGCCGTGCCGGTCGAAGCCGCCGCCGTCCCGCTGTCCACCACTTTCAGATGCCCGAAATTCGTGGGCGAACCCTGACCGTAGGTGTTCGCAGTGCTCGCGTGATTGGTTGGAGCCTTGCCCGTCTGCAAATTGGAAATGTCTCCTTCTGCGACACCCACGCGCGTAACCAGGCTTGCAACATCAGTCTTGTTTTTGTCTGCTGTACCTTCTACCGTGGTCACGCGCGAGGTGAGCGAAGCAATGTCGCTCTTGTTCGTCTGCGCAAGCGAAAGCGCGTCACCGGCGGTTTTCCGCACGCCCGCAATCTGCGTACCGTGCGTCTCAACCGTGGATTCGAGCGCCGCCACGTCGCCCTGCACCTGCCGCATCTGCGTCTCAACCGTGGATTCGAGCGCCGCCACGTCGCCCTGCACCTGCCGCATCTGCGTTTGCAGCGTGCCGACGTTTGCATTGGCGTTCGTGATTCCGTTTGCATTCGCTTTCATCTGCGTGTCAATCTTTCCCATTGCGGCGTTGTACTGGTCACGCAGGTTCGGCTTGTCAGCCGAAGCGTACAGGTCAAGATTGTAGTTCGGCGTGTATTCCGTAGCCATCATTCACCCCTTCTACGATGCTTGCTTGAAGTACACAATGCCGTTGGCCGTGACCTTCGCTTCGGAAAGCTGCGCCACGGTCAGGTTTTTGTCGGTTGACTGCGGGTTGAACGAAGACGCGCTCAAACCTGCCACTTCTTCTTCCAGCGATGCGATGTCGGTCTCGTTCGCGTTCGCCTTCGACAGCGCGCTTTCCGCAGTGCTCTTCGCGGTCGATGCCGTCGACGAAGCGGTGTTCGCTGCTGACGATGCAGAGGCTGCTAAGTCCGCGTTCTTCTTCATTTGCGTGTCGATTTTCGTCATCGCGGAATTGTACGCGCCCGTCAAGTCCGGCGCGTCTGCATCCGCGTACGTGGGTAAAGCGTAATTGGTTGTCGGCGTTCCAGCCATTGTCAATCTCCTTTCACAAAGCAACCATCACGAATCTCACCGTTCGCTAGAATCGAACAGGTAAGTTTGCCATTCAAAGGCGGGGCGTTCTCATACGTGACACCTTCTGGCACAAAATCCTCGCCCACGAGGTACCCGCTGAAAACCGCCAACCCGCGAACGTTCAACCCGCATTCCGCAAGCTGGTCAACGGTCAAGTCAAGCTGCGCGAGCGTGTCAACGGTGATTGCATGTACCGTAACGTCGTTGAAGAAATCTCTCATTGCGCGAACGTTGTCCGTGTACCTGCCAACCGTGACGTTCCAGATAAGCAAGCCAACCTGCAAACCCGCAATCAGGTCACGCAACTCCTTGTCCAGCTTGGCAATTTCCGAATCCGTGTACCCTTCAAGCTGTTCAGTCTGCGCTACCTGCTCCGCATGAATCTGTCTCTTGAAGTCATCGAACACAACCGTGGTCACAAAATCGCTGTCGATGTTGGCAATCTTGCCGAATAGACAAGCAATTTGCTGCTCTACGGAAAGCGATTCATCGTACACAAGCGGCGTTGTAATTTGATTGCATGTTCGACCGCCACCAAGGAACGGATAGTAGATTCCCATAAATCTCACCTCCCTAAAGAGCATTCCAATAATCCGTGTATATGCCCATGAAAAGTTCGTTCAAATCGCCAATCACCATCATGTCGATATTGAGGAACGTGTCACGGAACTGCATGAGGGCTTGTGCCTTGGTGATACCCGATATACCGCTCACGTGCGTCACGTAATCCTCCAATGTCTTTGAACTCGCCTTCGTGGTGTCGCTTGCTTCGCTGTCTGCACTGCTATCCTGTGTGCTGGTGCCTTTAGCGGTGGTGTTGCTGTTGCTGTCAGTTAGGTTGGTGGCGTAATCCTCATTCCCAGAAAGCTGCATCTGCGGAGTTGCGCTGACAACCGTCCTTGCCGTGCTGTCTGTGTTGTTGACTGTATCGCTCGTGGCTTTCGTGTTCGTATTCTCCGTGCGCGAATAATCCCTAGACTGGTCTGATGTTCCTGTGGTGCTTCCCTCGGTACGCATATCATAGTTGCTAAAGGGGTCAAAATCAAGCAGTGCGCTCTTGTACAACTGATTGTAGAACGGCATAATCTCGTTCATTTTGCGGTTCAGAAAACGCCTGAAAAGCGCGGGAGTCTCCTGCCCAATCTCTCGAAAGAAGAAATGCTCAACAATCTTCGCGTTCAGCGGCGCACGGTATTCTTCATCGAAAATGGGATATTTGTCAAGCCCCAAATCGAATCCGTTTTCGACAAGCGAACCAAGCTCAACCGTGAATATAGCCCCTCGATGATACGGAACACCGCATTCGCCATCTTCATACAAACTCATAGCCCCACGCCCCCTTCCGATTGAATCTCTGGGTCAACCATAAGAAGCGTGTTCATGTTGTCGGTAGAAATGTCCTTGTTCATGTCGCACCAGACCTCAAGCCCGTATTTGCGGTTGATTTGCCTGCACGCTTCACGCCTGCAATTCAGACGAATAAGCCTGTTCGCTTCAATCTGCCCGTTGTTGGCTTCCACCTCTGCGGATTGCACGCGCTCCGCTTTGCTGATGTTCGTGTTCTCGATGCCGAAGTACGTCATAATCTCTGCCCATACGGTCTGCTTCGCCTTTAGCAGCTCTGGCGTGATGAACGGCGCGCCAGAACTAAGATAGGTGATCTGCGACGGGTCGAACATTCCGTCAGCGCCAACGATGATAGGCTCGTTGCCCGCATACTGCTTCATAAGGTTCTGAATGGTCAACCGCTGCGATTCAGGGACAACTGCGAATATCGGCATCTTCTGGCTCATAAGGTTCACGTCCACGGTTCTGTCAATGTCCGCAAGCCTACGCGCGTAGATTCGCATTGCGTTAATGTCTGGTCTGCGCAGATAGTTGTTCCATATCGGCACACATTCCGTTGACTTCAAACGGCGATGAAACCCGTTTGTGCCGTATGCGATATACGCAAGCGGATTCTGGTACATGTTGATTTGCCCAGACGGTGCGCCCATCGTAGAGAAATAAGCATCGTACTCGTCATCCCAGAAAAACACGCTCATTCCGCGATTGAAAAGTGTCAGTTCGAGAAAGCGCTGGTCAATCTCCGTCGGCAATCCCTCCCAACGGTATATCGCGCAAGCCATCTGCTCCAACATTTCATAGTACATGCGGTACTGCAAGTTGTTCATTTCAGCAGACTGCCACGTGTTGCGCTTGCCCTTGCGATTCCTTCCCATCAGTAACGCACCCCCTTCACAGGCTCGTTGTCGGCTAGGTCGATCTTGTACATTTTATCAGGGTCGCTCCAAACTGTCACGCCCTTTTCAAAAATGCCCCTGATGCTCTCCTTGAACAGTTCGGGAACCTCGCTTGTCGAAAGCGAAACGCTCTGCATCTTCCAATACGTGAAGTTCTCCATGCACTTCAAGTTGGCGGGCGGCACAATCCAGCGGTTCACGTAGTAGCCGTATCGCAGCCAGAAATCGCCAACCTGACGCAGGAAGTTCAGCTTCAACCTCTTGAACTTCAACCGCACGCCCATGTACCCCCTGCAGAAGTTGAACGCATCGCCGCCGTTCTGTCCCGAAGTGGACGGCTGCGTGAGCCGCGCATCCTGAACCTTTGCCTGAATGCCCTGAATAGCCGTCTCGTAGTCCCCGTTCGCGGCGTACACGGCATAGTCATAGTTCGTGTCCCTCATGTACCCCTGCAAGCCGATGTTGTTCTGCGTGGTCGCGGTAGCCGCGCCAACCTGCGTCGCGGTAGTTCTGTTAATCCAGTCGGCGTTCAGCGCGGTGTTCGCACCAGCGAGCGCCATGTTGGCAACGTCCGCGGCGGCACCGCCGAAGTTTCCAGATGCAAGGCTGCCAACAGCGCCAACGCCAGACGAAATCATGGACGAAGCGCCGTTCCACAGGTTCTTCTCCTGCGATATTCCGCTCAATGCCCAGTTCGCCTGATTGGCTACCTGCTGGTTCGCCCATGCGTTCTGCATGTTCGCCCCGCTCTGGTTGAACGAAAGCTGCGCTGCCGTAAGCGCCTTTTGCTGTGACCAATCTGCTGCGGCGAACTGATACGCAAGCCTGTTTCGGTTCGATGCCATATAATATATGTACTGATTGTTCACAAGCGAGAATTGCGGAAAGTTGCTGAACTGAATGGCTATGTCCAAACCCTCTTGATTGTACTCCGAATGCGGGAACGATTCGCCATTGGGAAGATAGTAGTTAGCCTGAACGCTGCCGCCAACCCCATTGGCTGCGTTGTACCCCGTCACGTATGTATAACCTCGAATGTCGGGCGGTGCCACAACCGTCTCCGTGACAATAAGTATGCTGTCCTGACCTTGGTACGAGTTAATCTGCAAGCATTCGGGCTTCAGCACAATCTCGCCGCCGTTGTACGCCGTCATTTCGATAACGCAGTACGGTGACGTGTAGAACTTCAAAAGGTTCTTGTACCGCTCGGGAATATGGAACATGTCCATAACGTGCGTCACGTGCAACGATGTGATGTCCTCGGCTGGTGTCTCTGGCATACGGAGCATAGGGATTCCCGCAACGGTCGTTTCCGTGGCGTTCTGAACGAAACGTGCAGGAACCAGCGTGACCATGCTGATGCACTGCGAAACCCACGGCGCATCTTGCAGCTTCTTCATCAACTCCAAGAAGTTCTCACTGTTGCAAGCGTACACCGCCGAACCAGACGGCATACCGTCGTTGACGGAACCAGTAGCCGTTTTGAGCGTCGGGTTTGACACGCTGCCGAACCCAGCAGTTAAATCAGCGGTGCACATGATAACGATGTACGGAGGTTCATTGAGAAAGTTGTCGATTGCGAGGTCTGTAATCTCGTACTCGTCACCTATGTTCAAACCCTCCGCATCTGTCATGTACTCCGAAAGGTTGTAGACGGTGCTGTTCTCATTGGCGATTCCGATGTGACCCTTGTTCACGTAGCAAAGGTCGAAGCTGATTCTGTCGTAGTATGTCATCCACACGTCAAGCTGCACGTTCACCTGCGTGGTGTTCGGCGCTATGTACTTCGCGTCGTTCACGAAGTAGTAGAAAACGTCTGGCTGTCTGCCGCCAGACGGTGGTACGGGTTGCAGCGGATTCTTCACAACCATGTAGTTGCAACGTGTAACCATGTCAAAGGGCGCGTTCACGCGGATAGGCTCGCCGTATCGAAGATATACAAGCCCGTTCAGCGTGAACGCATACCCGTCAACGGAACGGGACGCGAAATAAGCGTCCCGCTCCTTGTCGGAATCAAAGCGCACCACATCGCGGTACGAAGAATCCCACGGCACGTTGCACATGAGAATAGACGTGTTCGGTGTCCATACCGAATAGTTAAACCTATTCTCATACTCATAGATGTTCTCTGGCAGCCCAGGGAAATCTTGTGCCATGACTTACTCCTCAGCCTGCGGGCGTGTACGCCTTGTCGATGCCGATAACCAAATCCTTGTGCTGGTACACCTGCTCACCCATCGCAACCGTCGGGTCGATATAAGTGCTAGTCGCGGTAACGGTCACGTTCTCCGCAACCTCGTCTGCATCGACGTGCAGCACGCCCTCTGCGTCAACGAAAGTTCCCATCTTGAGACGAACGCCGCCGCTCTCAACGCCCGTGTTGTTCGCGGTGATCGCGAACGTGCATCCCTGCGACACCTCGTACCCCTCGGTTTCGGGAGCAACAGTGCCCTGAACCGTGGCGATAAGGCGCGTCTTTTCACCGCGCTTTGCAAAAACGGGCTTCACTCCGTCAACCTCCGCGTAATCAAGCGTAACACCAGTTGCCTTAATGGCGGGAACGGTCACGCTGGTACCAGCTTCGGTAGTGAACATGACGGCGTTAACAAAGCGAGACACGGAATAGATGCCGTGGTGATGCAGCCAGTAGTTCCACGAAATCGCCTTCGGGTTGCGGATGCTCTCGAAGTCAATGAGCGTGTCCGCGCACATGAAGAAGTCGCGGTCGCAAAGGATGGCTTGGCAACCGTCGATGCCGAAATCGTCAACCTCGACAACGCGCATCTTGAAGTCCGCTGCGGATGCGTTGAACGCGAACGCGATAACGTTAACGTCGAGCATGGCCACGAACTCGGGAGTTGCGAACAGAACAAGGTCATCATTGTTCGTGAACGTGGGAGCGCCAGCGGCGTTGTACCGGCCAGAAAGGAAGCGCATCTTGCCCGCCATAGCACGCACGGCTTCGGTGATAGCCATAGCGTCATCCTGCTTCTCCGCACGGCTGGCGGCTGCGGATGCGTCTGGCACCTGCACCTTGTAGAAACCGTCGATACGCGCGTACTCCGCGAACAGGTTGCGCATGATAAGGTACTCGTCCCAGTAGTCGGACGTGTACGGCGTTTCCATGATGCGCCCAACGAGGTCTTGCAGACCATAATCGGTAAGGAAAGCACGACGCAGAAGCATGTCGTTGATGGTCAACTCGTAGTAGTCCTGACGGTTGATGCTGTGAAAGTTGCTCATAACGTTGGGCGCGTGGCAAGCGAACACGTCATCATAGCACTTGTTAGGGTCGTAGCGCTTAGCCTGAACGAGCGTGGTGGCAAGTTCCTCGATAGTCTCGCCGTACAGCATCATGCCGCGCTTGAACTGCGCGAGCGGGTTAGTCCAAACCTTGCTCTTGATTACAACGTCTCCGATGCGGTTCACAAGCGCGTCGATGAACTCGTTCATCATCGGTCGATATTCAAGCAGGTTGTTCACCGTATCGGTAATGTCGCCCTGCGTCGCAGCAGGGATTCGCTGCTGATACGCGAACGACGCATCAGTGCGAATCGCATTTAGAATCTGCACATTGGTGGCATTAAGAGTTTTAATAGTTTTAGTTGCCATTGTTCATGTCCTCCTTCTGTTCATCAGTAAACAGATTGTCGATATGGCACACAGTGCCATCATCGTCAACGTCCTCGACAACAACGCCATCACCATCGGCTTCCCCGTTGTTGTCTGCTGGAATCTGCATCAACAGGTCATAATTGCGTGCTTTGAGACTTTGAATGTCCGCTTTCATCGCTGCTTCGGAATCGGCGTACTCCTGCATACGCGCTTCTGCAGAACTGCGGAACTCGTCTGCATCGGCGTTCTTTTTAGCCATGTCGTTCAAGAACGTTTCTGCGGTGGCGTACTCGCCATCCTCCATGCGCTCACGAAGCCATGCCAGCAAAGATTCCAAATCCATTGCTTCTCCTTCCATACATACAAATAGCCCCCGCCATCTGGCTTTAACCGCGGCGAGGGCTGACTGTGCTGGTGATATTGCCATTCCCGAAACGCCGCCGCTGCTAATGCGGCTCGCACTCGTGCGGGCGGTATCACCCGTAGCAACCCCGCATCGGTCATCGTCCAGACGGATTGGGTATCACCATCCTCAACATATATCGTAACAGCCGTGCTGTCAAGCGTTGTTTTCAACTTCCAACAAAGAAACAGAATTAAGATAGCCATTGATGAACTGCGATATTGCGATTCGCACAAGGTACGAAATCGGCAGATTTTCAGTATCGCTAATCTCCTTCAATTGCTGGTACACGCTTTCATCAATCCTGAAACTTCTTTCAATCATGCTTGAACCTCCAATCATGTTAGCGTAAACGTAACGGGCTCAAGTACAATCCCACCACGCACGTGCCGCGGTCTAAGTTTCCCAAACAACTGCAAACCGCGCTTGAAATTGTCAAACGTCACCATTCTTTTCAATTCTTCTGGCATCCCTGCGCACTTAACATCATCGAACGGGTCAACATCAACCATAGTATAAACGCCGTCCACCATTTTCCCTACTTGAACAATTCTCTCCATATACGTCTTTGCCCTGATATATTTCGCCATGCTGAAATTGCTCTCGTGCTTCCACGCGCCCAAACGTGTAGGGTGCACCTCCAAACCCTCGGGAATGTCTGCGCCGCAAATGTGTATGCTGTCCGTGTCACAGTACATGAACCTATCATACACGCTTTGCGCTGCATTGATAGTCTTGTACCTAGCCCATGCGGTGATGAAACAACCCATAGGCGTGTACACGGGCTCGCGTGTCTCTTTCTCTCCCAATCTGTACCCAACTGAACCGTCCTCTTTCAAGTAAGGCAGTTTCGGCGTAACGTCGGGGTTTGTGGCGAATTTGCCATAAAGTGCGTTTAACATGAGCTTCGCAAGCTGTCGCAAACCTCCCGTTGTAGTTTCTTTAATGTGCATCCAATAGTCTATGTACTCTTTGAACAGTCCAGTGGCTTGCTCAAACATGTACCCGCCGTTGTACGAAAACACCGTCACGTCGTACTGCTGCATAAGTATTTCCAAGTCTATGTTGGTCAAAGCCAACTCAACTGTTCCCTCCGTGTCATGTATGTACTCCGTTTCGGAGTAGAACGGGTTGTTCTTAATCTGCAACGTTGGGAGGTGGTCGGGCTTCAACTTGCAATAGCAAGTGAGGAATTGAATGTACAGGGGATATTGAGGATTGTCCTTGTACTCTCCGTGGAAATATATCGGTTGCCCGATTGGCAACGGTCTGTTGTACATAACGTCGGGGTACAACGAGTTAACGTCAAACGCAGCCCCGTAGCCCTGCAACCTGTCCTCGTGTTCCTCGTCAGCCTGAAACATAGGGCTCGCATATGTGTAGCCGCCGCGATACGCCTTGCGTATCATCGCGTCCATTTCCAGATGAATCTTCGGGAACCAGTCATCCCACTTCGATCCTATTATGTCCTTGTACCCATTTAGCGCGTCGCTTCCGATGGTTAGCCTGTCAAGCCCTTTGCCGAACTGCTGATGCAGCGCCCTAGCGACAATCTGAACGTCGTTCCTGATGTAGTCTCGTTCCTGCGGGGTCAACTCGTGACCTATAGGTCGGTACTCCGTATAGTCAAGATCCAACTTGGATATGGGGAGGTCGAAAGCCTTTGCAATCTGCGATACCTTCATGGGGAGTTTCTTCAAGCTGTCTTTGAATGTGCAGGTTAGCGCTTTCTTCTTGCCATTCTTCTCAAAGCACACCTTCATTTGATAGAACTTGCCCATGTTTGATATGAGCGTTT
>ERZ1673698.2199-NODE-2199-length-14262-cov-32.250933_pt1 | contig 14262 bp, 6 predicted proteins | sample MGYA00580228_ERZ1673698 | MGnify/ENA primary metagenome ERZ1673698 (study PRJEB41218, sample SAMN15661768) | gut metagenome | host: Homo sapiens | place: Canada: London | collected 2015-08-20/2019-03-30 | study: EMG produced TPA metagenomics assembly of... | reverse complement strand
AGAAGATTGGCGGCACTCGGCAATTTGAAAGCAAGTTTTCATTGCGCTCGTTTGCATAATCTTTGCAGAAGATTGGCGGCACTCGGCAATTTGAAAGCAAGTTTTCATTGCGCTCGTTTGCTTTATCTCTGTACAAAAAAGGCAGCAAGATGCCATGTTGAAATTAATATATAGCATAAACTTATTTACAACACATGAAGCCACGCAGAACATCACTCAAAGATCTCGCCGACCATCTGGGCGTGAGCATAGCTACCGTATCAAGAGCTTTGCGAAACAGCCATGAGGTGGGAGAGGAGATGACACGAAAAGTGAAAGAGCTTGCCAAGCAGTTGAACTACCGTCCCAATCCCTTTGCGCAAAGCCTTCGCAAGGAAGCGCCAAGGGTCATTGGAGTTATTGTTCCCAACTTGGTAACCCATTACTATGCAGCTGTGCTTGATGGTATAGAAGATTATGCCTCCAAACAAGGCTACTCTGTTATCAGTGCCAACAGTCATGAGGACCATACATGCGAAGAGCGTGCCCTCGACAACTTCCTTAATATGCATGTGGAAGGCATCATCGCCTGTCTGGCACAGGATACTGTGGATTATTCCCATTTCGAACAACTCTATGACATGGGCATACCGCTCGTATTCTTTGCCCGATGCTGTCTCGAAGACAAGTTCTCGCAGGTGGTGGCTAATGGAGATGTTGCAGCACAGGAAGCCACTCAGCACATGATAGAGACGGGCTCCAAGAGGATAGCCTTCATCGGAGGACCAAATAATCTGGATATGGTACGCCGACGCAAACATGGTTATCTCGAGGCTTTGCGTGAAAACCGTATCACGATAGACCGACACCTTGTGGTGTGCGACAAGATAGACTTCGAGGTGGCTCGCAATAATACCCTCCGACTGCTTGAGGGTCCCAATCCGCCAGATGCCATTCTTGCCTTTAATGACATCATCACCTATGCTGCCTTTGATGCCATCAAGGCCAAGGGACTTCGCATACCTGAAGATGTGGCCATCATCGGTTTCACCGATGGTGATGCTGCTGCCTTTGTTACTCCTCGTCTCACTGCCATTATGGACAAGGCGCACGAGCAGGGTGCAAAAGCCTGCGAACTGCTCATGAGAAATATCAATGGAGATAATAAAATATATAAGGAGGTGGTTCCGATGATTCTCAAGATACGCGAAAGTTCTGAGAAGCTTTAAATACCCCACCTGCCTGCTACCGAATAAACCTAATAACGACAACTAAAACCTGATGCTCATGACGCTAAAAACAAATACTACATTCAAGACACTACTAATTCACGTATTTTATGTCCTGGCCCTCTGTCTGTTGACTTCGACAGCAAGGGCTGCGAATGAGGATATAGAGTTCAACCGTCTCACCAACCGGGACGGACTGAGCAACAGTCATATCAATGCCATCCTCAAGGACAACAAGGGATATGTGTGGTTTGGAACACAGGCAGGACTTGCCCGCTATGACGGATTCCGTGTCAAGATGTTCCTGAATAATAATATCAGTTCAGCCTCCCTCCCCAATAACTCGGTGGATGAAATCCAGCAGGATGCCATTGGTAACTTGTGGATTCATACCGATATGGGCTACTGTATCTATCAGTATGAAAAGGAGCAGTTTGACCGTAAACCGGAGAACTGGCTTGAAAAGCGACTCGGCATCTCGGGGGGCATCGACAAGGTCTTCATCGACAAGCAAAAGAACCTATGGATAACTATCTATGGCAAGGGATGCTATTTCGTCGACGCCAAGACCTTGAAACCCTATCTCTTTCCTTACCCCAAGAAAGGTCAGTCGGCCAGTGCCAACACCCTTGAAACCGACTGGATAACCGATTTCTCCGATCACCATGGAACAGTCATCATCTCTTATGGAAACGGAACAATCAGTCGTGTAGACGGCAAGCATCATCGCATACTTTGGACTAATAATGCCCTGACTTCCTATAAAAAGAACAGGGAGGATGGTCTGTACACTTTCAGCGACAGCCACAATAACTACTGGGTGTTGATGGAGGGAAAGACCTATGTCTATTCTGTGAATCAAAAGAAGTGGATTTGCGGAGTGGGTGCGTTTCTTAAAACGCAGGGTATTTCAGGAAGCGTGCCTCCCTCGTTCCTGATACGCGACATGGCAAGCACATCCGATGGCAGACTGTGGATGGCTACCGACCATGACGGACTGGTGGTTGTAGACTATCGTCGCAAAACCTGCAGACAGTATCTCAAGGATGACTACAAGCAGAACTCGCTGCCCGACAACTCGCTGCAACGTATCTTTATCGACAAGGACGATGCCGTGTGGTTGGGTACTTATAAGAATGGTTTGGCTTATTTCTCGCCATCGTTTTCCCGATTCACCACCATTCCTTTAGGTGATGTGTGCACCATCACGCAGGATGTCAAGGGCAATTTGTGGTGTGGAACCAACGATGCAGGTATCTTGAGCTACAATCCTGTGACTGGTCAGACTGTACGTTATCCAGGAAGTACGACCGGGCTGAAGTCGGAAATCGTGGTGAGCAGCGTAACCATGAGTGATGGCACCATGTACTTCGGCACCTTCAACGGGGGTATGGTAAGATATCGTGACGGTCAGTGGAAAGCTTATCAGGTGGGCACAAGCGACCTCGTCAACAACAGTGTATGGTGCATGGAAGAAGATGCTCAGCACCGACTGATGATAGGAACCTTGGGCGGTGGCTTCCAGGTGATGGATACGAAGACCGACCGAATGACGACCTATGATGTTGGCAACAGCAAGTTGCCATCCAACTATATTGGCTCCTTCTTCAGACTGAAGGGCGATGAAGTGCTCGTAGGACATTCTCAGAATCTCACCGTCTTCAACACCCGTACTCATGCCATGCATAATATAAAAGGTACGCGCGCGAGAGCTCTCTTCCCCAGTCCTTCCACCAATTATGCCATGATGGACAGCCGTGGCATTATCTGGATGGCTTCGCCGGCAGGCATCATCATGTATGATACGGTGAATGACCAACTGTTTTCCATCAATGAGATGAATGGAACGCAGGGATCGGTGGGCTGTTCGATAGAAGAGGACAAGAACCATGCCATCTGGCTCATCTCCGAGTTTATGATTACCCGTGTCAGATTATCCAAGGGAGAACAAGGCCGTTGGAACTTGAATCTGTCCAGCTATAATTCTCTCGATGGTTTGCAGGACGGGCAGTTCAACTATCGTTCCTCTACCATTTTGGCTGATGGCTCCATTGCTGTAGGCGGACAGGATGGTGTCAATATCATTCCGGTGCAGGCAGGAAGCAAGGCAAAGAAGAGTGCAAGTGTGCTCTTCAGCGGATTGGTGCTCTTCGACCATCCGCTTATGGCGGGCGAGGAGTACGAGGGACGTGTCATCTTGGAGAAGTCGCTCGACTTCTGCCGTGAGCTCGACCTCAGCAGCAAGGACAATGCCTTTACCATTCAGTTGGCTTCCAGTGAGGTGACAGTTCCTTCCCGAAGTCGTTTCCTCTATCGTATGGCAGGTGTTTCGGACAAATGGATTCTTACACCCGAGGGACGTCCGTCGGTAACTTTTACTAATCTCTCGCCAGGCAACTATACGCTTCAGGTAAAAGTGGTCAATGCTGACGGTTCTGAGAGCGATGAGATCAGCGAGTTGAAGATACATGTGCATCCGCCGTTCTATCTTTCCAATGTTGCTATCTTCATCTATGTGTTCATTATCATGTTGCTCTTCTTCACTTATCGCAAGCGTATGATCAATAAGCAGCGTGCCAAGTATGAGCGTCAGAAAATGGAGGAGGATATCCGTAAGACAGAGGAACTGAACGAACTGAAACTCAACTTCTTCACCAATGTAAGCCATGAGCTTCGCACACCGCTTACCCTTGTCATCTCGCCGCTCAATGCGCTTATCAAGAAAGAGGGCGATGAGGGAAAACGTCATAAACTGGAACTGATTCATCGCAATGCCATGCGTCTGCTTGGTCTGGTCAATCAGATTCTCGATTTCCGCAAGATGGAACAGAAGAGAGGCAAGTTGTCGTTGGCAAAGGTGGATATCGTGTCTTTCGTACAGAATATCTGTCACACCTTCCAGCAGTTGGGCAACAACAATACTCAGTTGGAGTTCCACTCCTCTGTGCCCAAGTTGGTGATGGACTTTGATGTCGACAAGGTGGGAAAAATCATGAACAACTTGTTGAGCAATGCCTACAAGTTTACTCCCGATGGCGGACGTATATCGGTGGGGCTCACCATCCGTTCGAAGGAAGACGACAAGACGCTTGCCGAAGATATGCTGCGGTTGACAGTGGCAGATACCGGCAGAGGACTTAGCGATGCTGATAAGAAACAGGTGTTCGAGAGATTCTATCAGGTGAATGGTACCGAGATGCAGCCTTATGGTGGTAGCGGTATTGGGCTTAACCTCGTGATGCAGTTTGCCAAGTTGCATGGTGGCGAGGTGCATGTGGAGGATAATCCTGGTGGAGGTGCTGTGTTTGTGGTTGATATTCCTATCCGTCATGGAGAGGAGGCGGCTCAGGCAGAGTCTCAGGTTTCTGTCAGTGTTCAGCCCGAAGGCAACGCCCCATCTGCAGATAGCGGAAAGGCAGACACTGCAGCTGATCAGCAGCAGGACAAACCTTTGGTTATGCTGGTTGATGACAGCGACGACTTCCGTGAGTTTATGCACGAAATGCTGTCGGATACTTATCGGGTAGAAGAGGCTGTCAATGGTCAGGATGCCTGGGACAGGATGATGAAGCATACTCCTGATGTAATCCTCAGCGACGTGATGATGCCGGTGATGGATGGCAATGAACTTTGCCGTCTTGTCAAGGACGATGCACGTCTTCGTTCTGTTCCGTTCGTCATGCTGACGGCCCGACTGGCAGACGAGCATCGCAAGGAGGGCTATGAGAGTGGTGCCGATGCCTATATCACTAAGCCTTTCGATGTCGACCTGCTTAAGTTGCGCATTGCCAACTTCCTCAAGTGGACGCATTCTGCCGGCGAGGTGGCAGCCTCTGCAGACCATTCTAAGATGACTTCACAGGTAGAGGACACCATGGAGGAAGAACAGAATGAAGAGTTCAAAATGTCGGAAGTGGATAGAAAATTCATGGAGTCTGTAGACCTCTATATTCAAGACAATATGGGCGATCCTGATACTTCTGTCGAGTCAATGAGTGCCCATCTGCTTATCTCTCGTGTACAATTATATAAACGTGTGCTTGCCCTTACCGGCACCACACCTTCTGAATATATGCGTGCCAAGCGTATCAAGCGTGCTGAAGAGTTGATGCACGAGGCTGAGTATAATGTCAGCGAAATAGCATACAGAGTGGGATTCAACAATCCTCGTTATTTCTCCAAGTATTTCCAGGAAACCTATGGCATGACACCTTCTCAATACAAGAAGAAATTAGCTGAATAGATGAGGCTTGGATATAGGCCTTTTTATGTGCCAGAAGTTGTTTCTTAACTTCTGGCACATATTTTTATGGCGGTGTTTAACATTTTATACATTCATTGTAAACAAATGAGTAGTATTCATTAGCCCTAATATGATTAACTTTGCAGCAAAAATTAATCTGTTAAGAATGAGACTAACTAAATCTATTTTTATTTCAGCAGTGTTGCTTATGGGAGTCACAGTGGCTTCGGCAGCAGGATTCGTTAAGAATGGTAATTTCATTACTGTTCAGTTGAAACAGCATCAGAACTTCGGCCCCAACCAGGTTCGTCTGCAGGTGGTCAATGATAAGATTATCCGTGTGCAGGCTACAGCTGAGCAGTCGTTCCGCAACAAGACAAGTCTGATCGTTGTACCTCAGAAAGCTCAGTCTTCTTTCAAGGTGGAAGAGCAGGGCGACAACCTTGTTGTCACTACGTCTGCCATGCGTGCTGTGCTCAATGAGTCAACAGGACGTATCTGTTTCTATGACCTCAACGACCGTGTTTTACTCAGCGAGGTAGCTCAGGGTGGAAAGACCTTCAAGCCTTTTACGGTGCCTGATCGTGAGATCGGTGTAGACCTGGCAAAGGTGCCTGAGGCGCAGAAGCATGGATGGTCTTGGCGTGCTCTCTTCGACAGTCCTGACAATGAGGCTTTCTATGGACTCGGTCAGCATCAGAGCGAGGAACTCAACATGAAGGGAAAGAACGAAGACCTCTTCCAGTATAACACGAAGGTGAGTGTGCCCTTTGTTGTATCCAGCAAGAACTATGGTATTCTCTGGGATTCTTATTCTTATTGTCGTTGGGGCAATCCGGATGATTATCTGCAGTTGAACCGTGCCTTCCGCCTTTTCGACAAGGACGACAAGGAAGGTCAGCTCACAGGTACTTATGTCGATAAGAATGGCAAGAAAATTGTACGTGGCGAAGACAGCATCTATTTCGAGTATGCCATGCCCGAAGCTTCCGAGTTGTGCAACAAGACCGACAAGGGTGGTATTCAGAATCTGCCTAAGGGTTTTGCACTCAATGGCTCTAAGGTTGTCTATGAGGGATATGTGGAAGCTCCAGAGAACAGCTTCTATCAGTTTATCCTTTATTATGCAGGTTATATGAAGATATATATCGACGATAAGTTGGTGGTTCCTGAGCGCTGGCGTACAGCATGGAATCCTAACTCCTTCAAGTTTGAGACTCCTATTGCCAAGGGTGTCAAGACTCCTATCCGCATCGAATGGCAGCCTGATGGCGACGTGTCTTATTGTGGATTGCGTGTGGCAGCTCCTCGTTCAGAGACAGAAAAGAATCAGTTGAGCATCTGGAGCGAGATGGCTCCCGATATGGACTATTATTTCGTGGCAGGTAAGAACCTCGACGAAGTGATCAGCGGTTATCGTACTCTTACAGGCAAGGCTCCTGTTTATCCCAAGTGGGTGCTGGGCTTCTGGCAGAGTCGTGAGCGCTATCAGAGCAGCGAGGATATTGAGAGTACCTTGAAGAAGTTTCGTGATCTGCATATCCCTGTCGACAATATCGTGCAGGACTGGAACTACTGGAAACTCGACTCATGGGGAAGCCACGAGTTTGAGAGTTCTCGTTACCCCAATCCACAGGCCATGCTCGACAGCGTACATGCTATGAACGGAAGATTCATGATTTCTGTATGGCCTAAGTTCTATGACACAGTAAAGAACTATAAGGAACTCGACAGCAAGGGATGGATGTATCATCAGGCCATTCAGGATGACATTCACGACTGGCTCGGATTCCGTGGCTCTTTCTATGATGCATACGATGCCGGAGCCCGCAAGATGTTCTGGCGACAGATGGATGAGAATCTCTATACTAAGTATAAGTTTGGTGTGGATGCCTGGTGGATGGATGCCTCAGAGCCTAATGTGCGCGACTGCACACCTATGTGGTATCGCAAGGCCCTCTCTGGTCCTACAGCTCTCGGAACCTCTACCGAATATTTCAACGCTTACAGCATCGTCAATGCTGACGCCATCTATAATGGACAGCGCAGTGTGAACCCTAATCAGCGTGTCTTCCTGCTTACCCGTTCGGGTTTTGCTGGCGAGCAGCGTTACAGTACAGCCACTTGGTCGGGCGATATTGCTACCCGTTGGGAGGATATGCGTGCCCAGATGACTGCTGGCTTGAACTACTCTATGGCAGGTCTTCCTTTCTGGGGAATGGATCAGGGCGGTTTCTGTGTAGAGAACCGTTATGTAGCAGCACAGCAGGAGTTTGACAAGACTGGTAAGGAGAATGCCGACCTGACAGAATGGCGTGAGCTGCAGGCTCGCTGGAACCAGTTCGGTTGCTTCGTTCCTCTCTATCGTGCCCATGGTCAGTGGCCAACTCGTGAGGTCTGGAATATCGCTCCTGCCGACCATCCTGCTTACAAGACCATCGTTGCTTACGACAAACTGCGTTATCGCCTGATGCCTTATCTCTACAGCATGGCTGGTATGGTTCATCTCAAGGACTACACCATGATGCGTGGACTGGTGATGGACTTCAATGGTGATGACAATGTACTCGATATCAAAGACCAGTGGATGTTTGGTCCAGCCCTCATGGCTTGTCCTATAGGTGAATATCAGAAGTACTCTCGCAATGTGTACCTGCCTAAGCAGAAGGGATGGTACGATTTCTATACCGGCAAGCACTATGCTGGCGGACAGACTATCGTAGCCGATGCGCCTTATGAGAAGATACCTGTCTTCCTGCCAGAGGGAGCCATCCTCCCTGTTGGTCCTGAAATGGAGTGGTGCGACCAGAAGAAGGCTGAACTGATCGACCTCTATGTTTATGCTGGCAAGGATGGCGAGTTCACCATCTACGAGGATGAAGGTACCAACTATAACTACGAGAAGGGTAAGTTTGCTACCATCGACATCAAGTACAATGATGCTCAGAAGACCCTTACTTTCGGAGCACGCAAGGGTAGCTTTGATGGTATGTTGCTGAAACGCCGTTTCAATGTAGTACTTGTCGGAACTACCCGCGAACAGGGCGTCAGCCTCGCCAAGGCTCCTAAGGGCAAGATGGTGAAGTATGCAGGCAAGTCTGTTACTGTAAAATTGAAGTAATATGAAGAAGATATTTGCTTTAGCAATTCTACTATTGGGCGCTCAGTCTTTGAGCGCCCGTGATTGCCAGTCTTTTGATAAAGACTGGCTTTTCATTTTAGCCGATAGTGCCGGTATGCAGAGATCAGAATATGCTGATGGGCATTGGAGAAGTTTGAATCTCCCTCACGATTGGGCGATAGAGGGTGATTTCGCCCCGTCGAATCCCTCAGGAGCCAGCGGTGGTGCTCTTCCCGGTGGCATCGGTTGGTATCGTAAGCATTTTTCCGTGAATCCAAAAGAGAAGTACGACCGCTTTACCATCACCTTCGATGGCGTGTATATGAACTCTTCGGTCTATATCAACGGTCACAAACTCGGTACGCGTCCTTATGGATATAGTACCTTTGAGTATGATCTTACACCTTATATTAATAGGAAGGGTGATAATGTCATCGCCGTGAAGGTGGATAATAGCGACCAGCCCAACAGCCGCTGGTATTCGGGTTGTGGTATCTATCGCCACGTATGGCTCACCAAGGCCCAGAAGATGGCATACATTCCGCAGTGGGGACAGTATGTATCTACTACGCCGCAGGGTGATGTCAAGGTGAAGGTCGATTATCTTGCTCATGGCAGCAAGATGAAACTTTCCATCCGTAATACTGTTTATGATGCGGATGGAAAGGTGGTGGCAAAGAGCCTGGGCAACAAGGTACAGCAGCTTAAGGTGAAGAATCCGCAACTTTGGGACATCGCAAAAGGCTATCTCTATACCGTGAAGAGTGAACTGGTGGTGAACGGAAAGGTGATGGATACCGCAACCACCACCACTGGTTTCAGGGAAGTGAAGTTTGATGCCCAGAAGGGTTTCTTCCTTAATGGCAGAAACATCAAGATCAATGGTGTCTGCGAGCACCATGACTTCGGCTGTCTGGGTGCGGCGGTGAATGAAGATGCGATGCATCGCAAACTCACCATCCTTCGTGATATGGGTGTGAATGCCATCCGAAGCAGTCATAATCCTCCTGCTCCCGAACTGCTGAATATGTGCGATTCGATGGGAATTCTCGTGATGGACGAGAGTTTTGATATGTGGCGCCGCAAGAAATCGAATGGCGACTATGCTCGCTTCTTCGATGAATGGCACAAGCGCGATCTCTCTGATCTGATAAAACGCGACAGAAACCATCCGAGTATCATCATGTGGAGTATAGGCAACGAGGTGCTCGAGCAATGGTCGGATGCTGCAGCAGATACACTTTCACTGGAGCAGGCCAACCTGATACTGAATGCTGGTCACGATGCCTCAACTTTGGCACATAGCGATGAACTGAGTGTGAACTCGCTCCTGACGCAGCATCTTGCCGAATTGGTAAAGGAGAACGACCCTTGGGGCACGCGCCCCATCACGGCAGGATGCAATGAGCCAGACCCAAAGAACCATCTCTTCAAGAGCGGAGCCATCGATGTGATCGGTTTCAACTACCATCATCAGTGGGTCAAGGATGTGCCTCAGAACTTCCCTGGCAAACCTTTCATCTTCTCGGAAAGTGTTTCTGCCCTGCAGACCCGCGGCTATTACAAGATGCCAAGCGACAGTATCATCGTTGCTCCTAAGGAGTGGTGGTTGCCTTACACTGATCCGTCGTTCATGTGTTCGGCTTACGACAATATGCATGCTTCCTGGAGCAGTACGCACGAGGAGACATGGGATGTGGTCAAGCACAACGACTTTGTGGGTGGACAGTTTATATGGACAGGCTTCGACTATATCGGTGAGCCTACTCCTTATGCTTATCCTGCACGCAGCAGTTACTTTGGTGTGATAGACCTTGCGGGTTTACCCAAGGACAGCTATTATATGTACCAGAGCGAGTGGACCGATAAGGAGGTGTTGCATCTCTTCCCTCATTGGAACTGGATTCCTGGGCAGACCATTGATATGTGGTGCTACTACAATCATGCTGACGAGGTGGAGCTGTTTGTCAATGGCGAGAGTCAGGGCATCCGTCGCAAGAAGGTATATGGAGCTGCCCATGAGGGAGCCGCCTGGCAGCATTCTACCGAGTATCATGTGATGTGGCGTGTTGCTTTCGAACCAGGAGAAGTGAAGGTGGTGGCACGTAAGGACGGCAAGCAGGTAGGCGAGCAGACTATCCGTACGGCTGGTGCACCTCATCACATCGTATTGAAGAAAACTTATCAGGGTACCTTGGCTTTCGGTACTTCCGATCCTACTACCTTTGTCGAGGTGCAGGTGGTAGACAAGGATGGTAACCTCTGTCCTAATGCCGACAACCAGATATTCTTCTCTTCAGATGCAAAGATTTTGGGCACCGATAATGGCTGCCAGACATCGTTGGAACGTTTTACCGACCCTCATCGCAAGGCCTTCTTTGGCAAGTGTGTCGTTGTCTTGAAGGGAAAGGGTACTCTGACAGCCAAGGCGGTTGATCTGCAACAGGCGCAAATCCAGCTATAGCAAATCCTGCTTTAGCAGATTAAGCTATCTATGATGAAGGAATTGTGATTCATGTAAACATAAAAACTCGCAAGATTCAGTAGAGTCTTGCGAGTTTTTTTGAGGTATGATTGCGTTCTTACGCTCTCGGGTATTGTAATTTCTTATAGAACTTCCGTACATGAGAATGTTCAGTTTGTAAGAAGGATACTCACGTATGCAGATTGGTATTTCTTTTACCAGTTGTCTGGGTTGAACGGGTCTTCTTTATCTTCGAATGTACCTTGTCCCTTGTCATAGATGATTTCTCCCCAGCTGGATGGCTCTTTTTGCACTTCAGTGTCGTCTTGATTTTTGTCTACCACCCATATGCGAGTAGAGCCTGCGCAGATACTGCAAGTCTCAGCCATGATGGTTGTGGTCATAGGACACATATATCTTTTTTTCATCGTCTGTCGATTTTGAGTGTTTTACTAATAGTTTTGTTAGTCCTGGCTTTGTTGCTCAAGACTTGTAGATCCCGATTATCTCTTGATAACTTTCTTGCCGTTCAGAATGTAGATTCCACTTGGAAGTCCGTCCAAGGAACTGCTGTTGCTGATGAGTTGACCGTTCAGGCTATAGATGCCATGGGCGAATCTGTCAATTCTGCTTTCTTCTTCGCCATAGATGATGGGGCTGATGCCAGTGGTCTTGTCCAAGGATACACCATCAAGGAAAACGTTGGCAGGTTTGGCAGTGCTGTCGGAAGCAGTAGTTGGTGCAAACCATACGCTGAAGCCTCGCAAGCCTCTTGCTCTTGTAGCAGAAGAATACATCTTACCATTGGAGAAGAAGTAGCAGCCCGTCAGGTCGCTGCGATCCTTTATGATGGTTGACTTGTCTGTGATGGTCCATTTGCCGTAATTATCATCTTTCTCGTCTGTATTCTGTGTGCCTGTTCCGAAGGTTCTGGCAAATGTTCCGAAGGCTATCATTTTGCCGTCGCCTGTGACGAATGGAGTTCCTGAACCGTCAACGACAATACTGCTGTTGGTTGTCCAGTTCTTTGTATTCATATTGGTGAGGTCGTTCTTGTTCTCTCCGTCAACAGCGAATGAGACATTGGGAATGTCGATATGGTTCTTGCCGATGATCACCTGTACATCCTTTACCTGGTCGTTGCCTGTCGAACTCAGCAATGCCTTGTAGGCAGGTGATTCTTCCAGTTCGGTATGCTTGGTAGGGAAAATGATGTAAGGTATGTAGGCTTTCATTGCTATCTCGTTGTTTCCCTTCTTGCTCATGTCTATGCTGACAAACTGTATCTCATTGCTGGTCAACTTGTTGAGCTTTGCCAGTTTCACGTTAGGACCGAATGCCTGGGTGAGTTGGTCCTTGGTGAGGCTTACGGGTAATACAAAACCATTCCACTTGTCCTTGTCGAAGGTCTTGTTGAGGTGGAGCGTCACACTCTTGTAGGTGTTGGAGCAATCCTTCAGATAATTCAGGTTGTCTCTGTCCTGATCGAGAACCAAGTCGCCATCAATAGTCCTGCTTGTATAGAGGAGGCGGAAATCATCGAATACCGTCCACTCTTTCTTCGATGCCACAGGCTCCGTGTCATTCAGCGTTCCGATTTCGATACCGAATCGGATAGTGCCGCCACCTTCTGGCACCTGTACCAGCACACTGTTGAAGTATTTGTGACTGCCGTAGAATTCCTTGGCAGCATAGTCCATATTCTGCTCTTCGATATGTAGCGCATCCTTTTCCTGTGCAGACATATAATCAGTCTGTCCCAGGACGGTGGCATGCATCGTCTTTGTGTCCGCAGTGTTGTCGCTCTTCACCAAGCAGGCATAGAGCTTTGCCTTAGTGGTAGTGGAGAATCCCTTGCACTCGATGACGTATGCACCACCTTGACTCACAGTGACATCCTGGTAGATGGTGCCTCGGAAATTCTTGGCATCAGCGCAATAATACTTACCGCAATGACGCTCGTAATTCTTGCTTTCTTTGAACGTGATAGGATTGCTGCCTTCGGGAAATTTGTAGTTTTTTATCGTTTTGTCTTCGAAATCATTGGTATATGAATCGCTGATCTTGATATTGCTGCCGGCTGTTGTGCCATTGCTGCTTTTAACGTAAGGTTTGTAATAATGCTCCAAGCCTAATCTGATTTGTCCACTTCCTCCATATTGATAAGCCTTCCAGTTGTGCATAGCCGCATTCTCACGAGAGAAGTCTGGGCATTGCAGACGGAAGGTCAGGTCGAAGGACGAGGTGATGTTGTTGGTGTTCTTGACCTGGAGATCTAATATCTGCAGGTATGACAGAAATCTCCATTCGTCGTAGCCTTGGGCTATCTCTGTGCTTCCTGCTACCACGGCACCGCAGTTTTTGTCCACGTCGCCTTGTGTCTCGGCAGCGATGAGGTAATACTTGGTCGTATCAAAACTGGGAGAATCATACGGTTTCGATGAGGTGTTGCGGTACGTGTATAGCTTGTAGGTGTTGAGCTTGTCTGTATATGTAACAGGCTCCAGTTGCCAGCCTCTCTTGACGATGGTTGTTGTAGAGACCCAAAAAATTGTTTTTGTATAAAGATATGCTCTGTCAATATACACACCATTGTCTTCTATAGAATCATTCCCAGTCTCGTATTCCAGGTAGTTGCCCTCTTCTTTCGTTTCCTTCGAGTCAAACTTCTGAGCAAGGTGAATCCACTTGTCTTTGTCGATATGTATCCATAGCGGCATTCCGTATTCTTTCAAGGAGACATGAGTTCCCCAATAGCCTCCTGCATTGAGCAGCAGACCCGTCTTGACATTGTAGAGGAAGAAGATTTTGCTTTTGTCATTTTCAGGAAAGGTGTTGTCGCTGATTGCAGCAGCTCTTACCTGATCCTCGCTGAAACCTGTCAGCGATTCGATGCCCGTGATGGGGGTTCCATTCGTATTGTTATCCTGGGCTTGTACTTGGAGACTTCCTCCAATGGCGAATAGAAGCATGACAAGGAGAGCAATGAATGTGGTGAATCTCTTTTGTGCTGCTTCGTTGTGCAGTTGTTGTAGTTTTTTTCTCATTTCATTTCAATTTAGAAAAGTCTTTGTATAAGTTTTACTCATACTATTTTCGAAGCTCAGTTCTTGGTGATGAATAGTTGGAGCGCCAGTTTTTAAACTTTGCAAAGGTAGTGGAAATTTTTAGTGAACCTCAAATCCGCAACCACCCTCATAAGATGACACAGAGGTCAAAAAGGTAG
>ERZ1673698.2177-NODE-2177-length-14410-cov-57.922814_pt1 | contig 14410 bp, 12 predicted proteins | sample MGYA00580228_ERZ1673698 | MGnify/ENA primary metagenome ERZ1673698 (study PRJEB41218, sample SAMN15661768) | gut metagenome | host: Homo sapiens | place: Canada: London | collected 2015-08-20/2019-03-30 | study: EMG produced TPA metagenomics assembly of... | reverse complement strand
CCCTGACCGAAATCTGGCGGTTTTTCATCATTATCGTCACTATGAGGGTCTACGTTTGCTACCCTCTGTCTGTGACTCGAAATTAATTCAGCAGACCCTAATTACGAAAACGTTTACGACAACTCCCCTTTCCTTACGTTTTATCTCTCAATCACCATCTTTCACTTACTTTTTACTGCAAACTTCGTCATTTATACATAAAAAAGACAGAAAGCAAATCTCCCCATTCCCTATATATAATTATATAATAAGGTATAAAGGGAGAAAAAGAGGGTAAAAACAGTCATATACCACAAACGTGGTAGTAAGAATGCCACTATTATGCGATTTCATAACTCGTTTTTTCACCGTACCTTTGCATCGTCAATCAGAAATAATAAACTATTTAAAGAAAGGACATAGATTATGAGTACAGAAAAGAAACTTCGCTTTGAGACACTTCAGTTGCACGTAGGTCAGGAAAATCCAGATCCTGCTACCGACGCTCGTGCGGTGCCTATCTACCAGACCACAAGTTACGTGTTCCGCAACTCTCAGCACGCTGCTGATCGATTCGGACTCCGTGACGCAGGAAATATCTATGGTCGATTGACCAACTCTACTCAGGGTGTATTCGAAGACCGTGTGGCTGCCCTCGAAGGCGGTGTGGCTGGTCTGGCTGTCGCTTCTGGTGCTGCCGCTGTTACCTACGCTCTGCAGAACATCCTTCAGAATGGCGACCACATCGTAGCAGCCGACAATATCTACGGTGGTACTTATAACCTCATCACTCATACATTATCCACACAGGGTGTCAGCTACTCCATCGTGGATCCTCGCAACTTCGAACAAGTAGAGGCAGCCATCCAGGACAACACCAAGGCTCTCTATGCCGAGACCTTCGGAAATCCTAACTCAGATGTAACCGATATCGACAAGTTGGCTGAGATTGCTCATCGCCACAACATCCCATTGATTATCGACAACACCTTCGGCACTCCATATCTCATCCGTCCTATCGAGCACGGAGCTGACATCGTGGTTCACTCTGCCACTAAGTTCATCGGCGGTCACGGTTCTTCTCTCGGTGGTGTCATCGTAGATGGCGGTAAGTTCGACTGGAAGGCCAATGCCGACAAGTTCCCTACTCTCGCCAAGCCAGCCCCATCTTATCATGGTGCCGTATTCGCAGATGTAGCTGGAGCAGCAGCCTTCGTAACCCGAATCCGTGCGGTCATCCTTCGTGACACCGGTGCAACCATCTCTCCATTCAATGCCTGGATTCTGCTCCAGGGCTTGGAGACATTGAGCCTCCGTGTAGAGCGCCACGTACAGAATGCATTGAAGGTAGTGGAGTACTTGGAAAACAATCCAAAGGTAGCCAAGGTCAATCACCCAGCCGTCCCTTCTCATCCCGACCACGAGCTCTACAAGAAGCTCTTCCCTAACGGCGGTGGTTCTATCTTCACCTTCGATATCAAGGGCGGCGAGAAAGAAGCATGGGAGTTCATCGACCACTTGCGCATCTTCTCTTTGCTGGCCAACGTAGCCGACGTGAAGTCACTGGTTATCCACCCAGCCACCACCACCCACTCTCAGTTGAGTCCAGAGGAGTTGGAGGAGCAGCACATCTATCCTTCTACTGTTCGATTGAGCATCGGTATCGAGAACATCGACGACCTGATCGAGGCACTCGACGAGGCATTCACTTACGTAAAGTAAACATTACGAGGAGTTAAGGAGTTGAAGGAAGTTAAGGAGTTAAGACAATAGTATTATTGTTCAAACTCAGCTTTCCCGACTCCTTAATATAAGAGAAAAAAGCATTTGTCTTAACTTCTTTAACTCCTTAACTTCTTTAACTTCAAAAAACAAACAAAAATGGCAAAGATATATAAACAGATAACAGATCTTATCGGCAAGACTCCCCTGGTGGAGCTTGGCAAGTTTTCAGCTTCTAAGGGTCTCGACACCCCAGTAATAGCAAAAGTAGAGTTCTTCAATCCAGGCGGAAGCGTGAAAGACCGCATTGCACTCGCCATGATAGAGGATGCCGAGAAGAAAGGCATATTGAAACCAGGAGCCACCATCATCGAGCCAACCAGTGGCAACACGGGTGTAGGACTGGCATTGGTATCTGCCGTGAAAGGCTATCACCTCATCCTCACCATGCCCGAGACGATGAGTATCGAGCGACGCAACCTGGTAAAGGCTTATGGTGCAGAGGTAAGACTGACCAGTGGTAAAGACGGAATGACCGGTGCCATCAAGGCAGCCGAGGAACTCCGCGACTCCATCCCCGGCGCTGTCATCTTAGGACAGTTTGTCAATCCTGCCAACCCAGCCAAGCATTACGCCACTACAGGTCCTGAGATTTGGGAAGACACCGACGGCAAGGTAGACATCTTCGTGGCAGGTGTAGGAACAGGCGGCACCATATCGGGTATTGCCAAATACCTGAAGGAGCAGAACCCTGACGTGAAGGTCATCGCCGTAGAGCCAGCCACATCGGCAGTTCTCAATGGTAAGCAGAGTGGTCCTCACAAGATTCAGGGCATCGGTGCCGGCTTCGTGCCAAAGACCTATTCTTCGGAATATATCGACGAAGTGTTCGACGTACAGAACGATGATGCCATCAAGGCTGGCCGCGACTTGGCTCAGACCGAAGGCATCCTGGTGGGAATCTCTTCTGGTGCTGCAGCCTTTGCTGCCACCGAGATTGCGAAGCGTCCAGAGAACAAGGGCAAGAAGATTGTGGCGCTGCTCCCCGATACAGGCGAGCGATATCTAAGCACTGTACTCTACGCTTTCGAGGAGTATCCTCTGTAATTCACAATCGGATATTTCTGAAAAAGCAAAATCTATCATAATTTCCCCAACCAGCTTTCATATAGCGGGTTGGGGATTTTCATTTCCCAGAACTTCATATATATATTTGCAAATGCGATACCACCGCCCTAACTACCTATTTTTATATAGTTAGGGCGGTGCTATCGCTAAAATTCGAGACCATTTACCGCATAGAGCGGTACATTCGTAACCCAATCTTCCTGCTGATAATCATTCATGGAGATGCGATAGGCCTTCTTTGACTGGTTGTCTGCAACAAACTGGCGCAGGCTCTTTGCCTTGACATTCGTCTCGGCTTTCACCTCCAACGGAACAATCTCATCCTCCTCATCCTGGAGCAGGAAATCAATCTCCTGAGTACTGTTGGTCTTGGCATAATAACAGGGTTCATACCTGAGAATGAGCTGCTGCAAAACATACTGTTCCGTCAACGCACCTTTAAACTCGGTAAAAATACTGTTGCCAGCCACAATTGTCGTTGCCTTGAGATTAGACATCGCACCTAAAAGCCCGACATCCAGGACGAAGATCTTGAAGGCCGCCCGGTCTTCATAACTGGCAAGCGGCAGTCGGGGAGCCTTTACATTATATACCTTATATATCAGTCCGGCATCCAGCAGCCACTGCAAGGCCAACTCATACTCCCGGGCTCTTGCTCCCTCACGCACCACTCCATAGATAAACTTCCTGTTTTCCTTACTCAACTGGGCTGGCAAGGATTTCCACAAATCAGTAATACGGGGAATAATTTCCGATGGAGCATGCTTAGACATATCCCTCTGATAACTGTTCAGAATGTCCTTCTGTATGGCTCTCACCTCTTTCCAGTCACGATTCTGGCTAAAGCTCAATACGGCTTCAGGCATGCCTCCCACATAGTAATAATACTTTAAGAGTTCCTGAAACTTGGGAGCAAACATCGTTATCATATTCCAATCTTTCATTTGCAGCAGCTGCGCCAGATTCTTCTCCCCCATAGCCATCACGAACTCGATAAAGTTCATTGGATAGAGAGGGAGAAATTCCACCTTACCCACAGGAAAAGATTCCCCCTGATGCAGTTCGATACCCAGCAGAGAGCCAGCCGCGATGACATGATAGCCTGGCGCATTCTCTGCAAAATATTTGAGAGAAGTAACGGCATGAGGGGCAGCCTGAATCTCATCCAGGAATATCAGCGTTTCGCCCTCTGTGCAGGTTACATCCGTTGCAGCCCCAATAGCTGTAAGAATTCTATGGATATTGAAGTCCTGTTCAAAGAGATTCTGCAGAATCTTCATCTCTTCAAAGTTCACATACGCCAGCTGCTTGTAATTCTGGCGGGCAAACTCCTTCACCAGCCAAGTCTTTCCCACCTGTCTGGCACCCTCAACAATAAGAGGTTTACGATATTGTTTATTCTTCCATTTCAGAAGTTCATTGATAGCTAATCTTTCCATAATCCGTATCTTTAAATCACATTTTATGAGGGAACATCCTACCTCTTAATCACATTTTATGAGGGAATAATCACTATTCTGCCCACATTTTATGAGGGAATAACGCTACAAATATACACATTTTATGAGGGAATCCTGCAACTTTCCCACACATTTTATAAAAGAGCACCCACTTTTTAACTGATTTTAAAGAAAACCTCCCCTATCTCATAGAGGCTGTATCAGTCATGAAAACGGACATTTTTGGGGGGATAGCACTATCACTCTATAACCCAATCTATCCAATTTTCAGGTGTCACGATGCACTTATCTTTCACCTGATAAGCAGAAAGGAAAGAGGCAGGGAACTTTGTATTGGCACGCTTAGGATTCCACTTCATCTCAAACAAAGAAAACTGGCCATCACACTCCTCCAGATAATCAATCTCCTGCTGCTGGCTGGTACGCCAAAAATAGCTGTTTACATATCGTCCAGCATTTTGATTAGCCTTCATTCGCTCACTAATGAAGAAGTTTTCCCACAAAGCCCCCACATCCTGCCTGAGAGCAAGAGGTGCAAAATTCTGCAAGATGGCATTACGTATTCCATTATCATAAAAGTAGAATTTCTTAGCACGTTTCAACTCCGTACATAAGTTACGACTAAAGCCATTCAACTTGAATATGATATAACACTTTTCGAGCAAATCAATGTACTTCTCTACCGTTTTATTATCTGTTCCTACGGTCTGCGCCAACTCATTATATGAAACTTCACTTGTAACCTGCAGAGCCAAGGCTGTAAGCAGTTTGGACAACAGGACCGGGCGCCGAACACTTTCCAAATTCAACAAGTCCTTATACAGATAACTGTTAGACAAATTATACAGCAACTCCTTTGCATCCGTCTCATGATTCATGATATCTGGATAAGAGCCATAAATAAGCCGATTCTCTAATGTTTGTTTTACGTTAAGCAGTCCATAAGCCTTCATCAGTTCCCCTGTAGAAAAAGGGAAAAGATGGTACTCAAACTTGCGTCCTGTCAAAGGTTCGTTGAGCTTATTCTGCAATTCAAAAGAGGAGGAACCAGTCACCAAGAGTTGTACTTTTGGGAAATTATCCGTAATTCGTTTCAAAACCATACCGATGTTCTCTACCCGTTGAGCCTCATCTATCACAACAATAAGGTTGGTGCCAATAAGCAGGCGCAACTCTGATGAATTTGCCTTTGCCAACAACTCCCTTACTTCCGGTTCATCGCAATTCAGCATAAGAGTAGGTTCATCACGATTTTCGAGCACCATTTCAAACAGCGTACTCTTACCTACTTGTCTGGCACCAATCACGATGATAGCCTTCCCTGAAAACATCCGAGTTTCAATTGTATCTTGTATTTGACGACGTATCATAAATTTTCTTCTTAGTTATGAATACTATTCTTTTGGGCACAAAGATAAGAAAAAATGACGTAAATCCCAAAAAACATACTAAGTTTTAGGATTATAATCCCAAAATTCATACTATTTTTTGGGATTAGGGCAATTTTCAACGTTTTCATCTATCTTCATCCCCTATCTCATAGAGGCTGTATCAGTCATGAAAAACGACATTAAAATGCATCTTTCCTCCTACCCTGCATCACAGGGCTGATTCATGTTCTAAATAACGAAGGTGAACCAGCGGAAAATCGTTAAATTTCAACACGCATGAATAGTCATTCTATGAATGAATTAAGAGACTAAAACAAGTTTAATCTTAAATATCCGTAAAAAAATTACGGCATATTGAATTTTTATATATCTTTGCAAAAAATAACTGCATACAGCAATCAGAAAGAACTTTTCATTTGAGCTCGTCTGCAATAACATTTCGTTTATATTTTAACAAAGATATTATGTTAGTAAAATTTGCCGTTACGAATTATAGAGGATTTGCCAATCGCATAGAATGGGACCTGTCGGAACCAAGTAACTATTCGTTCAACACATTTGCCATAAAAGACGGAATCATCAAGAATGGCATCGTGTATGGACCTAACGGTTCTGGCAAGTCGAACTTTGCATTGGCTATCTTCGATATCACAAATCATCTTTCACAGAAGTGGAAAAGAGCGAACTATTATGACAACTTCACTTATACAGGAAAGCTGAACTTCCCTGTAGATTTTGAATACACCTTCAAGTTGGGAGATGATCTGTTGCAGTATTCTTACTGCAAATCACCAGAGGGAAAATTAGAGGCAGAGAAACTTGTGGTGAACAACAAGCTGATATTCTGCAACAAGGATTCTATCCTGACATTGGATGAAGAAGAATTTCAGATGGAAGCAACCGTGAAGACCAACTTAGCCAACAACGCCAACAACGTATCCATTATCAATTTCCTTCTCACCTCCTACCCATTGGCAAAAGAGCATTATCTCCTTAAACTACAGAAGTTTGTCAACTCCATGTTGTGGTTCCGAAGTGTGGAGAAGAATGAATTCATGGGCTTAGCTACAGCTCCAGCAAACCTTGACGAATATATCATCAAGAATCATCTGACAGACGATTTTGAGAATTTCATCCATCGTGTGAGCGGACAGGACTTTGAGTTTCAGAAGCCGAATGATGACGACAAAGAACTGTATTGCATATTCGGCTTAGGTCGCATTCCATTTGATAAGATTGCATCAACAGGCACCCACTCGCTGATGTTACTCTATTATTGGCTCAAGCAGATGAAAGATGCATCATTCGTTTTCATTGATGAATTTGACGCATTCTATCACTTCAAGCTTTCCTTCGAGGTTTGCAAGACACTCTTTTCCCTTCCATGCCAAGCTTTCACGTCATCCCACAACACTTACCTGATGACCAATGACTTACTGCGCCCTGATTGCAATTTCATCTTGCAAGACAACAAGATCAAGCCATTGAGCAGCTGCACCCAGAAGGAACTGAGGTTCGGCCATAATATAGAAAAAATGTTTAGAGGTAACGCTTTTGAAGTATGATATTATTTGTTTTTGAAGGAGTAAAACGTGAGCCGGATTTATTCCGCACCATCCAACGATTGTACTTTTCCAATCGGGAAGAGCAGATAGTTTGTTCCTACAACAACAATATCTATCAGCTTTACAAAGATTTGCAGGAGTACGATGGAGATGGAGATATCGTGTCTTTACTGATGGAAAAGTTTGCCTCCCAAAAAGACAATCCTCTAAAAGACATAGATAGATCTGCCGACATTTCCGAAATCTATCTTTTCTTCGATTATGATTTTCACAACAGGAATTTATCACTCGAAGAAATCAACAGACAGGTAAAAGAGATGTTAGAAACTTTTAATAATGAAACAGAATACGGAAAGCTCTATATTGATTATCCGATGGTAGAATCTATCCGCTATACCAAGTTCCTGCCGGATGCAAACTATTGGACCTATACGATATCCCGCACAGATTGCAGCAGATTTAAGGGATTATCAGCAGTATTCTCAGCCTATCAAAGTTTCGATTTTATCCTTCTAACAGAGAATCGGGAACCTACAGAAGATGAAATAGAGGAAGTCAAGCAGAACTGGGTATATTTGAAGGAGCAGAACGTGAGCAAAGCAAACTTTCTTTGCAATGGCGAGAACGGAATACCAGCATCAAAGGACGACATTCTTCAGGGCAAGATATTCGATTCACAATTAGAAAAATATGTGAATACCGAGGATTGCAAAGTGGCAGTGCTCAATGCTTTCCCGCTATTCATATATGATTACTTCAAGTAGGATTAGAATACAAAGTAAAAACTTATTTTGGATAGAAGATTAGCAAAAAATAAATGTCCACAGCAATTTGCCTGATTTGATATCAGACAAATGTTGTGGACATTTCCATTAGTTATACGATAAACGATTATTTGCTCACAATCAGTTTCTTACCATTTACGATATAAATACCCTTCTTAACAGTATTCACTCTGCGACCTTGCAAATCGTAAATCTTATCAGAAGAACCATCCATCAAGATGGGCTTAATACCCGTTGTAACAACGTTTACTGTTGATTCACTATCACTTGGGTAATATTCATTTTCAGCAGCATCCGCCAAAGTGATGTTCTCCAACTTCAGAGTGTAATCTCTAATAGCCAATTTATCATCAGCTTTTAATGTAATGTTCACCACGGCACCACTGGTTCCCTTTATACTCTTGTTGGCAATGGAATAAACTATTACACGGAAGCGATTAGGTTTAACCAAGTTGGAGCCTAACGAATGAGTCTTTGCGAAGCGTCCTGAGAACAAGGGCAAGAAGATTGTGGCGCTGCTCCCCGATACAGGCGAGCGATATCTAAGCACTGTACTCTATGCTTTCGAGGAGTATCCTCTGTAAATCGCCTCTCATTCGCTGAGATGCAGAAACGCAGAGAAGATTTCCATAAAGAAAGCGAAATCATTATAATTCCCCCAACCTGCTTTTCGCTATAGCGGTTGGGGGGTATTGTATTATATAGAGCGGAAAATCGAACTGTAATCGTAATCAGTAATCACCCCACAAGCCTACGATATCTGAAGCAGAATCACTATAGAAATAGATTACTATTTCAAAAAGAATCTCCCTAAAGAGAATTTTCTCGAAACTTTTAGCTAACTTTGCAACCGAGTTATCAACCCAATCTGCATAACATGGATTCATATTCAGGAATCATCATAGAAGAAAGCAGGAGGTCTGAGCAATTTTCAGACTTTACTCCCATACCTTGCAAAGGATTCAACCTTCTTTGCAAGGCAAAGTGCTATGGCAGATGGTGGGTGCTCAAGGGATTGAAGGAGCCATATCGCCAAGACGAAAACTACAAGAACTTACTGCACAAAGAGTTCGATATCCTCATATCCCTGCAGCATCCCAACATCGTATCAGCCTACAGCATGGAAGAAATACCGGAAATGGGTACCTGTATCGTGATGGAATGGATTGATGGTATCACGCTGGAACACTGGAGCGGCAAGAAGACTGAGGGAGAAGGTATCTTCCTCCAGTTGCTTGATGCCGTGCATTACATCCATGCCAAGCAGATAGTGCACCGGGACCTTAAGCCTTCCAATATCATGATTACCCATAACGGCAATCATGTAAAGCTCATCGATTTCGGACTTTCAGATACCGATGACTTTGCTATCCTCAAACAGCCAGCCGGCACACCGGGCTACATCTCACCTGAACAGATTGTTTCCCAACAGGCAGACATTCGCAACGACATCTTCAGCATAGGTTGTATCCTGGAAAAGATACTTCCAGGCAAATCCTATACTGTTATTATCAAGCGCTGCAAAGCTCCCATAGCCCAACGATATGCCAATGTTGACGAACTCAAAGCCAATTTCATGGCTCACAGAAACAGGCATCTATCCGGTATCAAACGTATCGCAATCGCAGCTTTGGCTTGCATCATCTTATTGGGTTTCATCAGTTACCCTTTATTGCATCAACAGGAAAAGAGCATTAGCACAACTCCTGAGCATACCGAAACCAAGAAGGATACAGTCATCCGCCAGCAAACCGGTGATGCGGCCCCACTTTCAGAAAGCAAACATTCCCAGCAACCAGCAGCTGCTGAGCCATCTTCTGTATCCCATTTACAAAGCGCCGAACTCTTATCCAAAGGAAAGAAGGCAATCGACAAGATGTGGAAGGAATCTGGCATAGACACCATCCGTTCTGTAGAGAAAAAGAGCGAGGCATTCAAACAGTTTGTCGATAAGAGTACTAAATTCATCACAACGACTTATCCACAGACATTCTCTAAGGACATAGACGGCAAGAAGACAGATATCATCTATGAACTGTCCTCCTATACCGCTGAGAGATATGTGAAGCCCACCCTGTCGAGTTTTCAATCTTCCAAATAATGCTCTACGATGATACCGTTCTTCTTACCTATGGCATAAGTGACCGGCTCCCTATCTCCATGTTTCCAGCCATGAAGATAAGCAGGTTCATGGTTAATAAAATGATGGCATTCAAAGGTATCATCTTTCGACAATCTGGTATTTGCTGATGACAGAACTCTGAAACTCCCGTTTCCCTGATACCTGATGATGCAGGTTCTGTCGGGCAGCCAGGAAAGTTTGAGCATCTGTCCCTCATAAAGATCATCGCATGAGATTTCCTTGCCCATAACCATTTGGCTCTGCCGTTCTCCCGTCCCTTGCGACAATCCAAACTCCTCAAAGTCTGCATAACCGAGAAAATTAGCCAGCACATCCTTGGTAAACTTACTGGCAGAAACCCCTTCGCTCACGTATCCCCAGAATCGTCGCAGCGTAGAGGCACTCACCCTTTGCTGGGTACGTTCCTCCACCTTTTCGCTCAACCAAACGAAGTCGCGAGGCACAACCATCTTGCGCCCCACCATCTTTTCTATCATTTCACGTAATATCTGTTCCATGCTGCAAAGATACTGAAACAAATCCAACCCACACACAAAAAAGCCAATATTTCGACTAATAACACCCCATATTTTGAACTTGGAACGGAATGGAACGCTGAAAAAGCAGAAAAAACACCTATTTTTGCAAAAAAATCAGCTCACAATGGACAACTTTAGAAAAAAAATGGTATATTTGCAGTGCTGTTCTAAACAAGCAGCAGACATGTTAAGGAAACAACCATGCTTGGTTCGTACTGAGAATCTGGACAATTCATTGTACACAAGAACGAAGACAGAAGTTGTTCACCCAACTGTATATTATTGTATCCATTCCGCTTCGGCGGGATGGACATTGATATACACCCATTGGTGTGAGCTGATTTTCATTCTTTGTGTACAGGTAGTCCAGAACCTTCAGAACAGAATGAAATTGGTTCGCACCTTTTTTATGCCTAAAAATGAAATAACAAACAAGTAAATGATAAACATCATGGAAGGAACTAACATTTATATATCCGATACTGATGATCAGATAATGCAGAAAGTATTATCCAGCATCAGCAGTGTTATCTTCAGTGAGAAGAAATACGATGATATTCTTCTGAAAAGATACCAGGAAATGAAAGAACAATGTAATTGGGAATATCCTGACGGTCCGTCAGATAATGGATGTGCCGTTAAATATATTGATGCCCCACAAGATTACCAAGACTATAGCATCTTGGGATTTGACATACCGACACTTATACAAATAGACCATGACAAGCCAATTTCAAATATTGTCATGGTAGTAAGCCAAGCCCCAAGACGCACAGTACGTTATAAAGGAAAGCTATCTTTGTCATCTCCTTTTGGTTTTCACGACAAAAGCTATCGTACCAATACTCGCAAGGGATTTATGACACCAGTCATACTTCAAGCTCTAGAAACTGCTTCTGGAACTGCGATTTATATGACAGATTGCAACAAACTGTTTACAACAGACAAGAGAGGCATTCTGAAGACTGACACTCGAAAATATCAAGAAATTCTCCAGAAAGAGATAGAATTAATAAAGCCAAGTTGCATTATTGCTCATGGAAAAACTGCTGATAGAAATCTAAAAAAGATAGATGCTTCTATAAACTGTAAACCCATTTATGTTTCTTACATTGGGAATTCCTACTTGAAAAAGGAGGCTCGAGAGAAGGCTATAACTGATTTTGTCGGTGCATTCAAAAATAAAGACAAGAGTCCACTTTAAAAAGTGTCCTCGTTAAAAGTTTAACATACATTCGTTCTTTGACATTTTGTAATCTGGAGATTTTTTTGTATCTTGGGGGCTCAAACAATAATTCAAGTTATGTCGTTATGTTTAAGAAGAGTCCAAAGACAAAGCAATTCGATATGTTCATTTCTCCATTAGGACTGTTGTGTGAGCGTGAGGGCGTCTTTTCAGGTTTGACAACAAATTAGTCTCCAAATTACAAAATAAGTAGTTCAAAGAGCGAATAACCCCATTTTGAGGCATTTTTAAGGCTGTAGTTGCGTACTAAAGTTGTTTGACAACTAATGAACACAAACCATTCGCCAAAGTTAGTTAACACCAAGGGCTGCCTATAACTGCCCAAGGCTATTGTTTAAATTTAAATAGAACCCACTTCTTCAAGTGGACTCATTCGCATTTTTGCCATGTCATATCAGAGTTTTGCTTGTTTTTCTTTTGCAACATTAAAATAAGTGACAATTCTGACATGGCAAAAACTTGGCAACTTTTTGTTGCTCAAGCACTTAAAAAAGTTTAATTTATCATATTGTTGCAGAATTTATGAAATAAATAAAAGAATATGAGAACAATTACTTTTAAAGGGCTGTTTTTAACAGTGTTATTTATGTTGCTTGGGAGCTTGACAATCCAAGCTGCAGATGGTGGTTTGATTACCAACCAAATTACAATCAAGCTGGATAAGGCTGGTACTTTACCTGATAGTATTAGTGAAAGTCAGAAGTATCTGATTACCAATCTGAAGATTGTTGGTAAAGTTAATGGTACGGATTGGAAATTAATCCGTAATATGGCTGGTAGTGATTTTTATGGGAGAGAAACCGGCGGAAAACTATCTATATTAGATTTGTCTGATGCTAGAATTGTAAAAGGTGGATCTGCTTATTATTCGGACTACGAAATCAGCCAGTGTACCTCTAATGATAAGTTGGGCGATTATGCTTTTTATGGTTGCAGTAGATTGACTAACTTGAACATCCCTTCCAGTGTTACTGAGATAGGTGGAGCAGCTTTTAGAGGTTGTAGTGGGTTGACTAGCTTGAACATCCCTTCCAGTGTTACTGAGATAGGTGGAGCAGCTTTTAGAGGTTGTAGTGGGTTGACTAGCTTAAACATCCCTTCCAGTGTTACTGAGATAGCAGAATCAGCTTTTTCTGGTTGCAGTGGGTTGACTAACTTGAACATCCCTTCCAGTGTTACAACGATAGGCTACTATGCTTTTAAAGATTGCAGTAGATTGACTAGCTTGGTCATTCCTTCCAGTGTTACTTCAATAGGTGAAGCAGCTTTTGAAGATTGCAGTGGATTGACTAGCCTTACCATCCCTTCTAGTGTTACTTCGATAGGCTATTATGCTTTTAATGGTTGCAGTGGGTTGACTAGCCTTACCATCCCTTCTAGTGTTACTTCGATAGGCTATTATGCTTTTTCTGGTTGCAGTGGGTTGACTAGCTTGGTCATTCCTTCCAGTGTTACTTCAATAGGTGAAGCAGCTTTTTCTGGTTGCAGTGGGTTGACTAACTTGAACATCCCTCTCGGTGTTACTTCGATAGGCGATTATGCTTTTTATGGTTGCAGTGGGTTGACTAACTTGACCATTCCTCTCAGTGTTACTTCGATAGGCGATTCTTTTTTTTCTGGTTGCAGTGGGTTGACTAGCTTGACCATCCCTTCCAGTGTTACTTCGATAGGTAAATCAGCTTTTTCTGGTTGCAGTGGATTGACTAACTTGATCATCCCTTCATGTGTTACTTCAATAGATAAATCAGCTTTTTCTGGTTGCAATGGATTAACCTCCATTTATGCATATCCGGAAAATTTACCAGAGTTGGGGACAGAAGTGTTTACCGGATGTGACTCAAAGAATTGTATGGTTTATGTACCAACAGGAACTTATGCTGATTATAAGGCGTCAGAATTTGGCTATTTCGAGAATATAAAAGAGTTCGATCCAACTGGCATTGATAAGGATGGCTTGATTACCAGACAAATAACAATCAAGCTGGACAAGGTTGGTACTTTACCTAATATGATTAGTGAAAGCAAGAAGTATCTGATTACCAATTTGAAAATTGTTGGTGAAATGAATGGTACAGATTTGAAATTTATCCGTGAGATGGCTGGTTGTGATTATAATAAGAATAAAACCGACGGAAAACTATCTATATTAGATTTGTATGATGCTACAATTGTAGAAGGTGGATCTGCTTATATTTCGTACTACAATAGAGACATTTATACCTCTAATAATGAGTTGAGCGATTATGCTTTTTTTGGTTGCAGTGGGTTGACTAACTTGTACATCCCTTCCAGTGTTACTTCAATAGGTGAAGCAGCTTTTTTGGGTTGCAGTGGGTTGACTAACTTGTACATCCCTTCCAGTGTTACTTCGATAGGCGGCCATGCTTTTGCAGGTTGCAGTGGGTTGACTAGCTTGAACATCCCTTCCAGTGTTACTTGGATAGGTGGAAGCGCTTTTGAAAATTGCAGCGGC
>ERZ1673698.2171-NODE-2171-length-14465-cov-22.842054_pt1 | contig 14465 bp, 9 predicted proteins | sample MGYA00580228_ERZ1673698 | MGnify/ENA primary metagenome ERZ1673698 (study PRJEB41218, sample SAMN15661768) | gut metagenome | host: Homo sapiens | place: Canada: London | collected 2015-08-20/2019-03-30 | study: EMG produced TPA metagenomics assembly of... | reverse complement strand
CGTAGCAGCTAAAAGCCACTACGCTTTCAAGTCTAACTTTTTGGGGTCACCACATATTCGAGAGCGGTTTTTAGGTTAATTCAAAATATATGTCAACTGTAATTGACAATTTGTTCAAGGGAAAAGAGAAGTGTGCCACTTGATTTTGTATCGGCTGTTATCTTTTCATCAAAACCGTTTTCAGAGAACAATGCATAATAAAACTGTGTCTTTTCCTTCAATGGTGTTAATTTTGCAAGTGTGTTCAGATATTCTGCATAGGTAAATGCTTCTTTTTTGAATTTGCATTCCCCAACTAAATAATTTTCTGCTTTTTGGTCGATACATAAAATATCTATTTCTGTTTCTCCGATTCTAAGTCCGTTTGTTGTGTTTTTATCCCTTATTGTTGTCTTACCTGTCCACCGTCCCATTTTGGAATATCGGAACGGCAGTTCGTTATTTTTCTGCATTTTCCGAACAAACTCACGGCATACATCTTCAAATGCGACTGATGCAAATTTATGGAGTTCAGGCTTTACAATATATTCGTAAACGCCGTCAACATCGCCGTCCTCAAGCTGTGAAAAATTTGCAAAACCGAATGCATACCAGAATCGGAAGAAGTTATCTGTTAATTTATATGTTCCTCTGTTACCGTTTGCCTGTTCTTTTATCTTTGCATCAACAGAAAATTCTCGTTCTACAATGCCGAGTTCAATCAGATTTTTTAAATAAACGCTTGTTTTGGAAGTATCCTCAATGAGTGACTTTTGACTGATATTGTTTAAAGTTGTATTTCCAAGTGCTACCGCTTCAATGATAGAGTTATATACAGGCGTTTCCCGAAGTTCCTGATGAAGAAGAAAATCAACCTCGCTGTATAGAACACAACCTTTGGTCAAAATATTTTGTTTAATATTTTCTTCAATAGTTAGTTTCGGATTCCATTGCCTTAAATAGTGGGGGATACCGCCAAGAACAGAATAAGCAATAACTTTGTCCCGTTCGGAATATGCGGTAAAGAATTTAGCTGCATCGTAAAATCCCATTTCTTTCATTTTGTAAATTCCGGTAGCACGACCGTAGAGCGGATTTTTTTCGGCAAGAATTTCCTTTTCAATAAAACTCATTGCACTGCCGCACAAAACAATCATAACATTTGAATCCCGAAGTTGTGTATCCCACAAATTTTGCAGAATAGAAGGAATGCTCTTGTTCCCTTTGCACATATACGGGAATTCATCTATGATAAAGAGTTTCTTTTTATCCCCATACGGCAAATCGAGAACAGCGCCGAAAGCTTTTTCCCAATCGGCAAATTCGGTAATGTAATTTTTTGCGGGAATGTTTTCTTTTAATATTTGTTTTGAAAATTTTTGAAGTTGCACCCTGTCGGTTGTCTGAGTACAGGAAAAGAATACATGTGGTTTTTCTTTGCAAAATTCTCTTAAGGTTTCCGTTTTGCCGACACGCCGTCTGCCATACAAAACTACAAGCTGTCCGCCATCTGAATTGTATTTATCGTTCAGAAATTTTAGCTCGGTTTCTCTGCCTATAAACATAAAAACACCTCTTATGCTATCTAATCTTGATTTACTAAATCGTGATTTGGTATTATTATACCCAAGAACAAATGTAAAATCAATAGATTTTGCAAAAACAATAAAAATTTTCAAAATACGCCGTTATATAAATTGTGGGAAACCTTTAAAGATTTTTATAAGACATAAAAAGACCTTGCAGAGTAAAATCTGCAAGGTCAAATTTATATCAGGAATAAACTTGTATTAAGTTACCTGTCAATACATCCTGTATGTGGATTACTTGTTTGCAATAGCAGCCTGAGCAGCAGCAAGACGAGCAATCGGAACACGGAACGGTGAACATGATACATAGTCAAGACCGATCTTGTGGCAGAACTCAACAGAAGAAGGATCGCCGCCGTGCTCACCGCAGATACCAACATGGAGCTTGTTGTTTACAGGCTTACCGAGTTTGATAGCTGTTTCCATGAGCTTGCCAACGCCTGTCTGGTCAAGCTTAGCGAACGGATCGTTCTCGAAGATCTTAGCATCATAGTAAGCGTTGAGGAACTTACCTGCGTCATCTCTTGAGAAGCCGTATGTCATCTGTGTAAGGTCGTTAGTACCGAAGCAGAAGAAGTCAGCTTCCGTAGCAATCTCATCAGCTGTAAGAGCAGCTCTTGGGATTTCGATCATTGTACCAACTTCGTACTTGAGGTCGATGCCTGCAGCAGCGATTTCAGCGTCAGCTGTTTCAACAACAACCTTCTTAACGAACTTGAGTTCCTTAACATCGCATACGAGCGGAATCATGATTTCAGGCTCAACTGTCCAGTCTGCGTGTGCCTTCTGAACATTGATAGCAGCACGGATAACTGCCTTTGTCTGCATCTTTGCAATTTCAGGATATGTTACTGCAAGACGGCAACCACGGTGACCCATCATTGGGTTGAACTCGTGGAGTGAAGCGATGATTGTCTTAATGTCTTCAACGCTCTTACCCTGAGCAGCTGCGAGCTTTTCGATGTCAGCTTCCTCTGTAGGAACGAACTCGTGAAGCGGCGGATCAAGGAATCTGATTGTTACAGGATTGCCTTCGAGTGCCTCATAAAGAGCCTCAAAGTCGCCCTGCTGATAAGGAAGAATCTTGTCAAGAGCAGCTTCTCTTTCTTCAACTGTATCTGAGCAGATCATCTCTCTGAATGCAGCGATTCTGTCCTCTTCAAAGAACATATGCTCTGTACGGCAAAGACCGATACCTTCAGCACCGAGCTCACGAGCCTTCTTAGCGTCAGCAGGTGTATCAGCGTTTGTTCTAACCTTAAGAGTTCTGTACTTGTCAGCCCAAGCCATGATTCTGCCGAACTCACCTGCGATTGTAGCGTCAACTGTTGGGATAACGCCGTCGTAGATGTTACCTGTAGAACCGTCGATTGAAATGTAGTCACCCTCGTGGAATTCCTTGCCTGCGAGTGTGAACTTCTTGTTAGCCTCGTCCATTGCGATGTCGCCGCAACCTGATACACAGCATGTACCCATACCACGAGCAACAACGGCAGCGTGTGATGTCATACCGCCACGAACTGTGAGGATACCCTGTGAAGCCTTCATACCTGTGATGTCCTCAGGTGAAGTTTCAAGACGAACGAGAACAACCTTTTCGCCTTTAGCGTTCCAGTTTTCAGCATCTTCGGCTGTGAATACGATCTTACCGCAAGCAGCACCGGGAGAAGCTCCGAGGCCCTTACCGATTGGTGTAGCAGCTTTAAGAGCAGCAGCATCGAACTGTGGGTGAAGAAGTGTGTCAAGGTTACGAGGATCGATCATTGCAACAGCTTCTTCTTCTGTTCTCATGCCCTCGTCAACGAGGTCACAAGCAATTTTAAGAGCAGCCTGAGCTGTTCTCTTACCGTTTCTTGTCTGGAGCATATAGAGCTTCTTGTTTTCAACAGTGAACTCCATGTCCTGCATATCTCTGTAGTGGTTTTCGAGTGTCTGACAAACATTCTGGAACTGCTCGAAAGCTTCCGGGAACTCTTCAGCCATCTTAGCGATTGGCATAGGAGTACGAACACCTGCAACTACATCTTCGCCCTGTGCGTTGATGAGGAACTCACCCATGAGCTTCTTCTCACCTGTAGCAGGATCTCTTGTAAATGCAACACCTGTACCGCAATCGTCACCCATGTTACCGAATGCCATTGACTGTACGTTAACGGCAGTACCCCATGAATAAGGGATATCGTTGTCACGACGGTAAACGTTTGCACGAGGGTTGTCCCATGAACGGAATACAGCCTTAACTGCGCCCATGAGCTGTTCCTTAGGATCGTCAGGGAAGTCCTGACCGATTTTCTCTTTGTATTCAGCCTTAAACTGGCCTGCAAGCTCCTTAAGATCGTCAGCTGTAAGCTCTACATCATAAGTAACGCCTCTCTCAGCCTTCATCTTGTCGATGAGCTCTTCAAAATATTTCTTACCTACTTCCATAACTACATCGGAATACATCTGAATGAATCTTCTGTAGCAGTCCCAAGCCCAACGAGGGTTGTTTGACTTCTTAGCGATAACTTCAACAACATCTTCGTTAAGACCGAGGTTAAGGATTGTATCCATCATACCCGGCATTGAAGCACGAGCACCTGAACGAACTGAAACGAGGAGGGGGTTCTCCTTGTCGCCGAACTTCTTGCCTGTGATTTCTTCCATCTTCTCGATGTACTCGTTGATCTGAGCCTGAATTTCAGCGTTGATTTCTCTGCCGTCCTCATAATACTGAGTACAAGCTTCTGTTGTAATTGTGAAGCCCTGTGGTACAGGAAGTCCAAGACCTGTCATTTCTGCAAGGTTGGCACCCTTACCGCCGAGGAGCTCACGCATGTTAGCATTACCTTCTGTAAAAAGGTAAACCCATTTGTTTGCCATAACTGGTAATCCTCCTAAAAATAAATTAAGATATACGGCTGTGGCAGACTTACCCCTTGGTAAAACCTGCCTGCTTGTATAAGCCTATCGAATATTATAACAAACTTTGGTCAAAATAGCTATATTTTTTTCAAACTTTTTTCTTATAAAAAACGAGTTTTATTTTCGACAATATTGTATAAATCGTTTAAAATGCCTTTTTTTGCCCGATTTTTGTAATTTTCTCTTGAAATTTGTGATTTTTGTGAGATAATATTATGGTATGAACGAGTGCCTTGTGACAGGACTGTCTGCATCTTTGTTGTTTTGTCACAGATAAAAGGAGAAAAAATGAAGAATTGTGCCGTTATCCTCGCAGGCGGCGAGGGCAAAAGAATGAAATCCGACAAACCGAAAACATTGTCGGAGGTGCTCGGCAGACCGATGCTTTGCTGGGTTATGTCGGCTTTAAGGAAAGCCGGTATTGATGACATCTGTGTTGTCAAGGGCTTTAAAAAAGAGTGTGTCGAAGAGTATCTTTCAACCCTCGATTTTTCCGTTGAAAGCGTGTTTCAGACTGAAAGACTCGGAACAGGTCACGCTGTGATGATGGCAAAGGATTTCCTTAAAAAGCACAGCGGCAATGTCGTTATTCTCAACGGCGACGCTCCGTTTATGGACAGCAAGACTATTGAGGATTCTTTAAAGGCTCACATCGAAAACGGTTGTGCCGCAACGGTTATTTCCGCAAAGGTTGACGATCCGACAGGTTACGGCAGAATTGTCCGTGACGAAAACGGAAATCTGCGTGCAATTGTTGAGCAGAAAGACGCCGATGAGGAAACTCTCAAAATAAATGAAGTAAACTCGGGCGGATTCTGGTTTGACTGTCAGCTTCTTCTTTCGGTTCTCGACAGAATCAAGTCGGATAACAGTGCAAAGGAATATTATCTTCCCGACGCAATCAAGCTTTTGCTTGAGGACGGAAGAAAAGTCGGAGCATTCACAGCTCAGTGCAGTGATACGGTTCTGGGTGCAAATGATCCGGCTCAGCTTGAACAGCTTAACGAAATTGCAAGGGCAAAGGGTTACAGCTGTTAATTGCTCGGTTAATCATTGGTAAACATATACTACACACATTAAAATTCAAAGGAGTTATTGCAATGAATTTTCACGGTAAGGACATTAAAATTTTCACCGGCAGTTCAAATGTTGATGTAGCTCAGGGAATTGCAGGCTGTCTTGGTCTGCCGCTTGGTAAGAGTGACTGTACACAGTTCTCAGACGGCGAAATCTCTGTTTCTCTTCACGAATCTGTTCGTGGCAGCGACTGCTTTATTGTTCAGTCAACCTGTGCTCCCGTCAACGACAATCTTATGGAAATGCTCATAATGATTGATGCCATGAAGCGTGCATCTGCTGCAAGAATCACAGTTGTTATGCCATACTTCGGCTATGCAAGACAGGACAGAAAAGCTAAGGCAAGAGATCCGATCTCGGCTAAGCTTTGTGCAGATATCATCACCTGTGCAGGTGCTGACCGTGTGCTTACAATGGATCTTCACGCAAATCAGATTCAGGGCTTCTTCAACATTCCTGTTGACCATCTTCAGGGCGCATCACTTCTCGCAAACCATATGAGAGAGAAAATCGGCGGCAAAAATGATGATTATATCGTTGTTTCTCCTGACCTCGGTTCTGTAACCCGTTCAAGAAACTTTGCATCAAAAATCGGCACAGGTCTTGCTATTATCGACAAGAGAAGACCAAAGGCTAATGTTTGTGAAGTTATGAACATCATCGGTGACGCAAAGGGTAAGAAAGTTATCCTCGTTGACGATATGATTGACACAGCAGGTACTCTCTGCAATGCCGCTAACGCTATTGTTGAAAAGGGCGGTGCAACAGAGGTTTACGCTTGCGCTACTCACGCAGTTCTTTCAGGTCCTGCAATCGAGAGAATCCAGAACAGCGCAATCAAAGAAGTTGTTCTTCTTGACACAATTCCTGTTCCGAAGGAAAAGATGATTGACAAGTTCACAATTCTTCCTGTTGCTCCTACATTTGCAGAGGCTATCGCAAGAATCTACAACGACAAGCCGTTCACAGCCGCTTTCGGTTGATAAGCGAACAATTTAATTATGTAATTAAACAGGCGGGTTTTGACTAACCCGCCATTTCGCTGTTTTACTGCAAATTTTTCAGGAATAAAACGGTACAATATGTGAGGGTGATTTAATTTTGTTTGGTATAGTTTACGGCTCTGATTCAGATAACAAAATAATGAACCGCTTTGTCGATGAGTACGAATTGTGGTGCAATGAGGGCAAAAATCCGGATATTGCGTCAATCGACCTCGACTTTGCGCTTGACCTACAGAAGAAAAGACTTGACGAAAAGGGTGTAAAGATTCAGACCGCTTTTACCGATAAGGAAACGGTGAAGAATGAAGTCCCCGTAAATGCTTGTACTGCCTACGATATGGGCGAATGTAAGAGTAACATTGCGTCAAAGACATATGAGGTTACGGAGAAATACTTTAAAGACGGAAAGAAAAAGAAAAAAATCAAGGACAGATTTTTCTTTTACACAATGATTACAAGGCTTGAAAACCGAAATTCCGAGGTTGCGTGTTCGTGTCCGAACTGCGGTGCGGTAAGCAGTGTAAGAGAGCTTCTCAACGGTTGTAAAAACTGCAAAACTCGCTTTATTATGGACGATTTGTTCCCGAAGGTTACAAACTTCTACTTTGTAAAAACCTATTCGCTTGCGAACAAGTCAACGAAAAAGGTGCTTGCTCCGTACCTTCTCGGCGGAATTGCCGCCGTTGCGGCATTTACGGTATGGGTGGTTGTAAAGGACGGAACTTTTGATCCCGCAACCGCAAATATGGTCTATGAAATCGGCATAAGAGCAATCCCCGTACTGCTCGGCGGACTTTTGGCGGGGTACCTTGCATGGGCATTAAAAACGCTTTTCGGACTTTTTGTCGGTGCGGCAAAGAGCATTCCTATGATAGGTCCGCACTTCAATTGTCAGAAAAGACTTCCGTGGCTTATGAAAGAGGTTAATCCTAACTTCTCATATGAATACTTTATCGGCAAGGTGCTTGCTTTGCTCAAGATTATGATTTTCAGCGATGATTACACAAACCTCGCAGTCTACGAGGGCAATCCGATGAAAAATCCTTTCGGAGATATTGTTGACATCAAGTACAGAGGAGTGTCAAAGCTTAATTCATTCAATGTCACAAACGGCTGTTGCTATGTTGATATGACCGTTTACGCAACGACCGTGAAAAACAAAAATTCTTCATTTAGGGTTAAAAACGAAAAGTTCAGACTTACCGTTTGCAGAAGTGTGAACGCCATGGATGACGGAGTTTTCACAATGAAAAAAGTAACCTGTAAAAGCTGCGGCGCAAGCTTTGATGCAACAAGAGAACGCAACTGCCCGTATTGCGGAAATCCTTATCATCTCGGCAACGATGACTGGGTTGTTGTAAGTTTCGGAAAAGGTTAATTTAAATTTCAGAATACATATAATATAAATAAGAGGAAAACGGATATGTTCGGAAAAAACAAATCAACGGGTTCAATCGAGTACATTGTAGTGGGACTCGGCAACCCCGACAGAAAATACGAAAACACTCGTCACAACGCCGGCTGGCTTGCAATTGACCGCATTGCCGACAAGCTCGGTTGTGATGTGAACAAAATAAAATACAAAAGCTTTATCGGCACTTGCACTGTAAACGGCGCAAAAGTTATGCTGATGAAACCCACAACATATATGAACAACAGCGGTCAGGCAGTTGTTGAGGCGATGAACTTCTACAAAATTCCTCCCGAAAATGTCATTGTAATTTTTGATGACATTTCGCTTGATGTCGGAAAAATGCGTATCCGTTCAAAGGGCAGTGACGGCGGTCAAAGGGGAATGCGCAGTATAATCTATCTCAGCGGAAGCGATAAATTCCCCCGCATCAAGGTTGGCATAGGCGCAAAGCCAAATCCCGACTGGGACCTTGCCGACTGGGTGCTTTCAAAGTTCACTCCCGATGAAATGAAAAAGCTTGATGAAATTTTTGACAATGCCGAAAAAGCAATCGAGCTGATTATTGATGGCAAAACCGACCGTGCTATGAATTTGTTCAACTGAAAAGGGACAAAGAAATGAATAATCTCAACTTTCTTGTTGATGTTCTGAAAGACTCGCCCGTTTTCAAAACGCTTGAAAAGAATGTCAAGCCGGGCAGAACGGTCTGTGCTTCGGGACTTTCAACAATTAACAAATCAAATATCATCTATGCGCTGTGCCGCCTCAAGGGCGTCACGGCATTTTGTCTTGCCTCCGATGAAAAAGAGGCGCAAACTTTGTGCAACGACCTTTCGTGCATGGGACTTCGTGCCTATGTTTATCCCGTGCGTGACTTCAACTTTCTTGACTTTCAGAGCCGTTCGCACGAGTACGAGCACGCAAGACTTAAAGTTTTGCTCAAGCTTATCAACCACGAATGTGATGTTGCAATTGCGTGTGTTGATGCGGCGGCACAGCTTACCGTTCCGAGAAATGTGCTTGAACAATCGGTTATTGAATTTGAAGAGGGCAGGGAGCTCTCGCTTGAAAAGGCGACAAAGGCACTTACTCTGCTCGGCTACGAACGCTTTGATGCGGTAGAGGGCAGCGGTCAGTTTTCGCTGAGAGGCGGTATTCTCGACTTCTTTATGCCCGACAGCGACTATCCCGTGAGATGTGAATTTTGGGGCGATGAAATTACCGACCTCAGCTATTTTGACATTGAAACACAGAGAAGATTTAAAAAGGCTGACAAAATTACGCTTTCGCCCTCAACCGAAATCGTAATTGAGGACAGAGCCGCCCTTGCAGATAAAATTGAACACAAGGCAAAGCTCCTCCGTTCCAAGAACAGCGCCAAAGCCAAGGAAAAACTTTTTTCAGAGGCAGAGCTTATCCGCAGCGGTGCAATGATTGCCAATGCGGACAAATTTATCAATCAGATTTACGATAAACCCGAGTCGCTTTTTGATTATCTCGACAGAAACACCCTCGTTTTTGCGTCCGAATTTACTGCAATTCAGGAACGGGGAAAGTCGATGGACTTTATCAGCAATGAAACCCTTATGCAAGGCTTTGAGGACGGAACCCTTTGCAGAGGTTTTGACCGCTTTGCGCTCACATTCAACGAATGTACCGAGTTTTTGCAAAGTCACGGAACAATCGTGCTTGAAAACTTTGTTCACGGAAGTATGCCTATCAAGCTGTCGGAAATCATCAGCTTTTCAACAAAACAGCTCTCAGCATGGGGCGGTTCGTATAAACAGCTAAAAGAAGATGTTGACGGACTTTTTACCCCCGAAAGCAAGGGCGTTATCTTTGCAGGAACAGAAAGAGCCGCCAAAAATCTTTGTGACGCCTTTAACGCAGACGGCATAAACGCTGTTTACAGCGAGGGTGCGGATAAGATTTCAAAGGGCGAATTGCTTGTTATGCAGGGTGCATTGAGTGCGGGCTTTGAGTATCCGTCACAAAAGTTTTTTGCAATAACCTACAGTCAGGTTTCGTACCGTCCCGAAAAGTCCAAAAAGAAGAAGAAAAAGACGGGACAGGAAATTTACAGCCTTTCCGAGCTTGCCCCCGGTGATTATGTTGTACACAATGTTCACGGTATAGGTGTGTTCGGCGGTATAAGAAAAATTGATACTCACGGAGTTATAAAGGACTATATCAAGATTGACTACGCAAAGGGCGATGTGCTTTATGTGCCTGTCACACAGCTTGATATGGTTGCAAAATATATAGGTCCGAAAGAGGATTCAAGGGTTAAGCTTAACCGACTCGGTTCGGGCGACTGGCAAAAGGCAAAGGCAAGGGTTAAAACCTCTGTCAAGGACATTGCCAAGGAGCTTATTGAGCTTTACTCACAGCGTATGAAAGCCAAGGGCTATGCCTTTTCGGCTGATAACGAGTGGCAGAGAGATTTTGAACTCAGCTTTGAATATGACGAAACTCCCGACCAGTTGCGTTGTTGTGAGGAAATCAAGCATGACATGATGCGTTCGTCGCCGATGGACAGACTTCTCTGCGGTGATGTCGGATTCGGCAAAACAGAGGTTGCACTCCGTGCCGCTTTTAAGTGTATTGCAGATTCAAAGCAATGTGCATTGCTCTGCCCCACAACAATTCTCGCATGGCAGCATTATCAGACGGTAATCAAGCGTTTTGAGGGCTATCCCGTTCGTGTGGAACTGCTTTCAAGATTCCGTACCGCAAAACAGCAGAAAGAAATTCTCCAAAAGCTAAAGCGAGGAGAAATTGATATGATTGTCGGAACTCACAGACTTGTGCAGAAGGATGTTGAATTCCGTGACCTCGGACTTGCAATCATAGATGAGGAACAGCGTTTCGGTGTTGCCCAAAAGGAGAGGTTCAAGGAACTGTGCAAAAATGTCGATGTGCTTACGCTCTCGGCTACTCCTATTCCGAGAACCCTCAATATGGCGATGAGCGGTCTGCGTGATATGAGCGTTATCGAAGAAGCACCGACAAACCGTCAGCCTGTTCAGACCTATGTGCTTGAACACGATGATGCGGTTATCAACGAGGCAATCCGCCGTGAACTCCGCCGTGGCGGTCAGGTGTTCTATCTTCACAACAATGTTGAAACAATTTCTTCATGTGCCGCAAAAATTCAGGAGGCTGTTCCCGAGGCAAAAATCGCAATCGGTCACGGCAAAATGAAAGAGGGCGAACTCAGCGAAGTTTGGCGACAGATGCTTGAACAGGAGATTGATGTGCTTGTCTGCACGACAATTATCGAAACGGGTGTCGATTTGCCGAATGCCAACACCCTTATTATAGAAAATGCCGACTGTATGGGACTTTCGCAGTTGCATCAGCTCAGAGGCCGTGTGGGCAGAAGTTCACGAAAGGCATATGCCTACTTTACCTTCAGACGGAACAAGGTTCTCACGGAGATTCAGCAGAAAAGGCTTGCCGCAATCAGGGAATTTACAGAATTCGGCAGCGGCTTCCGCATTGCAATGCGTGACCTTGAACTGCGAGGTGCGGGCAATATTATGGGCGCACAGCAGCACGGGCATATGGAATCGGTCGGTTACGATATGTACCTCAAGCTTCTTGATGAGGCAGTAAGCGAGGAAAAGGGCGAGCAGAATGTCACAAAAGACCTCGACTGTCTTATTGATATTTCGGTTGACGCTCATATTCCCGAAAGCTATGTTGAAAGTCTTACACTTCGTCTTGATGTTTACCGCAGAATTGCCGATATCCGCAGTAATGAGGACGCAGACGATGTTATTGACGAGTTGCAGGACAGATTCGGCAAGATTCCGAACTCGGTTCTCGGACTTATCGACATTGCCCTTGTGCGTAACAAGGCTTACTCAATGGGCATTTACGAAATCAGACAGAACGGCACAACGCTCATGCTCTTTGTAAACGAACTCAAATCCCCTCAGGTTGCCGACTTGCTCATTGCTTTGGGCGGAAAGGCAAAGCTTGTTGCCGGAGCAAAACCGTGCGTTGCGGTTGAGTGCAAAAATAGCTCCGCTCCGCTTGAAATCCTCACCAAAATTTTCGGTGTGCAGTAATTTTACGGCATGAAACCGTAATTCGTTAAGAAAAAACCTCCCGAAAGTACAAAAATACTGTTTTTCGGTGGAAATTCTCAACAAAATTTTATAAAAATGTAGACAATGACGATTTTTTTGTGTATAATCGTAAGGTACATTATCCTGTGAAAGTGTGTTTGCAGGACACTTTGCATTTAATTTTTCAGAAGGACGGTAAAAAACTATGAAGCCTAATATCAAGGTTGGTTCATTTTTACTTGCAATTGTTATGATGTTCTCAGTTTTTGCAATTGCAGGTTGTACACCCACAACAATCAACAAAGAATGGTCGTATAAGACAAGCGACAACGAGCTTGCCATCGGCGTTTATATCTACTCACTCAATGCAGCTTACAGTCAGGCTGAGTCATTTGCTAAAAAGCTTGACGATTATGATTCGACATCTGACAAGTGGCTTGATGAAAAAATCAAGGACGATGACGGCAACGAGCAGGTTGCAAGAGAGTGGATTAAAGATCAGGCTAAGAAAATGTGCCTCAGCTACCTCGTAGTTGACGAACAACTTAAAAAGGAAAATGTAAACATCGGTCAGGCAACTCTTGACTCCGCAACAAGTCAGGCTGAAACATACTGGAATGTCGGCCCGTATGCGTCACAGGGTTATGTAATGCCGATGAAGAAGCAGTATGAAAAGTACGGCGTTTCACTCGACAGCTTTGCATACTGCACAACTCTCTACAACACAAAGTATGAGGCTCTCTTCAAAGCAGTTTACGGCAAGGGCGGTTCAAAGGAAGTTTCCGACGCTGACCTTACAAAGTATTTCAAGGAAAACTATACGGACTACTCATATCTTCCCGTGAACCTTTATACATCAACAAAAGATGAGGCAGGTTCATCGAAGAATGTTGCAATGAGCGACAAGGAAATCAAGAAGGTTGAGGATCAGCTTAACGGCTACAAGAATGACCTTAACAAGGGCGGTTCTTTTGATGATGTTATTGCATCATACAAGAAGTCAAGCGGTTCGGGAACAGATTCTTCTGTTTCAAATGTAGAAGTTCTCGACAAGAGCTCAATCGGTGACGAGCTTAAAAAGGCTATCGGCAAGCTTGAAACAGGCAAGGCTGAAACTCTCAAGGTCGGCAGCGGCGACAGCGCAATCTACTATCTCGTTTATAAGAAAGATGTTAGCAAGGATGTTGACAGCTATATCGGCAACGAATCAAACAGAGCCGGTGTACTTGCGTCAATGAAGTCAGACGAATTTTCAAAGTACATTGACAGTCTTGCAGAGAAACTCAAGTATGAAGAAAACACTTCGGTTATTGACAAGTATAAGCCCGAACTCTTCTTCGTTGCGGTTGAGCCAACAACATCGGCGTCAACAACATCGGCATCCGATAAAAGCTCAAAATAATTGATATCGGACATACAACAGACGCATTTTCAGATTATTCTGAAGAAAGGGGCTTTTATGAAAAAACATTCAAAGCTTTGCGCAATTTTTCTGACGGCACTTTTGAGCATTTCTGCTGTAAGCTTTTCCGTATCGGCAGTCGGTGAGGAGGTTGATCCCGGCGGAGATTCAAGCGTTATTGTTGATCCCGTAGAGCCGGAGCCCGAGCCCGAACCGGAACCGGAACCATCACCGGAGCCTGAGCCGCAGCCGCAGCCCGATCCTGTGTATCCGGACTCGTCGGACAGTTCATCATATGTAGATCCCGGCTATTCGTCAAGTGATTCGTCGTATGACAACAGCTATAACTATGACAGTAGCTATGACTACAACAATAACAGTTATGACAATAATTACAGCAGCAGTCAGACTTACTACTACTCTGAGCCGTCATATGTAGGCGGCGGTCAGTCCTATGTTGCTCCGTCAAATACTGCTCCGTCAGCGTCGCTCATCAAGTCTGACGATAACATTGACGAAAAAACTCTTTCAAGCAATGACTGGTCGGATATCGCAAAAAATCTTAAAAATACCGACACATCGGGTTCTGACGGTGATGACTTTAACTTCATCAAGAACAATAACAGCAAGGGTGACAACGGTCATTGGATGTTCTATGTTTCACTCGTTTTACTCTCACTCGGTGTTGCAGGCATTGCGTACTTTGTAATTTCAACTGTTCTCAACAGAAAGAAGAGAGTCACAGTCGGCGGCAGAAGTAACGCTCCAAAGAGCAAATCTCCACAGCCACAGCGTTACAGCAGTAACGATGATTATGCCGATGATTACTCATCTTCAGGCAGAAAGTCCGAAAGACGCAGTAAGTACGATACTGCCGAAATTCAGCTTCCAAAGAACAACCAAAAGGGCGGAAGAAGATACAAGTAATTAAATAACTTTATAAAACAAAAGCAGTTCCAGAATCGTGTGGTGACCCCAAAAAGTTAGACTTGAAAGCGTAGTGGCTTTTAGCTGCTACGC
>ERZ1673698.2141-NODE-2141-length-14667-cov-36.282371_pt1 | contig 14667 bp, 8 predicted proteins | sample MGYA00580228_ERZ1673698 | MGnify/ENA primary metagenome ERZ1673698 (study PRJEB41218, sample SAMN15661768) | gut metagenome | host: Homo sapiens | place: Canada: London | collected 2015-08-20/2019-03-30 | study: EMG produced TPA metagenomics assembly of... | reverse complement strand
ATAAAGTTATATAAACTTAAATATCAGAGAGTTATAAATTATTCAGTAAACACTAGTTATTATTAGATTTACTTATTTGAGTCTTACAATCTTGCATCCATGGGCAGGAATGGTAGCAGTGATTGAAGAGGCACTACCCTCGTCTACATGCTCCCAAAGGTCGCGAATTTGCTTCTCGCCTTGTATGCCAAGCGTACTGAAATCCACTGTAATTTGATCAGAGTTGTCATTACGATTGAAAATGCCAAGCACATAATCGCCATTGGTCATCTGACCATACCAGATTTCATTATTCCTATCGTTGAGCTTGTCGCTGAGAGGCTTGCCTACGAAGCCATCCTTGTTGAGCTCAAGAAGTTCGTTGTTGGTATAATACTTCATGTCATTACCAATGGTAGAAGGCAAATCAGAAGCTGCCACTGGACCACCAGCCATCAACTGCAAGGATACCACAGTCTGCTTCTCGGCATCAGTATCGAAAGTATTGAGGCGAACGAAGTCACCATCAAGAATCACCTTATTGCGACCACTGATATGCGACCAATAGGTAAATCCATCGAACATATTCATGCAGTTAGGCCATGTGCGGTAAGATTTTCCCTTGCCTTGGGCAGAACAGTGCCACCAACCACCAGTACCTGTATCAGCCACAATACGAACCATGTTACCATAAAGGCTCTCTACCTGTGCATCGCTATACAAATGAGGCATAACGAGTGAGGTGAAGATGCCATATTTCTTGGCAGACTCAGCTATGTATCTCATGGCGAGCGCATAGTTCTCACGACCATAACCACGACCTGTAACACCTATATTACGGTCTTGACCATCCTCATACCAAGAGAGGAAGTCCATACGGATGAAATCTACTCCTAATTCCTTGTAATGCTTAAAGAAGCCATCAATATACTCACGGCAACCTGGATTCTCGGCTACAGCCCAAGAGAAATCTATATCTTTGGCTGTAGGATGAGACAACTTATCCTTGTTCTCCCCATTATAGAAGAGGTCGTTGAATGTGTATTCCGTGCCCTCTATCTTGGTTTCTCTTGGGCCATGAATCCAGAGCGGATTGTCGTAAACACCTAATTTTAAGCCCTTAGCCTTACACTTGGCAGCAATATCCTTGAGAGCCTGAGAGCCGTAATGGGTCATATAGCCACTCTCATCTTTGGCAAGCATAGGGATAAAACCATCCGTACAAATCATGTCATAGCCCGATGGTTTGAGATTGGTTGCTACATAGTCGATGATGTTATCCCACTGGTCGGAGGTAAGGTCCATATCATTGTTGTTTACGCCCTTGGCGTTTTCCAACAAACAATACTCATATACACTCCAGTAGAGAGGAGCCTTCACACCATCGTGGATACCCTCAACTATAGGAAGATTGGATAGCTCGTGGGTAGGAGGATAGTTCATTTCTACATCATTGGCGCAAGAGCCAAACAGAGAAACGGCAGCTATCGCCATGGAAAATAATATTGTTTTTTTCATTTTTCTAATCGTTTTAATTGATTATTTCTTTACCACCTTTATCGTTTTGTTGTTGATGTCAATGGTGATCTGATAAGTACCTGCCTCTGTTACTTTCCACTGGTCGTCAGGACTTGCCGTGAAGACCATATCTGAAGCCGAAACTCCACTAGCATCTACTGTGACATTGGCAGAAGAAGGACGATAGAAAGGAGCGTTGAAGTCTTTCTCCTCACTCATCTTAAATGTACCCTCCGTGAGTTGACCTTCCCATGTAAATACATCCTTGTTAGATGCATCCTGGGTAAACTCTTGCGCCTTGTCCCAAGCCCAACCACCTGCGGTAGCATCACCTATCATATAGATATGTGTTTCTTTCTGAAGCTCACCCAAGAACTCTGACCTGATGGTCCAGTGCTCAAGATCCAAGGTTAAGCGATACTTGCCCAGTACCTCTACTTTCCACTTGTTGTCGTTACCACCAGCGTAATATTCGAACTTCTCGTCCTCTACACCATCCTTGTTAATCTTGACACCATCTGAAGGGCAGTGGATGAAGGAAGCACCCCAATCTTTTTCGCCACTAAATTTCAATTCACCTGTCTTTAATTCTCCTTCGTATACAAAGATGTAGTCAGAACTCTTCGTAAGTTCAGTTGCCTGTCCCCAGTCCCAGCCACCAGGAGTAGCGCTTCCGATAATATACAGGTGCTCTAAAGATATAGGCTCAACAGCTGGCTTTTCTTTCTCACCGAGGTATTCGGTAGACATGGTCCAATTGCGCATATCAAACGTAAGACGATATTTACCAGCATCTGTAACTCTCCACTTGTTATCAGGGTCGCCTGCCCACATCACGAAAGTCTGTCCACTGACATTAGACTTAGAGATAGTCTCTTGGTCGTTAGCAGGACGGATAAACGGATTGTCCCAACTACCAGCTACAAGACAAAGTTTCATTTCTCCTGTGTTGAGAGTGCCCTCCCAAGTAAAGAGCATAGGATCATCTGCATTTTGAGTAAAAGGTGTAGGCTCGTCTATGCTCCAACCATTAGGCGTAGCATCGCCCACCATGAACAATGTAGAAGTCTTGATAGGCAGATTGCCATCAATAATCTTCAAGTCTTTCTCACCATCACAACCTGTGAGCAACGACATTAAGAGCGTGCAAACAAACAGGCAGAGGCAGAATTGCTTCAATTGAATATTTCGTTTCATAATCGTATCTTTATAAAATGGTTTACTTATTATAACCAGGATTCTGAATCAACTCATGGTTTGCATTCAATACATCACGCATGATAGGCCAAATCTCTGTATGACTATCAGCATCTGGTGTCTTGTCCCACCATGTACCAGAAGAGAACTTGCCAAAGCGAATGAGGTCGATACGGCGACGACTCTCTGCGAAGAATTCTCTTCCCCACTCATCGAGCATCTCATTCTCATCAAGTTTAGCTCTGCCTTCTGGCTCATAGAGATAGTCTTCCCAATCAGCAGCAGGATAGTTGCGTTTACGAACACTGTTGAGCAACTTACCTGCCTCCTCTGGCTTGCCTTGACGAAGCTTGCACTCGGCGAGTGAGTAGATAATCTCTGGCAAACGAATCTCTGTATAATCGCTCTCCAACTGATGCTCATCATCATCGCTATAGAGAGGATATTTTACGAAATGCCAACCTGAGTTATGGTCGCCATCACGCAAGGTAGAAGATGTAGCTGAAAGCCACTTATTAGGAGGGGTGCTCTGGAACTTGCCCACGGCATCACGGATATACAACTCATAGTCTACCTCTGGTGCCTTTACACGCTTGGTAGCACCATTCTCATCCTTATACTCCAAGTATCCGAACAAGAACATACCCTCACGCTTGCTGTTACCTAAGTTGCGATAAAGTTTAAGACGCACATCGTCTGGATATTTCTTGAATTTCAGGATAGGCATACCCAAGTCATACGTATACAAAGTGCCATTAGGCGCATAACTTGGAGAAGCAGCGTACTTTGTGTTATGACCACCCGCCTTGTTCTTGGTATCATTGAGATAATAGTTGGCACGTGCAGGAACAGTCCAGTTATAGGTATCACCATCATACTGCCAATGGCTATAACCAGGAGCACCTGGGAATCCGAAGATAACCTCATCGCAGGCATCATTGTCCCAATCGAAAGCTGCATCCCAGCGATCAGCCACCTGATACTTGCCATACTTGCCATCCAAGATATCTTGAGCTACTTGGGCACACTCGGCATAACGGTCTTCACCGATATATACCTTGGCATTGAGGTAAAGACGAACCAACAAGGAAGCTGCTGCTGCCTTAGTCCACTGACCTTGAATGGTAGAGTTGGAACTAAGTTCTGCTTTTTCTATAAGAAGTGGCAAGCACTCCTTCAACTCACTCTCTATGAAATCGAAAGTCTTTTTAGGCTCCACCTGCTTCATAGAAGCACCTGTGGTCGTGGTAACCAATGGTACATTGCGGAAGCCATCGAGCAAACGAAGATAGAACCATGCACGCAATACACGACACTGGGCTGTAAGGTTATTGAACTCAGACTGCGAGAATCCAAACTTACCAGGAGTAAGCGTAGACAAGTCCTCTACGACCTTGCAACTCTGCATGATGCCTTGGAAACATCCATTCCATTCGGTCTGTGCATCACCTCCATCCTCTACATTATACTCATGATAGTGATATCTACGCCATTTGCCACCATCATCCCACCAACCATCACGGGTAGGAGTAATCAATTGGTCGGCAGTAAGTTCGTTGAGTACATGACGGCTCTCGATGCTCCAATAAGCATGTTCAAAAGGACGAAATGCGGCTCTTACCACATCGTTCTTGGTATTATAATAGTTGCCTGATGCCACCTGATCGTAGAGAGTCTCACTCAAATCAGTACAGCTTGCCATTGTAAGAGTACAAAAAGCAGCAGATACAATATAATTAAATATTTTCATTTTACTTAGTTTTTAGATGATTATCAGAAGTCTACGTTCAAGCCAAGAATAAACTGGCGGGTAGAAGGATAATAGTCGCGAGAACCTTGTCCACTTGGAGTAAGCCCATTCACCTGAAAAGTAGAAGGATCTACACCGCTAAACTTGGTGAGGGTAAACACGTTCTTTACAGTTCCATATACTCTAATGCGGTCGATGAAACGACACTTTTCGAGATTAAGCGTATAACCCAATGTTATCATGTCAAGCTTCAGGTAGTCGCCTCGCTCCAAGAAATAATCACAAACCACAGGGTTGGCATTAGGAGAAATCTTGAAGTTCTTGCCGTATGCCTTCTGCAAGCGGTTGCCTACAAAATTACGATTTGCATAATAGAAATCGTGAATATTAAAGATATCATATCCGAACGCACCACGGAAGAACAAAGAGAGGTCGAAATTACGATAACGGAAATTCTGGCTGGAAGACAAGGTAAACTTAGGCATACCATTACCTACCTTCACACGATCGGCTGCTGTTGCCTGAGAAGCACGGATAACATCACCGCTCTTGTCGTAAACAAGCCACTCACCATCCTCTGTATGACCAGCATATCTCCACATATAGAAATTACCGATAGACTCACCCTTCTCTATGCGCTGCAAATTATAGTAAGGATATGGGTCGGATGTGCTTACCTCATCATAATAGTCTTGACCTACGAACTCAGAGTTACTAAAGTCTACGAATTTATTCTTCATAGTAGAGCCAACGAGGTTGAAGTCGTAAGAGAAATCCTTGGTAGTAACTGGACGGAAATTGAGGTCGAACTCAAAACCGTAGTTCTTCATCGTACCTACATTGACGAAAGTATTGTCGAATAGGTATGGAGGAACAGATACCTTATAGTCACCCAGCAAATCTTGCTGCTTACGGTTGAAATAGTTCAAAGAACCATAGATGCGATTATTGAGCAAAGAGAAGTCAATACCTATGTTCCAGTTCTTACCCTTCTCCCACATCAAGTCAGGGTTCACATTCTTGGCTGGTCCCCAAACCTGGAAGAACTTACCATTATATATATAGTAGCCAAAAGCTGTCATCGTATTCAATGACTTGTAGCTATCGAAGTTTTGGTTACCAGTAACACCATAGTCGGCACGAAGCTTCAAATCATTAATCCACTTGATACCTTTCATGAATTTCTCCTCAGAGATACGCCAACCAGCAGAAACAGCTGGGAAATTACCCCACTTATGGTTAGCACCAAACTTAGAAGAACCCTCATGGCGAAGAGAAGCGGTAAACATATATTTGCCTGCATAGTCGTAGCTTACACGACCGAAGAAAGCGATGAGCTTGGCATCGTTCTTGTAACTGCCCATGTTTACCTCACCTTCTTCCTTATTAAACTCACCAGCACCTAAGTTGTCCGCGCCAAGTGCATCATTAGGAAAATCCTTGTTGGATGCATTCAAACCAGAGTACTGAGAATACTGATAAGAATAACCAGCCATAGCCTTCACATTGTGCTTGCCAAAGCTACCGCTATAATTAGTGAGCCACTCCATTACATACTGGCTCTCCTTGCTGGAAGAACGACTTGCCTCACCTTCACGACCACTCTCAATAGCTATGGTGCTGGTAGAAGGACGGAACCAAGACGCATCGTGGGTATACTGATGGTCAGCAAACATAATCTGTGTAGAGAGATGATGATTGCCAGAAGCATCCTTAGCCAACAAAGGCAAAAGATTCAACTTAACAGTACCATCCCAGTCTATCAAACGAATATCATCCTTATCGGTTTCCAAGACCTGACGCTCCACAGGGTTAGAACCAACAACCTGTCCCTTGAAATTATAATAACGAATAGGATTGTCAGGATCCATCAATGGAGTGGTTGGATTAGCCTCAAGGGCATCCTTGAATACGCTATAGTCTGCCTTGTCACTATAAATGACACGAGGAGCCACATTAGCAGTAATGGTAAAGAGACCACCCTTGGTAGTGTGCATGATGTTAGCACGAGCACCATATTCCTGACGACGTGAGCGAAGGTCAATACCCTTGGCATCACGATAATCTGCACTAACACGATAGTTGCTCTTCTCGTTACCACCACTGAGGGTCAAAGTATGCTGCATGGTAGTACCAGTACGGCTAACAGCATCGAGCCAATCTACATTACCACCAAGGTCTACACCTGAATCACCCCATCCAAGACGAACATCACGATAATCTTGGGCACTCATCATCTTGAGGTCTTTTATCATGGTATTCCATGTATAAGAAGTTGAGTAAGAAGCGTGCATCCTGCCGTCCTTGCTGCCTTTCTTGGTAGTAACCAAGATGACACCATTAGAACCACGAGTACCATAGATAGCAGATGCTGCACCATCCTTCAACACATCAAAAGAAGCAATGTCGTTAGGATTGATGTTGGTAAGGTTACCACCAGGCACACCATCAATCACAATCAAAGGGCTATTGCCTGCCGCACGAGAGGAGACACCACGAATCTGGATACTTGCCTGATTGTTAGGGTCACCTACTGCCGTATTGGTGATGCTCACACCTGACACCTTACCCTGAATCATCATAGATACATCAGGAGAACTGATGGTGAGGAAGTCTTTCTCGCCCACATGAGAGATGGCAGAAGTAAGTTCTTTCTTATCCATGGTACCATAACCGATAACAACGACTTCATTAAGAACATCAGAGCTTTCTTTCATGGTAACATCCAACTGTCGGCGACCTTTCACAGATTCCACAACAGTCTCAAAACCTACATAAGAAAAGGTAAGCGTAGATTTAGGAGGAACTTCGATGGAATACTTTCCATCCAAATCGGTAACAGCATTCGATTTGCTCGAACCAGCCTTTACATTGACACCTATCAGGGGTTCACCCGAAGGGTCAGTAACGATTCCGTGCACTTTCAGAACATCTTGCGCAAGAAGCGAAAGAGGCATCAGCATGGCAAAACATGCCAGTGCAATTGTCTTTTTTAGGAATGTCTTCATTTTTAATTGTTTTTAATTATTATTTGGGTAGTATAATTATTTTATGATAATTATCTTGATTACTCTACCAATATTTTCTTTGAGCATTGGGCAGATGCGATAAACTTTGTGCTGGCACTGTCATAAGCTACCTTTGCATCATTTGCCGTGATACTTGCCACAGCAGAACTTGTGGCATACTCCACTTCTATGCGACGCTCCATAGAGCAACTTGCAGAAGGCACCTCAATCGTAGTACACTTGCTCTCCGCATTGTAAGTGAAAGTAACTTGCATTCCATCCACCTTAGCGGACAATGGCTTATCTGTATTGTATATCAACAATTTATAAGAGCGACTACTTGGAGCCTCCTTAGATGTACCCTTGCGAGGAGAAATGACATACTCACCTACATGACCTTCAAAGGTCTGGCTAAGCATAGTCTCTGCATAATTAGATGAATAATCAGGATTATCACCATCATCCTCATAAATGGAACCTTTGCCATTCTCTCCAGAAACAATGTTGAGCACCAATTGCGAAGGACGTTCTGTCACATTCATCACGGTGGCAGGGTTGTTAGGAATCAAAGCTCCTTGGCGATAGAAATAAGGTATCTGCTTATCGGTGAATGACATCGTCTGCAAGCAAGGACCTTCTATCATCTCATTCGTAGCCACACTCCACCATTTTCCTTCTGGCAACCATACATCCTTTATCGTGATACCATTTGCATCTGATTTTTCCGTGATAGGAGCCACCAAGATATCGTCACCGAAGAAATACTCATTATCGTATGTATATGCCTCTTCTACCTCAGGATACTCATAATAGAGTGGACGACAGATGGATATACCAGTGTCATAGGTCTTACGAGCCATCGTATAGATATAAGGGAACAGCGAATAGCGCAAGCGTACCGCTTCTAGGATGGTAGGGGAATTGGGGAATTTCCAAATACGACGCTCTATGCGAGAATCATTGGTAGCATGAGTACGGAAGATAGGAGTAAATACTCCAAACTGAATCCATCGCAACACCAAGTTAGGATTATTCACCAACTCTTCGTTGGAGAACATATGTCCTCCTAAGTCATGTCCCCAATAGCCATAACCTACATTCGATGCTGTGGCGGTGAAGTAAGGCTCAAAAGCCAATGCCTCATAGCTGATGTTGGCATCGCCCGAGAAACCTATCTGATAACGATGACTACCTAGACCTCCCCAACGATGGAAGATAACAGGGCGATGACCTGTACGCTTGGCTGCTTCATTGAAGAAGACATAATTGCACCAAAAAGTCTCACTCAACGAGTTGGTATACGGACTGGTAAGATATTGTTGCCAATCTAGCCACCAGAAATCCACACCCTCGCTCTCATGGTCACGAATGATGTTCTTGAAGAATGACTTTGTAAAGTCGGTGTAGTCAAGACTCCAATTGATATTATTGCGGCTGTCATTCAGGTACTTGCCACCTAATTCACTGTTCATGGCAGCGAAATAAGTAGGCGACTCTATCTGATTGATACCATCGGCAGGATGCAAATTGAGCGCAGTCTTAAAATTTTGTGAGTGCATCTCAGAGAGAAGACCTTTTGGATTAGGAATGAGATTGGTGTTCCATGACCAACCAGTCCAACCGCCACGACCTTCTGACTGACTGTAAGCATTGCCATTCCAGTGCCAATCCATATCTATGACCATCACATCGGTAGGTATCTTGTTGGTCTTCAAGTCACTCATGATATTACGGTAGTCATCTGCCGAATAAGAAGAATACTTGCTATACCAGTAGCCAAAGATGTAATTTGGAGGCAAAGGGATGTTGCCCGCTATCTTAGTGTAATCAGCAAGTGCCTTCTTGTAATTATGTCCGTAACCAAGCACGTAAGTATCCATGGCATGATTGTCGGCACGTTGTGTCCACCAAGGATACCCCATATCACTATTAGGAGACAAGGCATAAGAACGTCCTCCATCAGAACGAGGAGATGCCCATGAATCGTCTATCACAGCCCAACCAGACCGAGAAACCAATCCATTTTCCATTTCCGCTCTCTTGCTTTCTCCCATCAGGCCATCCAGCGTTCGGCTAGTACCCTTTAGATTGAGAGGATCTGATTTTCCTGGATACCAAACTGATGAGACACCATTGCCTGAGATAGTGATGGTAAGATTAGAAGGTGAAGCTGGAAGCGTACGTGGGTCGGTACCCTTGCGATACTTGAGCTTCAGGTTGGATGTCGTTATATATAAATAGGTGTCATCCTCACTCTTGGTGAACTGAGGCGCATCCAACTTACGATTGACAATGGTGAAGGTCGCTCGGTCCTCAAACTTTGCCTGTTCGCTATACTCCACTCTTATCATCTCTGGAGTAAGAACCGTAAAACGAGCATTGCCACAAGTAATGACAGCCTGACTTGTTGCTACAGGATCATTGACTACCACTTGTGCTATGGAAGGAGTTGACAATAAGCAACTACTCATCATAAGCATAACGAAAGGTTTCTTCATAATTTAAACATTTAGTTGAAGGCTAGATAATTCCATTTTTGTTAATAGATACTGCAAAGATAGTCATAATCTACTACCATCGTGCGGCAAAGTACACGATTAGTACAAAAACAAATGAGGATAAATTCCTTATTTCCATGATAATGAGCAACATACAAATGATCAAGGTAAAAGTATCAAGTACATTCGCCTTTGGGCGGGATTTTGCGATAACAAGCGTTTTTTCATAAAAACACAGCCTATTATTTGGCTACCCAAAAATAATTTTGTATATTTGCCCACAATTTTAAGAAGCGAGATTACCATGCAAAGAATTATTATAACATTCATATTGATATGTTCTTGTAGCCATTTGTCTGCAACAAGAAACGAGAAACTTTCTTTTACTTTAGATAGCCTTTTAGACAACATATCCCAAATCTACAAGCAAAAGGAGGCTAGTATCAACACCTACAAGGGAATCATGGACAAGGACAAGAGCACCGCCACATTACTTTCTGTCTATGACAAGCTATTCAATGAATACTATGTTTATCAGTTTGATTCCGCCATGGGTATGTTGACAAGTCCATAGAGTTGGCAGATAAGACCGCCAACCAGTTCTACCATGACAAAAGCAGAATAGAAAAAGCATCACTGCTTGCCATCGGTGGACTTTATGGAGAGGCTATGTCTCTGCTCAATGAGATAGACTTTTCCTCGCTCACTCCATCTCTTTCCTTTAACTATACTATCACGAAGTATTATATATATATGTATTGGTCTGACTATTGCCATGACGCAACATACGCTCCCAAGTACAGACAAAAATCTGCTGAGTTTCTGAAACAGGCGGTCGGTCTGCTCAGCAAGAATGACAAACGTTACAATTTTTTCCTGGGAGAGTACTACATTTACGTGGAACGTAACGACAAGAAGGCATTGAGTCACTACTTTCGTGTCTTGAAGGAAGTACCTGTCAACTCTCGTTACTATGCCATGGCGGCATTTGCAATAGCCAACAACTATAGTGCAAATCATCAACCCGAGAAATACGAAGAGTACATCGTACAGGCATGTATCAGTGACCTGAAGAACTGCACTCGCGAGAATCTTGCGTTACAAGACTTTGCCATGTATCTATACCAGAAAGACAACGAGAACGTTTCTAGAGCCGAACGCTACATCAACTTTGCCATGGATGACGCAAAGGCGTACAACAACCGACTGCGCATCATCGAAATCTCGCAAAAGCTGCCTATCATTGTCAAGAACTATCGAGAGAAGCTAACCACACAAAACAACTTGATGCGTGCTGCCTTGTGGGGGATTTCCATCCTCCTCATCATCATGCTCGTGCTTTTCTACTTCTTTAGACAACAAAACAAGTTGCTGCACAAGCATCGTATCGAACTATCTGACAGCAACACGCAATTATCAAGCCTCAATGATGCACTCAACTTGCTCAACACACGCTTGATAGAAACCAACAAGCAACGCGAGCGATTGGCGAAACTATATATCGACCTATGCGCCAAATTCATTGACCGACTGAGCAAGTTTGAATTATTGGTACGCCGAAAGATCAAAGTGGGACAAGTAAACGACTTGCTCAACATGACTTCCTCCTCACGCTTGTCAGACGAGGACGCAGCCACCTTCTTGCTACAGTTCGACACCGCCTTCCTCGACATGTATCCTTCGTTCATAGAAGAGTTCAATGCCTTGCTCAAACCAGAAGAACAAGTGAAACCAGCACATAGCAGGAGCCTCACCACCGAATTGCGTATATTTGCCCTCATCAGATTGGGCGTGAAGGACAGTTCCGAGATTGCCTCCCTGTTGTTCTATATACCTCGCACTATCTACAACTATCGGTCAGCATTCAAGAACAAGGCATTGAATCGTGAGACTTTCGAAGAGGATGTGGAGAAGCTGTGTACCGTTATGCCCACCACGGCATGATGAAGGCGGCATGCGACGCAACTGATGAAAAAAAATCGAAACAAGTGTCCTTTTTGTTACATATTTGCTAAAAAACAGAAAAAAGAGGACAAGAACGCTTGCTTTCTGCGATTTTTTTTGTTTCTTTGCATAAGATAGGCTGCACTCGTCAAATTGAAAGCTAGCTTTCTTTGCGCTCGTTTGCACTATCTTTGCCTTATAAAAACTATTAACTTTTAGAATTATGGGAAAAGGAAAAAAAGGAGGCAAAAGAATGAACAAGGCACAGCTTACTGTGAAGCTGCACGATTTCTTTGCCAGTCAGCCAGGCGTCACTCTCAGTTTCAAGGAAATTTTCCGTGCCCTGCATCTTGATACACATCCTCTGAAGATGTTGGCTATCGACATCATGGAGGAAATGGCATGGGACGATTATCTCGCCAAAGTAAGTGACAACTCATACAGGCTCAACCAGAGCATTCAGGTCATGGAGGGAAAGTTTGTGCGAAAACCAAATGGTAAGAACTCAGTAATACCTGAAGGAAGCGAGAAACCAATCTTTGTGTCGGAACGAAACTCAATGGGTGCTCTCAGCGGCGACATGGTGGAATTTACGTTCCTCGCACGACGCAAGAACCACATCAAGGAGGCACAGGTCAACAGAATCATAGAACGGGTCAAGGACAGCTTCGTGGGACGACTGAAAGTAGATAAGGATATCGCTTATCTGGTAACACCAAGTGATGTGTTTGCTCACAACATCATCATTCCTAAACGAAAGTTGAAAGGTGGAAAAACTGACGACAAGGCTGTGGTACGCATCATAGAATGGCCAGACGGAGAAAACAAAAGCCCCATCGGAGAAGTGGTGGATGTGCTGGGACAGAAGGGCGACAACGATGTGGAGATGAACTCTATCTTAGCCCAATACGGATTGCCATACAAGTATCCTAAAAACGTAGAGGATGCTGCCAACAAAATTACTGGCGAAATCACAGAGCAAGATTATAAGGAAAGAGAAGACTTCAGGGATGTGTTCACTTGCACAATAGACCCTAAGGACGCAAAAGACTTCGACGACGCACTCAGTATACAGAAACTGGACAACGGAAACTGGCAGGTGGGTGTGCACATTGCTGACGTTTCACACTACGTCACAGAAGGAAGTATCATAGACAAGGAAGCTGTGAAGCGTGCCACATCTGTCTATCTCGTTGACCGCACCATCCCTATGTTGCCAGAACGACTCTGCAACTTCATCTGCTCTCTGCGACCCGACGAGGAGAAACTGGCTTACAGTGTTATCTTCGAACTCGACAATAATGCAGAAATAAAGAACTACCGAATCGTTCATACTGTCATCAAGAGTAACCGACGCTATAAATATGAAGAGGTTCAGGAATTACTGGAAGCCAATGGAGTTGTCGACGGAACTGGAGAACCGGCACCAGCAGAAACCAAGCAACATCCTTATCAGGGAGAAAATGCGCTGCAGATCATCACACTCGACAGACTGGCTAAGAAACTCCGTACAGCACGATTCAAGAACGGAGCCGTGAAGTTCGACCGCGAGGAATTGCACTTCGATGTTGACGAAAAGGGAAAACCTATAAGCTGCTATTTCAAACGCTCTAAGGATGCCAACAAACTTGTAGAGGAATTCATGCTCCTTGCCAACCGCACAGTGGCAGAAAGCATAGGAAAGACAAAGAAAGGCAAGAAGTCTAAAACCCTGCCTTACCGTATACACGACAATCCGGATCCACAGAAACTGGAAACTCTGCGCGAGTTTGTCGTAAAGTTCGGCTATAAGATGAAAACGGAAGGAACAAAGGGCGCCACGGCAAAGAGCCTGAACAAACTGATGGCCGACTGTGAGGGGAAACCCGAAAACAACCTTATTCAGATGGTTGCTCTGCGAGCCATGATGAAGGCAAAATACTCAGTACACAACATCGGACACTTTGGTTTGGCTTTTGAGTATTACACGCACTTTACTTCTCCAATACGCCGTTATCCCGACACGATGGTGCATCGTTTACTGACCAAGTATGCTGCTGGTGGAAGAAGCGCCAACGAAAAGCATTACGAAGAACTCTGCGAACATTGCTCTGAAATGGAACAGATAGCACAGAATGCGGAACGAGACAGCATCAAATACAAAATGGTAGAATTTATGGGCGATAAGCTCGGAGAGGAATTTGATGCCCACATTAGTGGAATAACAAGCTATGGTATCTATGCAACAATAGACGAAAATCACTGCGAAGGTATGATTCCTATGCGAGACATCGCAGACGACTATTACGACTTCGACGAAAGAAACTTCTGCCTGGTAGGGCGTCGCCATCACAATAAATATCAGTTAGGTGATGAAATCCGCATCAAGGTGGCTCAAGCCAACCTCGAAAAGAAACAACTCGACTTCACTCTGGCTGGAGAATCTGCTCCTGATCGCAAAGAAAAACCTGCGGCAAGCTCATCATCTAAAAAAACTAAGAAGTCTAAGCAGAAGACACGCAATCATCGTAAAAACAAATAATCTCTCAATATTATACTGGGCTAACCTTCATGGTTAGTCCAGTTTTTTATTAATCCCGTACCTATCATCAAGAAACGCACAAAATTCTGCGTAATCAAGGACCGAACTAATCTAAATCTGTGATATGAAATATCCCCATTAAATTTATATTAAAGAATGAATCAGTACCATTAGTGAATGTAGGAAAAAGAAAAAGCAACGAAAAAGCCTCAGGAATCTTTCGAAACCTGAGGCCTTGATGAAAAAAGGAGG
>ERZ1673698.2128-NODE-2128-length-14751-cov-5.260343_pt1 | contig 14751 bp, 13 predicted proteins | sample MGYA00580228_ERZ1673698 | MGnify/ENA primary metagenome ERZ1673698 (study PRJEB41218, sample SAMN15661768) | gut metagenome | host: Homo sapiens | place: Canada: London | collected 2015-08-20/2019-03-30 | study: EMG produced TPA metagenomics assembly of... | reverse complement strand
ATGGAGATGACGATGGCCTCGCCGCCCGGCCCTGATCTGACAGGTATGCCACGCGGATCCGGCACACCATCCGACCGCACCGGCATGATGGTGGAGCGGAAAATGGAGCTCGAGGAACAGATCGACCGGCTCAAGGCTGAGGAGAAGCAGGAGCGCAACGCCATCGAGGGCCTGATCCTCCAGCTCTCCGACCCCGACGAGCGCGCCGTCATCCGGCTGCGCTACTTCGACCGGGCTGACTGGGAGAGCACCTGCGGCGTCCTGTTCGGTGATCGGCGGGACTACGTCGACAGAGTGGACGCCTACCAGAACAGGACATACAAGATCCACGGCCGCGCCCTGCTCAACCTCGCCGCAGTGCTGGACGAGATGGAGCCGACTGCCTGAGCTGCGGCAGTAAAACGCAGTAAAAGGAACAAAATGGAAGTAAAAGGAATTGAAAAGCAGTAACGCCCCGTGCTATTCTATATCCTGCAAAAGACCGCCGGACACACGGGCAACGCCGTGACAATTCCGAGCGGCTGACCAGAGGAAAACCAAATAACAACCGACGGCAAGAGGCCGACGGGCGAACCAACGCCCGCCGGTCTCTTTTTGCATATAGGAAGGAGGCGACGGCCATGCCGAAGAACAGCATCTCGGCGCAGCTCAGCAACCTGCAACAGCTCGTCGCTGACCTCGAGGCAATCGAGAACGGCGGCAAGAAGGCCATCAGCAACACCATCAAGGACGTCAAGGCCAGAGCCCCGGGCTGGATCGCTCAGGAGGTCACGGCCGTCTACAACATCAAGAAGTCGGAGATCACGCCCTCGGGCAGCGGAAAGCCGAAGAAGATGGCCGGCAGCATCCAGATCACCGGCGAGACCATCGAGGAGCTCGCCATCACCTACAAGGGCAGGCTCCTGACCCCTGTGCACTTCGGCATGACACCGAAGGCCCCGCCCCGCGGTAAGAGCTACACGCTGAAGGCGTCGGTGCTCAAGGGACAGAAGAAGGTCATCGGCCGCTATCTGAACACCCGCACCCCGGGCGGCCCGTACTCCGAGCGATCACACAATATCCTCATGGGGACGGGCAACACCAAGGCCGGCGGCGTCAGCGCCATTCCATTCCAGAGAATGAGCCGGACACGCACCGACATCAAGAAGTTTACCACCATCTCGGTGCCGTCCATGATAACCAGCGAGCGCACCAATGAGAAGATCCTGAAGCGACTCCAAGACGAGACAGCCAAGCGCCTCCAGCACAACCTCGACCGAGCTCTCGGGAAGTAGCCCACAGCGGCCCGCAGGGCGCCCACCACGGCGCCCTGCACCGAGCCCGGCCCCACACCGCCAGACGCGCACAGAGCGCGCCACAGCGCCGCGCAGACGCCTCCACGGCCACGCGCAGCGCCGCAAGGTACTGTGACGGGCCTCTCTGGCCTGCGGTGCTGGCGAGCCCAAAAAACGCGCAGCCGGGAAAAATTTTTTTCGGGCCGTTTCGTTTCGCCCGAGCGGCAGAAAGGAGGGAACGCCATGCCGAACCCAACCAACAACAAGCTCGTCGACAGCAAGACCATCGCGGCCCTGTTCGACATGACGCCCCGCCGAGTGCAGCAGCTCACCAAGGATGGCGTCATCGCCGCGGTCAAGGAAGGCAACGCCAACCGCTATGACCTGCTGCCGACGATCCAGAGGTACATCCGATACCTGACGGCCAAGGCCAACGGCCGGGAGCCGTCGAAGAAGGACAGCGAGATCGAGGGCCGACGTCTGGAGGCTGAGGCTGACCTCAAGCGCAGCAAGGCAGACATCGCCGCCCTCCAGCTCAGTGAGCTCGAGGGCACCATGCACCGCAGCGAGGACGTCGAGGCTGTGATGACCGACCTCGTCTACAATATCAGGTCGATGCTCGTGGCCCTGCCGGGCCGTCTGGCCGTCGACGTCACCGGCGCAGCAACACCCGCCGAGGCGTCTGAGATCATCCGCACAGAGGTCTACAAGATCCTGACGGAGCTGGCCGGTTATAAATACGATCCCGAGGTGTACGCCCGGCGAGTAAGGGATCGGGAAGGCTGGAGCGAGCAGCTCGCCGATGACGCGGACGACTAAAAAAGCCGCCGCGAAGCTCAATACCGCCATCGCCGGAGCGGTCAAACGCTTCGCCCCGCCTGAGAGCCTGACCGTGGACGAGTGGGCCGACAAGCACCGCCGCCTCTCCCCGGAAAGCTCAGCCGAGGCCGGCCCGTGGCGTACCAAGCGCACCCCGTACCTCGAGGAGCCCATGCGGGCCTTTACGGATCCGAAGGTGCACAAAATAGTCATGGTGGCCGCCTCTCAGGTCGGCAAGTCTGAGCTCGAGCTCAACATCATCGGCTACATCATCGACCAAGACCCCGGCAGCATCCTCTACGTCCACCCGACCATCGACGACGCCCGGAAGTTCAGCCGCCTCCGCGTGGCCCCTATGATCCGCGACAGCAAACCCCTGAAGGCGAAGGTGCACGACGTCAAGGCCAAGGACAGCGGCAACACGATCCTCCAGAAGTCGTTCCCGGGCGGGATGCTCACCCTGACCGGCTCCAACAGTGCCTCGGCTCTGGCCTCCACGCCTGCCCGCTATATCATCGGCGACGAGCGCGACCGCTGGGCGACCAGCGCCGGCACCGAGGGCGACCCGTGGGCGCTGGCCGAAGCACGTCAGGCCACATTCTACAACGCCAAGGCGGTCGAGGTCTCCACCCCGACCATCAAGGGCAACAGCAACATCGAAACGAGTTTTTACCAAGGCACGCAGGAACGCTGGTGCCACCGCTGCCCCGAGTGTGGGGAGTACAGCGAGATCGTGTTCGACAATATCCACTTCGACCCGGAGGCCAAGAGGATCCGCGGGAAAAAGTCGTGGAGCCTCAAGAGCGGCGTCTCGTGGAGCTGCCCGGCGTGCGGCTGCCTGATCCCCGAGGACGTCATGCGAAAGCAGCCGGCCAAGTGGATCGCCGACAACCCGGACGCCTACAAGAAGGGCGTCCGTTCTTTTTGGCTCAATGCCTTCTCGAGCCCGTGGACTCCGTGGGAGAAAATCGTCCTCAAGTTCCTCGACGCCAAGGATGACCCGCAGCGCCTCAAGGTCGTCTACAACACCCTGCTCGGCCAACTGTGGGAAGATCGCGGCGACCTCGAGGACGAGGACACCATGCTCGCCCGCCGTGAGGACTACGGCACCCGCCCGGACGGCACCCCTGTGGAGCTGCCTGACGGCGTGCTCGTGCTGACCTGCGGCGTCGACACTCAGGACAACCGCCTCGAATACGAGGTAGTCGGTCACGGGAAGTACGGCGAGACGTGGGGCGTCGTCAAGGGCTACATCATGGGCCGGCCAGACACCCCGGAGGTCTGGCAGCGGCTCGATGACGTGGTCGACCACGTCTACAAGTTCAAAAACGGCCGCGGCCTGAAGATCTCCATCACCTGCGTCGACTCCGGCGGCCACTTCACCCAAGAGGTCTATGAGGCGTGCCGGGCCCGCGCCGGCAAGCGCGTCTTTGCCATCAAGGGCAAGGGCGGCGACGGCATCCCCTTCGTCTCGCCCCCGAGCAAGGTGCCGATCCGCGACAACAAGCGGATCACCTGCTGGCTCTACACCATCGGCGTCGACGCCGGCAAGGCGACGATCATGGCTAATCTGAAGGTGCAGGAGCCCGGGCCAAAATACTGCCATTTCAACCGGCACCCCGACGCCGGCTATGACCTCAATTTCTTCAACGGGCTCCTCTCCGAGAAGCTGGTGCTCACGCACACGCGCCGCGGCGACCGCTGGGCGTGGGAGAAGTTGCCCGGGCACAACCGCAACGAGGCCCTCGACTGCCGCGACTACGCCAACGCCGGCCTCAAGATCATCAACCCCGACATGGACGCCATCGAGCGCCGCCTGCAAGGGCTGGAGGAAAAACCGAAGGCCCCGCAGCAGCGACGGCAGCGGCAACGGCACAACCGGGCCGACGCCTTCGACGACTGGTAAGGAGGACACACCACAATGAGAAAGACCCGCGAACAAATCGAGTACCAGCTCTCCATCAAGAGGAACCGGCTGGATCTCTACCTGAAGCGAGAGGCCGAGATGCTGGACGGAGGCGTCCAGAGCTACGGCATCGGCTCGCGAAATCTGGCCCGCTACAACACCGACCTCGGATCCATCCGGGCCGCCATCAAACAGCTCGAGGCAGACATCGAAGCCCTCGAGGCCGCACTGAACGGCGAGAAGCCGCGAAAAGCTGTGGGAGTAGTGCCCCGAGACTGGTGAAAGAAGCCCCGAAAGGGGCTTTTTTCATAGGCCGACGCCGGGAGTTTTCGCTCCTTTTCTCCCGGCTCGGCCATCTTCACCATGAAGGAGGTGAGCACCATCAGCAAAAGAAAAAGCAGAAGCCGCCCGCAGAACAGGCGGCAGCAGCCGCGCCCTGTGAATAAGGGCTACGGCGACGCCGGCGCGAGCTGGCACAAGAAGGCGACCAAGGGCTTCAGAGCTATGAGCGGCAGCCCGAAGGAGGACATCGACGCCAACAACTACACCCTGCGGCAGCGTGCCCGGATGCTTTACATGGCGGCCCCGATCGCCACCTCTGCCATCCGCACCAACCGCACCAACGTCGTCGGCATCGGCCTCCAGCTCAAGAGTCGTATCGACCGCGAGGCGCTCGGCATGACGCAGGAGGCCGCCGACGCATGGCAGGCTCAGGCCGAGCGTGAGTTCGCTCTCTGGTCTGAGAACAAAAGGGCGTGCGACGCCACCGGCGTCAACAACTTCGCAGCCATGCAGCAGCTCGCACTCTCCTCGTGGCTGGTCAGCGGCGACGTGTTCGCCGTCGTGAAGCAGTACGAGCCGACGCCGCTCACGCCCTACTCGCTACGCCTGCACCTGATCGAGGCTGACCGAGTCGCCACGCCAACGACCTCCGGCATCATCACCCCGATGCTGCTGACCACCGGCAGGGCGGCCAACGGCAACACCATCTACGACGGCGTCGAGGTGAACGACGACGGCCAGATCGAGGCGTACCACATCCGCAGCACCTACCCCTTCGAGCTCGGCAGCACGACGACAACGTGGGCCCGTGTTCAGGCATACGGCGAGCGGACTGGCCTGCCGAACATCCTGCACGTCATGGAGAGCGAGCGCCCGGATCAATACCGCGGCGTCAGCTATCTCGCGCAGGTCATCGAGCCCCTGCTCCAGCTTCGCCGCTACACCGAGAGCGAGCTGACTGCGGCGGTCGTCGAGTCGTTTTTCACGGCCTTCATCAAGACCGAGGCAGGCGCCGGCGACAACCCGTACAACGAGGTCGGGAGCAGCCTGCCGGAGGTGAGCCGAGATCCTAACGAGTACGAGATGGGCCCCGGCCAGATCAACATCATGGAGCCCGGCGAGGACGTGACCTTTGCAGACCCCAAGCGGCCGGCCAGTGGCTTCAACACCTTCCTGCGCGCCATCTGTGAACAGGTGGGCGCCGCGCTCGAGATCCCGGCCGACCTTCTGCTCAAGAGCTTCAACAGCTCGTACAGCGCCAGCCGCGCCGCCCTGATGGAGGCGTGGAAGGCGTTCCGCATGAGGCGCAAGTGGTTTGTCGATGACTTCTGCACGCCGGTATATGAGATCTGGCTCTCCGAAGCCGTCGCCCGCGGCCGCATCAGCGCCCCGGGCTTCTTCGCAGACCCGGCGATCCGCGCCGCATACCTCGGCGCCGAGTGGATCGGCCCCTCTCAGGGACAGCTCGACCCGACGAAGGAGATCACGGCCGAGATCCTCGCCATCGGCGAAGGCATCACGACCAGAGAGCAGGCGACCATCCGACTCAACGGCGGTCAGTGGGACGCCAACGTCGACCAGCTCACTCGGGAAAACGAGAAGCTGCGCGCAGCGCAGGGGCAGGTCGACCAGAGCACAGCGGCCAGCGGCACGATCTCCGCAGCTCTGCGGGAGGCGATCGTCGCCGAGGCCATCAAAAGCATCAAGGAAGGAGACAAGCATGAGAACGCATAACACTCCCCGGCTCTGCGCCGGGCCTCAGACTGCGGGCACGCCGATCAAGTTCTGGAACGTCGCCAGCATCGGCGACGACGAGGGCGAGATCACCCTCTACGGCGACGTCGTGAGCCGTCAGCCTGTGGACTGGTGGACGGGCGAGCCCGAGCCCGGCCTCTACATCGCGCCCGAGAGCTTCATGGAGGATCTCGCGGCCGTCAAGGGCAAGAGCAACATCACCATCAAGATCAATAGCTGCGGCGGCGACCTCTACACCGGCATCGCCATCCACAACGCCATCAAGGGCCTGACCGGCCACAAGGTCGTCGTCGTGGAAGGCATCGCGGCCAGCGCGGCCAGCGTCATCGCCTGCGCGGGCGACGAGGTACAGGTCTATCCCGGCAGCATGGTGATGATCCACGGCGTCGCCGGGCTGCTCTACGACTACTACACCCTCGCAGACCTGAAGAAGCTCCAGAAGGACTTCGACGCGAGCGAGCGGGCCATCGCAGAGATCTACCACGCCAAGACCGGCCTCGAGGTCGACCAGCTCCGCAGCATGATGACCCGCGAGACGTGGATGGTCGGGCAGGAGGCCATTGACAACGGCTTTGCCGACACCCTGCTCACAGACGAAGGCCCCGACGTCGCCCTGAGCGCCGACAAGAAGGTGCTCCTCGTCGCCGGCATCCGGCACGACGTCAAGGGCTTCAGACACATCCCGGGGACGATCCCCATCGACAACAGCATCCACGCCGCCCCTGCGGCTGGAAATAAACACGCGGCCGCCAAGAACGACGGCCCCAAGAAGGAGGACAACAAGACCATGACCCTCGAAGAAATGAGAGCACAGCACCCCGACGTCGTGGCTCAGATCGAGCAGCAGGCGGCCGAAACTGCCAGAACGCAGGAACGCGCCCGCATCGAGGCCATCGACAGCATCGCCGCAAGTGTGGGCGACGCGCAGCTCGTCAGGGACGCCAAGTACGGCGAGACCCCCTGCACCGCTGAGCAGCTCGCGCTCAAGGCTATGCAGAAGCAGGCGGCCCTCGGTGCCAAGCACCTGAAGGACGCCAAGGCTGACAACGACGAGTCCGGCGCTGCCGGCGTCGGCGCTGCCCCTAACGGCGGCGAGGAAGGCAGCGAAAACGACGACAAGGCAAAGGTGGACGCCATCGTCGGCCTCTACAACTCCACCAAGTCTCAGAACGGAGGTAAGAAGTAATGAGCAAGAGACTGGACGAAAACCTCGGCAGCGTCGGCTATGACGGCCTGATCGTTGCCAACGAGCCCGTCGCTGACGTGCTCACCGTGACCATCCGCAAGGAGGCCACCGCCGCAGCCACCTATAAGCGCGGCACCGTGCTGGCCCTGTCTGCCGGCACCGCCGGCGACGGCAAGCTGGTGATCCTCGGCTCCACCGCGACCACCAACGAAACCCTGACCGCCAACTGCATCCTCGCCGAGGACGTGGAAGTCGGCACCACCGCGGACGTGACCGTGCTGGCCTACCGCACCGGCCACTTCGCCCGCAACAAGCTGGCCGTCGCAAGCGGCTACACCCTGAAGGCGACCGACGAGGAGGAGCTGCGCAAGGCCGGCATCCTGCTCTCCGACGCCATCGAATACTAAGAGAAGGAGGACAACAAAATGCCTTTTAACTTCTACGACACCCACACGCTGCTCATGGCCGTGCAGCAGCTCACCCCTGCTGCGACCTTCCTGCGTGACCGCTACTTCCCCACCAACGACGCGAGCGACATCTTCGCCACCGACGACGTGCTCGTCGAGTTCCGTGACGGCAGCAAGAAGCTGGCGCCCTTCGTGGCCCCTCGCAAGGGCGGCGTCACCGTCCTGCGCGCCGGCTACAATATGGAACGCTACACCCCGCCCTTCGTGGCTCCACGTCGCGTCCTGACCCTCGACGAGCTGCGCAAGCGTGGCTTCGGCGAGGCTCTCTACTCTCAGCTCACCCCTGAGCAGCGCCAGCAGACCCTCATCCTGCGCGACGCTGACGAGCTGGGCGAGCTCATCACCAACCGCGAAGAAGCGATGGCCGCCGAGACCATGCTGACCAATGGCTGCGTGATGAAGCACATCGCCGACGACGTCGACAAGGCCGACGAGATGGAGATCCGTTTCTACTCCGAGGCCAGCAACCCCGCGACCTACACCCCGACGGCCAAGTGGGACGTCACCGGCGGCAAGATCCTGAAGGATCTGGAGGCCATGATCCGTATGCTGACCAAGCGCGGCCTCCGCGCTTCTGATCTGGTCTGCTCCCCGGACGTGGCTGACACCATCATCAATGACGCGGCCGTGCAGAAGCTCCTCGACAACCGCCGCATCGAGATCGGCAACGTGGAGCCTGAGCTGCTGCCTGACGGCGCTGCCATCGTGGCCCGCCTGAACGTCCTCGGCCGCATCATCAGCGTCATCTCCTACGACCTGACCTACACCGACGACGAGGGCAACGACAAGCTCTACATCCCGTCCGGCAAGTGCGTCCTCACCGCTCCCGGCGCTGGCCGCACCGCCTACGGCGCCGTCTCTCAGGTCGAGCAGAGCGACGGCGAGTTCCACACCTACGCCGGCCGCCGCGTGCCGAAGTATGTGAGCAGCGCCGAAGGCAACAGCCGCACGCTGACCATCTCCAGCCGCCCGCTGATGATCCCCAACAACAAGAACCCGTTCATCGTTGCGGACGTCCTGACGGACTGAGCGCAGCAGAAAGGAGCAGAGCATGATCCAGATCATCAAGGGCACCTTCGGCTACTATAACGGCCGCAAGGTGATCCCCATCACTGAAGCAGATGGCCCTCAGAAGTTCGACGACGAGCTGGAGGCCCGTCTGGTGAAGGAAGGCGTCGCCAAGTACATCGGCGAGCTGGGCGAGACTGCCGAGCAGCCCGCACCCGCTCCCGGCGACGACGTCGACGAGCCTGCCAGCACCAACACAGCGGCCGACGAGGCCCTTGAGTACAACGAGGACATGAAGCTCGACGAGCTGAAGGAAGTGGCCGCGCGCTATGGCGTGGACGCCTCTGCTATGCGCAAGAAGGCCGACGTCATCGCTGCCATCGAGGCCGCCAAGGCCGAGCAGCCTGATGACGGTGCCGACGACGAGGAGCCCCCTCAGATCGGCGCCGCCGATCCTGTCTGATGGCCTTCAGCTTCAAGGCGATGGTCGAGGCTGACCGTCGGCGCACGTTTCTCAATCTCGACGAGTTCGGTGAGAAGCACACCGTCGAAGGCAGAGCCATCGCCGCCGTGCTGGACGACAACGCCCTGAAGGAACGCCAAGGGGGGCAAGAGCTGAGCGTCGCGGAGTCCTCCCTGCTGCTTTACGCGGCGGTCGAGGATCTGCCCGCTCGGCGCCCGGCGGGCGAAGGGCTCAACGTCGACGGCCGCGAGTACATCGTCAACGACTGGAGCGAGGACATGGGGATCGCCACCGTGGCCCTCGGCCAGACTGTCACCATGTAGGAGGTGCCCCATGTCCATCGTCAACAGCATCGAAACCGTCCGGGACTGGCTGACCGCCGAGGTCTGCCCTCTGGTCAAGCTGAAGCTCCCCGACGACAACGCAACGGACGCCTCCTACCCATACAAGCTGGTAAACCCGGCCGCGTTCTCGCTTTTCGTACCATCGAAGGACAGGACGCCCCCGAACATCGCCGCGCCGATCCCGTCGGTCTGCGTGCAGATCGTTCAGGGCGACGACGACCTGCTCCAGAGTGCCCGAGACATCAAGATCCGGCTCTGCTTCTCAGCGTGGGATCCCGGCTACCACGGGCCCGACATCTTCAAGCCGAAGGGCGACGGCAGCGGCACCTACATCCAGCAATACAACGAGGCGGCGGCCTCCTACTTCGTGAAGAACGGAGAGGGCTGGCGTGACGCATGGAATTTTGTGGACACAGCTCTCCGGCTGATTGAAAACGCCGAGTACCTCGGCGACCTCCGCGTCATCAAGGAGAAGGGCATCACCTTCGGCCCCGTCACGGAGCAAGACGCCGTCCCTGACTTCTACCCGTACTGGTTTGCATGGGCTGAGTTCTCCATCGAGGAGACACTGACCCGCAACCCGAAAAGCTACCAACACCTGCTTTAAGGGCAGCCGCTCGGCTGCTCTAATTTCATGCAAAGGAGGATAAGCAGATGGCAAACGAATACCTCTACGGCGCCTACGGCCACATCGGCGAGACCGTGGCACAGAGCGCCGTGCAGGCGGGCACCACGCCGGTCTATATCGGCACGGCACCCGTCAACCTCGTGCGCGGCTTCGGCGAGGCCGGCATCATCAACGCGCCGATCAAGATCACCAGTCTGGTCGACGCTCAGAAGAAGATCGGCTGCTCGTCCGACTGGGGCACCTTTACCCTGTGCGAGGCCGTGTACGCGCATTTCAACAACACCCTCGGGAACATCGGCCCGATCTACGTCATCAATGTGCTCGACCCCTCCGCGGGCAAGCACCGCAAGGAGACGGCCACCACCAAGACCCTCACCTTCACCGGCGGCCGCGCCGAGTTCGCCAGCGACAAGATCATCCTCGACACCCTGACCATCGCAAAGAATGACAGCGGCAACTACGTCGAGGGCACCGACTACGCTGTGGACTATAACTTCACCAAGGGCACGGTCATCATCACCAGCCTGAAGGACGACGCGCAGCTCGCCGGCAGCCTGACGGCCAGCTTCAGTGAGGTGGACGACTCTGAGATCGCAGACAGCGACATCATCGGCGGCGTCACCTCCTCCGGCGAGTACAGCGGCCTGAGCGCGATCGCGCTGCTCTATCCCGAGCAGTTCGCGGTCTGCAATCTGATCGCGGCCCCCGGCTGGAGTCACAGCCCTGCCGTCTACAACGCCATGCTGACGACCTGCAAGAAGATCAACGGCCACTGGGACGCCTTCGTCGTGGCCGACCTGCCCCTCGTGGACAGCACCGCGCAGGCGGTCGACACGATCACCAAGGCGATCGCATGGAAGAAGGCCAACGCCTTCACCGGCGAGCGTTCTAAGGTCTACTGGCCGCAGGCTGTGGACAACCTCGGCAACGTGTTCCACCTGAGCACGCTGGCCGTGGTCGAGCTCATGCGCGCTGACTTCAGCCACAACAGCGTCCCGATGGAGACCTGCGGCAACAAGGCGATCCCCGTCATCAAGCAGTATTTCGGCGCCAACGCGAAAAACCGCGGCTTCGACCAGCAGAGCGGCAAGGAGCTGACGCAGAACGGCATCAGCACCGCCGTGGCATGGGGCGGCGAATGGGTACTGTGGGGCGACCATACGGCTGCCTACACCTACGGCGCAGACGTGGATCCCCGCGCGATCTTCGACGTCTCCATGCGGATGCTCATGCACATCACCAACGACTTCCAGCGCGAGTGGAGCCCGGAGATCGACGAACCCATGACCCGCGCGCTGAAGGATCGCATCATCAACCGCGAGCAGGAGAAGCTCGACGGCTATGTCAGCATGGGCGCGCTGCTCGGATCCCCTGTGATCCTGTTCCTCGAGAGCGAGAACAGCACCACCGACGTGATGAATGGCGACTTCCGCTGGGACATCGCCGTCACCCCGACCCCGCCCCTCAAGTCTGCGAGCGTCTACGTCGCCTACACCGACGCGGGCTTCTCCGTCTACTACGAAGGAGGTGACGAGTAATGGCAAACCTGTGGCTCGACCTGAAGGGCCCCATCCTCGCCGACACCGTCTACATCGGCGGCACTCTCGTCGCCAAAGACGTGACCATCGCGCTGCCGGCTGTCACTCCCGTGACCGCTGACTTCAAGGCTATGGGAACCTACACCGCCCCCATCCTCGGCCAGATCGAGGCTATGGAGGCATCCATCACCAAGATCGGCATCGACCTCGGCCTGCGGAACATGATGAAGCTCGAGAGCAAGACCATCGAGATCCGCTGGGCTCAGGACGTCAAGCAGGCCGACGGCTCCACAAAGGCCGAAGGCTGCAAGGCGTTCCTCCGCTGCGTCTCTAAGGGCATCCCGGGGCTCTCCGTGGATCCCGGCAACACCAGCGAGAACGAGGCCACGTTTGCCGTGAGCCGCTACCAGCTCTACGTCGGCGGCGCTGAATACTGGCTGATCGACCAGCTCAACACGATCCTGCGCGTCGGCGGCGTCGACTACGCCAAGGACATCCGCAGTCTACTGTAACCTGAAGGGCGCCGCGCCTATGCGGCGCCCTCTGTTTATCGAAAGGAGACGCACCCAATGAAGAACACCATCAAGCTCGACAACCCTGTGCAGATCAACGGCAAGAGCTACAACGAGCTGACCTATGACATCAGCGAGATCACCGCACAGGCGTTTGCTGAAGCTGACGCCAGAAAGCTGAGCGCCAGCGGCTCCAAGAATGGCAACGCAGCCGGCGCGGCCGAGCTGGACTACGGCCTGCACCTCTACCTCGGCTTCGCTGCCATCATCGCGGTCAACCCTGAGATCGACATCTCCGACCTCGAGCGCGTCCGCGGCTACGACGTTATGAAGATTATGAGGATCGGCCGGGATTTTATTTCCGGGAAGTCGGAGGAACCCTACACCCCCGACAGCTCCGACGCGCAATCCGAGACTACGCCCGAGCCTTCCACACATCAACGCGAGACCTCGGAGAGCGAAGGCTGACCGACTTCCTGACCGAATACGGGGAGGCCGTCGAGGAGGCCAAGCGGCTCCAAGCGAGCCGGCCGACTCGTGCGGCCAGCTTTAAGAAACCACACATCAGAAGGAGGTGACGCACATGGCAAACGGAAAAACGATGCAGGCGGTCGTCAATCTGGCCGGCAGCATCGACCCATCACTCGGCAAAGCCATCGAACAGGCTCAGAAGAAAATCAGCGGCCTGAACGTGAAGGCGCTGGCCGTTGGTGCAGCCGTGGGCGGCATCGCTGTGGCGACAGGCAAGGCAGTCGTCGAGGCTGGAAAGTACATGAAGGATCTCGGCGCGTCCTTCGATGACGCTGCTGATGCTATCCGCATCGGAACCGGCGCCACCGGCGACGCGCTGGATGGGCTTCTGGATGACTTCGACGCCGTCTATAAGAGCGTCCCGACCACAATGGAGGACGCCAGCAAGGCGATCGCAGACTACAACACCCGCCTCGGCCTCACCGGCCCGCAACTTCAGGAGATCTCCAAGCAGGCCATCCAAGTGAGCGATATGCTCGGGGACGACCTCGGCAGCGTGATCGAGGAGTCGAGCCAAGCCTTCCAGCAGTGGAACATCGACGCCGACGACATGGGCGGAGCTATGGACTACATCTTTAAGGTTAGCCAGAGCACAGGCATGGGCTTCACGGATCTGATGGCAGATATGCAGAAGTTCGGCCCGCAGCTTCAGGAGATGGGCTACTCCTTCGAGACGGCGAGTGCCCTGATGGGCCAGCTCGACAAGGCCGGCGTAAACACCGACGAAGTGCTCGGCGCTATGAAAAAGAGCGTCGCCACACTCGCCAAGGAGGGCATCAGCGCCAGCGACGGGCTCGCCATGTACTACGAAAAGATCAAAAACGCCGGGACGGCCGCAGAGGCCGCCAGCATCGCGTCGGAGATCTTCGGCACAAGGGCAGGCTCCACGATGGCCGCAGCAATCCGAGACGGCTCTCTGGCCGTCGCAGACCTGACGGCTGAGCTGCAAGAAAACGGCGAGACAATCGCCGGCGCAGCTGATGACACCTACGACTTCGCCGAGCGGCTTCAGGTTATGAAGCAGGGGCTCGAAGTGGCCCTCAAGCCTATGGCGAACACTGTGTTCGACGGGCTCAACAAGTTCATGCCGACCCTGCAAAAACTGATGGAGCAGATCACTCCGGCCATCTCCAAGGCGGTCGAGGCTGCGGCCCCGTTTGTCGACGAGTTCCTGACCGGCGCTGCCGACGCCCTCGAGGACGTTCTGCCCCTGATCTCTCAGCTCGCGGCCGACCTTCTGCCAGTTCTGACGCAGCTAATGAGCACTCTGCTCCCGCCGCTTCTCAACCTCGTGCAGACGCTCCTCCCGCCACTCATGCAGATCGTCTCCGCGATCCTGCCGCCTATTGCCAGCCTGCTTGCCACCGTGCTCCCTATCATCACGCAGATCGTCAGCGCCGTGCTGCCTGTGCTGGTGAGCATCATCTCGAGCCTGCTGCCGGTCATCACCCCGCTGCTGGAAGTGGCTCTGCAAATCGTCAACAGCGTCATCATGCCGCTGCTTGATCCCCTGATGCAGCTCGTTCAGGCACTACTCCCCCCGATCCTGAGCCTGATCGGCGCCATCACCCCACTGCTGACTCCGCTGCTGTCTATTCTGGAACCCATCGCCAGCGTGCTCGGCACGATTGTCGGCTGGGTATCGAAGATCGTCAGCTTCGGCTCTGGCGTCATCTCCAAGATCGCCGGCCTGTTCGGAGGTGGAGGCGGCAGCGCGTCTGTCTCTGGCTATGCGACCGGCGGCTTCACAAGAGGGCCGTCCATCGCCGGCGAGGATCCACGCTACCCGACCGAGGCGGTCATCAGTTTCAACCCTGCATACCGTTCACAAAACCTGTCCTACTGGGCAGAGGCGGGCCGGATGCTCGGGGCATCTGACGGCGAAAGCGACTACGAGCTGCTCAGCGGCGGCTCCGGCACTGCTGTGGTCTACGATCTGAGTGGCCTGTCCTTCTCTCCGCAGATCAAGGTCGAGGGCGACACTGACGAGGACGCACTGATCCGAAAGCTCCGCGACCTCGAGCCGGAGTTCATCGAC
>ERZ1673698.2116-NODE-2116-length-14856-cov-9.827647_pt1 | contig 14856 bp, 13 predicted proteins | sample MGYA00580228_ERZ1673698 | MGnify/ENA primary metagenome ERZ1673698 (study PRJEB41218, sample SAMN15661768) | gut metagenome | host: Homo sapiens | place: Canada: London | collected 2015-08-20/2019-03-30 | study: EMG produced TPA metagenomics assembly of... | reverse complement strand
CAATGTATTCATTCATTATAATAATCTATGCTTTCAGATTAAAAGTTTAGAAAGTGATTTTCCTATTTTAATCACCTCATCTTATAAGGTATATGTCCTCAATATAACTAAATAATACAGTTAGAAATGATGTTAAACGAGCGTCTAACGTAGATATAAATAAAACAGCATTTATAATCGTTTTTTGTGTGGAGGAGATTTACTTTTGCTAAATTTTGTAACAGATCGAACAAGGATATAACTGCGATTATTATAATGAATGAATACATTGTGACTAAATCTTTTCAGGTTCATAATTTAAATGTGTTTTAAATAGTTAAAAAATCAACTGCTTAAGCATTTTGTTGCAAAAGAAACAAATTCAAGATGTAAATAGGTGGAATATTTGGTATAATATGTGTAATAATTGGCATAATAATTAAATTTATGCGAATAATAATTAAATATCGTATTAAATATTGCTAAATTCAACGATTTTTAATTACATTTAACCAATTAAATTGCATTTGTCATAACAATAGTATTGCTATTCAAAAAACTCTCTATGTCATAAAAATAATATAGTGTCTTTATACTTCAAATTGCTGAACATTATAAAATTCTTGTATGTGGACTAAAAGATTCTATATTTAACGTTAGTTTGATATAAGAATTTGGAAGCTTGTTTTGTCTTAGCTCAATCTTTAAGAAAAGACTATATAATACAGGAATATTGTAAAAACATATATGATGTCATAAAATAAGTTTTGGATAGAGACTATATATTAAAAAGTGCCCGCCATTGATAAAATGAAGATCAATGGCGAGGCTATTTAAATCCTTTGAAACAAAAAACGAGCGCTAAAGGCCTCGTTTAAGAGGTGAAGATCGCTGACCTTTACCAATTGCCCCGATAGGCTTTCGAGGAGGTCAAACGAGGTAATTTTCCGATATCGGAAAATCATATGATAGAGAGCCTGTTTAAAATGGGAACGGGTGACGGTGGGGTATTCGGGAGGCAGCTATAAAAGTTCGGACAGTCTGTTGCCCGACTCTGGCAAACGGGCTGCATTAAAACTGCAAGTGGACAAGGTAAAAATAGAAAAGGAACATCGTGCCAGCTTCGGGGCAACGTGAGATACCGCCCCGACTGGATTTCATCGGGGCGGTATCTACCCGTCAATCATCGGTGGTCAATGCTTTCAAGACACGGAGCGAATGATACACGTGGTTGGGATAAAGTGTCGGTCGTGGTGTCGCTCCACATCGTCCGACAGTTCCTCGCATTCGGTGGCGACCGATTCCAACCAATGTTTTTCCTCCTCCGTATAATAGCATTTGACGACTTTATGCAAAGCGGTTTTCAACGGTCTTCCCGAATATACCTTAATTCATAGGAATGCTCCCGTTCCACGTTTCCAACATTTGCACTTCATCAGCGAAAAGGAAGACGACGGAACAAGGCCCATCGTGCGTTTCCGCTTTTTCTGCAACCACTTCGGTCAGCATATCCACTTTTTCTTCTTTATCCATGTGCTGCCTATTAGAAGAATCCGATGTTTGCTTTTTGGAAGTCCTGCGGGTTATGCTGGTAAAGAAGCGGTAAATTAAGCATAGCCATCGGGTATTCCACGAAGCCTCTCCTGCGCTTGTAGCCGGAATCGGTAGCCAGCCCGTTTGTCTCCAAGAACTCCATTGCTTCCGGATAGTGCTTGACGTCAATAAATGTACGGTCGGGCAAACCGAATGCGTCCATTTCTTCCAAATTGACCGATAACACGATAAACTCCTGTTCATCTTCCACGCTTGCCAATGTGAGTGCCAGCCAACCGTTTCCGTAAAATCGTGGCACGAGGTAGTACCGCTCTCCATTGAACTTATACTCTTTCCGCGTAAATGAACTGTCGGGATTGACGATTTCAAAGACATCATCACCTGCGGTAAAGACAATCATGGGATTGCTGACATCTACATACGCCTCACCTGCTTTGTAACACAAATACTCTCTGTTTTCCAAGCGAACGATAGCGAATTGAATTTCCATTTTCCTTAATATTTAGTAGTTGGACATATTTTTTATTTTCCCTAATTTTCGGAAGCCTTCAGGCTTCTTCCGTCGGGATTTGATTTTTACGTGCATCAAAGATTGCCTTAAAGGAAATAACAAACAAGGAATTTGGGCAGAATTTTACAGTTGCAGTATTGAGCGTAAGCGAAATATGAACGATTGGAAATCGGGAAAGCTGCTAGGAAATTGTGTTCAAATAGCGTCAGCAGTACTTGGGTGTGCTTCCAAGACAATACCTTTGCAGCGGAAAAAGCCAGTCCCGGACGGGTAGCCGGACGTTATCGGAATTATTCCGGATATAACAGTGGGTATGAAATGGTAGAAAGGAAGTATTCATGGAGATAGAAAAGGGGTATCTTCCACACGAGATTTTATTTCCGTGTGGCAAGGTATAAAGGAAGTGGCGGCCGGTATCGGCTATGCCCGTCCTACAAAGCGAAGGACTGTGTAGAAAAACAAAGGACGGAAAAATCCATCCCTTGTCCTATTGTTTGATGTCATGCGGCGACTTCTTCCGTCTGAAGCTCCACTTCGGGCTGTGGCTGTTCTTCGGGTTGTATTTTCAATTCGGATTGTTGTTCTTCGGATTGTTCCGCTCCCTGCCTTGCCTGTTCCTGCACGAGTAACACGGCTTTCTTTTCCTCGATGCGTTGGTGGCGTTTCTCATAAACTTCATTGTGTCCGTTCTTGATGTCAGCCAACTGTTCGGGCATGTGCTTTCCTGCAAAGTCAAGCAAGAGGGTTGCAGTGGCATTACCGCCCGATGCGTTTTTAAAGTTGGCTATCAGAAAGTCCCTGCGGATAATGGATTTCTGCTTGCCCGTGAGGTTGGCGATGATGTTCATCTTTTCCTCGTCATTGAGATTGTGGTAGGGTTCTTTTTCCTTGATACCTACCGCCTCGAAATTTTCCCTGCGCAGGAATGACAACAGGAAGAAATAAACCATCTTATCCTCGTCCTGCCCGAATTTGCGTTCGGACATATCGACCTCTAAAATCTGCTTCTTGGTGTCCTCTATGGTCTTTTCAAGGGCAATTTCCTTGTTGCGTTTGTCCTGCTTTTCCAACTTCTCCACCGGTGAAAGCGGTTGCTCCCGTTCCGTGGTGTTTGCGACATAGGTGATGTTCGGGACATAACAACGCACGATGTCTTTGTCCTCGATACGGAAGTAGAGAGTGATTTCGCCTGCTTCGCTTCGGGTGCGGATTTCCTCGCATTCCTCCGTGTAATCGTTCAACTCCTGCTCGTACTCGCTTTGTGCCTGCTCGTATTCCTCGACTGTGTCGTATTCGTCCTTTTCGGGTGCTATAGGAACTTCGGGGTATGCCTTTGCGTAACCTTTAAGACTTTCCACCTCGTAGCCCATAGCAGTAAGGCGTTCGACTACGGTTGCGTTGTAACCGCAAATATCGTGGCAAAGGGATATTTCGGGGCGTTCTTCCATGAGGCGCACGGCTTTCTCCGTGAGGTACGATGCGTTCATCTCTGCAAGGCAGGTACGGTTGGCGCAGTTTCCGCAACCGCCCTCGCAGAACAACATCATGTTGTTGGTGTTGTGGGGACATGACAAGCAGAGGGTCTTGTCGAATGCGTATCGGTCGAGGTCGGTGGTATACTGGCGTTCGATGTTCCGTGCGACATCAGAGGCTTTCATACCTCGCCAACTGTTATACGGTATGCCGTCTTTCAGATGTTTGTCGTACACCTCATGCTGAATGTCTTCCCCATAACGGCAGATTTCGGTCGCTACGCTGATTGTGATTTCGTCCTGCTCCAGAAGTTGTGCGATTTCGGGTATCAATGACACGAATTTAAGGCGTGTGTGGATATAGTTTTCATTTTTGCCGAACTGCACCGCCAAGGATTGTACATCGTGGCGACCGCTGTCCAAGAGCCTTTGGTAGGCGTTGGCTTCCTCTATCGGGGTAACGTCCTTGCGCTGCAAGTTTTCCGTCACCGCCATTTCTTCGGCTGTCTCGTCCGAAATTTCCATGACAATAGCCGGAATTTCTTCTAATCCTGCCATGAGGGAGGCACGGTATCGGCGTTCGCCGAAAACAATCTCAAAGTGCTTGTCTTCCACGGGACGCACCCCGATAGGCTGTAACACACCCTGCTGACGGATGCTCTCGGAGAGTTCCGCAAGGCTCGCCTCGTCAAAGTTCTTGCGTGGGTTGTAGTTACTCGGTTGCACGTTTACCAATGCTACCAACGTGATGTTCTTCTCTGTTGATTGAATTGCTGTTGTTTCCATAATCATAAAATTTTAATAGGTTTATATTTAATTTATTTGGGGTTCTTTGTGAGGTTCAGCGGGTCGGGTCAAACTCGTACTCCTGCGGATTATCGTACCCGTCGAATGCTACCCGAAAGGTATCAAAGTCCTTTTTACTCGCCAGTCTGACGGTATCTCTTTTCCCGATGAAATAGGGTTCGTTCATTGTCCGAAACGGTGCACCGAGCGTTACCCTGTCTGCCAACGTGCATACTTTGTCAGGGAGTTCGGGCATGATATAGCCCAATGCGTATTCGTTGTACACTACCAATTTGATTTTCTCCATTGTCTTTTATATTTTGTTTTTTTATTTTCCCTTTGTTCGGTTCTTTTTCTGCCTGAACCGCTTGGGATTTACAGATGCTTTAGGGGACTGCCGAACAAGCTATTTCCGACGCTTTTTCCGGAAAATTACTCTTTCGAAGAAAGGAAGAATTTTACAGGAAATGCACTTCAAAGCGGCGGAATCAAGCGCGGCAGTCCAAATTTGCGTCTGGAAAACCAACCGGTGATGGCAGGAATGAGACGGATAGGAAGTAATGGGAATAGATAAAAAAGAATACCCTCACTGGGGTATAAACGGCCGGAAACGGAAGAGGAATAGAAAAGGGGCGGGGCATACCAGGCGAAGTTCATTGAGTCATTTTGCGGAATATATCCGTGTCAATACCTGTTTTACCGAAAAATTGCATTATTTTTGCAGTATCGAAACCGCTGTTTCGAAAACCGCTGTTTCGGAACGCACAATAAAAAAGATAATGATATGAGATTTTTTGACAGGACAGAAGAGATTGCCTCCTTGCGCGAGATTCGCCGGATGGCCCAAGCCAACGCCCAGTTCACGGTGGTAACGGGACGTCGCCGTATCGGTAAGACCTCGCTCGTATGGAAGGCATACGAGGACGAGCCGATTCTCTACTTCTTTGTCGCCCGGAAAGCCGAGAGCGATTTGTGCGAGGATTACCGGCTTGAAATAGAGAGCAAGTTAGGTGTCCCGACCATGGGGCGAGCGGAACGCTTCACCGATGTGTTCGAGTATCTGATGAAACTCTCGGCAGGGCGTCCCATCACGCTCTTTATCGACGAGTTTCAGGAATTTTTCCGTGTGAACAAATCGGTATTCAGCGATATGCAGCGTATCTGGGACCTATACAGTCCGGAGTCGCGCATCAACCTAATTGTCTGCGGTTCGATATACTCCATGATGACAAAGATATTCAAGGACAAGAAAGAGCCGTTGTATAACCGACAGTCGCGCTTTATGACCGTACGCCCGTTTACCCCGACCGTCTTGAAGGAGATCCTCTCGGAATACAACCCGGACTACACGGCGGAAGACCTGCTGGCCTTGTACGCCTTCACGGGAGGCGTGGCGAAGTACGTGCAATTACTCGTGGATGCTGGGGCAACGACCAAATCGGCCATGCTCAATCAAATTATCAAGGCCGACTCTATCTTTCTGGGAGAAGGTAAAGCGATTCTTATAGAAGAGTTCGGCAAGGATTACGGAACCTATTTCTCCATACTATCAGCCATCGCACGGGGAAAAACCTCCCGTTCGGAAATCGAGAACGTGGTAGGCAAGGAAATCGGCGGTTACCTTACCAAGTTGGAGAAAGAATACGAAATCATATCGAAGAAACAACCGCTGTTTGAGAGAAGTTCCGCGAAGAATGTGCGCTATATAATAGAGGATAATTTCTTCACATTCTGGTTTCGCTTCATCTACAAGTACAGCTATATGCTGGAAATAGAGAATTACGGGAGCGTTAAGACAATTATAGACCGGGATTATGAAACCTTCAGCGGACTGATGCTTGAACGCTGGTTCAGGCGCGTGCTGATAGAACAACAAGCCTATACGCGCATCGGTGGCTGGTGGGATCGCAAGGGGGAAAATGAAATCGACATCGTGGCCGAAAACGAGCTGGACGACACGGCGACATTTTTCGAAGTCAAGCGTAAAGCCGAAAACGTCTCCATGGAAATACTGGAAGCAAAAGCTGCCGTTTTCCTGCGCGCAACGGGAGAATTCAAAGGCTATTCGCTTTCATACAAAGGACTGTCAATGGCCGATATGTAGTATATTAATTACATTGTCGTAATATCTCCGTCGGCACGTTACGGGCATAAAAACGGGAAGTGAGGTTACTTCCCGTTTTTTTCCAGATACTCCGTCATGGCTTCGTTCACAATATCTTTCAGGGACATCCCCTTTTCAATAGAAAGAAGCCTCATGCGCGTGTGAATGCTCTTGTTGATGACGAAATTGCAATGTACCGCCGGTTCTTTTTCCGTTTTGACCGGCACAGGCTCCTTTTTTGACGGGGATTTCCTTGTGGATGACAGCAGCCCGTCCAACCCGCTTTTCATGCCGTCTTTCAATGAATCGCTCTTGCTCATATCGTCTTATTTTAATTTCAACACTTCTTGCGCTAAGGCCATGTAGTCTTTGGCACCGTTACAGTTCTTGTTATACTCGAAGATATTCTTTCCTTTTATAGGAGCTTCGGCCAGCGTCACGTTGTCCCGGATAATCGTCTTGAACACTTTGTCGCAGAAAGAATCGTTGATAAGTTCGGCCACGCTCTTGTTGAGCGTCTTGCGTTTGTCAAACTGGGTAATGACAATGCCACCGATATTCAAGTTCGGGTTCAGGCGTTCCCTGACAATCTCGATCACGTTCGTAATTTTTGCCATTCCGCGCATGGCGAGGAACTGTGCCTGTACCGGGATAATCAGATAGTCCGCCGCGGTAAGGGCGTTGAGCGTCAGCAGGCCCAACGAGGGTGGGCAGTCAATCAGGATGTAGTCGAATTTCCGGCTGTCAAGCAGCTTTGCAATCAGCCCTTTCAGTATCAGCTCTCGTCCCGGCTCGTTGATAAGCTCGGATTCTGCCGCCGACAGGTCAAGGCAGGACGGAACGACGGCAAGACCGTTCCCGAGCTCAACAATCGGCAATGGATATTCGCCTCTCATAGCCCCGTACACCGTCCGTTCCTCTTCGATGGAGAGACCGCAGGATTCTGTAAGGTTTGCCTGACCGTCCATGTCGATAGCCAGTACACGTTTTTTCTTCTGCTGTAAGGCGGAAGCGAGGTTAATGGTGGTAGTCGTCTTGCCGACCCCTCCCTTGTGGTTCAGAACCGCTATAATTTTTGCCATAACTATATATCTTTATATCTGGTACAAAAGTAATACTTTTTTTAGTATTTACTACAATTAGTATCTACTATTTTACTACAAAAAGTATTTTAGTGTTATAGTATTTACTACTTTACTAATACTAACCGGCTAAATGCAGTACTTACTATCTTTCGTAACGTGGTATCTACTATTTTACTACAATTAGTAAATACTACATTTAGTATCGGCTTGCTATCAGCGATGTATGCACTTTGTCAGAAAGGCAGGTCGTCCTTGTCGTCCTGCGGTGCATCAGCCGGAGGTGTCGGAACCTCGTCTGCAGCATCCGTCGGGCCGCCCGCTTCAGAAGATGCGCCTTCCCGTTTTCCGGCATTAACGAACTCCAACGCGTCCGCCGTAATGGAGAGCTGGATCTGGTAGTTTTCGCTCTTATCCTTCCATAGTGAAGCCGAGAGCGTTCCTTCGATGAGTAACAGTCTTCCCTTGGTCAGGTACTCGGCCAGACGTATGTGGTTTTCTTTCTTACTCCGTACCCTTACCCATGTGGTAACGCTGTTTCCGTGAGAATAATCGTCTACCGCAATATCAAAAGCGATGAATGAGCCGTGTGCTCCTGTGATAACTTGGCAATCTTTTCCGATTCTGCCGATGGTGTGAACGTATAACATAACTTAAAATGCTTTGCGGCAAGGTGGTTAGTCTTACCATTACCTAAAATTAAATTGTTTTTATTTTTTTGTTCCCCTTTGTTCGGTTCTTTTTCTGCCTGAACCGCTTGGGATTTACAGATGCTTTAGGGGACTGCCGAACAAGCTATTTCCGACGCTTTTTCCGGAAAATTACTCTTTCGCGGAAAGGAAGAATTTTACAGGAAATGCACTTCAAAGCGACGGAATCAAGCGCGACAGTCCAAATTTGCGTCTGGAAAGCCAACCGGCGAGGGCAGGAATAAGCCAGATAAGCGATAAGAGGGAGAAGATAGAAAAGGAAGTGCAGAATTGCTATAAATGTAAAGAATGATATAAAAGGCAAATGCAGGCTGTCAAGAGGGTCTTGCAAGGGAGACTCGTACCGTTTTCAAAGCCGCTTGTCGCCCAGCGGTGGATGCCGTAAACATATTGGTTATTCCCGATGGCGAAGCGACTCATGAAGACCTTACTATTGTATGAATAAGATGATCGACAAGTGGAAGCCGATAGTTAAGACATGGGTGACAAGGCGAATAAAGAATAAAATATTTTTAAATAATTAACATTTTGTTTTCTACTGATTTTCAACTATTTGCATGTAGATATACTATAAAATGGCAGTAACAGTTTTGTTGTTTTTTTATTATCTTTGAAACGGCAAAAGCCCCAGTCATGCAAGGGACGGACTCATTACCTTGCTAATCAATTAACAAAAGAATATGTCAAAAACGAACGAAATGTATTTGGACAAGGCACGGGCCTTGACCAAAGGATTGAGAGAACATTTGGAAACGGTGAAAAACTACGGAGTAAGCGCGAATGACTTGTCAAAACTGGAAGCCGCTATCCTCGAAGGTGAGAAACTGAATGCGGAAGTGGACCGTCGGCGTGCTGAATTGAATGGAATTGTCCCTACCGCTAACCGCAAACTGGCAGAGATTCGCAATTTGACTGTATACTTGAAGAGTTTGGTCAAGCCTCGTGTAGATTCTAGTCATTGGCCGGAATATGGAATTGCCGACAAGCGATGATGCCCTGTCCTAATGCGTAGAAGCCCCTGCAAGCCATCGAAAGTTTACAGGGGCTTTTCCATGAAATGATCCTATACACGGATACGGATATACTTCACAGATCTAAGGTTTTATCATACTTTGGGAAGAATATGACAAAAGCTGCAAAAGTGTTTACTGCCTTGCCGTTACATTGCAGATTTCTAATATGACACATATAACTCAACAGTTAAAATATTTAAAAATACAGGCTATATAAAGTCGCATCCTATTCCTTTTTTCCTTACTTTGCACGTCAAAATACGACATAGGAAGTATAACATGGAAATGTATATAATTTGTTACAGGAATAAAATTCATAATTTTCATTCATGGGGTGTAGAGGCTTTAATATAACCTTTGCTTTTCTTCCCCCAAAAACTATATTCATTCGATAACTATAAAATAATCAGTTAGTTTATGAGCAAAAAGAAAGGGCTCATAGGGCTGTTTTACATCGCAGCCCTATGTAGTCAGAGTTTATGTGCCCAGACCCGATGGATGGGCATAGAGGAATTATTCCGTCTTGCTGACGAACAAAGCAAAAGTATTCAAACTTACCGGACTGGAACGGAAGCCGCGAATGAAGCTCTCAAGGCGGCCAAAGCACAAAGGCTTCCGGATGTGGACATATCTCTTTCTGCAAGCTATTTAGGTAATGGGAAGATATGGGACAGGGATTTCGGGAATGCTATGACGGTGGATATGCCGCATTTCAGTAACAACTTCGCACTGGAAGCACGACAGGTCATCTATGCAGGCGGAGCAATAGGCAGCGGAATCAAGCAAGCGGAACTGGGAAAGTTGCTGGCCGAACTTGACTTACAGAAGAATGTCCAGGAGATACGTTTCTTGCTTGTAGGGCATTACTTGAACATTTACAAGCTGGACAACCACATCCGGGTGCTGAAAAAAAACATGGAACTTACCGAAGAAGTCATAGCCAATATGCAAGCCCGCAGGGAACAAGGCACAGTCCTCAAAAATGACATTACACGCTATGAATTGCAAAAGGAGCAACTGAACCTGCAATTGTCAAGGGTTAAGGACACGCGTAAAATCGCTAACCATCAGCTGGTAACTATTTTACATTTGCCGGAAAATACAGAAATAAGGCCTGACACATCTTTGTTGGAACAGCAGGTTATCACTCTCACGGAAGAAGAATGGCAGGAAATGGCAAAGGGCAATAACCTGTTATTGAGACAAACGCAGACGGCTATCCAAATGAACGAGCAAAAGGTAAAACAGGAACGTTCGGAACGACTCCCACATATTTCCATTGTCGCTGCCGACCATCTGGAGGGCCCGATCACCATAGAAGTGCCCGTGTTGGATAACAATTTCAATTATTGGCATATAGGAATAGGAGTAAAATACAATCTTTCCTCACTTTTCAAGAACAACAAGAAGTTAAAACAGGCACGTTTGAATGTGCGGCAGGCGGAGGAACGCCACCAATTGGCACAGGAGCAAGTAGAGAATGCCGTACAAGAAGGATATGTGAACTTCCTGACGGCCTTTACCGATTTGCGGACGCAAGAGAACAGTGTAAAACTGGCGAACGAGAACTACGATGTCACCAACAACCGCTATAAAAACGAGATGGCGTTGCTGACCGACATGCTGGATGCCAGCAATATGAAACTCCGTGCCGACTTGGGGTTGGTAGATGCCCGCATCAACATCCTATATAACTATTATAAAATGAAATACAGTACACATACATTATAATTTATAAACTAAAAAACAGAATATGGTCATGATTACACGGAAAATAAAGAAACTTATTTATAATACGATTGTCATAGCATTGCTGATAATCGGTATGGCATACGTCTGCTCACGTTTCATCCACTTGGGCAACGTGGAATATACGGACAACGCCCAGGTGAAACAGCATATCACTCCCGTCAATACACGGGTACAGGGATTTATCAAAAAGATCTATTTCGAGGAATACAAGCCGGTGCATAAAGGCGATACGCTGCTTGTAATTGAAGATTCGGAGTTCAAATTACGTTTGGCACAAGCCGAAGCGGATTTGGCGAATGCACAGGCCGGACAACAGATAACCCATGCAGGGATAGCCACCACGCAAAACAACATAGCAGTCAACGATGCCGGTATCGAGGAAGTCCGTGTACAGAGAGCCAACGCGGAACGCGAGTTGCAACGGTACAAGAAACTGCTGGATAAGGATGCTGTTACCCGGCAACAATATGATAAAGTAAAGACTACCTATGATGCCATCAATGCCCGATATGAACAGGTCCTCCGTATGAAACATTCAACCTCGTTGACAAAAGACGAACAGACGCATCGGTTGGGGCAGAATGAAGCGGCTATCCGTCTGGCACAGGCCACCGTGGACCTGGCCCGGCTGAATCTGTCATATACGGTTGTCATTGCCACCTGTGACGGAATGACCGGACATAAAGGCATCCACGAGGGCCAATTGGTACAGCCGGGTCAAACTATGGTTGATATTGTGGACAACAGCGACCTCTGGGTCATCGCCAATTACCGAGAGACGCAACTGCCCAACATCAAGGAAGGCGCCGATGTCACCTTTACGGCTGATGCCGTCCCGGGCGTGGTCTACAAGGGGGTAGTCGAGTCCATTTCCGATGCTACAGGAGCAGCTTTTTCCCTGATACCGCAGGATAATGCCACGGGCAATTTTGTAAAGGTGGAGCAAAGGATTCCCGTCCGTATCCGTCTGCAGGGCAATGAAGCGGATGAGGTGCACCGTTTGAGGACCGGGTTCAATGTGGAATGTAAAGTGAGATACTGAAAATGAGCGGAAGTACACACCCCATACCATTCTCCATGCCCATGTTCAGGGGATTTGTCCCTGAACGAATACGACCATGGATTTACGTGTTTTTCGCTATTACCTTCCAGTTTTCCGGCGGACTTTACCTCGGGACATTGAACCAGATGATGGGAGAAACGACTCTCATGCGGGAAGACCTTCTGATGTGTCTTTACGCGAACTTGGCAGGGATGGCCATATATTTTCCTTTGTTGTTCCGTATGAAGTTCCGTTTCACGAACAAGACGCTGCTGTGTGCCTCTGCCACGGGTGTCCTGCTTTGTAACCTGCTTGCCCCGCACATCACGTTTCTGCCCCTACTTTGGCTTGTTTGTTTCATCGAAGGGATGTGCAAAATTCAAGGAACTTTTGAGTGTATGTCCAATATCCAATTGTGGATGAGTCCCACACGTGATTTTACCGTTTTTTTCCCGGTGTTGCATATTGTCATTTTAGGGAGCATGCAGCTGTCGGATTTGCTTGCGACCTACCTGATGTATTACTACCATTGGGATTACATGCAGCTGTTCATTAGTGGTATAATGATGATCGATTTGCTGGTCCTTACCGTATGTACACGTCATTTCCGCATGTTCAAGAAACTTCCTTTATTCGGCATAGACTGGTTGGGAGCGATACTTTGGGCCATGCTTTTGCTGGAGACTGCATATTTGTTCAATTACGGTGACTGGTACGATTGGTGGAACAGTCCGGTTATCCGTCAGTTAAGTGTCGTCATATTCGTCACATTTTTCTTCTGTGTCTGGCGTATGTTTACAATCCGCCACCCGTATTATGAACCGAAGATGTGGACATACCGCCATCTGCTGCCTGTATTTATCTTGATTACTTTAGTCGAAATGTTTTTCGCAGCCGAGCACGTATTGGAGGAAGTCTACCTGGAAGAAGTAATGCATTATGGCGCAATGACAAGCGTACAACTGGACTGGCCTGCGCTTGCCGGCGTTTTGACCGGATGCATATTCGCTTATTGGTGGATGCACATCAGGCATTTCAACTATCTTCGGCTGATAATCGTCGGCTTGGGTGGGATCGTATGCTATTTGTCGGGAAGCTATCTCTTAATCTCTACCGACATCCATATATCCCAACTCTATCTGCCGATATTTTGTCGCAGCTTTGCTTATGCCGTGCTTAGTGCCACTTTTATGACTTGCCTGGAAGAGATTATGAGCTTCCAGCATTTCTTCCAAGCATTGTCCGTGTTCAATATGTTGCACATGGTCATGGGCGGCGTAGTCGGGGCGGCAATCTATACACGGGGATTGGCTTATTATATTCCTGACAACATAGCGCATTACGGAGCTGCCATAGACAACGTGGTTTCAAGCAGGATGTCTGTCCCGATACAACATTCTATGGAAACTTTCATGTCGCAAATGATGGAAATAAGCGTCAAGCAGATCTATGGCTGGACGGCGTATGCCTGCATTTTCCTGTGCTTGTTGTTTTTGCTCTATGACGCACCTATAAGAAAAGAGCTTAAACAGATACCGAATTGGCAAAAGATCAGAAAAATGATTGCAGAATCCTTTGCCTATAAAAAAGAATGAAGCCGTCGGCAGACCGGAACGTAAAAATCCCCTTGCCCGAGTCATCACGCCCGTGCAAGGGGAACGGTTTAAATATGATTATGGTTATCAAGCAGCTTTTGGTTCAGGTTCGTATTCGGAGGCTTGCGGTTCTTCGGCGCGCGAATGTTCGGCATCTTTCAAATCCTCGTCAATCTTGCGCTGCAACTCCTTGCACTCCAGTTTGAGCCTTGACAACTCGTCGGCTTTGCTCCACTGTCGGTTTGCTATTTCCTGCAGAACGGGGATTTCGCTTTCAAGTTTGGCGGCTAACTTGTGCTCCTTGTCTATCAAGCCGGGCAGCTTGTCGAGCGCGGCTTGCGGGTAGTGTGCCGAGTCCGCATAGCCAAGCGGTAATGCACCGGACACTCCACAGCAGTATTTCAGTCCGCTTATGCCCTCGACAAAGAACGTGTTGCGGTCGAAGCCTCCCATGTTGTACTCGCTACGTACCAGCAGATTCAGCCCTGCATACGTACCTATAGTGCTATACGCTCCGATCCGGTGGAACTTGGCTATACGGTGCAGTTCGCGCCCGATTTCTTCGGCAGTGGCCTGTGGCAGGTTTAGCAACAAGGTTGCCTTTTCTCCAGTGTATGAGGTGATGTATTTCCAATCCTTTGCCAGACTTGCCGCCGTGGTTTTCGATTTCTTTATGCCCTCCCGCTTGTCCGCAATCTGGCGTTCTGCGTAAACGCGTTCCCTCTTGAAAACACCCTGTTCCTTTTCCAACAGTGCAATCTTGTTGTCGAGCTTTGCCTTTTCGAGCAGGTCGGTATTGCCGGAAAGGATAGCCACAAACTCGGCGAAATTCATGCCGCTCTCCTCGTCCATGCCGCCCTCGTCGATACGGCGCACGGCGATTGTGCCGTTGTTGATCTGGTTGATGAACATCTGCTTGTTCTTCAGCAGGTTGAACTTGTAGGCATCGAGCGTCTTTTCCGTGCCGTAAATGACGACATCAACCACGTTACCGCCCCATAGTTTCACGGTGTTGCCCTTGCGTACCGCCCTGCCGTTGCGTTGTTCCATATCAGCCGGCCTATCGGGTAGGTCAAGGGCATTACTGCCCTCTTCCCCCCTCAGAACCGTACGTGAGGGTTTCCCCTCATACGGCTCAAGCTTTTCAAAGTCTCTGTTCGTGTGCAGAGACCGGCTCATCCTACTTCTTGTTTCCATTGTTTTTACGGGATAATTTGAAACATTCATCATGAACCAACAGATTGCATTTTCGTCCG
>ERZ1673698.2104-NODE-2104-length-14918-cov-15.079324_pt1 | contig 14918 bp, 17 predicted proteins | sample MGYA00580228_ERZ1673698 | MGnify/ENA primary metagenome ERZ1673698 (study PRJEB41218, sample SAMN15661768) | gut metagenome | host: Homo sapiens | place: Canada: London | collected 2015-08-20/2019-03-30 | study: EMG produced TPA metagenomics assembly of... | reverse complement strand
CACGACTGGTAACGAATCTAACCTACGTGGCTATAGTTTTCGGACAGTCTCCCCCATAAATTTTTGATGTTCTGTATTTCCTTTGCAGTTAAGGGGGTGAACATTTTTTTTTGTTTTAACTCTAAGTCTGAATCTTTTTGACGAGACTTTCTAGTGCCCCAAACACCAAGGGCTTCCCAATATTTTAATAAACTCATATTTCTTTCTATTACTTATATAATCCAATTTCCTTGAACAAATCTATTGAAAGAACTTTCTTATAGTCATACTGCTGAATGTATTTATTGCAGTTCTTTTTCATTTTGTATAAATCAATTCTTCCAGAGATGAATGCTTCCATATTATCTGCAATAGCTTTTTCATCATGGGGAGGAATAATCATTCCCGTCTTCCCATCTTGCACAACATATTTGTTTTGGTTCCAATCTGTTGCGATAATAGGAACTCCAGCAATATTTGCATCTATAACAACTCCAGGAAATGCTTCTCCAGCCCAATAAGTAGGAAATAGCATAACATCATACTCTGACAACTTCTTGTAGGCGTCCTCATTCAGAAGATTAAGGAATCCTTTATATTCCAATCCTTCATGTCTATTCATTACCTCGTTGAATTTTTCCTTAAAACCAGGAGCAATGTTTCCATAGAAGTCTATGGTAAAATTTGAATACCCTTTCTCCTTTAATATTTCAGAAGCTGCAGCTATTTCCTTAATACCTTTATCTGGATGAACTCGCGAAAGAAAGACAAACCTATAATTGTTATCTGTCTTTGGTTGAATGTTAGGGTGGAATATTATTGGTTTAGAGTTGGGTACATATTTAGCATTGTTAACACCTCTCTTCTTAAGTTCCTCTACCATTGATTGCCCTTGGATAAGAATCCTCTTCATTTTATTTAGGGCTTTCACTTTATACATGCCTTTATCAATTCCTTTGGATAGTCCTTCGCCTACAACCCAAAAATAGACATTGCGATGAATAGGTATATAATAAAGAAAGTTTATCAAATGTCTGCTCGAACTACTTGCAGAAAGTACAACTCCCGCTTTCTGATTAAAAAGCATAGTGAACATTGCCTTCAGCAATATCCAAGGTCTTTTTTGCCAATTCAATGTATCAACAGTTATCACCTTGTCGAACAACTCTTTGTATCGTTTTATAAAGAGTTGATTTTTCATCGTTTCTCCGCAATTAGGAGTTTTGCCCTCACGAATTGCGCCTATGAGAATAATTTTATTTTTTTTCATATTCAAATATAGAATAAATTACATAACTATTGTACTGATTTACTCATAAATGACAATGCCTTTAAAGCTTGAACCTCACTTGAAAAATCCGAAAAGCACAAACGCTTTCCTTCTTTACCAACTTCTATAGCTTTCGGATAGTCATTAACAATAGCATCAAGAGTCTTTGCAAAATCTTGAAAGTCATCAGGTTGGGATAAAAAGGCACTCACTTTATCTTTAAGATATAATGGAATATCCCCTACTTTAGTAACTGCAACCGGATTTCCTGTTGCAAGATATTCGCCTAATTTAGTAGGGAATCCGTTTTGAGATTGAATATTATCAGGTCTAGCTAAAGCAAGAATAGATGCATCAGTCAAAATTTGAGGCATCATATCAGGCGATATTTTCCCTGTAAATTCAACAACATCCTCAATATTTAACTTACAAACTAGCTTACATAATGTTTCTTTTACTTCCTTATTTTGGAAATCACCAATAATCTTTAATTTATACTCTGGGTGTTTCTTATAAAAAATAGAAAAAGCATTAAGCAATACATCAACTCCATCTTTTCTGACAGAAATTTTACCACAATATGCAATATATTTATTTGCGGTATTCAAACGCTCAACAGAAAATCTATTTATATCAACAAACATATTTATTATTTCTATTTTTTTACTATCTATGCCATTATTCACAAAATAGTTTCTTAAAGAATTGGAAATAACAAATAAACCATTAAAATATTTTAAACACTTATTAGCTATATACGCATTACATATTGATTTCAACGATCTGTCCTCACAGTATGGATGTTCTGTTATTTCACAAAAAATTGAGGCCTTACATTTTAAAGATAAAAGAGTCAACATGAATGGTACTTGATCACCATACATCATCACAATATCTCCCTTAATTATTTTTTTTCTGAACTTTAACAGATTCATTATATATGATACCAATTTGTATTTTGCTTCCAAATAACTATCATTTTCCCATAGATAAACTATCTTTACTCCATGAATATTAGTGTTTATTTTAGATTTATCTGTTGATATTAAAAAATATATGGTAACGTCATGACCATGCTTTGCAAATTCTTTTGCATATGCAAATAATCTAATTTGAGAAGCAGAAGTTTCGCTTTTTTTTCTTAATAATATTCTAATATTCATACTTTATACTACTTATATTTTATTTATGTAATTCATTATACATGCACCTGCATTTATACTTGAAAAATTATCTATAATATAATTCTGTGCTACAACAGCCACCTCCAATGCCTTTTTATAATTATTATATATATATGATAACCTTTCCGCATACAACTGTGGATTCTCAGGAGCTACAAGGTAGGCATTTATTCCATCTTGCACATACTCTGAGATTTCACCAACATTTGTTAATAGAGTAGGAACTCCTGTCATCATGTATTCTCCTAATTTTGTAGGAAAACCACCTTCTGCCCGTTTTGTATCAGGTTGGGATGAAACAAGAATTTTTGCATTTTTAAGAATCTGCGGAACTATTGCATAATCAACACGTCCTTTAAGAAATACACGATTATGTAAATCATGTTTTTTGATAATGTCCTCAAGATACTGCTTTGTTTGTTTTTTTGGTGCGCCATACAGATGTAAATCAAGACTTGGATATTTATCAGCAACAAGTGCAAAAGCTTCTATTATATTGTCCACATTGTCTTTAGACAGTTCCATATTGCCCATATAACAAAGATAATCTCTTTCTTGCTTTTCTTTTTTAAGATCCTTAAATCTGTCAATATCTACTATAGTAGAAAGGATTAAAGTTGGTTTCGGACAAACATTACTATCATAAAAATTTTGCAGCTTTGTGGTCATCAAAATTCTACCGTCAATATTTTTATATACAGAACGGTATTTTTTGAGTTTAGATTCTGGTACAGAAGGCTTTAAATAATGTCTAATAGGAATCGGATATTCGTCAGCTATGGCAATAATCTTTGCTTTTTGTAAATTTTTAAGTGTTGGCAAAATTGCTTTAAACCGACCAGGTTCATCAAAGCTCATAATAATAGCATCATACGGATGTTTTTTATCTGAATCCTTTATAAAATTTAAAGCCCGTTTTAAACATAAATAATCAAAGTATCTCCAGAAAACACTACGTACAACTGGTATATTGCAACTCGGCGCATGTGAGAAATGGTAGTAGTTACCACCATCACAAACACCTGTAAGGGGTATATTCTTGTCTGATTCACTTTTAGGAATAATAGACACTATATCAACCTGACATCCTAATTCTACCAGCCCCTTACAATAGCCTATTATACGAGTTGTTGGAGCCATCCCCACAGGAAAGTTGTAAATATTAATAACTGCGATTTTCATATTTACTTTGAGTTAGGGTGAATGATAATGCTGCCAAGGTAAGTATAAATAGATGTGTCGTGATTGTTTGAGAAAATGCCGTTGACAATATTACAAAGTAAAAAAATAACAATACTTTTTTCTCATTTACTCCTACAAGTTTCTTAAATCCTTTATACATAAGCAAATAAAAATAAAGAGCCAGGGGGATTCCCCAATATACGAACAAATACGATAAACCATTGGGACTTAATAATCTCTCTGTATTTACCATCAATTTATCAAAATTAGTAATAGGTGTTTTACCACCTGCGTATCCTAACAGGGGTGATAGCTGTATTTTTTCCCAATGATAAATCATTGCGCCAAAACGAGAAGCTGATGAATCAAAAGCTTTATCATAATTTGCAGTGATTTTATCTGCCATAAAGTCCAACTCCATGATTGGTTGCCATAGAGTTATTATAGCTATCACTGTAATAACCTTATAAATCTTTTTCTTTTGCATAAAAACTGAAAAAACGACTATCAGCAAAAAAGAAACGTATCCAGCACTAGAACAAGTGGATAGTATAGCCAATATAAGAGAAATATTATCTTTAGCCAAAAGATTTCTATTCTTGCAAATATTAAAAACCAATGCTATATTCAAATACGATGCAAACAATCCTGGCTCATAAAAAGGTCCATTATTACGAATAAAATTAGTATAAGCAGTAGCTGTATCTGTAGGTAAATAGTACAAATATAAACTAACACCATCATTACTAGTTTTTTCCATCCACTCGTCGGAAATAAACTGAGGCAGTTTTAAAGCAATGCTTGATAAAAGCGAGTGCATTCCGGGAATCAAGATAACAGACAGCCATATAATCAACGATGTAACTGCAAAAAACTTTATTACTTTAACAAAGACTTCAAGAAAAGTCCTTTTCATCATTACAGAAGCATACAAGGCAACAGCCATAGTTAATACGAAGGTTAATCCTCCAACTATCGTCAGATGACCTAAAGCAACATGAATTGCACTAAACAAAGAAATAAACAGCAAGACTTGCAATACAATCGTGGGAATACGATAGTGATTTTTACTTATTACATACAATATAAATGGTAGAAGTATAAAATCGTAATGAGACAAAAATCTAAAACTTGGAAAATCCGTAGAAGCCAAAAAGAAAACAACAACAAAAATAAAGAAATTGTAGCCATATTCCTTTGGTTCGGAAATTGATGGATAACTATTAATGTTTACCATATATTATCGAATTATTTATACCAAAAACCCTTTTTAACAGCAGAATCTGGTTGGATTAATTTATTGCATTGAATCCTTGACCATACATAATTAAGCAAGAATACCAAAGAGTTAGCAAACAATACTCCAGATAAACCAAATTTACGTCCTAATGTTACAGCCAAAGGAACATAACAAATAGCAATAACTCCAGTTATCACCATTTGTGCGAATACTTTGCCTGTACCATTGATAATGGTACCATAAACTTTATATAGCATTTCAAACGATATATACAACAGAACAAGAGATGTTGTAGTATAGCTGATTTCAATTGCATCTTTACCCAGCCAAAGAGCATATACTTGCTTTGAAAGCAGTGTCATTATGAAACCGACCCCGACAGTAAGGAGACAAATCTTTCGTGATATAGAAAGCGTTTTCCGAATCCAATCGAAATCAGAACGTACATAAGCGTCAGTAGTTGCAGACCAGACAGGGGTAATTACAATGTTGAAAACCATTGTTAATACGCTTATATATTTAAATGCCATATTATATTCCACAACTGCTTCTGGTCCTGCGACACGAGTTATAATTACGCTATTTGCCTGAAATAGTACTATGGTTATAACTTGAAGTACGAAGAACTTTATACCCAAAGACAGAATGCCAGATACAGACCTAAGATCAATTAGTCTATACGTTGGTGAAACATCTTTTAGTTTTGTGACGAATAATATTAGAGTAGACATCAGCAATACCACGGGAGGCATGAGGCAATTTACAGCACCAATTTGAAAAACTGAAGTTATACCAAATACATAAACCTGCATAATCAATGCTATAAACGTGAAAACTTGTGACCCAAATGTAATGAGAGATTGTAATGCAGGCATCTGATGTGCAAAAAGTATCGAATAAATTAATCCTAACAAAAATTGCACACAGAATGCAATGAACACCACGATAGCTAAGCCATTAATCTCTTGGGCATTACTAGTAGGCGAATTAAGAACATTAAGCCAGTCAATGAAAGGAGATAGAAACAAGAATGCGCAAATCAATAATCCCACATAAATAGCCAAAGCCGCATAACTACTGCTAATTACTTTTTTAGCTCCCCAAAAATCACCTTCCGCCAACATTTTAGGAAGTGTATTTCTAAGGCCGTTACCAAGACCAACATCCATCATGCCCACCCAACTAACTATAGATGTAAGTGTTAGTAACACACCATAGTCTGCTCTATTTACATGATGTAGCATAATAGGGGCCGACATCAATGAAATCAGGATTGAAGCTCCTTTTATAAACATCATGGCCGCAGTATTCTTATACATCTTTTTACTGCGGCTGTCTACTTTTTGAAATTTATCCTTAATATTTAGAATTAAATTCAACATTATCTTTATTAAATTTGCATTTCTTCTTTAAGCCTTTCAACTCTATTTACTTTTTCAGTCCATCTTCCACCATCTCTTTCAATCCACAAGGGGTAGTTCTCTTTTTTTACTGATGCCGGAGAGCCTGCTAATAATACATTTGAGCCACAGCTTTTATTCACCAATGAATTTGCAGCCACGGAGACTCCGTCACCAAGTGTCATAGGACCAATCATAATGGAGCCTACAGCCGCATAAAAGAAATCTCCAATAGTACAATTAGAAGCTGTCATAAAAGCTTCACCTTGAATAACTGCATACTTCCCAATAGTATTCTTCGCTCCTATTCTATAACAGTGTGCATGTGGAAGAACTAATCCATAACCACATGTATTTTCGTCAATATGGATTCGCAGTTGAAGTTCTATGGCATTATATTTCCTTTTATAGAATATTGCCATCAATTTATTGAAGACACCTTTTTGATGCTCATAATAATTGAGCTTACGCATATACTTTAAGTAATCAATTATACGTTCCTTACAAAGGAAACGAACCTTTAACCATTCTTTTAATGTTGCCTTTGGAGCGCATCCATTCATGATACGGTCTGCCATTATGTAAAATTTGAGTTCTTTTTTTGTCTTAATAATTGCCATTTTCTTTCTTGATTTTACCATATCGCTTAGGCCTATCAAGAAAGAAAAGGAACGCTATTGTAGACTAGCCTTCAATTTCTCTATAGCAAAAACTCTCTCTTTATGAGATTTGCCTTCTTCGATATACCAAGCAGTACGTTGTTTTTTTATTGATGCTGGCGAACCAGTCAAAAGAATATTTTCATTGTTAAATGATTTATTTACTAATGACTTAGCTCCAATTGACACATTATTTCCTAAAGTAATTTTGGAGGTAATAATTGAACCAGCACTAACATATAATGCATCACCAATTTCTTTTTTGTTATCTGTAATACATGTAGATGTATGTAATACACAATAATTACCTATTCGGTTTGAATCTCCTACAACAATAGTTCCCCAATGAGGAATTACAAGTCCATAACCAAATACATTCGGACCTATACTAAAGCCTAATTTCAGAGATAGTTTTTTGAAACGTATTTTATTGATTAACAGTAAAATTCCCCCCCCCATTTTGTTGGTAATAGGCTACTTTACGCATAGAGACTAAAAACAGCATAATGTAGTCAGGGAATATAAAATTCTTTAATCTCTGTTTTAAAGAGGGTTTAAAATACCCTCTATTCATCATATAGTCAGCCTTTATATAGAAATCAAGTTCTTTTTTTGAATGAATCATGATTTTATTATTATCTTAATTATAATTATTTTTGAAAAATATCGTCATCTGCCATTGGCTCATACTTACCATCCTTACACTCAAGAATAACGGTTCCTGATTCAAGAGACTCTAACTTATGCCACTGCCCAACCTCTACACTCATAGCTACAATATTGCTATTTGGTGCAAGATGTATAGCATTAATTTGATTACCATCATTATCATAAAGATATTGCACACATTTTCCTCTTAAGCAAGTAATCGTTTCTGTTGAACCCTTATGCCTATGTATCGGCAGTACAGTACCAGGTTCAACGGCATTAAGAATACGCTGAGACTGATCGTTTGGGGTTGTTCGCAAGTCATATGCCTGCCGTAGGCGCAAATTAGATTTTGCCTGCTTAGTGAGACTATCTAATAACTGTTTGTCTATAATCATATTTTTACATTTAGTTAGAAGCAGGTAACCGATTTGATCAGTTGCTTCACGCAATAATACCTGCTTTGATAAATTAGATTTCTTTACGCCATACCATTTTGTTTACAACACCAACGTAAGATTGGATTATCTTTACCACCTTGGTTGAAACATTCTCATCTGTATAATCAGGAACAGGAGTTCCATAATCTCCATTCCTAACGAGTTCCACTGCGGTATCTACAGATTGTAGTAAGCCTTTTGTATCAATGCCGCTGAGAATAAATCCCGCTTTATCAAGTGATTCAGGACGTTCTGTTGATGTACGTATACATACAGCAGGGAACGGATGCCCAATGCTTGTAAAAAAAGAACTTTCTTCAGGTAGTGTACCAGAATCAGAAACAACAGCAAAAGCGTTCATCTGAAGACAGTTGTAGTCGTGGAAGCCAAGAGGCTCATGCTGTATGACACGCTTATCAAGTTGGAAACCAGATGCTGCAAGACGGTTGCGTGAGCGTGGATGACAGCTATAGAGGATAGGCATATTGTATTTCTCTGCCATGTGGTTGATGGCATTGAAGAGAGAGAGGAAGTTCTTCTCTGTGTCTATGTTCTCCTCACGGTGAGCAGAAAGGAGGATATACTTGCCCTTCTCCAAACCAAGACGCTGATGAACATCGCTTGCCTCAATCTCAGAGAGGTTGTTGTGGAGAACTTCTGCCATAGGTGAGCCTGTAACGTAGGTGCGCTCCTTGGGTAGGCCACAGTCGGCAAGGTAGCGACGGGCATGCTCTGAGTATGCCATGTTTACATCTGAAATGATATCTACAATACGGCGGTTTGTCTCTTCTGGGAGGCACTCGTCCTTACAACGGTTTCCTGCCTCCATGTGGAAAATAGGAATATGGAGACGCTTGGCACCGATAACGCTGAGGCATGAGTTGGTATCACCTAATACCAATACTCCATCAGGCTTTGTTTGGGTAAAAAGTTTGTAAGAGCAGTTGATGATATTTCCGCATGTGGCACCAAGATCATCGCCTACGGCATCCATATATACCTCAGGTTCTGCGAGTTTTAGGTCGCGGAAGAATATGCCATTGAGGTTGTAGTCGTAGTTCTGACCAGTATGGGCGAGGATTACGTCGAAATACTGACGGCATTTGTTGATAACGGCGGCGAGACGGATAATCTCGGGGCGTGTGCCGACAACGATAATGAGCTTTAATTTGCCATTATCCTTAAACTTTATATCTGAATAATCGAATTTGGGTTGCTTTTGCATAAAACGTTAATTTATTTGTTTCGAACACAGATAGAACAGATTATACAGATTTATACTACTTATATCTACAAAAATTATTTTACTTTACGTTCAATCTCAAGACCATCATAATGTCCAAAATTAAACAGTAGTCCTACTTTATACCCTGTAGCACATAGGTAATTATATACCTGACTACGATGAGCATCATCTAATTGGGATACCGCTTTGAGTTCTACTATAATATTGCCATAACAAACAAAGTCTGCACGATAGGTGTGTTTTAACTCAACACCATCATAAAAAACGGTCAGTTCCTTTTCTTTCTCAAAAGGAATACCCTGCTTCTTGAATTCAATTTCAAGAGCCTCTTGATAGACCGCTTCCAGGAAGCCGTGTTTGAGAGTATTGTACACCTTCATTGCAGCACCATTTATTTTGTATGTTTCCTCTTTATAATAAAACATCTGTATGGTCTGTTAGATCTGTGTTCGTTATTTTTCTACTTTATCGAAATAGGTGTCGGGCTTATTCGGGTCGAATACTTCGTTGCAGTACATTACTGTTACAAGGTCTTCGGTGTCGGAGAGGTTGATGATGTTGTGGGTGTAACCAGGGAGCATGATGACAGATTGTATTTTGTCGCCACTCACTTCATAGTTCAACACTTCGTCTGTTCCTTCCTTACGGAGTTGGATAAGTCCGTGACCCGAAACCACGATGAACTGTTCCCACTTTGTGTTATGCCAGTGTTCACCTTTAGTAATACCAGGCTTTGAGATATTAATACTTACCTGTCCACAGTTTAATGTATGCACTAATTCGGTAAACGATCCACGGTTATCTACATTCATCTTCAAATCGAAGATGGCTTTTTCCTTTGGTAAATAACTCAAGAAAGTGCTATACAGACGCTTTGCAAATGAATCTGCAGGAATTTCAGGAATCATTAATGTCTTGGGCATTTCGGCAAACTTATGAAGCAAGTCTACTATTTCACCAAGAGTAGCCTTGTGAGTGATAAGACAATAGCAGTAACGTCCTTCGGCTGAAGGAAGCACATCAAGACCCTCAAATTCGCAATGATGCTCCTCGCCTTTCAAAGCGTGAATCATTTCGTCTACGAGGTCATCGATGTAGAGCAATTCGAGTTCTACATTAGGATCGTTGACGGTGATAGGCAGGTCGTTAGCAATATTGTTGCAGAATGTGGCTACAGCACTGTTATAGTTAGGACGACACCATTTGCCATAGAGGTTGGGGAAACGGTAAACCAATACTTTTGCTCCTGTTTCTTTGCCATATTCAAGGAAAAGTCCCTCGCCGGCTTTCTTGCTGCGTCCGTATTCGCTGTTGCCGAAACGTCCTGTCAATGAGGCTTGCTGAGAGCTTGACAGCATTACGGGGCAGTTGTTGTTGTGTGACTTTAATGTGTCGAGCAATGTAGAGGCAAAACCGAAGTTGCCCTTCATAAACTCGTCATTGTCTTTGGGGCGGTTAACACCTGCAAGGTTGAACACAAAGTCGCATTCCTTGCACCACTGGTCAAGCTGCTCGGGTGTAGAGTCGAGGTCGTACTCGAATACTTCCTCTATCTGCAAGTCACCGTAGCAACGTGCCTTGCCGTCCTTTATATTATTGAGTTGAGCGCAAAGATTTTTACCAACAAAACCTTTGGCTCCTGTTACTAATATACGCATAATACTTAATTTTTGAACACAGATATCACAGATAACACAGATCAAAATATAAACGCCAAGTTTGGAACACTAATATAATATATCTGTCAAATCTGTTATATCTGTGTTCGTAAAACTCTTGATGTCTGTGTTCGTTACAATTACTGCACGAAGTTACCCTCGCCACTCAATTCTTTCTTGATGTACTCCAAAGCGCCAATCTTTGCCTTGGTTTCTTCAAGGTTAAGTATATATGTGTTATTAGAGTTGAACTCTTCGATTTCAGCACGCTTGGTATCACCTTCTTTGAAGTATTTGTCGTAGTTCAAACCTCGGTTGTCAGCAGGCACACGATAGAAATTGCCCATATCCTCAGCCTTGGCACACTCTTCCTTGGTGAGCAATGTCTCGTACATCTTCTCACCATGACGAATGCCGATAACCTTAATATCTTCTTTCTTACCACCGAAGAGTTCACAAACAGCCTCTGCTTGGGTCTGGATAGTACATGCAGGAGCCTTCTGTACAAGAATATCGCCGTTTTGGCCATGCTCGAAAGCAAAGAGAACGAGATCTACGGCCTCCTCCAATGACATGATAAAACGTGTCATCTTTGGCTCGGTCAATGTGATAGGATTGCCATTGCGAATCTGATCTATCCACAAAGGAATTACTGAACCACGTGAGCACATTACGTTACCGTAGCGTGTGCAGCAAATCTTTGTCTTGCCAGAATAACGACTCTTTGCCACAGCAATCTTTTCCTCAATCGCCTTAGTGATACCCATAGCATTGATTGGATAAGCAGCCTTATCAGTAGAGAGACAGATAACAGCACCTACACCAGCCTCTATAGCGGCAGTAAGCACATTGTCAGTACCAATTACATTGGTCTTAACAGCCTCCATTGGGAAGAACTCACATGAAGGAACCTGCTTCAATGCTGCAGCATGGAATATATAATCAACACCCGGCATAGCGTTGCGGCATGACTGCAAATTGCGCACGTCACCAATAAAGAATTTAATCTTGTTAGCCACATCTGGATACTTTGCCTGATATTCATGGCGCATATCATCCTGCTTTTTCTCATCACGCGAGAAAATACGGATTTCACCAATGTCTGTACGGAGAAAACGATTCAACACTGCGTTACCGAAGGACCCCGTTCCACCAGTAATCATAAGGGTTTTACCTGCAAAAATACTCATATTTTTATAATATTAATCTGTTATTTATTGTCTGTTTCTATAATACTTTGCATACCATTCTGCAAAGCGTCTCAATCCCTCTCTTAGGCTTGTGTTTGGCTTAAACCCAAAGTCCTGTTCCAGTGGAGTAGTATCTGCATAAGTTACTGGCAACATAATGAGTCGCAGTTAAATTGCCTCCTTGCGAATAGCATTAAGCAAGTCGTTAAAGGTAAACCATCAATACAGCGTACCCACTATTTTTCAGTGGGTTAACCGCATCAGTATTTTGAATAAAGGTTGTACTTACATGATGCCTTGTAGTATGTTTATTCCCCATACAAATCCTTCATAAACGCCATCATTCTCAGGTCTTTTGCCGATGGTCCTTTCTTGCTCTTGCAGAGCAAGGTCGAACTTCTTGCAGACTTTCAGCATGTTGACTATTGTGGTGTTGCTGAGGAGCTGAGAAAGACGAATAGCGTCAACGGTATAGTTTTGGAGGATAAGGTAATCATTTAAAAAACTTAAAGTTTAGTTATCTCTTCCTGTGAAAGGCCTGTTGCTTTCATTATAGCGTCAATAGGCATATCCATTTCAAGAAGTTTTTTTGCTATTTCTACAGCTTTGTCTTTTTTGCCTTCAGCACGACCTTTTGCAAGTCCTTTTGCAATACCTTTCTCTTCTGCATTATCCAGCGAGTTCTTCATGTCGCGATAAGCTTTAAGACTGTCCTCATATTCACGAAGTTCTGTTTTTGAGAATCTTGCGATTTCAGCCTGATTAAACAAACGACTAAAGACTTCTGTTCGGAGATACCTGGGTTGACGGTCAAGACGCGAGAGGTTTTGAAGAACATAAATCCACTTGTCATAATTGGTCTTCAGTTCTTCTATACTCTTTTTGAACTTGGCTATTTCAACATACTTAAATGTGAGTTTATCGTTGAACACTTTATGTGTCTGCTTGTCAAGCAAGCCGATGTCGTGATTGATTGTATCTTGTGCAAAAGCAGAATCTGTCATGTCGTAGTTGAGTAATGCAACAACATAAACATGCTTGAGTTCATAATTCCATACTTCTCCTTTTTTCGCTTGCTCACGAATAGGGAATGTGGCATAATATAGGGAACGGTCTTTGAAGTATTTCTGACTGGCATTCTGCATCTCAACGATAAACTTCTCGCCTTTTTCATTCTCACAATATACGTCGAATATAGCCTTGCGGTCTGTACGTACATCACCAACATGCTCACTATTAAGGAATGTCACGTTCTTTACAACTTGTTCACCATCAAACAGAGAGTTGAGAAAATCAATTAACAAATCCTTGTTGGGATTAGTGCCAAAAATTCGCTTGAAACCGAAATCGGTCAGCAAACTGATATATCGTTCTTCTGTGTATCGCATAACCCTAATATTAAATTTGTATTATAACACAAAGATAAAGGATATATTCAATATTTACAAGAATATTGGCACAATTTTGATTATTGAGTGTTGTTATCGGCTTTACCGCTTGCCAGAGCATGAATGTTGAATTATTCTCGACTAACGCCAGCGATAGTAAGTTGTACTATCATGAACAAGAATTAATTGTTGTAATAACGAGCGTACCATTCAGCAAAGCGTCTCAATCCTTCTCTTAGACTTGTGTTCGGCTTAAACCCAAAGTCCTGCTCTAATGGGGTCGTGTCAGCGTAAGTTACTGGCACATCGCCTGGTTGCATAGGTACAAGTTCCTTGTGAGATTCAAAGTCATAATCCTTTGGCAATACTCCTGCACGAACCAATTCTTCTTGAAGGATAGTAACGAAGTCAAGGAGGTTTTCTGGAGAGTTGTTGCCAATATTATATACTTTATATGGAGGAATTGGCAGACCATCTTCGCCATTCTGCTTTTCTGGTGCGTGCTGCATGATGCGAACTACGCCTTCTACGATGTCGTCAACGAATGTGAAGTCACGCTTACAATTGCCATAATTGAATATCTTGATGGTTTCGCCTTTCACCAGTTTGTTTGTAAAACCGAAGTACGCCATATCGGGGCGACCTGCGGGACCATAGACTGTGAAGAAGCGAAGGCCTGTGGATGGAATGTTATAGAGTTTACTATAGGCATGTGCCATCAGCTCGTTGCTCTTTTTGGTTGCAGCATAAAGGGAAACGGGATTGTCAACCTTGTCGTCTGTTGAATATGGAACTTTTTTGTTGCTGCCATATACAGATGATGAAGAAGCATAAACAAGATGCTCAACTTCGTGATGGCGGCAAGCTTCAAGGATATTATAGAAACCAATGAGGTTGCTCTGGATATAAGCATCGGGATTAGTGATACTGTAACGTACACCAGCTTGGGCTGCGAGGTTTACCACGACAGCAATCTTGTTATCGGTGAAAATCTTTTCTACAGCTTCTTTATCAGCTATTGATGCGTGTACGAAAGTCCAGGACCCTCCTCGGTCCTCCCTGTTTTGGGAGGATGCTATATTTTCGATCTCCTTGAGTCGTTCGTATTTGATGTTGACATCATAATAGTCTGTGATTGAATCAATACCAATCACTTTGATGTTCTGTACGTCGTGGAAAAGACGTTTTACGAGGTTGCTGCCAATAAAACCTGCAGCACCTGTTACAAGAATTGTCTTGCCTTCAAGATTTATGTTGTATTCTACCATAAAGACCCCCTCATTACCCCTGTTTAGGGGATGGTCCGGAGGGGAGCGGAGGATTTAGACCCCCTCGATCCCCCTGTTTAGGGGGAGGATGGAAGCCCCCCTCAGTCCCCCTGTTTAGGGGGAGGAAGAGGACATTGGGCTAACTGTCAGGGGGAGGGTTATAAGT
>ERZ1673698.2103-NODE-2103-length-14919-cov-8.277718_pt1 | contig 14919 bp, 18 predicted proteins | sample MGYA00580228_ERZ1673698 | MGnify/ENA primary metagenome ERZ1673698 (study PRJEB41218, sample SAMN15661768) | gut metagenome | host: Homo sapiens | place: Canada: London | collected 2015-08-20/2019-03-30 | study: EMG produced TPA metagenomics assembly of... | reverse complement strand
TATATATTAATATGTTGATTATTAGGCGTAAAAGCACATTCTAAGGGGCGACTAATTAAGCTTGTTTCCGTTTGTGTGTTTTTTAGACCTAATATAAACTGATATTTTTTGAAAATTTTCTTCAGGAAAGATGCATTGAGGTACAATTTTATCAGTTTAGTGCAGTTTGGATATATAACAAATGGACTGGACTGGTACAGTTAGATTTTCTTTCTTACTGCAATCCGAAAATATAAATTCCGAAGAAATAGTTGATGTGTTATTTCTTCGGAATCTATATGTCTCAAACTGGAAATATTTTCTTTTTTACCAGAAAGGGATTTAGTTTGAGCTATCAATGCTAAGTCTTCTTATACGGCTTGTCAATTCTTCCATGCTTTTCAGCAGCTCTTCGAAAGTTGTTTTCTTGGCATCAGCATATATGAATGTGTTTGATAATGATTGATAGTCATCCTTCCAATCACCAATAACAGACATAGGCGGTATGAAATTTACAGTAGATGCTGCATGTGTAGAATAGTCAATATTTGGGAGTTTGTTGAATATGCTACGATGGGTTATTATCTCATTGTATAGTTCCAAATTACATAATGCCTCTTTACCGAATTCTGTATCCATTATGCGTTCAATGTCATATAAGTGTCTTGACATGCGAATGCTTCGTGGTTTCTCTTTTTGAAACTCTTCATGTAGAAGGAAGATTTTCTCAAGGAATGTACGTGTGGGAACTACAGTATTGAATAAAACAGTTGTATCATCACCTTCTGGAATGATTTCAGATATAAACGAGCGTATCAATTTCTTTTCGACAGGTTCGTCCATAGACAGACAACTGATTTCAATCTTGACTCTCGGCAGAAGATATTCTGACATCTCTGGGAGTATGGACTTGTAATTTACATAAATAACAGAAGGGTGGGTGTCTGCACGCAGTTCGTATTCTTCATCGCCATGGTGCTTTGAAATCTCAGGCTCAATATTAAAATCAGAAACTCCAAAGCTCCGTAGTATATCTTCTAATTCAGCTGGCAATTCTCTGACAACGTAGTGACGGGCTGTGCGTCTTGCTTTTGCAAGCTGAGTATTCGATGTTCCAGTAATGGCAAATCGTCCATCACGCTTTATCGCGATATCCACATCTTCACTGAAGCGTTCGATTAACGACCAACCCTTGCTTAAGCTTGTGCCACCCTTAAAGCTAAAAAGGTTTGAATATTGTGTCTGAGAAAGTGCCTTTAGTACCATCGTTACCCACCAGTCTTTTTCGATAGCCAGTTTGGGTAGATTCTTTTCTGCACTTGCGATGTCTAGAAGTTGTAGACGTTCTTCGATGTTATATTGTTGCCAGTGTGCCATTATTTTTCGTATTTCTTGATGAGTGGTTTAATGATGTTCTGGATCCACATAGGGGCATTTAGTATATCTTTAGCTAGTATATTTTTATCTGGTGCTTTTTCTAGATATTTTGAGACTGCTGATATTTCCTGGTCTCTGATATTTTGCTCTGTTAATTCACGAAAGGCCTGAACAATCAGAGGTATAGTAGGTCCTTCATAATTGAAATTACGAGGAGCTGCATGACGGAACCCTATTTTTCTATTACCTACATTAATAACACGAGACGATCCAGTTGTAATGAATGAAACGGTAAGTGGAATTTGTGTAGACACTCCAAGTATATTGGCAGCCGTCAATCCTGTTGGTAAAATCTGGACGTTGTCTCTGGCTGCTATTTCCATAGCAACAGCTTCCAATGGCACAGGGACTTTACCAAAGCGTGAAATCATGGGCTTTGCGTAAATACCATGTGCTATATGTTCCACCAATCCCATATCCGAAGCCTCTTTAAGAGCTTTACGGACGGTCTCGGCAGAACCAAGGTTCGTAAAGTCACCAATAAAGAAGACGCTATGCGCAGCTCCTTCTTCTATCCGTTTGAGGATGGTAGCTTTTATTTGTTGCTGTTTATTTGAGTCCATATACCGAAATATTTGCAATAATTCGGTACAAAGATATGTTTTAATTTTGATATAACCAAAACATCTGTATGATAAGTGATTAAATCGTATATTATTTAAGGAAATGTCGATTTTATAATAGCATAATACCGAAATATTTGCAATAAATCGGTATTGTTTAAGATGCTTGCCAGGAAATGCTCTAATAACTTTTTTCTCTTTAATCAGAATAATATTTCACAAAGCAAATATCGTTCTTTAATTTCATTTGCTACATTTTAATATCGTATTAAAACGATGCAAATGAAATCATAACATCATATATAATAGACGTTTGCATTATAGTTTTCCAAGAATACATAGCTAATGCTATTGCTATTATTTTAATTTAATAATTATAATTTCGACAATACTTTAAAAGAGAACAATATACCGCTTTGCTGAATGCTCGATGAAGCACTACAGCATGATTTCAGCAACGTTTCAGTATAAAATCATTGCTTTTTCAGCATTTAGAAACACTTTTCTTTGAATATGTAATACGGAAATCAAAATAACTTTATAATTTTGCACCAAAGAATATGAAGACCATGGATAATTCAACGAAAAAAGGTTCAAGAGGAGGAAAGCGTGAAGGTGCAGGAAGACCTAGTACCGATAGCAAACTCTATACATTCAGAGCACCTAAAGGTATGGCTGAATACATAGATGCTCAAGATAACAAGACGGACTTCATCAAGAACTGTATAGCCAAGTCCATCGTTGACGAGCGTACAAACCTTGAGAAGTTGGGTTCTGTATATTCGGCAACTCAAATCAAAGAAATGAATTTGCCGTACTTTGACATTGGCATTGTTGCAGGTTTTCCGATTCCATTGGATAATGACGAGAAGGCTCAAGACATTGAACTACTGAAGATGCTATGTCCCAATCCCGAATCTTGCTATCTCATCCGTGTGGAAGGATATTCAATGATCGATGCAGGCATCCATTCTGGCGACATTGTCATAGTGGATAAGAGTAACCGTAATCCATCCGAGAGTGAAGTTGCTGTTTGTGAGTTCAACGGTGATTATACATTGAAGCGTTTCGTCAAGAGAGATGGCTTCGGATGGCTTATACCAGCCAATCCCGACTTTCCGGAAATAAAGGTTACTCCTGATGACCGATTCTCCATTTGGGGAACAGTCACCTATATCATCCACAAACCCCGTCATTGATATGTATGCTTTGGTAGATTGCAACAGCTTCTTCTGTTCGGTAGAAAAGGTTTTTCATCCCGGACTGGAGGGTAAGCCCGTCTGTGTTCTCTCGAACAACGACGGATGCATTGTTGCACTCACTCCCGAAGCAAAGAAACTCGGTCTTCATCGTGGCGATCCCATTTTCAAAGTGCAGGATATTATCCGCAAGCATGGTGTTACCATCTTCTCTACCAATATGCAGCTTTATGCAGCCATGAGCAAGCGAGTAACCAACATTCTCCGCAAGTCCATTCATCACGTAGAGAACTATAGTATCGATGAAAGCTTTTGTAACCTCAAAGGCTATGAAAGCCATTTCGATCTGGTGGACTTGATGCGAGGCGTGGCAGACAAGATAAAGCTTTGGACAGATATCCCAGTAAGTGTTGGCATAGCACCTACCAAGACACTAGCTAAGGTTGCCAATAAATTTGCCAAGAAATACGATGGCTACCGTAGCGTTTGCATGATTGATAGCGAAGAGAAACGGATAAAGGCTCTTTCCCTCTTTGATTTAGCAGATGTATGGGGTATCGGCCGACAAACCTTAAGCAAGTTGAACTACTTGGGTGTCTCAACGCCTCTTGAGTTTGCCAACAAAAGTGAGTCGTGGGTTCGTTCCAATTTTCACAAACCAGGCATACAGACTTGGCTTGAACTGAATGGTACCCCTTGTATAGACACATCCGAGGTTGTTCAGAACCAAACAATCTGTACCAGCCGAAGCTTTGGTGAAATGGTTTCAGACTTACCATCTCTCAAGGCATCCGTAGCTTCGTTTGCCAGCAGTTGTGCCAACAAACTTCGTGGTCAGAACGCTGGAGCACGCACCGTTACCGTCTTCATCTGTAGCAATCGGTTTAGAGACGATCTGCCCCAATATGGAAATTCTGCCACTTATACTTTTATAACACCAACCTCCGATACACTTGAGATTACGAGTGCTGCATTGAAATTGCTAAAACAAATCTACCGCCCCGGCATTCAGTACAAGAAATCAGGGGTCATCGTCGGTGATATCCTCAGCATGTCCATGCTTCAGATGAATCTGTTCGATCCGATTCACAATCGGAAGGAGCGTTCTGACTTAATGAAAGCTATCGATGTGATTAACCACCGGTATGGTTTGAAGACAATAAAACTGCTGGCCGAGGGAGATAAAGATCAGAAATGGAAAGTGAAATGTGAGCATCGGAGTCAGAATTATTTGACAGATATTAATGAGATTCTGACTGTAAAAATCTAATATGATTACTTGGAGCGAAATTATAATGATTTATTATGAAATCATACAATTTAATCTATACTCATCTCAAATAGTCATTTTCAGGGAATATATAATAACGTTTAATCGTCATTCTTAATGAAAAGCACTATCTTTGCAACCCTTTTTGAATTTTATAAACTTATAGATATCTATTATGACAAAGGCAGAAATTGTGGCTGAGATTTCAGCTAAGACTGGCATTGAAAAGCAGTGCGTATTAACAGTTATTGAAGGTCTCATGGAGACCATCAAGACCTCTATGATAAACGGAAATGAAGTGTACCTTCGTGGATTCGGTAGTTTTATCATCAAACATCGTGCTGAGAAGACCGCCCGTAATATTTCTAAGAACACTACTATGATTGTTCCTGCTCACAATATCCCAGCCTTTAAACCAGCTAAAGAGTTTGTAGAGAAATTGAAGTAATAACCGAATTAATCCTTTACGGTATTCTTAACTTTACTTTATTTTATTCCTATATATACGCCCCTTGAATAAAGTAAAGTTGAATATGAAGAAAATGTGATTTTTAATTTCTCTTCCTTTTCTATTTAGTTTCTGGCAAAAGAAAACAAAGCTGTTTTTGTCAGATTCTAATATACTGGTGAAAGAATAGTGAAGGTTGTTTTTCTTTTACCGGAAAATTAGGGTAAAAACAGCTTTACTTTATTACCCGTATATACAAGTACGAGATTAAAGTAAAGTTGTTTTAAGAGTAATAAATTTGTTTATGGACTCCTTTGTTTTGTCGATATTATAGAATAACTTTTAATTCTTGTTTAGTGCACATGCAGCTCTTCCCAACTTGTCTTTCCATCTTGTTTCAATAGCAATTGCTTTGTCATTATTTATATTCAGTGGCAGCGTTTGCAGAATAGACCATTTGAAATATTTGGTTGCATAATCAGGATCATCTTCCAATAGTTTCATTAATTCGACATTATCGCCATGTCCTGTTTTCGCATAATCTGCCCATCGTCCCCAAATCCCCTGGCTATTATATGTTGAGCCAATATACAGTTTCCCTGAATTGTTGTCAGATATTACATATATGCAGTTGCATGCTGTGAGACGATTTTTCCATACACCTATTCCGTTATTGAATATGCGCTGTAACTGAGCATAAGACAAATGAATCTCTTCATAGTCGGGACACACCCAGTCAATTCCTTTTCGTTCAATGGAAATAACATCTTTATCATTACGGTCAAGCCATTGATGCCAGCTGATAGCACTTTTGCCCCAATCAATGATAATGCGCTCGTTGAGTTCGTCGAAGACTTCTTTTACCTCTTCCATTTTGTAGAATATGTGGTTGGTGTCCGTTTGTGCACATTTCTGCAGATCAAGACCTAAAACTCTATATACTCCCACCATTCTGGCTGTAGTTCCTTCTTCGCCAATGAATGATACAATATAATCAACGCCTTTAAACACCTCGGAACCTTGTTCACTTTGATATGCTATGAATGTTTCTCTGTCATGAAGGTACCAATCATATGGGGAACCTTTTTTCTCTATACCGTCAACGATTTGAGAACTTCTGCAATCCTTGTGACGAACCAACTTTATCTTCTTGCTTATATCAAGTCCTGCTTCTCTGAGCAATTTGCTGATTGTTATTATAGCCATATTATTTATTTTTCCAATTATATTCTACACCTAGTTCATGTAATGCTGTATACTGCCAAATATTCTTATAAAAGCTGGGAGTAAATTTAGCCATCAAAAGCCTTTGCTCTTCTGTTTCTTTGGCGGTATTATAAATATTCATAAAACTCATGCATCTGGAATTTAACTGTTCAGGGAATGCATCTTTTTCTAATTGATACAGCACCGTACCAATTCGTTTAATTAGACAGCAATCCTCAGGATGGACACAATGATTGTCCAAGACAAAAGCATAACTGAAATAGTTTGGACTCTCCTCTGATCCCAATGTTCCTAATGCGAAATCATACTCGGAGTTATTGAACTTTATATGGCAAACATCGCCTGTAAATATGCATTCACGATTAGCATCGCAATACCTGGTTTTTACACCGGCAAATATAACTTTACGGGCATATCCACGACCTTTACATTCATCTCTAAAATAATCTATAACAACACCTCTATTATGCTCTGTTTCCCATTCATCATCTGTACCAAATACATATAAATCCTTTCCGTAAAAGAAGAAGTTGCCAAAGGTCGCATATCCGAACTTGTCTTCATCTATCACATAGCGGATTCTGATACTCGGTGATGGGACTATTACCCCTGAACCTATGGCATATTTATATTCATCGCAAAGGCGTTTTAAGACATCTTCGTTTATCACACTTGGAGTCTCTACCTCTTTCTCACTGCAATCTCTGGGTGATGCTATGATGATAGGGATCCACTCTTTAGGAAGAGATATGTTTGGGATGTTTAAGGCATCAACAAATAAGGGAGCTATTTCAGTATCTTTAAATCCAGCTATGCCACATCCTATGCGAGTAAGCAAGAATCGATTCAACGGATGCAGTCTTGCAAATTCAAGAAACTCATCAACATAGGGTTTGATTGAAGATACAGGTCCATGCATGGTGGGAATAGCATAGGACTTGCCTTGCAATCCTACACCTTTCCCCCATATTGCACCAAATTTTTCATAAGCAATTCGGGCTGCTCCACCCATGTGCTGCCCTTCAAGATTTGAACCAAAAACAAAAATCTCACACATTGAGAGTTCTGTAACGAAATCAGGAGTTATTTTTTTGTTGGCCTTTTTCATCTTGTCGTTATTTATAGTTTATAGCTGTTTTTCAGTATCTCTCTAACCTTCATCAAGACAAAGCCCAAAAGGTTTTCACCTTTCCATTGTTTAGGATTGGTAGCTTCAGGAGCATCAGCCTTCAAGCTTTCTCTTCTTTGTCCATATTAAGTGATTTTTGGTAAATTATTGTCTAATATTCCATGTTATACAATGCAAAGCACCGCCATTCGCAGCTATATCTCTCATACGAATCTGTCTTACTTCACAATCAGGATTCGCTCTTTTTACATAAGTAAGTGCTTGTTTGTCTTCTGGTATACCGAAGGATGGTATTATTATTTTTTTTCCAACTTGAAGATAATTTATATAGGCCCAGTTCCAATCTGTTTCAGGGACTTCAACATCGTAAAGCATTTCTGTAACTTGATATCCATATGATTCCATTATCTCACGTATTCTTTTTGCTTCTTCTGAATCGACGTCTCTATGATTAGACATGAGAACTTGATCACCTCCGCACCAATGAATGAAACCATCCGAATGTCCGAAAACGTCTGCATATTCATCATCTGGATTAATACAGTGCCAAGGGATTATCACAATCTCATGGCCGAAGAAATCCTCTAAGAGTTTGATGAATGCTACATCGGATTTTTCTTTATGATTTTCTTTGAAAATCTTATCTGTCATTACTATTCTATTGCCACAGAGAGTAATATTCCCCCCATCTAAAATAAGATCTGTTTTCTTACTGGTAATTTGCATAGATTCACAGATAAGTGAAGTATCTGATTGTAGGCGAATAAATCGATTATCTTGCAGATAGTCCGGTTTGTAGTTGTATTGCAAGAATCCTCCGTTAACTGTTTGGATTGGCATGAAATCCCTTACCCATATGTCTTTTGTATGAGGTATAAGATCCCATTTAATGTCCATTTCATTCAAAAGATGGGTGAATCTATTGAAAAAATCTGAATACTGTATTTTTAACTTATCAGCCAAATAGACAAAGTTTGTATCTATATCTTTAATCATAGTTCCTTTATGACGCATGGAATATAACCTAACTTCTCTTTTGCAAATCGTAATGCATCGTCTTTACTTATCATATGGTTTTGTACCTTATCATATAAGTATTCAACCAACATATTTTCTTTTCTCGGGTATTTGCTTTGCAGATATAACTCATCGCACAAAACAAGACGCAATTTATAACCCACAAATTCCTCTGTGACAGCTTTTCCAAGGTTGATTCGACTTGAATACATTACATCACATATCTTGTCACATTTAATTATTTTGATATCTGTTGCTTCTAATTGCGCTTCTGACATATTGCTCTGATGCAAAATTGTTTTGAGCACTTTGTTTGGCCCAATAACAAGCTTGCCGTTAACTACAGCGCTTCTTATTAGGTATGAATAATATACGTCAGTCTCGTCACTGACAACATAATCAATTCCAGGATAATTTCCCCCTTTATATGTGTCAGTTCGTTTAATTCCCATTCTGTGTATATAGAAGTGATTAGAATTAGCAGCCTGTAATTCATTTCTGTGTACAGAATTGTCTTCAAAAACTCCCTCTTTATAATAATAAACTTCTATTTCTTTGGGCTCAATAATTAATCCGTTCAAATCCAATTTGTTTTCCGTAATAAACTTCTTGGCATTTGTTTGAAGTGTTTTAATTAACTCATGTCTCATTGTAATCATACTTTATTATGTGTATTAATTAGATTCTATCCACCAAATTACATACAGTAAATTTTCAGAAATTCCTTTTCGTATCTGGGTGATTTCTTAAAGTACACCTTAAGTGTTTCAGCATGTTCATATACATCCCACTTAGAAATATGAGCGCATACGACATCAACCATACGTTTTTCAATGTTTTCATATCCATCGAAGAGTTCCGGACAATCGCATGCAAAACTCTCCGCAAGCCAAATTTTACCTTCAGGACGCCTATCAAACGATTCAGGAACTTTGTTTTCTCCTTTGTAAAAGTGGCAGTACTTTAACAACTCATCTATTTTCATAGCTTGTATTTTTCTTCAAATTCTTCTACTATTATCCGTAAATCCTCTGGCAGCCTATCTACTGTAAAGTCATATATATTACCGGGGATTTCCTTATAGTATGCCGCTGCGATTGCTCCTGTTATGGCTCCCATGGTATCGGCATCACCTCCCAATGAAATGGTAAGCCTGATAGCATCCTCATAATCCTTGCTGTCGAAGAATGCCACCAAAGATTGGGGAACGGTTTCTTGGCAGCTTGCTTCAAAACGATAGGAGTCACGTATGTCGTCGCATGTATAACTTAAATCATAGCCGAAAAAGTGTGAGATATATTCCTTGATCTCGCTCTTGGTTTTTCCTTTTCTTGCCATAAAGATGGCAGCAGCAGTGGCTTGTGCTCCCTTGATGCCCTCTGGGTGGTTGTGAGTGATTTCTGCAGAGATTTGCGCTGCTCTCAATGTCTCTTCTATCGTGTCGAAAGCGAATCCTACGGCTGACACCCTCATGGCCGACCCATTGCCCCAGGAATTGTATGGTCCCATATCCTCTCTATTTAACCAGGCAGAGAATGTTCCTCCATAACTTCCCATAGGGTATCTGTACTTATTGCCCCAATAACGTAGTTTCTTCTCCAGTCCGCTATGACTCAACAAATGGTCATTCATAATCCAATCTGCCACAGCAATAGTCATGATAGAGTCATCGGTATATTCCATCCGTTCATCAAGCAGGGCGAAATGGTATTCCTTGGTTGGATTAAACTCATATATTGAACCTATCGTATCTCCTGCAATTGCTCCTATAATTGTTCCTTTTTTCATCGTTATCCTTTTAATCCCACATGATTGTCGTCCCTTCAGATGCATCTTCATAGTTGATGCTATCACAAGCTGGACACTTTATTATTTCGTCAGCTTCACCAGTGATGTTGTCCTCCTTGGAACTGCTGATGGGTTCCATATCAAATCCAACACCCATATAATGTGTCCATACATTGCCACATTCTTTGCATTTGAATTCTTTAGCCTGTCCCATAACGCTTTTATTTGAAGATTATTAATTCTCTTTAACTTTTTTTCCTGTCATATGTTCAATATAGAAATCGAGTACAGCTGTATGAGGGCCGTTTTGAACAAGTTCTTTGTTTATGTCATAACCATTTGGAAAATATTTTCCACCGAACTGCCTGAGTATATTCATACGCTCATTGTTGTTTTCAACAATCTCGATTCGTCCAAAACAGATAACGCTACTTACATGAAACCACCAATCATTTTCTTCTTTTACAGGTTCGTTAATCACTGTAAAACATGCCTTGGATGATCTATTGACAGAGTCAATCTTATGTCCTTTGACTGCACTATGAAAATAAATGTGATTATTCAAATAGATGAAATTTACTGGTGTTGTATAGGGATAACTATTGTCTCCGTTGACAGAAAGAAATCCTCTATATGCCTTTTGAAGAATAGTTTCGCATTCCTCCCTTGTCAGTTGCTGTTTGAAGCGTCGCATCGGTCTGAAATTCATATTTTCTGCCATCTTATTATAATTTAAAAGTCAAACGGATATTTTCTATGTTCTTTGTTTTCTATCAGCTCATTGAATTTCTCTTCATTGAAGGAGAACATCTGCGGTGCACGGCATTGCATAGGAATATCGCATAGTCCTTCATCGTTTAGCAAGCCTGTTGCAATCATCTTCTTTTGGAAATTCCTTCTGTCGTACTCGGTCCCGTTAATGATTTCATATAACTTTTGAAGTTCACTCATGATGAATTTCTTATCCAACAATTTAAAAGCAATAGGCTTGTAGCGGAGTATCTGCTGTAATTTTTCTATGGCCATATCGATGATCTCCTTGTGGTCAAATGCCAAATCTGGCAATTTGTCTATATCGAACCATTCTGCTCTAGCAGCGTCGTCACCGGCAATGACATTGTAATCCGCTTTACGAACTAAAGCCAAGAACGATACCGATAAGATTCTTTCTCGTGGATCACGGTCAACAGCACTAAAGACATGGAATTGCTCCAAATATATATCTTTGATATTTGTCTCTTCTTCCAGTTCTCTTCTTGCGCCCTCTTCAACAGTCTCGTCCATCTTAAGAAAACCGCCAGGCAATGCCCATGAACCTTTATATGGTTCAATCCCTCTTTCAATCAGTAATACATGGAGATTCTTTCCATCATATCCAAATACTACACTATCCGTTGCAACTGCAGGATGTGGATATTTATAGGTATAAACATTATTGCTCATTTCCATACTTTTATTGTTTCATGATACAAAGATAATGTGTATTTTCTACGCAACCAAATAAATTGTGTAAAAAATACGCATCTGGTACTGCTTTTATGTTTGATTTATTCCGTAAATAAGGAATTATGCCCTTCTATGCAGAGTTTTTGCACATCTAATCTCTGTTTTTACCAATAACAGCAGTAAGTCATCGTATAAATATATAGAGAACCAACAATAATAAATATGGCTAATAAGAAGGACAAAAAACGCAAGGATGCCCTAAAGAAAAAGAGTACAATAGAGGTATTGAAATTTCAAACAAGATGGGGGTTTGAGAAACAGTTTGGAACACCATCATCATTATATTCGGTGTGTTTGGAAACTGAATTGGATTATATCATTGAATTAAACCTTCAGGAAGAACTGTTATCGATTAAAAACTTTATAGATGATGTCAAAACCGGATTAGGTGTAAAACCGATACCAGAACTTGGTGATTTCTACCATAGTTTGGTTGCCATTTCATTGGGTATTGCTAAAATAGCAGATATAGACAGCTTTGGTATTCCTACGGCCTGGCATGATTTGATTAAGAAAAAAATATTGAGCATCTATTACCCTGATGAAATACGAAATCAGGTTGTAGAATATGCCAAAGAGAAGAATTACAATACTTCTACCTATCTCGGTCAACCCATTGTGAAATTCAATCAGTTATTCATTAAAATAGATACCCGTTGGCGGAATTAATTATCTAATAAGATGTTTTAAAATAAGTTGTACATATTCGTGATATTTAGTATATTAGAAGTGAGCAAACTTTTAATATGTCATCACTCTATGCACAACTTATATGCAATATTCGCAAAATTTCTCCACATTTGCAAGGAGTTTTCTGATAATCTTGTAACCGAACACGGTAACATACCTCGCCCCGGAGTTGTTCCTCGTTTTTCTGATTTAGAAGTAGTTTCTCTTAGCCTTACGATGGAGTCTATTGGTTTGGATAGTGAAAACTACTTATTTTCCAAACTAGGAGAATACTCCAATGAGCTGCCACATCTAATTTCAAGAAGACAATTTAATGATCGTAGGAAACTCACAGCCAATCTCTGTAAAGAGATACGCGAAAGAATTGTGACTGAAATTGATGGTGGGGAAGAATTCTTCTGTATAGATTCAAAGCCAATAGAGGTTTGTCGTATTGCCAGAGCTAAACGCTGCAAAGTTGGCAAAGATGACTATGAACGTTCACCTGCATTTGGATATTGCGCTTCACAAAAACTTTATTACTATGGCTACAAACTACACGCAGTCTGTGGATTAAACGGTGTGATACACTCCTTTGATTTGACAAAGGCAAACGTTCATGACATTCATTATCTTCAGGATGTAAAGTATGAATATCAGGATTGTAGCCTGTTTGGTGATAAAGGATATATTGGAACTGAGGTACAATTGGATTTATTTGAAAGTGCTAACATTAAACTGGAAGTACCTTACAGACTCAATCAAAAGAATTGGAAGCCAACATTTATTCCTTTTGCTAAAGCAAGGAAAAGAATTGAAACACTCTTTTCGCAGATGTGTGACCAGTTCATGATGATAAGGAATTATGCCAAAGACGTCAATGGGATTTTTACTAGGATAATCAGTAAGATTAGCGCTCTTACGATTTTGCAATACATCAACAAAATGAACAATAGACCTATTGGAAGGATTAAATATGCGCTAATTTAATTCCGCCAACGGGTTTAATTAAACAATTTTCTAATCGTCTCTTAATCTCTTCTCTCAACTCTATTGGCTCCAGTACTTCTACATTTTCTCTCATAGCTAATATTTGACTTGATAGTTCTGGAGTCAGGCACAGTTTGTATTCAAAGACGCAGAATTCTCCATATTTGGAGGCTGTTTCTCTTTGTGATTTATGCAGTGGCAAAGAACGCAGGTATTCTATCTGATATCCGTATGCCTTGAGTTTTACCTTTACAGGAGAGAGATCATCATTAACAAAGATTCCTACCGTGTTTTCATAATACTTCTCTGCATTAAATTTTTCAGGAAAAGCAAATGACTGTTCCGTAATTGAAATTTCAAGCAAACGATCCAGGGCAATATTACGGATAGCATCTAATTCCTTTATAAAACCGACAATGTACCATCTCTGATGATAAGCTTTCATTGCGTAGGGCTGAATAGTGTATGATGCTCTATGACCATAAAATGGTTGATAGTCAATTACCAGTTCTTTGGACTGTTGCATGGCATCTATTATAGTTTGTAGATACTCTGTGCCATGAGGGATTTCTTCAAACAAGATTCTGTCTTTCATGTTATGACCGGCAGTAATCATATTCGATAGATTGAAAGAGTTCAATAGCCACTTTCTAGTCTTGTCATTCCTCAATACTTCAGGATTGGCGATGTAGTACTTGTACCCTTTGGATGTGTTGCATTTGATTTCGACACCAAACAGTTCTTCAACGGCACCACGATGTTGATGAAAAGTACGCAGTGGCATGGGTTTATTATCACCCATATTGCTCTCTTTCCAACGTTTGCTGATTTCATCAAAGGTCATCTGCTTTTCCTGTAAGAGAAGATTAAGCAGCCATATATAACGATTGAATGTTTTGCTTATCATGACCAGTTTAAATCAATTATGAATGAATTCTATATGCAAAAGTATAAATTATCTATGCAAAACAATTGCACACCCAAAGAAAATCTACCATTTATGGAAGATTTTGTCTGTTTCAAGACTGAATACTACCTTTTTCACACCTTTCTGCCATAAACAGACTGAAATGTTCGGGCATATTGGATTTTATATACGCCATACGATAGCATAACAATGCCCTTTTTTCAAAAAATGAATAATCGGCTAATGTGCGTTTTCTACGTTCAATTTCATTCTTCATAATTCTTATGGCAAGATTATACGTATCTTTTTCTTCGTTACTCATTACTTCGATATAATCACTTATTTGTATAGCTTGATGTTGGTACACTAATAAGCCATACGTGTCTTTAAGGACTGATTCTACATACTCAATTTTTGTATATATCGGGTAAGTAAAAGGATGAACCTCCTTCATCTTCAAATAGGTGTAGATATAAGGATTAAGCAATGAATTATGACTGAATGCAACACAGGCAATAAGCTCTTCAAAATTCTTGGGTTTAATTTGAAGAAGGTCATATTTGTCCCAATTGGATTCCATCATATAAACCCCGTCTGTATCTCCATTAGATAACAGTTCATACGTTTTATTATCATCAAAAGGTATTGAATCTATATCGATTATATCTGCAACGGATGCAAAGAGTTCCATTGCATCCGCTTCTTTCATTCTTCTCATATCTTTCTATCTATTTTAACCCGTTGGCGGAATTAATTTAAGTTGATAAATATGAGTAAAAAGTTGTACATA
>ERZ1673698.2097-NODE-2097-length-14941-cov-13.863899_pt1 | contig 14941 bp, 18 predicted proteins | sample MGYA00580228_ERZ1673698 | MGnify/ENA primary metagenome ERZ1673698 (study PRJEB41218, sample SAMN15661768) | gut metagenome | host: Homo sapiens | place: Canada: London | collected 2015-08-20/2019-03-30 | study: EMG produced TPA metagenomics assembly of... | reverse complement strand
ACCTAATTAGTTAATCGCATCCAATTCTGTCAACTAATTTTAGGAATAGTCAGTTCTCAAATGTCTGTTCGTCTGTCATTGGCTGAGAATCTGTGTTTTATTGTTTATCTTCCATGTCCCATGCCTACACCATGCTCTCCTGCATTGAGCCCTGCATCGAAGGCTCTCGATGCGAGGTCTTGGGGGGAGTCAACACTGCCTTTGAAATAGACATGCGGACGTGGGTCGTGATGATGTTCTACAAATACGGTAGGTGCGTATCGGTCTCTGCCTAATTCTCCCATGACGGCAATGCCAGCAAGGAGGGCTCCTCCTATCTTTGCACCGATGTTTGACTGCATACCTGGCACATTCTTCATATCGACTTCCTTGAAGATATGAGAAAAGAGCTTCATGCGATGATAATCATCGATGGCCATGAATTTGTCATACTGCTTTTGGGTTATCTCATGGCTGATGCTCTCGCCATTGATGACGGCGGTCATGCGGAACAGGGCATTGCCTTTCTCGTCTTTCTGTATCTCGCCCTTTTCGTCACGGACAGGCTCCACCTTGATGTCATCGACCTGTACCTCTCGTCCGTGCTTGCCTTCGCGGAACCATCCTTTGCCTTCGTTTATCTCGTAAAGGCTGTTGCCATCGACATGGGCTACACTGCGGTCTTCTGGCTCGACTACAGCTTGATCGTCATAAACAAGTGGCTGTGATTGGTCGATAACAATCTGCTGCCGACTGTTGAGTTCCGATTCAACCTCAGGGGTGAGTTTCAGACCTATCTGCTCTTTTGAGTTGAGCATATCCATGGTCAACTTGTCCTGAAAATCATTCTTGATGACATTGTTGATGAGGTCAATACGATTCTGAACAGGCACTTCCTTGATGGAGTTACTGGTGAGCTTTCTTAACTCTTCATCGGTAAGGTCGTAGACAAAGTCTTGTCTTGTCGCAGTGGACTGGATAGTCAGTGTTTTGCTTGTTGGGTCAATAACAATGCCATGAGAAGCAAGGCACTCCTGCCACTTCTCGTTACTGAAATAGACCTTGGAGGTAATCAGCTCGTTGTATGGCTTTGCGGGTTCTGTAGAACGAGGGCGCACCTCCACAGGGGGAATGACAGATTGCAAGTCTGACAATACGTCCTGTGAAGGTTGCTGCACCATGTTCTGTTGTCCTCCTTTATAGTAAAAGCCGTAGCCGCCGTTCTGCATTTCGCCTGGTTTTATCCTGCCGTCAGGACGTTCTGGCACCAATGGTGCTCCTTGCATAAACATGGCTCCACCGACACGACGCATGTGGAATCCTTCTTGGTTTCTTGGTGTCCATCCAAGGAAACGTCCGTGGTATGGATCCATCATCATGTGGGCACATCGTCTGTCCCATGGCAGTCGGCCATACTCTCCAACACCAATACGGTAGCCGTGAAGTCCCATGGCCACACGTCCGTTGGCATTGCGAGCGTGTACAAAATTGCGGGGCATATAGAAATCGTTGCTCACAAGGGAAGCAAAGGTATTATAGGCTTTCTTGTTGGCTGAATTGGTGCCCCAGTCAACAAGGTCTCTCATCTGCTGCGCTGTGATGGAGTATGTCAGCAGGGGAGAGTCATGCCCTTGGACTGCAAGCTGATAACCTTCTCCTTGTCGGATGATGTGGGCTTGCATTCCATTGCGTCGGAGTATCTCCTGAAGTTCTGGAGACAGGTCTCTTCCTACTGGTAATGATTTTGATCTGATAGACATATTCTATAATGGTCTTACATTACTTATTCACCGGCTTCAATCTGCTCACCCTTCCAATCGACAAATTCCTCTGCCGATTCTTCATTCACGACGAGATTTCTCTCCATGCAGTAAGCGGTGTATTCCTTCTGCCATTCTGGTGAGTGATGGTTGATATAGTCAAGCCAGCCATATTCTCCGCTCTGGACTTTCTCCACGAGCACATCTTCTGGGTAGTATTTTACATTTGCCATATTGTTTTGTTTTTGAGGGTTGTTACTGTAGGCTTCCTTTTGTTTGGTATATGCCCTTATACTTTCTCTTTGTTGAAAGAGCATGTGGGTGCTACGATGGTGTGCTGCTCAAAGCTTGATGGCTTTGGCTCTGCTCTTGTTGTTCAGTTCGTTCCACATCTCTTCTGTGTAGCTTTCCTCGGGTACATAGTCGAGGTTGCCAGCTTCGTCCATTGCCCAGCAGCCAAAGATGCCGAAACTGTACTTGTCCCATTCACGCTTACCTTCACGTTTCCAGACCATGTCGTTGCCTGCTGCGAAACGGATTCCCGTCTTCGCATTGAGATCTATACCAATGGAATATTCCTCCTCGTCTTCAATAATGGTAAGGATGTCTCCGTTCTGCAATTTCTGCATCTCTGCGCCAGTGAGGTGATAGCGGTCAGCGATATACTGTATGTTTCGACCAATGACAGGGGTCGGAACGCTCATGACCTGCTTGCTTTCCGGGTCAAGCTGGAAGAAAGATTTTCCACCAAGCTCCTTGCCGACCTCGTTGCTTTCTAAATGTCCAATGATAGGCTTTCCTGCAAGAAGGTTCTGACTCTGGGTCTCATTGAACAATTTGAGGTCATACTCGTCAAGTTGGGGATAGAAGAGTACATCGACACCGCCTTCTTCGGTTCTAACAAGACTGAATCGGGTTCTTGCCTTTACTTCTTCACCATCGTCTGCCGTGATATGTACAGGCAAGACTGGTGACTTCCTGCCATTGTAGATGTTCTGGAGGACATCGGTAGGCAGGTCTTCTATCATGGTCTGCGTCAGACCGAAACGTTCGAGGATGTCAAAAGGCATCTCGTTCTCTTCAAAACTGTAATTCATTTGCTTTTTTCAATTATACATTATTCTTTATTTGACTCGCTTCAAAGTGCCTATATGTAAGGATTGACCGCTGTGTAGTCAGCCAATTCGAAAGCAAAGTTACAGTGGATATATTGAAGTAGGTTTATGCGTCAGCTGTTATCGTGTTAGTTTTATATATCGTTATGATAGTAGTATGATTTTTGCACAATAATCATACTATAAGCATAAATAAAGTTAGGGAGACAATGCCAGTGTATTAGATTTTAGTTATATAAAATTTAGTCTGACTATCTTTGCAGAATGAAAACGAAAAGCATACTCATTTCTATACTCTTACTCTTTGTATCATGTTCTGTTACTCGTGCCCAGTTCAACACTATCGGACAGGTAAAGAGCAAGCGTATATACAAAAAGAAAAATCCACAGGAAACAGTGCTGCCTGCTTCTGTGGATAGTTTTGCGTCAATAGATTCTGTGATGGGTTTGTCTGATGAAGAATGCATGAATGGAGCTGTTACAGGCAGCAGCAACCTCTCTGATGGTCTGTTGCCTTTCCTTCATGTTTCATCACCATTGCGAAGCATTCATATAACTTCTCGGTTCGGTATGCGGCATCATCCTATCTTGCATAGGTACTGTATGCACAATGGGGTGGACTTGAAAGCCCACTATGAAAATGTGTTTTCCATGTTCCCAGGTAGGGTAGTGAGCATTGGACACAATAAGCGTTCGGGCAAATATGTCGTTATACAAACAGTTGGTTATGCTATCAGCTATTGTCACCTGTCTTCCATTCTTGTGCGTGAAGGCCAGTACGTCAATGCAGGAGAGGTCATAGCCATCTCTGGTAATACTGGCATGTCAACAGGTCCACATCTTCACCTAACAACAAAAAAAGATGGTAAGGTCATTGACCCCGCCATCCTTTTGAACTATATTCGGTATATGCTAAATATTCAAACGTAATCTAATCAAAAACAAGTAAATTGCCTGTCAGTACCTTCTTTGTCCCATTCATAAATGTTAGAATTACCTTCGTGATACTCATGTTCGATGCATCTCCTGCCACATAATAGCTGGAGGTGTCCCATTCCCAAGTTGCAGATTCTAGCTCTCTAAGTGGACCTGTACCCTGGAAATGACCTGTCTTTCTAACATCACCAACGCCGTTAGTTACCCGGAAATAGACATCAATATACTTGATAGTCTGTGAATTTGTATTCATGTAATTGAAGTGGAAAGATATGCATGAGTATTCCGAATCCCATCCCCAATCAGTGAAGAAACCGTAGGGGGCTCTTTTTTTAAGATAATCGATGTATTCTCCAAAGTATCTATATGAAAGAGCTGTCGCAACAAAGTCATAATCAACAGAATCTCTTGTAAGACTATCTTTGAATACTTCGTAATGATACCTGAATGGTTCATGTTCTTTTAATCTTTTATTTAACTGACTTTTATGTCCCTCTAAGTACGATTTGCCAAGTTTACCTTCTATCGATGTGAGATAATAAATTGTGTCGTTGGATATTCCAATAGTTAACAATGAGTCTTCTGATATATAGCTTTCACAGCTTGTGCAATACAAGGAAATATCGCCTGTTGGTGTCCAACGCCATTTATGGGCATTCATATAGTCTGAACGCTCCTTCTTTAACTTCGCCAACCTCTCAGACTTTAGTTTCTCTGCGGCTATGGAATCTGATTTCGCTTTAGCAATAGAATCTTGAATGTGCTTTGCATGTGCTTCATTAAGCGCCATGAATTTTTCGTCCAAAAGTTTTGTATGTCTCTGAACTTCTATAGCCAGTTCTTCATCGGATAACTGAGGTATAGTTTTGTTTTTCTTGAATATCTTGGCGTAGTCTTTGGTTAATGTTATCACTATATTGCTATATGGAGTAATAACATACAGATTTTGAGCCTTCTTGTCATAAGCATAACCTCCCTCGATACCTGTAACACGGCTAACCATTTTGTCTGTTATCTTGTGATAATAACCATCACTTTTTAATTCGTAGCCAGAAATTACTTTTCGTAGGATTGAGTTGTCTTGCGAAAATTGAGCATGCAACCCAATGGAAATCACCAACATCATGAGAATAAATATTGTCCTTTTCATTTTTCTTGCCGTTTTAGTTATATTTATTTCTTCTTCGTAAACTCTTCAAATTCTTTACCCGTATAAGGTTTCTCTTTCATCAGTTCATAAACGGTTTTGTCCGAGAAATCAAGTCTCAGATTGGCCTTCGTTGGGTATTTGGCATTTGAGCTCCAAAATGTGAAGTTATATTTCTCATATGGATTCAGGGTCTTACTTACTCTTCCTTCATCCTCTGCCATGTAATTATTTTGCCGATCATAATAAGTTATTTGATACTTAATTCCAGAAACGGAATATGGCAGTTTGTTATTGATACGAGCTTCGCCATGTGCGGTTCCGTCGTAACTCGTTTCCCACGTCCAGTTAAGAATCTCTACCTGAGTCTTTAGTTCAAAATATTGTTCCCAATACTTTTCTCTCATCAGGCTGTATAGATTGCTAAGTACCTCTGCAAGTTGCAGGTCATACATTGTTCTCTTACCCAATGCCCCTGTCTTTTTGCCAAACCACTCAATGTCTTTATCTATGGATATAAGTCCCTGACTGTTGTAGATATACCATTCGGAATCCTTGTCTTTGGTGATGAATATTACTACACTGTCCTGTCTGAATGTCCCTCTCGCATCGGTATAGTTGTTCATGCAGCGAACAATGATAGAATCGTTCTTTTCAGTGATTTCAGATTCTTCAATGTCCACAACATCTGATTTCGCCTCAATCTGTAAACTGTCATACTGTGGATAGAAGTCTGCTGGACTTCCGTACGTAGAATCAGATAAAGAGGTAAAAAAACTACGAGTAAGTTCTATCGCCTCATTCTTATGAGAACAAGACGATAGAACAAGGGTTATCAATAGGGTAAAAACTACGTACCTCATTTCTTTTGTTCCGATTTCTTTTCGGGTTTCTTCGCTTCTTCCTTGCCATCAGAAATTCTCTTGAACACGAAGTTCACCACCACAGTTCTTGTATTGGTGCGGAGTCCGGTGACATACTCTGAATTGCCAAAGTTTGGGAAACTTGTGCCTGTCTCTGTATAGGTGGAGACCAGTTCCCAACCTTCCTTGCCCATTTTGTTCAACATGGCGGTCTGATCTGCAAAGACAAGAGTGCCGAAATCTGCCATCACTTCTGCATCTGTTCCTGCCGCCTTTACAACCTTGTATTCCCATTGCTCATTTTTACTTCCACATGAAACGAGTGTAGCTATCATGCAGAGCATTAATATAACCTTTTTCATTGTGTCAAATTATTAAAGGTGAATGATTACCAGTCTTCATTTTCATTGCCGGACAAGCCGTTTTTGATGCACTCCTCAATCTTGTCCATAACGACATTTGAATAGGCATGTGCCATGACGAGGGCTTTACTGGATGTTTTCTTGTGAGAATCCTTCTTGGCGAAGGGGAAACATTGGTCTAATGTCCAGTTTTGATCGGATCGAGTTGGAATTGTTCCTCCAATGGCACCCATCCAGCCGCCTCCAACTGCTACGACAACCGAATAGAAAGGAATGGTGTAGGTGACACGAACCTTGTTGTCCTTGATGTCGCACTTGATGACAGGCCTTAGATTCACATTGTAGGAATTGCTACCTCCAGCATGTTGAGCTATGCTCTCAACATAGCCCTGGGCGATGATGGTTCCCAATTCCTTATCATTCAATTTGATGACGGAATTGGCATCATTGAAGGTTGCTGTGAACCAGTAGTTCAGTAGCACATAGAGCTGCTCCTTGGTCTTACCCTCTGCAGGTATCATCTGTGTGTAGGTGATGGCATTGTTCTTGTCCAAGGTTAGCTGTGAGCCAAGGTTGGTGGCTGCATCTACCCACTTTTCACCATACTTTTCCTTTGCATAGTTCTCCAATTCGTCTGCCCGGAGAATCTGGGCGTTAACTGTAGTGCAGGCAAATAATGCCAGGAGCACGGCTGAAAATAATTTCTTCATTGCTGTAAAATGTTTAAGGATAATATACTAAAATTCAAAACCTAATTTCAATGTAATCGCCTCAGTGTCAAGTTTCCTTGGACTTCGGGTGTAATTCATGCTTGTGTGGCTTGTAAACCTGTCAAAGGTCTCGAACTCCAGTTTCTCTGAAGCGTAACCAACAGAGATACTAACAGCCTGTTTCTCATTGATGGCAAACCGACAACCAGCTGACGCATTGACATACAGACCTCCATTGTTAGTGACGTATGTTCCGCCTTTCACATCCACAAATGGGGACACCTTCTTTTTGCTGAAATTACATCTGATATTAGCGAAGACAGGAATATCTACCTGACTGTCTCTTACATCGAGAGGAATATCCATATCCTTTGTCTCGTATGAAGACATGAAATGCAGACCTGCTCCTACGCCAAGGAAAAGGTATGGATTGAACTGAAAGCCATGAGAGGTGTTAACCTCAAAACGACCAAACTCATAATCACCGACACCGATTGAATAACCGGCATCAATAAAACCTCTGTAACATCCACTGGAACTCTGTGCATTGCAGTTGAGTGCGATTACCATAATAACGGCAAGAATAAATGATTTTTTTCTCATATCTATAAATGTATTATACTTTTGTTATTACTATCGTCAAAATGCTGTTTCTCAGTGTACTATCAGTTGCAATCATTTTCACAATCGTCGTCGTAGTCACCACAATCGTATGTATCATGACAATCACAGTCATCGTGAAAGCCGTGGTCATAACAGCTATCATCATAACCTTCTTCATACCCTGCATCGTAAGACGAAGATCTATAGTTAGAACTGTCGCTTGATGAACTGCTCTTTCTGTTACTACTTTTATTCATAACCGAACTGAAAAATAAGAAATCAAATAACCCCATAATTTCAGTCTTTTTTAAGTTTGACGGTGCAAAGGTATTCTTCTATTGTGCATCGTATCTTCACAAAAAAAAAAAATGAATTTTTTTTATTTGATTTTTTTTCTTTCTCATTGCTTTTAGACACAAAAAAGATGGCAAAGCGTCTAAACGCTGCCATCCTTCTTTAGTATAATAAATGTGTTATGGTCTGTCGTCCCAAGGCTCTTCTTCCAACTCGATTATCAGAGGTCGATGGTCACTTATTTCTCGCTCCCAATCACCAAACTTGAAGCTAATTGGCTTCATGGTGCAGAAAGCATAGTCAAGAAAAAAAGGTTTCTCTTGGTTGAATTGCCAGAAGAATGTTGGTGTCTTCTCTTCTCCAAACTTCTCATTTGTCTGTTCATGATAGAGACTCCTTAATCCATGAGCCTTCATCTCAGCAATGCAGTCCTCGAATGTGCCTGTACTCTTTCTAACACCGCTTTGACCTACATAACAATTAAAGTCACCAACTACCATAGATGAGAATCTATCGAGATAGAAAGAATACTCTTTTAGTGCTTCAAGTAACAATTGGGGGTATGTCTTATTTTCTTTCCATATTGTTGGCCATGATGCAAGGATGAACTTTGGGAAGCCTGCGCCATTGACTATTATCGGCAATATATGCTTAATTTTCTTATACTCAGGAATCACATGTACATCCAAACGCTTTTTCCATATAACCCCAAGCCCCTTCTCTGTCAGGTCTTCATCGCCACACCAAAGCATATCGTAACCTTCAGGAAGAACAATATGGTCTTTACTGAAACTCTCAGGAAGGACATACAAATCGGCATCCATGGCAAGGATATGGTCAATCTTTGCTTGAGTGCATTTGTATGTATTGTAACTAATGATTCTCATTTTTATAATATCATATTCTACTAACGAAGAACAGAATTTATGATTGATAAAGTGGGAGTTGACTTAAATTTGATTCTCTATAGGTTCCAATACTTAGTATTGAAATTTGCAAGTGAATCAAACACTTCATGTAGGTCTAAACCCAAGTAAGGAGATTGAAATTCCTCCTCTCCTTCATATTTCTTTCTGCCGGCATATTCTCCTTCTCGAACAGTATCTACGCAATTTATTTTGACGACTTCGATTACTTTGCCTTTATAACACCCTAAAATATGTGTTGCTTCAGCAGCTTTATCATCAGCAATTCGCCAATATCTGACTGTACAATCGTAGGCACTCTCTCGATACAATGGATTATTTCGATCATTATTGAGCAAAGCTTCATAAGAGTTCTTTATATTGACAAAGACAAGTTTGTCCTTAGAGTTTACTGGAAACATATTGATCTATTTTTATTATCTGTAAGTAATCATGAAATATGCTAATATGAAGAATGTAATCACACAGAACCATATCGTTGCTTTATCCTCCGCAAAAAAAGTTCCTTCAAATGCTCTCCCGACGAATAACCTATGAAAAATGGACTCACTCGTATCTTTGTTTCTGTCTTTGTTTGAGTTAATCTTTCTAATATTCGTTAGTTGAGAAACATAAGTACCATTGTTTATATTGGGGTTCTTGTCGATATTCAGTGGAGGATCAAGGCTTAATATCAATTTATCCTCCATCCCATCAATATCTTTATAAGTATTGAAGAGAAGAATACAATTGTCGCAAAGCCATCTACTTAGGAAAGCCTCTTCTTGTGGCGAAATTCTAACTTTCGGTGTTTTACCTGACATATAGCGTTCAAAGTTAAAACCAAAAATAGTGGCAAGTGTTCTACGTAACGTACTATTGTCTATTTTCCCATTGAGGTGGTTATTCCATAATCTATGATAAAGCTTTGTCGCCTTACCAGTGTACATCACTCGATACGTCTTTCCATGTATCTTTATTCTGTTAAAAACAGGAGTCACTACACCTTTCGGCTGTGGAAAATCACAGGAATCTTTAATCGCCCAAATATAATTACCAGAAGCTTTGGGGATTATGAAAGACTCTGTTTCTGACAAGTCTATGATAGTGAACCCTCTGGGTATTGAGACTACCTTACCATTTTCTTTAGAATCCTCTTTCAAATCTGATACATATAGATAAAGTGACGCTGGGGTCAGATAAGGATCCGACTCCAGAAGTGTAATGACCGTTTCTAAAGGAACTTCAATACCATATTGGTCAAATACTTCTTGTACTAAGTATTCTGGCGTATTCTTTACCATTATTTCAAATGTTTTATTACTCTAATTCGCCATCCCACCATACTGGAGGCTCCTTCGCATTATCGTGTTCACGATTATCTATTATAGATGGAATCTGATCATGTTTTCCAACATTATTTATCCTTAGTCTATACCACCTTCGATATTTACCTGTTTGAGATATATTGCAGATAGGTTGTACCTCTGTGATCAAGGCACTTTCTACTGTTAATAACAATCTATTGATATGATAACGTCTATCAAAATTGTCTGGCGAAATGACTTGACCAAAACGAACCTTAAACTCTCCTCGCTTCTCCAAGAAAGGTGTATTAGAGTCATCTAATGAATGTTGAAGGACTCTTTTTGATATGACACCTTTTGCCTTTCCTATATAGATGGGGGTAACAACGTCATATCCATTCCTATGAATATGCCTGGTTATATAATACCAACCGCATTTCCATTCCTTTCCAGAAATGTTGTCCCATGCAATCGGATTACTCCAGTTAATCGTTATATCATGCAAACGATATGGTGAATATGGGTTGTTTGACATAATTATCTAATTATATTGTAGATTGCACTTTATCTAATGAAAAAGGAAACGACCATAACGATGATGGCTATAATAGCAATAATCATCCACATGCTGCTGTTACCACCGCTGCTTTTGAGAGCTTCAGAAAGTTTGTGTTCCAAATCCTTTGCGTGTTCCTTAGCTTGTGCCAACTGCTTCAAGGATTCTGTGTTTTGGGTCGTTATAGTTGCAAGATTCTTCTGTAACTGATTATTAGACTCCTGCATCTTGCCAAGACTCTTATTCAGCTCTTCTTGCTGCTTCTTTTGCTGTTCTTGTTGAAGTTTTTGGGCTTCTGTAAGTTTAGCTATCTGTTCCTGATGAGTCTTCTGAATGCCCTTTAGTTGCTCTTGAAGCTCTTTGTTCTGCTTTTGAGCTGCTTGAACCTGTTCGTTATGCTTTTTCGTTGCCTCTTGTTGAGCTTTAGTAGATTCTTCCTGAGCCTTTGTAAGAACCTTCAGCTTTTCTTGAAGCTCTTTGTTTTGCTTTTGACTTGACTCCAGTTGATCCTTGAACTGTTTCTTTATCTGTTCTGTCAATGCGGCACGAGACTTTGTCTTCTTTTCGCTGGAAGTCTCAACCATTTCAGAGAAGTACTGACCGAGTCCATTTGGTGTAGGTGCGCACTTATCAACTAATTGCTTGATAAAGATTTTCTCTTCTACATGACCGATAGCTACAATAATCGGAGTGGACATTGATACGATCTGTTGTAATACGGAAACATCATCAAGGCTTTCCATCCTTGCTCCTCCTCCACGAACTAAAGCAATTACGTGAAAGTTACTCACATCAAGCGACTGCAAAGTACCAATAAGCTCCTTTGCATTAGAGAAGTTTGCTCGGTATTCTGTAAAGTCAATAGCAGACTTTGCAGCATTTATACCTGCTTCAAAGTCACTCATTGTTATAGAACTCGTGGCGAATAAGAGGGCAATACGAGGACGTTGGTCAGTGAACAAAAGCTGTTCAAGTATGGAATCTACATTCTTGAAACCATCTGATGATTTCTTTTGTCGCAACTCCATTCTCTTGATTTCATTCTCATCTATGGCTTGTTCCTGAACAACATCGATACGACTGACATTGAGATTAAGCTGAATGAATCCTTTGTTTGAGACAGATCTGTTAAGAACACCACCAACATTTATAAGATTACCATTCTTCAGGTTATCTCTTTGTTGTTGGGTTAAACGCAGTGTAAGTTCTTCCTGGCCATCTTCATCACGCAATGTGTCATAGAAATAACCAGAATACGGTTGTCTGCCACTTGCCAGATACACACCTCGAAGGAAAACAACCTGTGCATTTACTGATTGTTTTGCCAAGATGGAATTGAATATGCCGATAAGCTCAGAAGGTTTGTAAAAATTCTGAACTGTATTGTTGGATGTAATTGGCATGACTTCATTCATATATTAAAATAATAAGGTTCTTTATTTTGTTCCTTTCATCTTTGATAGATTACCATGCATGAAACTGTCAGATTCTTCAAGATAGATGAGAACATCATCAAATACCATTGGTTTTTCAGATTTCCTCAATATTGGCTCGTCATTAGTGTTATAGTATGAATTGATTACACATACTGAGCTTGAAGGAATTGATTCTTTTTTCTTGGTATTATTAGTCAGTCTATCATTATATGCTTTTATAAAAAGCGTTTCTACAATATCTACATTCTCAGGCTTTTGGTCTTTTTCATTAGCAAAACTGCCTATCCATATCTTAATGTCTTTGGCATCTTCCTTAATAAAAGGACCAAGATGTTCATGTGACGGATTGACTCTTCTGTCTATGCCATCATTGTTCTTATGAATGCCGATATAGGTTGACCATTTATATCGAGCATCTTTTCTTGCCTCAAAATAGTATAGGTTAAAATATGCCGAGTCGAGGGTTTCTTGATTACGCAAGTATTCCCTATACTCTTCATAGTCCATTGGTCCAACCCATTGAATTGTATATGTATGTTCTATCAAATCCATAGTTTTCTATCCAAATTTAATGTTACAGACTCAGTGACCTTATAAATTCAGTTTCCTTTTCCTTCATCCTAGAACAAAATTCCGCATAGAATTTTGCAGTCTTGCAGATTTCAATCCCAAAGATGGATAGGGTTGATGTGCTTCCCTTAATATTCTTGGTGGGAATAATGGTCTGCTTTTTTTCTAATGGTGATATGAAACCGCCCCTACTGGCTTTTAGGGCATTTACATAGGCAATGACTTGGTGAATATCGTCACGTCCTACTTTTGCCACATCATCATAACTGCCAAGTCTCTTGTACTTTGTATCAAGCACAAAATCTTCCTTGTAAAAATCGGGATAGCGAATACCACTCTTGTCCTCAAAGAGATAAATTCCTCCTTTATGTTGTTTGTTCTGAGGATGCTTGAAACCATAGTCCTGAAGAATCGTATTTACGTATTCCTCCCATAGCCAAGCTCCATCAAAGAGTATTCCGCAGACTTCTTCCTCACTTTCTCCATATTTGACTTCTTCCATTCTGAGAATCTGTAAACAGAGACTCTGTAATGGTTGGTATTCTGTATAATATGGATGGCTTTTCATCCTGAGATTCTTGCTGATGACAGCATTTCTCTCATTCTTATCGTAGGATGGTGTGTATTCGACAATGGTCTTTACATTATCAATAGTATCACGATCAATGTTAAGAACAGCCATACCATACTTCTTTGATTTCATGAACTCAATAGTATGTCTGATTAACTCGGTCATACTATTGTCATGACTGTATTCGCGAGTAGAGTAGGCTATGTTTCCAACGAAAGGAATGTTACGAGCAATGTGCCGCCCCATGTCAAGAGTTCCCTTTACATTTGCGTCATTATGCTTGAAATGCTGATATTCTCTGTAAACTCCTTGTCTCAATGCTTTTTTGAGGAAGTAAGGGAACATAAACATGACAAAGTCAAATACATCCTCCTGCTCATTGTTATGGTTCAGGTCAAAGAGATTAAAGGACAGTACTTTCTGCAGCATATAGTGAAGAAGATAGTCATCGTGTCCTTCATCGAATCTGGACTGTATCTTTATTTGAAGATTTCCGACACCAATGAATCCCATAACATTGCCAGTACTAATACGTACTCTCTCGGAATCAGCCGTGTTGAGAATGCTCATGACAGATGAATCGCCAACCCTATCGTCAGAAGTTTCTATGCTGTAAGGGAAAATAAGAAGGTTCTCATTCTCCTTGCATAGTTGTGCAATAGTTTTGTCAGCAATAGGAAACAATGCTGAAACATCCTTGCGTTTGAATGTTCCGGCATTTGGCTGTCCTATGTTATTGTCCGTCAGGTTGATTCTCATATCCTATTCAAGTTCATCTGATACCTCAGTGGTTGATGCTTCTTCAGTTTCAGCAAAATATGCTTTTTGGAACTTCTTCATGATGTCGTTTACCTTGCGGAATCCACGCAGATATTCTCTGAGGAGCGGTTCAATGTTCATCGTCCAAAGCTTATCAAAGTTGCCGTTGTTCTCTGCAAGTTTCAGGAAGTATGAAGGTCCAACCATATAAGCAGCACCAAGACCTTCTGTATCTGCAATGGCATCATTCAAACGAGCCATCACAGCCTTGGCTTCGGCTGCACATGTCATTGTGTCGAGCATATCCTGTGTGTCTTCAGGTGTAACCTCATTCCATGTGAAGCGACGACGCATAGCAAAGTCCATGCTCTCTACACTACGGTCTATATCGTTCATTGTAGCGAGGATATAAACATTCTCTGGAACATAGAAACCTTCTGCAAACATATCAGTATCAGGAACAAGGTTCTGATATTGGGTCTTCACACGAACATCTTTCTTTCCACGATAACCTGGATCTATTGCATAGAACAATTCTCCGAATATCTTTGATGCCTCACCACGGTTGATCTCATCGATGATAAAGACAAATGGTTTCTTCTCAACTTTATTTGCTGATTCTACATATACATTGCTCTTCATCTCACGGATTGCCTTGGTAATGATATAAGCATAGGAATCAGGCTGAGTTCCAAACTTTCTGTTGAAGTAGTTACGGATGTCACGGACGATATTGAGAGGCACTTCATTGGTCAACAGCTCGATGATGTCATCTGCATTGACTGATACCTGAGTGGTCTTTTCATTCTGGTCATTATGTACAACAATAGTTCTGCCTCTGATTTCGTCAATGGTAAACTCACTGCCGTTAGAAAGTCTGTACTTGGTGTTGTCCTCTATTGAGTCCTCGATGAACTGCTGAAGCTTTTCCTCCCAAGATAATTCTTTGGTGAGACTTTCAACACTCTTCTCTGAATCTATGAGATTCTTGGCTGCTTTCTTGCAGAAATCCTTGAACCTAAAATCCGCAACTATCATCCAATACACGATTAAGGGTAGATTTATGAG